>OLGE01002852.1_pt1 | contig 14599 bp, 13 predicted proteins | sample 1605151 | NCBI WGS metagenome assembly OLGE01 (sample SAMEA3888912, study PRJEB22519) | human gut metagenome | biome: human gut; feature: human-associated habitat; material: faeces | place: Denmark | collected 2010
TGAACGTCGAGGGCTCGTCGATGAAGGCGTTGAGCGGCGCGTCGTACTCGTCGACAAGGACGGCGAACCGCCCCGTCTCGGACTTCTCCGGCAATTCATCCAAAAGCCGCTTGAAGTTGAGCTCCGCCGCGATCTGCGGGTCGTGTTCGATCCCCTGCTCGATCATCGCCGAGCGGACGACCTCCTGCAGTCCCGCGCGCACGCCCTCCGGCGTCGCGGCGCAGGCGTCCGTCATCCGAAACCGGATGACCTTGTGTTTTCCCCAGTCGTAGTCCGTCCCGTCGATGGCAAGTCCCCTGAAGTAGTCGCGCTTGCCCTGCAGGAGCGTCGTCAGCGTGTTGATCATCAGCGACTTGCCGAAGCGGCGCGGCCGCGCGATGAAGAACACCGTGTCGGGGTCGCGCTGCAGGAGTTGATAAAAGTACGCCGTCTTGTCGACGTACACCACGTCCTTCTCCCGCATCCGCTCGAACGCGGCCGTCGCTGTGACAATCTGCTTCATGCCGCCCATTATACCAAAATCAGGCGCGCTGGGAGGGGCGCGCTCCTGCGCGTCCACCGCCATGTGCCGTCATTCCACGACGCGGTCGCGGCGGAAGGTGAAGAGGAACGACGCGAGTAACGCCGCGACGCCGACGAGATAGCCCGCGCCGAGGACGCCGAAGCCGATCTCGAAGCCTCGCACCCCATAGCGGTCGGACAACGCACCCAGCAGTAGCGGCGACAGTGACCCGATGAAGAAGGCGATCATCGTCATCAGCCCCTCGGCACTCGCCCGATGCGCCGGCGCGACGGCGTCGTCACGGCGAGCGTGCAGAAGAGCGCGGTGTTGACCCAGCCGATCTGGAGGTCGGTGAGGCCGAGATCTTCCTGAATCGGGATCGTCAGCAGCCCGAACAGCGCACGATCCGCCTGATGGAAGAAGAACGCACCGCTCAGGAGCGCGAGGACAACCCACTTGTAGCCGCGCGCGTTCACATGATCCCCCGGATGTAGCCGAGCGCGAACGCCATGCCGGTCTCCCACCAGTCGGCCGCCTCCAGGCGCGGCGTGTGGTCGGGCACGACCGTCCCCGTGAAGCCGCACCGTTCGTAAATCGCCATCGCCTTCCTCATGTCCACATAGCCGTCGTCAATGAAAACCTCCGAATAGCGCGGCAGCTGGCCCGAGACATTGCGGAAGTGGACGTAGCCGATCTTGCCGGCCGACGCGAACTCCTCGATGGCCGCGTAGACGTCGACGCCGCGCATGGTCGAAATCGTGCCCTGGCAGAATTCGATCGCGTTCGCCGGCGAGTCGACGAGCCGCATCAGCTTGCGGTAGCCTTCGACCGAGGTGAGCGGACGATACGTGCCCTTCAGGTATTCGATCGGCGGATCGTCCGGGTGCGCGCAGAGCCGCATCCCGTACTTCTCGGCGACGGGACAGAGGTTTTCGAGAAAATACTTGAGGCGCGCCCAGTGCTGTTCGGGCGTCGTCGGCGGCAGCACAGCCACCGCGCTGCGGCGCTCGATCTCGGTGTTGAACCAGAAGCGACGGGACGGCAGTGGCGAATGGTCGACCTTCGCCTCGTCGAACATCTTGATCGAGGCCGCGCCGCGTCCGTTCGTGTTGTTCGCCTCCGTGTAGTAGCCCTGCACGCCGCAACAGCTGAAGTTGTAGCCGAAGACCTTCATTCCGGCCTTGCCCGCGTTCTCGACGGTCTGGATCAGGTTCGCCATCTGCTCCTCCTTGCCCGGCTCGTCGAGGACAACGTGGTCGAGGTGCTGGGGATGGAAGTTCTCGATGCCCTCCAGAACGAGCCCGTGCTTCGCGGCCTGTTCACGGATGCGCACGAAGTCCTCCAGATGCCACACACCGTCGCCCGCACCGAACGGCACCCAGGCGATCACCGTCTCGCAGCCGAGCTGCCGCGCCAGCGCGAGGTGGCGATCCGACCACTTTTCGGGGTGAAGACACAATCCGAGTTTCATGGTGTTCGCTTCTTTCCTTGCCTTGCCGTAGTGACGGAGACCTTCAGCGTTCCCGCATCTTCGAGGTGTCGTCCTCGCACGCGGCGGGATAGAGCTGGGCGGTCGAGCCGCCGTCCATCACGAGCCGCGCACCCTGAAAACCGCGCGCGCCGTCGCTCGCGAGGAACGCGACGGCCTCCGCCACGTCGGCACCGGTCGCCTCGTGTCCGTTCGGCACGAGCGAACGCCGCTGGGCCTTGATCTCGTCCGAGAGGAAGTTCCAGCGGCTCGTCCAGATGAAGCCCGGCGCGACCATGTTGACGCGAATGCCCTTCGGACCCAGGTCGACCGCGAACGCCTTCATCATCGCCGCGATGTCCGCGCGTCGCGAGACGTCGCACGTCAGCGCGCGGAAGCCGGAGAGTCCACGCGCCTCCAACGCCCGCACGCCCTCCGTAACGGAGGCGTCGTTCGACCCGCAGAGGAAGACCTTCGCCCCCTCGCGGAGAAACCGGTCGACGATCTCCAGCCCCGTGTTCCGGCACCCACCGGTCACGACCACAACCTTGTCCATGTTCCTTGTCTCCAAGTTCCCGACAACCATCATTCCGACACGTTCCCCCAACGGTCGACGCTACGGACGGCATACACGCCCTTCGCACCCTTCACGTCCAGCCGTGTCGCGACCGTCGAGGCGATTTGCTCCCCGTCGCGGTAGACACGGTAGTAGACGTGGTCGGAGTCAGCCGAGGTATTCCAGACGAGTGCGCCGTCGCCACCCAACTTCACGCCCGTGACGGACGGTGGCGTACGATCCGTGTAGTCCGTCGTGAAGAACGCCATCGCGCGGGACGGCAGCGTCGTCGCGAAAACGCCGTTCGTCGCCACGACCACGCCTTTCATGGGCTGGAGGTCGTTGAAGGCGTTCATCGGTGGCTTCGCCGAATCATACTCGTAGACGCGCAGAGGCTTCGCGAACGGATGCGCGCTCGTGATCCGTACCGTCTTCGCCGCGCCCCAGTTGATCACGGCGACCGAGCAGGAACCGTCCGGGTTCGTGACCGCGCCGACGCGCAGCTCCGGGTCGTCGAACACGGGCTCCAGCACACGCGCCCCCTTGCGGAAGAGCTTCACGAGGTAGCCCATCGTGTAGAGATCGGGATAGGACGAGTAGTCCTTGTTCTCGTCGTCCCAGCGGAAGAGACCGTTCTTGTTGTAGCGCACGTCGAGTCCCCAGCCCGAAAACCGCGCGACGTCATAGCGCGCCTTCTCCTCGGGCGTGTCGCCGTCCTCGCGCAGAAACGGATCGGGATAGTCGACGAACGTCCAGCTCACCGCATTGAGCGCACCCGCATTCAGCGCCGCGAGGCCCATCTCCGCACGGCAGATCGCGACCTCGCGCGCAAACGCGCTCATCGGCCACCGCCAGCCGCCGTGCCCGTCGTCGCGCATGTGCCCCTCGCGGAACGGCACGTTCCGCCCCGTCATGCCCCACTCGCCGAGCGAGATGCGCTTTTCGCGTCCGAGGCAGAGCGAGACGAGATTCGTCAGATGGCCGTAGACATCGTTGTAGACCCGCGCCTCGCCCGGCTTCGCCGCGCGGTCGTAGTAGTGCCAGCAGTAGACCTCGGTGATGTCGTTGAGGTTCTTCGTCGCCCAGACGACATCGTCGATGTACTTCGGCGTGGCGGAGTCGGGCGTCATGAGGCCGATGTCGAGCCCGTGGCGGCGGAATGCCGCGTAGAGCGCGCGGCACAGCTTTTCGTAGACGTCGCGGTGCGTCGAGAACCAGCCCCACGTCGGGCCGGACGCCATCTCGTTCGTAAGCGCGTAGTAGCGGATCTTCACGCACATGCGCACCTTGACGAGGTAGTCGAGCCGCGTGGCGACGTTCTCGCAGTAGCCCTCGAAGTCGAAGTCGTCCGTGATGACCGGCATGCGCCCCGGCACGAGGTAGAGCGTCGTGCCCGCCCGGCGGAACGTCGCGTCGTAGTAGTCGGCGAACGAGTCCATCGCCTCCCGCGTCCAGTCGGCAAAGCCCGCGAAAACACGCGAATAGGTCGGCGCGATCTCGCGGAAGGTCTTCAGCACGCGCTGGTCGCGGAATTCGTCCGACATCAGTGGCAGCATCGTCGCCTCCGAGTTGTGGAACCCGAAGCCGCCCCAGAGCCAACGCATGCGCGGCTTCGTCAGCGTGACCTCCGTGACGTCCGACGACACTGAACTTCCATTCGCGTTCGTCGTTCCCGCACATGCAATGCCCAACACAACAACGGCTATCTTAAGAAGTTTCATCGTTTCCCTGCCTCCGTGCAAATCCTGTCCAGTCCGTCTATCGTCCCACATTGTTCCAGCGGTCGACACTGCGGACGGCATAGTCGCCCTTCGCGCCCTTCACGTCGAGCCGCGTCGCGACCGTCGAGGCAATCTGCACCCCGTCGCGGTAGACGCGGTAGTAGACATGGGCGGGCCCCGTTGAAGCCGTCCATGAAAGGACGCCGCCCTTCAGCTCCACGCCCCCGACAGCCGGCGGCGTGCGGTCGATGTAGTCTGTCGTCAGGAACGTCATCGACTTCGCGGGCAACGCGACCGTAAACACGCCGCCCGTCGCCGTCACCGTGCCGGACGCGGCCTGAAGGTCGTTGAAGGCATTCAGCGGCGGGTTCGCCGCCTCGTAGACAATGCGGCGGAGCGGCTGGTGGAGGGACGGCGTGCCGTCCATGCGCGTCTGCCAGGTCGAACAATCGACCGTCACCGTCTTCGCCGGGCCCCGGTTGATGAGCGCAATCGACACGGAACGGTCGGCGTTGAAGACCGCGCCGCCGCGCAGCATCGGGTCGGCGAACGTACACGGCAGCACCGTCGCGTTCTTGCGGAAGAGCTTCACGAGCCAGCCCACCGCGTACAGCTCCTCGTAGGCCGCGTAGTCGCGGTCGATGCTCGACCAGCGGAAGATGCCCCACTTGTTGTACTTGCCGTCGAGGCGCCACCCGCTCCGCCCCGCCGAATACCACGCCTTCTCCTCGTCCGAGTCGCCGTCCTCGACCACGAACGGGTCGGGATAGTCGACGAAGCTCCAGTCCACACAGGCGACCGCGCCGTTGTTCATCGCCGCGAGGCCGATCTCGCACTTGGCGAGGACACTTTCGCCGCGCGTCTCGGGCTGGCGCAGATGGTAGTTCGTGTCGTCCACCATGACCGTGGAGCGTTCGGGCGCGGGGCGGAAGCCCCACTCGCCGAGGATGTAGCGCTTGTTGGCGGCCTTGCGCGCGAACTGGACGGCCCGGTCGAAGAAGTCGTTGTACTGCTGCCAGAGCGTGAGGTCGTCCGTGCGGCCGTCGACGTACCAGTGCGAGCAGAACGCCCCAACGTAGTCGTTCATGTTGTCCCGTACCCATTCGAGCCCCGTCCAGACCTTGTCGGGCGTGGACGACTCGTCCGTCGCGAGAAGCCGGATGTCGAGTCCGTGCCGGCGGAAGGCATGGAAGAGCGCCGCGTTATAGGCCTTGTAGAGATCCCACTTCTTCTCGCGGGAAAACCAGCCCCAGCGCTCGCCCGCCATCAGTTCGTTCGTCAGGCAGTAGTAGCGGATCTTGCGGCAGGTACGGACGTTGACGAGGTAGGCGAGGTTCTTCGCGACCTTCTCGGCATACGCCTCCGGATCCAGCGTGTCGGGCAGGATCGGCATCGCACACGGCACGGCGTAGAGCGTTGTCTGCGCGCCACGGAACGTGAGGTCGTAGTAGTCCGCAAACGAATCAAGCTCCTCTTTCGTCGAATCCGCGAAACCCGTGTAGCCGCGGGCGAAGCTCGGCGAAAGCTCGCGGAACGTCTTCAGGACGCGCTGGTCGCGGAAGTCCTCCGGCATGATGCGGAGGAAGTTCGCCTCCGAGTTCTGGAAGCCAAACCCGTTGAAGAGCCAGAGGAAGTAGGGCTTCGAGATCGTGACGTCCGCCGCCGTGGCGGACATGGCCGCCACGGCGCAGACGCCCGCAAGGAAAGACTGTTTGACCATCTGCCTGTTTCTCCAATTGGGGGACATGGCGCGGATTATAGCAATTACAGCCGACAAGCCGCAAGCCGACAAGGGTACAATTCCAGCACAACAAAAGTCACAGAATTTCACCCGTGCTTCCGTTCATGTGAGGCGACTAAACATCAAATCTGAATTTAGTCGCCCGTTTTTAGCGTCTCATTTTCGGGCGACTAAATTGAGAATCAAAATTTAGTCGCCCCACTTTGCAACGCTTTATGGTATAATCCGCATGCACAGGAGAGGATGTCAACCATGCAGAACTTCTTTGGTCGAGGCGAACAGCTTGAGAAACTCAACGCCCTTTGGCGCAAGAAGACAAGCTCTTTCGTGGTCATTGCCGGGCGACGGCGCATCGGCAAGTCCACCTTGGTGGAGGAATTTGCCGCACGCTCGAAATGCACGTTCATCGAGCTTGTCGGACTGGCCCCGGACAAGGAGATGGACAACCAGCGGCAGATCGACAACTTCTGCGAACGCCTTGCCGGGGCAACCCGGATGCCCGAGGCGAAGGCCGATTGCTGGCCCAAGGCGTTCGACGCGCTTGAGGCCGCCTTGCACCGCAACGGGAGAACGGTCGTGTTCCTTGACGAGATTTCATGGATGGGCAAATACGACACCTCGTTCGCCTCCTTTCTCAAGACGGCGTGGGACACACAATTCTCGAAGCACGACAAGCTCATCTTCATCGTCGCCGGAAGCGTCTCCGCCTGGATCGGCAAGAACATCCAGAATTCAAAGGGATTCGTCGGACGCATCTCGCTCGACTTCTCGCTGGGCGAGCTCGCCCCCGCCGAATGCCTGGGCTTCTGGGGAAAGAAAGCCGGGCGAACCTCCACACGAGACATCCTTGACGTCCTCTCCGTCACCGGCGGCATACCGAAATACCTCAACGAGATCGATCCGGCCCTTCCGCCAGACGAAAACATTCGCCGCCTGTGCTTCGACCCGGACGGCTACCTCTTCAAGGATTTCGACCGCATTTTCGACGATGTCTTCGGCGGTTCCGTCGCGACGAAACGCCGCATCCTGACGGCGCTTGCCAATGGCCCCGCCAGCGTCACGGACCTCGCCGCAGACTTCGGCAGCGATCCGAACGGACACCTTTCCGAAGACCTGTCCGAACTCGTCGAAGCCGGCTTCATCGCGCGCTCCGCCGGACTGAATCCAACCACCGGGAAACCTGTCCGCGAAATCCGCTACCGCCTCAGGGACAACTACACGCGATTCTACCTGCGCTACATCCAGCCTCGGCGGGAAACCATCCTGAACGGCTTCTACAAATACGTCCCCCTGGAACGGATGCCTGGATGGGAAACCGTCATGGGGCTTCAGTTCGAGAACCTGGTGCTGAACAACATTTCCGCGCTCGCCCCCCAGATCGGCCTCGTCGGGCGAAACGTCCTGTCGGCCGCACCGTACTTCAAGAGCGGACGCAAGAACGGCCACGGCCTGCAGATTGACTATCTCGTCCAGCTGCCACGCTGTACATACCTCATTGAAATCAAGCGTATGCGAAAGATCGGCACGGCCATCGAGGAGGAGGTTCAGCGGAAACTGAGCCGCCTGAAGCTCGCCCCCGACCGTTCCGTCAAGCTCGTTCTCGTCTATGACGGCGAGATCGACCCTCAGATCGAAGAGAACGGATTCTTCGACAGCCTGATTTCAGCCGACTGCCTCCTGGGAAGATGACATGGGAAGAACCGGCAAACCGCACATCGTCGTCGCGCTGCAGCTCAACGGCGCGACGGGACGCAACGAATTCCTGGGTATCTCGCGGTTCCTGTCGCACGGCAGGTCCTGGAACCTGACACTCGCCCAATCGGCCGACGACGTCAACGCCGCGCTGGCGCGGAACGAAGTCGACGGCGCCATCGTCGGACTTCTGCACGATGCGCGCACGCTGGAACTCGTCGCCTCGTCCAGGATCCCGACGGTCCTCATCGACATTGGCTCCGACCGCGTGGGAGGCCGTACGGACGCGATTGCCTACGTGCGCAACGACGACCTTGCCATCGGACGGATGGCCGCCGATTTCTTCGCCTCCCTCGGGCAGTTCCGCGCCCATGCGTTCGTCCACCCGCCCGTTCCGCGCCCGTGGGCGGACCTGCGCGAACGGTCGTTCTTCGAGGCCGTCCGCACGCGGAACCAGCCCGTCTTCCGTCCGGGCGAAAATGAAGACCTGGGCGGTTTCCTGAAACGGCTGCCCAAGCCGGCCGCCGTGCTGGCCGCCTGGGACCGCCGCGCACAGGACGTGATCGTCGCCGCCCGGAAGGCCGGACTGAAGATCCCCGAACAGATCTCCGTCCTCGGCGTCGACGACGACGAGATCTACTGCGACAACTTCCATCCCCCGATCTCCAGCGTGAAGCCCGACCACGTCCGCATGGGCGAGACCGCCGCGCGGTTGCTTGAAAGGCTGCTGAGGGACCCGGCCTGCGCGGCCGGAACGACGACGCGCCTGCCGCCAATCGAGGTCGTCGCGCGCGAGTCAACGGCCTCGACGGTCTCCGGCGCCGCAATCGTCGCACGGGCGCGCGCCTACATCGCCGACCACGCCCTGCATGCGCCGACGCCGGACGAGGTGGCCGACGCCCTGCACGTCTCGCGGCGGCTTCTCGACAAGCGTTTCCGCGAACTGACGGACGGCACCGTCGCGGGCCTGATCCGCGAGACACGCCTGAAGCTCCTGAAGGCGCAGCTTCTCCGGCACAGGAAACGACCCATCGCCGTCCTGACGCACGAGCTCGGCTACCCCAACCCGCGCGCCGTCAAGAACCTGTTCCTGAAGACGTTCGGGTTCACCATGCGCGAATGGCGCAGGCGGAATGACACATGAATCCACCCCACGCTACGCATGCACCGGCGAGGAGGCGCGGGAATGGACCTGGCTGCGGTAGAGCGACCAGCCGTCGGTCAGCGCGAACGCGAGGCCGCACACCCACATCGTGGGCAGGAGCAGCGCATGGTTGCCGGACAGCTCCGCGACCATGATCACCGCCGTAATCGGCGTGCGGATCGTCGCCGCGAGGAACCCCGCCATCCCGACGAGGGCGACGGAGGCCGGATGGATGCCGAAGGACGCCGGGAAGACCGTCGAGAAGGCGAGTCCGCACGCGACGCTCAGCGTCGCCCCGCAGACGAGCGCCGGACCGAACACGCCGCCCGAGCCGCCCGAGCCGACCGTGAAGCTCGTCGCGACGACCTTGAGCACGAACACCGCGAAGAAGAGCCCCGCCGCGAACCACGGCCCCTCCCCGCCCACGCACACCTCCGCGTCCGGGCGGAACGCAACGCGGATGAGGTCGTAGCCCGTCCCCAGCACGTCCGGGAAGAAGAACCCGAGCGCCCCCGTCAGGAGACCGCCCACGGCCACCTTCATCCACGGCGCACCGCCCCGGTGGCGGAAGAACCCCGCCACGCTCCGAAACGTCTGGATGTAGAACTTCGCGCCGACCGAAACGACGAGCGCGAGGACGAGGTAGGGCACGAGGCGCAGCCCGTCGTCGTAGGCGTAGGACGGCATCGCGAAGAGCGGCGTCCACCCGTAGAAGACCGCATAGACGGTGTACGAGACGGCCGAGGCGATGAACGCGGGCAGGATCGCCTCGTACTCCAGGTCGAACCCGGAATACAGGATCTCCGCCCCGAAGAGCGCGCCCGCGAGCGGCGCGCGGAAAAGCGCGCCGATGCCGGCGGCGAGGCCCGCGAGCATGAGCCGCCGCCGCGTCGCCGCGTCCCAGTGGAAGAGGCGCGCGAGGTTCGTGCCGCACGCGGCGCCGATGAGCGTCATCGGCCCCTCGTAGCCCGCGCTGCCGCCGGAGGTGATCACGAGCGCGGAGGCGACGGCCTTCACGGGGATGACGCGCCAGGAGAGGCGGCACTTGAGGCGGTGGTAGACGTAGATCGCCGAGTCGGTGCCGCGCGCGTGGGTGCCGGGGGATATCCACCGGATGAGCAGGGCCGCGAGCGTGGCGCCCGCCGCCGGCAGCGCGAACAGCAGCCACCGCCGCCCGTCACACCAGTCGGCGGGCGAGGAGAGGCCGCGCAGCAGCGCCCCGCCCGTCGCGAGGAGCGAGGCGTGCGCGCCGACGCCGTGGAGGAGAAGCCCGTCCAGGAACGCGATCAGCCAATGGAACGCCGCCGTCACGAGCCCCACGGCAAGCCCCACGAGCGCGGACTGCGCGAAGAGCCGTCCGTTGCCGGCGCTGAGGCCACCGCCGGCCAGGAAGAAGCGGAACGCCGCGATGGAGGGCCTACGAAGCACCGTTCTTCTTCAGGTTCGTGATTTCGCGCCCCAGCGCGGCGCCGTCCTTGCGGCTGCGCGCCTTGAGGAACATCCGGATCGGCGCGCCCTCCAGGCCGAACCGCGCGCGGATCGCCTTTTCCATGTAGGACCGGTAGGCGTCGGTGACAAGCTTCGGGTCGTTGACGAAGAGGCGGATCGTGAGCGGGTCGTTGCCGACCTGGAGGCCGTAGTAGACCTTGAGGCGCTTCCCCCGGACCATCGGCGCGAGCGTCTTCTTCGTCGCCGTCTCGATCGTGCGGTTGAGGACGCCCGTGGGGAGCCGCGCCTGGACGCTGGAGGCGACCGCGTCGATCGCGTCGACCGTGCGCCGCACGTTGTAGCCGCTCTTCGCGCTACAGAAGACGACGGGGGCGAACGAGAGGAACGGCATCATGTGGCGGAGGACCTTGGTGGCCTCGGCCTCCTTCATGTCCTTCTCGTGCGCGAGGTCCCACTTGTTCATGAGGATCACGCAGGCGCGGTGCGCGTCGAGGATCTTGCCAGCAATGCGCATGTCCTGCTTCGTGGGGCCGAGCTCGCTCTCCATCACGAGCAGCACGACGTCCGCCTCCTCGATGGCCTTCTCGCTGCGGAAGAGGGAGAAGTTGTCCACGCTCGTCTTGGACATCTGCGTGTGCTTCTTCATGCCCGCCGTGTCCACAAGCACGTAGCGGCGCGCCGTGGGGCCCGACCCGATCGTGAACGGCACGTCCACGCAGTCGCGCGTCGTGCCCGGGATGTCGCTCACGATGACGCGCTCGGCGTTCAGGAGGCGGTTGATGTAGGAGCTCTTGCCGGCGTTCGGGCGGCCGACCACCGCGACGCGCAGGGGACGCGCCGCCGCCGCGTCCGCGTCGGGCGGCGGCAGCTTCGCGGTCGCGAACGCGACGATCTCGGCGATGCCGCGCCCGTGCTCGGCGGAACAGGGGAGGACGGGCATGCCGAAGCGGACAAACTCGTCCGCCCGCGCATCGTCCGTCTCCGCGTCGCACTTGTTCGCCACGATCGCACAGGGCACGCCGCTCTCGCGCACGCGCTTCAGCACCTCCTCGTCGAGCGGCGTCACGCCCGCGCGGGCGTCCACCACCACGAGGCACACCGCCGCGTCCGTCACCGCGAGCGCGGCCTGCTGGCGCGTCTCGGCGGCGAGCGGGTCGTCGCTCCCGGGCGTCCGGTCGAACGCGAGACCACCCGTGTCGACGAGCATGAAGCGTTGGCCGTTCGCCTCGACTTCGCGCGCCACGCGGTCGCGCGTGACGCCCGGCTGGTCGAAGACGATGGCGATGCGCTGGCGCGCGATGCGGTTGAAGAGGGCGCTCTTGCCCACGTTGGGACGTCCGACAATCGCGACCACGCGCCCCGGCTTCGTAATGGTGAGTTCGTCCATGGGAATCGATGGGAATGAAATGGTTAAATGATTAGATGGTTAAATCGTTAAATGGGGGAGCGGGGGAAAGGGGGGAATGAATGGGGGAATCGGGGGATTGCGGGGGACGTGTCAGAAGACGCGCTTCTTGTAGAGGTAGAAGAGGATGCCGATGATGCCGACCGCGAAGACGCCCGAGATCGCCGACAGGACCGCAAAGGCGTGCGGATACGCCTGGAGCGGCAACGGGATGTTCATGCCGTAGGCGCTCGTGATGACGGTCGGCACGGCGAGGAGGATCGTCGCGGCGGTCATGTACTTCATCACGTTCGAAAGGTTGTTGTTGATGAGCGAGGCGAAGGTGTCGAGCGTGCCGTTGAGGATGTTCGCGTGGATCGTGGCCGTCTCAAGGGCCTGCTGGTATTCGACCGCCGCGTCGTCGAGCGTGTCGGAGTCGTCCTCGGAGAGGTTGAGCTGGCGCGCGTGGTCGAGGCGGTTGATGAGGATGTTGTCGGCCTTGAGCGAGGTGGAGAAGTAGACGAGCGACTTCTGGTAGGTGAGCAGCTTCAACAGCACCTCGTTCGAGATGGACTCGTGGAGAGAGTCCTCCAGATCCTCGATCTTCGCGTGCATGTCGCGGAGGTAGCGCAGGAAGAGGACGGCCGCGTGCCAGAGGAGGCGGAACATGAAGCGGTTGCATTCGCCGGGCGGGCAGACGCGGCGGATCTGGTCGAGGAAGGCGTTCGTGACGGGCGTCGTCTGGGAACAGATGGTGATCACGCTCTGCCCGAAGAGGACAACGCCCAGAGGCAGCGTTTCGTAGGGCAGCACGCTCTCGTCGTCCTCGTCCCCCCGCACCGGCAACGGCACGTGGACGATCACGAGGTGGAAGCCGTCCTCGCTCTCGAAGCGCGGCCGCTCCTCGCGGTCGAGCGGGTCGGTGAGGAAGTCGCGCGGCACCTGGGAGAAGCTAAGCACCCGTTCAAGCTCGGCCGTCGTCGGCTCCGCTAGGTTGATCCAGCACGATTCGCAGAATTCGACCGTCTCCTTGAGACCGCCGTTTTCCCATTTGTAGATTGTCATCATGCCGAATACCTCCTTTCCGCCTTGGATTAAAAGGCAAAAAAATGGAGCGGGCGATGGGAATCGAACCCACGTAAGAAGCTTGGGAAGCTCCTATTCTGCCATTGAATTACGCCCGCTCTGGCGGAGAGGGAGGGATTCGAACCCCCGATACCTTGCGGTATGCATGATTTCGAGTCATGTGCATTCAACCAGGCTCTGCCACCTCTCCGCGGAGAACGAGGCGAGAGTTTACCAGTTCCGCGCCGCGCCGTCAAGGGGGCGAATGAATTTTTCAGGGGTGTACGCCCGAAGTGCGAACGTACACGGCGAGGGCATCACTCCAGCAGGGCGAGCGCGCGCTGCGCCGAAAGTCGCAGCACCGTCCCAGAGGTCAGCCACGCCCACACGCTCCCAACCGCCAGCGTCTCCTTGACCTTCGACAAATCCAGCACAACTCCCCCATGCCGGATTTTCAACCCAAAGTCCCCTTGCTCTCCGCTTCTCTCCCATTCCATCTCGACGGGACCGTTTTGAAGCACGAAGCGAAGCCTACCCGGCCCTTTCTGCGTCCGCGTCAACGTCAAGAAGTCGTTAAACGTCCTGATGCAAACCACCGCGTCGTCGCCACCGGAATCGCCCGAAAAGGCATGGGCCAGCAACCCTCCGCCGGCGAGGTGCCATTTTCGCGGCATGCCGTCCCCGGTAGACGCGACACGGACATATTCGATGGCGGCCACGTTGGGAAGTACCCACCGCACAAACGGAAACGCGAGCCCGGCATTGACTAGCAGGGACATCCCAAGAACCGCCTTCAGCAACAGGGAAACACGCCTTCTCCTCATTCCACCCCTCCCTTCGCTTCATCCACGACGGACAGTAGCCTCTCCTGCATCGGCAGCGAGGTCAGGTTGGCATAGGGGAACTTCACGCTCCGGCCTCCCACCGCCGAGATGTAGTACACCGTCGAATCGCCGTTCTGGACAAGAAACGAGGAACACGTCCCCGAGTCGTCGATGACGTAGCTGAAGAAGAGTCCGCGTCCACAGGCGCAGGCCACACGCTTCCGCCGACGGGGACCCTTCCCGTCCATCCTGTCGTCAGGCAGATCCCAGGTAGAGAGGGACACACCCCCTCCCTTCGGCTTCCAATTGGATTCCGGCATCCTCCAATCGGCGGAGACGAGCGCGTATGCCTCAAACCTCCTTTTTCCGACGCTTCGCGCCCCCCTCCTTTCGTAGAGGCCAACGGAGCCGCCGTTGTACACGCATGTCATGCCGTACTTCTCCAATTCGGACTTCTTGTCGGGCAATTTCTCCCTGTAGCAGTTTCGTACAACCAAGAACAGCAGGGCATTCACAAGAAGCGAAACGCCACAGAGAACTGCTAGGATAAGATTGTTCTTCATTGTTTGAACCTAAAAACGGCAGACGGGATGGGGATGTGAATCGGTGAAGAGAGCCCCTTTGTCTCCCTCTCTACCACGGAACACACGGAACGGCCTACGGCCGTCACAGAACACACAGAAGACAGTGTGAACGGCCGCGACAAGCGCGTCCCTCCCGTTTCGTACCAACATTAATCCTGTCCAGCACATAGGTTAGAAGATTCGGTAATGTGATCGGTCTGGCATGAAATCTTCCTCCTCGATTCCACGAGAGGGACGCAATTCATTGCGTCCGCGTCACGCACGGCATCGTTCCTCCTGCGACGCTGCGTCCTGTCCAGTCTGCCCGGATTCAACATACCATTGGACGAAGTCGCGCAACGTCCAGGTCTGCGGAATGTCGGTCTTCCCATGCGCTACAAGGTAGTCGCCGAGGTCCTCCTGCCCGCCGCTTTCAGTCCAGGAATCGTATTTCCACAACGGCCCCTCCTTGGTGAACACATCGTCCGGG
>OLGE01002858.1_pt1 | contig 14569 bp, 8 predicted proteins | sample 1605151 | NCBI WGS metagenome assembly OLGE01 (sample SAMEA3888912, study PRJEB22519) | human gut metagenome | biome: human gut; feature: human-associated habitat; material: faeces | place: Denmark | collected 2010
GGAGACCGACATGAAGGCCCACGATGCGAGGGCCACCGTCGTCGGATATCCGATGAGTCCGAACGGCGATGCGGTGGCCATCAGGAAACACTCCTCCAACCCGTGGACCCTCACGAGGCTCATAGCCAACGGGACGGTCGACGCGGCCACCGCAGGACTGCTGTCATTCCTCGTGCAGAACCGCGCCACCTTCCTCATATGCGGGGCGAGGGGTGCGGGGAAGAGCTCCATGCTGTCGGCGCTGATGTTCGAATTCCCCCTCTCCCAGCGTATACTGACCATAGAGGATACCATCGAGCTCCCCGGGGAGAGCATGAGGAAGATGGGGTACAAGATCCAATCCATGCTCGTGGACGACAGGATGGACGGGAACGACCTGTCCCGGTCCAACGAGGCGCTCAGGGTCTCCCTCAGACTCGGCGAGTCCGCCATAATCCTCGGGGAGGTCAGAGGGGAGGAGGCGAAGACCCTCTATCAGAGTATGCGCACGGGACGTGCGGGAAGCTCTATCATGGGCACAATCCACGGGGATTCCGCCAAGACCGTCTTCGAGAGGGTCGTGCACGACATGGGCATCTCGGCGGAGGCGTTCATGGCCACCGACATCCTGGTCACCATAGGGACGTTCCGCGACAGGAGGACGGGGGCGCAGGCCAGGAGGGTCAACGAGGTCGTGTCCACATCCGACCGCATAGGGGAGTTCGTGGACATGTCCGGGAACAGGTTGGACTTCTCGGTGCCGGTCATGAGAAGGGCCCTGTCGTCCTCTTCCATGTCCGAGGAGGAGGCTCGGGAGGAGATAAAGGCCAGAGGGCTTCTGAGGGAATATCTGGCACAATTGGCCCAGAGATACGAGGAGTTCTACAGCCCGGAGTGGGTGGTGGCGGCCAACGAACATATGGCCCGCCATACGGGAAGGTCCGCGGAGGAGATCCTGATGACCTTCAAGATGAAGGTCCGCACCGAGACCGGCAAGGGACTGGGTGACGACATATGATCCAGGAGAGCGTACACAGGACCGGACACCGTACTGAAAAAAAGGTCCGGACGGCCCGGGACATAAAGGTCCCGCCCCTCCTGAACGAGGGACCGGAGGTGGTCGGGATGATGACCGTCGTTATCGGGAACGGAGGTTCGCTGGACGTCGCCGTCCGCAATGTAGCGGACAGCGGTCCCGCCCTGTCCGCGGAGATGTTCCGCCGTGTGGTGGACAGAGCCGACACCCGCATCGAGGCCGACATGAAATCATCCCTCACCAAGGAGCTGTCACAGCTGCGCGACGGTGCCGCCGCATACTCCATGGCCATCCATATGGTGATGTCCGCGGCGGAGGCCCGCGAGGCCGGCGAGAGGGAGAGGACCCTCCGCGACGCCTCCGAGATCGCCCTCTCCGGCCTCAGAGAGGCCGGGAAGGCGTACAGTTCCTCCCTCAACGCCCCCTGCATGGCCGTGTTCGGAGTGGGGATAATGATGCCGATGATCCTGATGTCCATCCTCCCCATGCTTAGCATCAGCGGGATCTTCGGGTCGCAATCCATAGGGATGGGTCAGCTGGCCGTCATCACGCTCGTCCTCATCCCCGCCATCGTGGTGGCCGTCATGGCCTCCATCAGGGAGAAGAACCCGTTCATGCCCTCCGGGAAGACAGGGAACAACTACGGCTACCTGTTGCCCCTCGCATCGGCGGCACCGGTGTATCTGGCACTTGCCGCCGCAGGGGCCGGACCCGTGACCGCGGGATGCATCGGGTGCGCCGCAGGCGGGGCTATACTCTTCATCAGCGTGTACCCGGGATACAAAAGGGAGACGGCCAGACGGAGGAGGGCCGGGGCCCTGGAGGACGCCGTCTTCGAGATGGGGAACAGGCTCATCGCAGGGGAGGGGTTCGAGGACGCACTCACCGGGTCCATAGGTGCCAGGGAGGAATGCGGTCCGGTGGCGGAGGCCCTGAGGAGGGAACTGTCCATATGCAGGGGGGACGTACGCTCGGCCATAACCGCCGCCATCGCCCCGACATCGCCGACGGTTGCGGACACGGTGTGCGGGATATACGACGCCGGCCTCAAGGACCTCCGCGATGCCGGGAGACTGGCACTGTCTGTCGGCAGACAGCTGAAGGACCAGGAGACCGTCCGCAGGGGTATAAGGTCCGACTTGCGCGGAATGATGGATACGATGTTCTCCACGGCGGCGGTGTTCGCCCCTCTCGTGCTGGGACTGAGCACATCGATGCTGACGCCCCTCACCGCCATATCCGGCGACGGGGGGTTCTCCGGGACGACCGCGGTGCTGATGGTATACCTCGCCGAACTGTGCGTCATGATAGCCGCCCTCGTATCCTTCCTGGAGGGGAATGCGAGGACGGAGAACGTGGCACGCAGGATAGGCATGATGCTGCCCGTGTCGATGCTGGTGTTCCTGATAAGCACGAACTTCGGATTCTGACCTGCGGACTCACGGAGGAGGGACCGGATATCCCCCGGCAGGGAAGGCCCTGTGTAAGATATTAATCGGAATAGGGCAATCCCTCGCCGTGATCTCCGATTCAAGGGTGTTCACGGGATACGACGCACCTCTGCTCGATCCCCTGAACGAGGCTATATCGGGTGCCGAACGCATAGACATAATCACCTCGTTCACCAAGGTGACGGGGGTGAACGAGATACTCCCGGGCATCCGCAAGGCCGTGGCCAAAGGCGTGAAGATAAGGTTCCTGACCGGGACGTACCTGGACATCACCGACCCGTCCGCGGTCAGGATGCTCAAGGACGTGTGCGGGGAGAACATCGACATCAGGTTCTACAAGGGCACCAACTCCTTCCACCCCAAGGCGTACTTCTTCTACAAGGGGGATTCGGGATGTCTCTTCATAGGTTCGTCCAACCTCTCCCGGTCCGCATTGGTCGACGGGGTCGAATGGAACTACAAGATCCTCCGCTCGGAGAGCCCCCGTGAGTTCGACCGCTTCCGCGAGGAGTTCGAGAAGCTGTTCACCGACGTGGACATGTCCTACGAGGCGACGGACGAGGCCATCGAGGAATACCGTCTGAGAAGGGTCCCTCCCCGCCTTCCCGTCAGACAGGAGGCCCCGGGAAGGGTCTTCGAGAAGAACGACGTCCAGGTGGAGGCGCTGTTCAATCTCGGGATGACCCGCGAATCCGGAATGGACAAGGCGCTGGTGGTGGCCGCCACCGGGACCGGCAAGACCGTCCTCGCCGCCTTCGACTCATGCGGATACAGGAAGGTCCTGTTCGTGGCCCACACGGAGGACATACTGAGGCAGGCGCGGGAGACGTTCTCGGCGGTCAGGAAAGGAGATTCCTCCGGAATGTGCTGCGGAGGGGAGTTCGACATAGAGAAGGACATGACCTTCGCCACCGTCCAGACCCTCTCCCGCGACAACAACCTCGATAGAATACCTGCGGATCATTTCGACTACATCGTCATCGACGAGGCCCACCGCACGGGATCTCAGGGTTACCAATCCATCATGTCGCACTTTGCGCCTCGGTTTTATCTGGGTATGACCGCTACGCCTAATCGCACCGACGGCTATGACGTCTTTGCCCTTTTCAATCACGTCATCGCGTTCCAGATCACGCTGCAGGACGCTTTGGCCGAGGAGATGCTAGCCCCCTTCCATTATTTTGGCATTCACGATCTGGAGATTGACGATGAGACAATCGAAGATACCGCCCTGTTCGGACGCTTGACGTCCGATGAGCGCGTGCGTCACATCACCGAGAAAATCGAAGAGTATAGCGTCACCAAAAGCAACCGCAGGGGCTTAATTTTCTGCAATCGAAACGCCGAGGCAAAAGAGTTGTCATGCAAATTCAACGCTCTCGGATATCGAACGGCTGCGATTAGCGGTCAAGATTCCGATGAGGTCCGCGATGCCGCAATCAGCCGACTTGAAGCCGGCGAGCTCGAGTACATTTTCTCGGTCGATATCATGAACGAAGGCGTCGACATCCCCTCGCTCAATCAGATCATCATGCTTCGACGCACCGACTCCGCAATCATCTTTATTCAACAGCTCGGACGAGGTTTGCGCCTGAATGATGGCAAGGAATACGCACTGGTGCTCGACTTTATTGGCAACTACCAGAGCAACTTCTTGGTGCCCATCGCGCTTTCGGGTGACAAGACGTATAACAAAGACCGTCTGCGCCGTCTTGTCCAAGAGGGCGATTCGGCGATCCCCGGATGCTCGACCGTGAGCTTCGATCGTATTTCCGAGGCACGCATTTACAAGGCCATCGACGGCGGCGATTTCACCTCCGTCAGGTTTTTGAAAAACGAATATCTCGACTTGCGCCAAAAACTCGGCAAGATTCCCTCGCTGCTCGAATTTGATCGCAACGGCTCCATCGATCCGCTGCGCGACATCTCGACCATTGAGACGGAGCTCCTTCTTGCCGACCTCGATACGGTCCAGAAGCGTCTCGAGAAGCTGATCAAGCTCTCCAAGGGCAGCAAGGACGCCAAGGCCGCGGTCCCGGTTATGGAGGCTCTCGTCAGGCACCTCGATGCCGGCAGCATGGCCTCCACGTTTGAACGCCCTGCGGATGACGAATATTTTGATACAGTGTGGAAGGAAATGGGCCTCCTCACGGGCAAGCCCATCATCTACTGCGCCAACGTGGACGAGGCCGGCATCGGCGGCAACGATTTCTCGAAGAAGGTGGAGCAGTACGCTGCCGAGCACCATTCCGGGTTCGCCGTGATCTGCGCCCAGATCGAGGAAGAGCTGCAGGGCCTTTCCGACGAGGAGCAGAAGGAAATGCTGGCTTCCTACGGCATTGAGCACAGCGGCCTTGAGAACATCATCCGCACTGGCTACGACACCCTCGGCCTGTGCAGCTATTTCACCGCCGGCCCCGACGAAGTCAGGGCCTGGACCATCCATAAGGGATGGAAAGCTCCCCAGGCAGCGGGCGTTATCCATACGGACTTCGAAAAGGGCTTCATCCGCGCCGAAGTGATTTCCTACAACGACTACATGAGCCACGCGAGCGAGGCGGACTGCCGCGCCGACGGTGTGCTGCGCACGGAAGGCAAGGACTACGTGGTGCAGGACGGCGACGTCATGCACTTCCTGTTCAACGTCTAGGCCTGTCCGGATTTCCGGATAAAAAGAGCGGGTCTTCCCTTCCGGGAAGGCCCGCTCTTCTGATCTGAAAACGGGGAACGTCTCAGTCGTGGCGCTGTTCCGCCAGAAAATAATACGTGCCGTCTCCGCGTTCTTCCTCACGGAGCACGCCCTTTTCTTTCAGGGAGGCGATGAGGCGGGCTGAGAGGCCGCTGCTGATGCCAAGGCCCGCGGCCGTGCCGTCCACGGTGCTCGGGTGGCGTTCGATGAGATCGCGCACGTCCTCTTCCGTGGCAGTGCGTCCGCTTTCCGTATGTTTTTCCGGGAAGGAGGCGATGATTTCACAGCGGCCGGGCATGCGGCTGCGGATTTCTTCGAGCCGGGCCATGGTGAGGGGCTTCACGCTGCTGTCAGCCGGAGGCCGGCACACGGAATTGAGCTGGATGCGTTCAATGTGCCTGAGTTTCGCGGCCTGCGCGGCCAGGGCAGCGATGTCCTCCTCCGAGTCGTTGAGTCCCTCCGCCAGCAGAATTTCCAGCCATATCCGGCCGCGGTACACATTGCAGAAGCGGGTGAGGCCTTCAAGGATAACGTCAAGCGGCATGTTTCCGGCCGGGCGGTTGATGCGTTCGGCCGTGGCGGGCAGGGCCGCGTCCATGGACGGGCTTACGATGTCGGCCAGGGCGAGATCTTCGATGACGTCCGGCATCCAGAGCAGGGAGGCGTTGGTGAACACGGCCACGGGCACGTCGGTCATCTGCCTGATGCCGTGGATCATATCCCCGAGCTCTTCGTTGAGGGTGGGTTCGCCGGAACCCGCGAAGCTGATGACGTCGGGTTTGTCCGTTCTGAGGAAGCGCTCCAGTTCGGAGAGGACGTCGGAACAGGACACCCAGCTGCCGCGTTCTGTGGTGTGCACCGTGGTGTGCCCGAGCTGGCAGTAGACACAGTCATAGGAACAGGTCTTGAAAGGAATAATGTCGACGCCGAGCGAGCGTCCGAGGCGCCGCGAGGGCACAGGTCCGTAAATATACTTGTAAGGCTGCATGAAGACCTCCTTCGCGCGGCTTTTCCGCCGGCTGTGCGGCACTCTTCCACAAAATGACAGCCGTGGCAATCGCGCCGGCAGAGAAGCGTGACTGTGGGCACTCAAATCTTCCGCGGATCTGGACGGAACCCCTCCGAATGCTTAAAAAATGGGGCAGGAGGCAGAGAGCATGCGCAACCCCATTCCCCGCGTTGTGACCATCCACGACATTTCCGGCATAGGACGGACGAGCCTGACCGCGGCCATTCCCGTCCTTTCCAGCATGGGCATACAGCCCGTGCCGCTTCCCACGGCCGTTCTTTCCACGCAGACGGTGGGGACGACGGGCTTCACCTTTCTCGACCTCACGCAGAACATGAAGGATATGCTTGACCACTGGATAGCGCGCGGCGACAGGTTCGAGGGCGTGTATTCGGGCTTTATGGCCTGCCCCGACCAGATGGATACCGTGGCACGCTGCATTGAGACGTGCATGCTGAAGGGCGGCCTCGCCGTGGTGGATCCTGTTCTCGGGGAGGACGGACAGCTTATTCCGACCATGACCGCGGACATGGTGCGCCGCATGCGCTGGCTCATAGGCAGGGCGGACGTCATAACTCCCAACTACACGGAAGTCTGTCTGCTCCTGGATGTGCCCTATGACCGCGAGCCCGACATGGATCTCCTCAAAGGGTACCTGAGGGAGCTTTCCCTCATGGGGCCCGGTGTGGTCGTGGGCACAAGCATGCCCCTGACGAAAAATCCCCTCGGTGAATGGGAGTATTCCTCCATCCTCGCGTACGAGAAAAGCATCGACAAGTTCTGGCGGCTCGACTGCTCCTACCTTCCCGCCCATTATCCCGGCACGGGCGACATTTTTGCGAGCGTGCTCACGGGCTCGCTCCTCCTCGGCTCCTCCCTGTCCCTCGCCATTGACAAGGCCGAGCAGTTCGACACGCTCTGCGTGCGCGATACGTACGGCCAGGACCGGGACACCACGGAGGGCGTGCTTCTCGAGCGCTATCTGCCTTCCCTGCGCATGCCCCTGCCGGGCTGCCGCTGCGTGCTCGTGAACTAGCTTTTTGGGGGAAAGGCCCCCGTCCTTATCCGGCGGACCCTGCGAAAAAGGGAGCCGTGTCCGTGACGGGCCGTATCAGCCCCGCAAAAGCCGCTTTCCTTGACAGTGGAAACCGGCAAAAGTAAAATCTTTCTGGACTTTTTTGAGACGAAAAACGTCCGGGCTGAATGGCTGCGTTTTTTTCCGTTCCTGCCGCACGGCCGGCGCTGACCTGCCCCGGGACAGGGAACGGCACAAAAGAGAGAATATGGAAGAATTACTGGCTCTGCATTCCTTTGCGGCCACCTGGGGGTGGCTTGCCCTGCCTTTTTCCTGCTGTCTCATGTTTCTTTCGGCGTTTATGCTCCCCATTCCGGCAGCGCTTCTCACCGTCGTGAACTGCAGCTGCTTCGGCCTCGTGCCCGGCCTTCTGCTTTCCTGGGGATGCTCCGTCATCGGAGCCGGAGCCGCCTTCCTTCTCTCCCGCTGCGTCGGGCAGCGTTTCGTCCTGCGCTTTGTCTCGGATAAAAACATCGAACGCGCCGAGGCGTTCATGCTGCGCCACGGGAAGGGGAGTATCTTCCTTGCCCGCGCGCTGCCCTGCGTGCCCTTCGGGCTGGTGAGCTACGCCGCCGGCCTGACCAGCGTCCGGTTCATCCCGTATTTCCTTTCCACCGCGGCCGGAAAAATTTTCCCGACCCTCCTTTACGGCCTGCTCGGCAGTGCCCTCCTGACGCTCCCCCCGGCGGTGCTTCCCGCCGCCTGCGCCGCGATTTGCCTGCCCTTTCTTGTTTTTTTTGTTCTGCGCAGGCTGCATCGCAAACGCCTAGCCTATTGTGAGGAGTAATGCTCCAGCGTTACACCAGACCCCTCTGTTTTCTTGCCCTTGTCGCGGGCATCGCCGTTTTCGCCGCAGCTACGGGCTGCGGTGATTCCGTCCTTGACCCTGCCGTTCTGGAACGCTTCCGCCTCTACGCCGGCCGCTCTCCTTTCTCCGCCGGATTACTGCTGCTCTTCGGCCTGCCTGCGGGCATGGTCTTCTTTCTCCTTCCCCAGAGCGCGGCCGCTGCCTTCTCCTCTTCCTACTTCGGCCTCTTCGCCGGCACCATCCTTTTCACCTGTGAACTGCTTCTGGCGGCCCTGCTGCTCTTTGCCTGCTCGCGCGTGCTTCTGCGTCCCGCCCTCCGCGAATTTCTTCAGAGCCGGGCTGGCTCTCCCCTGAGCCCCGTGCCCGGGTGGGGGCTGCCGCTGCCCTTCGAATCGCTCCTTCTTCTGGAGACGTTTCTCTTCTTTCTGGCCTTTCTGCCCGCAGGGTTCACCGGCTTCGTGCTCGGCCTGACCTCCATGCGCCCCAAGGCCTTCGCCATGGCGGCCGTTCCCATGCTCTTTCTGCGCGCGGCCGTGGAATGCGCGGCTCCGGCGCACTGGACCGGCGGCGTGTCCGCGCTTCTTTCCGTTATCGGCGTTCTGCTTTTTCTGCTTTTTGTCTGGTGGCTCTTCCTTCTCTTCAGGAAGCGCGTGCACAAGGACGTTATGGACGGCACCGCCAGGCGCCGTGTGCCCCTGGTCCGCCAGCGCGAGGAGGCGCAGCTCACGGAAAAGAAGCTGCGCACCAATGCCATCGTCGCCGAGATGAACCGTCCCGACATTGATGACAGCCTGGCTGTCCAGACCGAGCTGCCAGTCAGTGAAACGATGGTGGTCTGTGTCCGTGACGCCTCCTGTTCCGACCCGGACGTGGAAAAGCTCATCATGGACGAGGCCGGACACCTTGGCGCGCGCGCCGTCTCCTGCACGCTGGCTCCCACGCCCGAGTACTCCGAGACGCCCGTTGAGGACGGATTTGCCGGCCACGGGCGTGTCCGGGATCTGGACGAGATCTTTCTGCGCGCCTTCCATGAAGGCGCCGGCATCGTGCTTGCCGTGCGCGCCTGTACGCCTCTCGTGCGTGAATCCATCCTGCGCCGCGCTCTCCTGCGCCTGACCCGGTGTTCCGCCGTGCTCGGTCCTTCCGCGGGCGGGTATTACCTCATCGGCCTGCGCCGTATGGCCCGTGCGGGTCAGGGGACCCTGACCCGCTACGAACCCGGCCTGCTTGCCGGCCGCGGCTTTTCCGGTGAGCTGTCTTTCGCTCTGGCCGGCTTCTGCCGCAGGCCCGAGAAGCTGCCGCTTCTTCCTGACGCCTCCGACCTCACCAAGCCCCTCGTTTCCGTCATCATTCCCTCCCTGAACAGCGCCGACACCATAGCCGGCTCAGTGAAGTCCGCCTGCCAGGGCCCGTGGACTGAATGTTTCGTGGCCGATGGCGGCAGTAAGGATGACACCGCCTCCCTAGCCAGCCAGGCAGGCGCCGAGGTTATTGCCGTGCGCGGCGGTGAGGCCGAGCGCCTCAACGAGGCGGCCCGCGCCGCCCGCGGCCAGATCCTGCTTTTCCTTGAGTCAGGCTCTCTCCTTCCCCGCGGATACGAGGCCGAGGCCTGGGAAACGCTGCAGAGCGGAGACTGCCGGCTCGGCGCTTTCAGCCTGCCGGATCACGTTTCCGCGTTCCGCCGCGCTCTCCTGTGGGCGGGCAACAGCATCCTGCGTACCAGCGCCTTCGGCCGCCTCAGACTCAGACAGGGCATTTTCATGTCTCAGGAGGATTTCCGCAGCGTCGGAGGCTTCTCCGTCAAGGTTGGAGAGGGACGTGCCGTGCCCGAACTTATCCGCCGCATGTCCGCTCTCGGGCGCACGGTCATTCACAACGATCGTATCTCCTTCCCCCGCAGTGAGGATGAGGAGAAGCCTGAAAGCATCGCCGACATGCTCGACAGCGCCGAAAATCATGTCCGCAGCTATCTGGGACGGAAATTCGCCAGAAAGACACCCCCGCCCGATGAGAGCGACAGCGATCTCGCGAAGCGCATCCGCTCCATGATCGCGCCCTGTGATCACTGCGGAGAGTGCACGCGCGTCTGCCCTATGCTCGCGCGGCACAGGATTGATCTCACCGGTATGGTGAAGGCTCCGCTTCTTGCATGGCACTGCTTCCTGTGCGGCACCTGCACGCGCAAGTGCCCCGCCGGCATCGACGGCGTGGCCCTGTCCCAGGCCCTGCGTGACCAGTACGTGCGCCAGCACAGCGGCCGCATGGCCCGCCCCGGGCACACCCGCACACTCCTGTTCTCGAAGCACGTGCCCATTACCGCGAGCTACGCCAGAGAGGGAGAGAATCTCCTGCTTGATTCCGATTTCTGCGCTGTTTTTCCGAAGACCGCCGAAGCCCTCGCGAAGCTGGTTTTCACGAAAGGCACAGGATTTGTCGTTGCCGATTCCGGCGCGCGCCTCGCTGTCCTCGGTATGGAAGAGGAATCCAGGAAGAGCACGGAGCGCCTGCTCGGCACCCTGAAGTCAAACAGGGTGAGCCGGCTTGTCACCATCTCCCCATCCACGCATGCCTATCTGAAGAAGCATGGCTTTGACGTGGAGACCATTTATGAATTTTTCGGCCGCATGAAGCCTGAAATCGTCATCAACGGCGGAGACTACGCCCTGTTCACGCCCTGCATGGACAGAAGCCACGAGGTCTTCGCCCTTGGTCTGGCCCGGTTCGTCAGCCCGGAGCCCATGCGCCTCGACAATATCCCCTGCTGCGGCGCGGGCGGCGAGGCCTCGGTTCTTGAACCCCAGCTCGCAGCCCAGATGAAGAAGGCCGTGCGGGAGTGCGGCAGGCCCGTTATTACGACCTGTACAGAGTGCGCTGCGGCCCTGGCCGGTGCCGGCTGCAATGTCTACCACTCCCTGACCCTTCTCATGGGACTCGATGAGCACCCCGCCATCGGTGTCTCGTCCATGAAGGCCCTGGTAAAGTTCTACATAGCCCTCAGGCCCCTGGCGTCCCTCGTCAAGGGCTCCGCTGAAGCTGACGATGAGATCAGGAAACTGCAGGAAGCTGCCGATGGCCCCGCGGAATCCGAAGCCACAGCTGAGGATTCCGGAGAAAAGGCGCCCGCGTCTTCCGGGGAAATGTCTCCCGCAGCTGAAGCCGCGTCCGGAAACGCTGCTTCCCCCGAAGCAGCAGAAGAAGCTGTTCCCGCAGGCGCCATTATCCCCGGCAGAGCGGAGAAGACTTCTGAAGACGCCGGGGAACCCGCTGAGTCAGCGCTTGGGGCAGCGGAAGAGGATATTCCCGCCGGCGCCATCATCCCAGGCGAAACGGAGAAGGTTTCTGAAGACGACCGTGAACCAGCAGCGGAACATCAGGAAGCGGGAACCGGCTTCTCCGGCGAAGAGACGAAGACCGAAACTACCGGAAAATAAGGACTGAATATATGAGCAAGCTTATTGGCGTAATCGGAGGCACAGGCCTGGACAACCCGGCCTTCTTTACGGCGGAGAAGGAACTTGCGCCGCGCACACCGTACGGCCGCCCGTCGAGCCCCCTGCGCGTTGGCCGTCTCAGGGGCAGTGACGCGCGTATCGTACTGCTCGCGAGGCACGGCCTTCAGCACACCATTCCGCCGCACAGGGTCAATTTCCGCGCCAATCTCTACGCGCTGAAGGAGGCGGGGTGCACCCATGTGGTGGCCTCGGCCTGCTGCGGTTCACTGCAGGAAGAATACGGCCCGGGCGCTTTTGTGGTGCCGGATCAGTTTATTGACTTCACGCGCGGCCGCAAAAGCACCTATTTCGATCACTTCGCCCCGGGCGATGTCCGGCATCAGACCATGGCCGATCCTTTCTCGCAGGAACTGCGCGAGGCCTTTCTGAAGGCCGCGGAGCACTGCGGCATCAAAGCCCACGACGGCGGCACCATCGTGACCATCGAGGGCCCGAGGTTTTCGACCAGGGCCGAGTCGCGCATGTTCCGCGTGCTGGGCGGAGACCTCATCAACATGACCATCGCCACGGAATGCATCCTGGCCAACGAGCTCGGGCTGCCGTACGCCGTTATGGCCATGGTCACGGACTATGACAGCTGGAGCGAGGTGCATCCTCCGCTCGATCTCGACGAACTCTGGCGCGTGCTCGGTGAGAACGTGGACAAGTTCACGGAAGTGCTCATTGACGCGCTGAAGACCTTCGCCTGATCTGCTGATCAGTTTTTAAGAGCAAGAATGGAGAGGCGGGAACCCGTGAGGATTTCCGCCTTTTGCCGTGTTAAAAGGCATGTGTGCTCGAGGCCGGCCATGCCAATGCCGGGAACGGCGATTTTGGGTTCCAGGGCGATGCTCATGCCTTCGGCGAGGGGGTTTGTGACTGTGCGGGCGATGGGTGGCCATTCATCGAGACAGAGGCCCGTTCCGTGTCCCAGACAGCGCAGCTGCTCGCGTCCCATGCCCATGAATTCGCGGGCGTAGCCGAGGCTGGCGGCCTTCTCTTCGGCGCTCCGCCATATTTCGGCGGGCGTCACGCCGGGAACCAGTTTGTCGAGGGCGTGCATGAAGATGGTGATGCAGGCGTCCTGAGCTCTCCTGAGGACGTCCGGAATGTCTTTCTCCCTGCCTGGCCAGTAATTCTGGGTGCGGTCCGTGTGATACCCGTCGTAGGTGAAGCCCATGTCCATGGAGAGCAGCGTGTTTTCCTCCCAGACAACGTCAGGCGAGCCCAGGAAGGGCACGGCGCCGTCCTGGCCGCGGCAGCCGAGCGGCCCGTTGTAGCAGGTGGGGCAGAGGCCGTCGGATCCGGCAGAGGCGTAGCCGAAAAACATTTCTTCCCCGTGCCCGCGCAGGCGGGAGAGTCCGTCGCTTCCGAGGCGGAGCGCCTCGCAGGCAAAGGCCACAGCTGCCTCGCGTTCCGTCATGCCGGCGTGCAGGATGCCGGGGAGAATTGTGTCAAAGATCCTCGCGTGAAGCCGGCCGCAGATGTGCAGGCGGCAGATTTCAAACCCGGTCTTGACCGCCCGGCACTCGTAGATGGTGTCGTCGGCTGCGGTGAAAACGTGCCCGGGAAGGCGTTTGCCGAGCATTCCGGCCGTCGTCCAGCTGAAGGCGTCGGCGTCCACGGCGATGTCATGGGACAGGGGAGAGCCGGCGTCGGCCGTGAGACGGGGGATTTCGCGGAAGGACCGGAACGGAAGGATTGTGCACACAGGCGATTCTGCGGCGGCGCGCTCTGTCCCCTTGCGCAGCATAAGCACGGGATTTCCCTCGAGGGGGAGCCAGAAGAGGCCGGAGCCGAGGTGCCCGGTAAAGTAATAGATAGTGACTCTGCCTGAGCAGAGCAGTCCCCCTGCTTCGGGATGATCCCTGGCGAGCAGGGCGCGGAAACGGTTCTGGCGGCGGGATACCTCGGAGGAGGGCATGGTGCGGTTGAGGGGAAAAGGGCTGTCTGGTGACAAAGGAGGGACTCCTGTGAAGGGGGATAATGGCAAAAAAGGAGGCTCCCGAAGGGAGCCTCCTGAGGGAAAAAAGCGGGGAGAGGGACTTACGGATGGTTCACGTAATGGTTCTGCAGGGCCTTGCCTCCATCGTGGCAGGGCTTGCAGTCCATATGGCCCTTGGCCCAGTCAGAGCCGGAGCCGGGCTTCTTGTGGCACTCGTCCGCGCACTTCTTGACAGATTCGGGGGCCACGTAGGTGCCCTTCCAGTCCTTGCCCTTCTCAATCTTGGCGTTGAAAATTTCGCAGGCCCTGCCGGCCGTGTCGGCGGTCAGCCTTGCGCAGCGTTCGCTGCGTTCCTTGCTCTTTTCGCCGATGCCGTTGGCGGCGCACCAGCGGGAGACGGAAATGTGGCAGAGCTGGGATTCGGCGATGGTGGGCTTGGTCTTGTCGAGGCTGACCTTCGCGTCGGCGGGATTGTAGATCGGGAGGTTCGTGGTGGAGTACCAGTGGAAGAGTTCGTCCACCATGGCGTCACGTTCCTTGCGGCCCCAGAAGAGGGCGTAGGCGGAAGCCGCGCCGCCGAGGCAGCCGCAGATGGTGCCCCAGTCAGAAATGCCGCCTTTGAACACTTCCAGCATGGAGAAGGGGAACTGATTGTACGGAGCGCCGTACTGTTCGGCAAGAGAGCCGACAATGGAGTAGAACACGCCGTAGCCGCAGGCGTAGCCCTTGTTGTGGTAGGCTTCGTAGGCCACCTTCTGTACCGCCTCCACGTCAAGCTTGTGGGGCTTCCATCCGAAGTCACCGCCTGCCTGCTGGAAGCGCTGCATTTTTTCAGAGGCAGCGTGGGCGTCTTCCTTCGGATTGATGAGGCCGGCGCAGGCCGCGCCGCAGGCGATGCCGCCAAGGCCGCAGAGAATCTGACGTCTGTTGAGGTCCATAAATCTTCCTCCTTGAATGCCGTTGAGCTTATGTCGGAACAGATCCTGTTTTCTGTTTGGCTTATTTCGGGAGGAAGGGCAAGTTTTCTTCAGGAATATTTGTGCATAAAAGGTATCTCCCTATGCACAACAGGCTGAAAAAGCTATG
>OLGE01002861.1_pt1 | contig 14553 bp, 10 predicted proteins | sample 1605151 | NCBI WGS metagenome assembly OLGE01 (sample SAMEA3888912, study PRJEB22519) | human gut metagenome | biome: human gut; feature: human-associated habitat; material: faeces | place: Denmark | collected 2010
GTAAGCATTCGATAAAGTACGACTGTCAGTTTGATTAAGTGGTATATAACTTTGCGCCACTAATATAAACTGACATGCTTACACGCGAACAAATCGAAGAGATCCAGGGCGAGGCCCGGGAGAAAGGGACAGCAATCAAGGCCCTGTTGAAAGAGAAAGGCATTCCAGAGCACCAGTACTTCTGGTGGAAGCGGAAGTACGCCAGGGCAGAGGTTCCGGATGGGTTCCTGCCCATAGCTGGCGGCGGCCTGCCTGCCGGGATGGAAGCGACGGCGGCATATGCCGCATCCCGCGGAAAAACGAAGGGTGTCCCGACCGGTGAGAACTGGATGAGCATTGAGCTCCGCACGGTTGCCGGCACGGACATGCGCATCCAGGGCGGCCTGACGCCCGCGATGGTGTACACAATCCTCAAAAGCGTATAGGCCATGTTCAGTCTTGGAGACGGAGCGAGGTTCTGGCTTTACGCGAAGCCGACGGACATGCGCAAGAGCTTCAACATGCTGAGCGGGATAGTGAACAACGACATGCGTCAGAACCTGTACGGCGGGGATGTCTTCGTGTTCGTAAACGCTTCCAACAACATGATGAAGCTGCTGCGCCACGAGCCGGGCGGACTTGTGATCTATAACAAACGCCTTGACCACGTAAGGATGCATCTGATGGAGCGGATACAGGAGGGCGACCCGACGATAACACCCCTTGAGTGGCGCCGTCTTGTGGACACCATTCAGGGAATAATCGATGATCCAAGACGCCGGCAGCAACGTCGCCTGCGACTATGTTCAAGCAGACGAGAGCACATTGCCGGTAATAGACAATGAAAAGCGCCGCGCGGTGAAGGGATATGTATGGAGTGTGGTGAACGTGATGACGGGAGACAGGTTCTTCTTCTATGAACATGGCTCCAGGAGCGCCCGCGTGGCCATGGGTCTGCTGAAGGACTTCACCGGAGCCATCCAGAGCGACGGTTACATCGTGTACGAACACTTCGAGGGGATGGAAGGGAAGAAGATCCTGGGCTGCTGGGTCCACGCAAGGCGCAAGTTCTTCGAGGCCAAGGTGGAGAATGAGAAGCTGGCGCTTGAAGCCCTGTCCTACATCCGGCGGCTCTATGATGTGGAAGCGGAAGCGGATGCTCTTGACGCGGCAGACAACAAACCCGACCATGAGCGCAGGAAGGCCCTGCGGCAGGAAAAGGCTTATCCGGAAATCAAGAAGCTCGAGACGTGGATGGAGGCAAGCGTCCTCAAGTGCCCTCCGAAGTCTCTGATGGAGGAGGCCATCTCCTACACCTATAAGATCCTTAAAAAACTGTCGCTCCACGTCACCGACGGCCGTTACAAGATAGACGACAATATGGTGGAGAACAGCATCAGGCCTCTGGCCATCGGGCGCAAGAACTATCTGTTCTGCGGTGACGACGACGACGCACAGAGGGCAGCCGTGGTCTACTCCCTGCTTGCCACCTGCAAGGCACACGGCGTTAATGAACGGGCGTGGCTTGAGGATGTCCTGCGCCGGATCCCGGAATACGAACAGGCAGGGAAAGACTACGCAGACCTTCTTCCCGCAAACTGGCGCGCCTTGTCCGCAAGGTAACTCGAGCCAATATCACACTCCCATAAAAAGACTGCAACCGGCATCACACTGATGCAAGTTGCAGTCAAACTTTATCGACGCACGTACTTCCTCGAATGCTTACGAACCAAAGCGAGTGAGCGGAGCTTTAGCGCAGCGAACTGGCTTTGACCGCTTTCCTTATTTCACATCGGCCTATCCTCAAAGCATTTCCACATCCGAAATCTGGACATCGACGGAGTTATCATCGATTCGGACCTCGTATTTGACGCCAGCTTCCGTATAAACATTAGCCATCTGATGGCTTGTAACGAATGTGTTCTCTTCCAGGTACTTTGTTCTACCAAAGAGGATTCGCTCGATGTCATCTGAAGTGAAGAATTGGTATTCTCCTTGACAGGTGCTGATGACAATACGGCCGAGTGTATTGATCTCTCTTAGGTTGGCATATCCTTCAGTATCCTTGTGAGGGATGAGCAGAAAAAGATAGTCACGCGCTCGGCTGATGGCCACATTGATAATATGCTTCTTATTCAGCATTATCTTATCGGGCTGAGAAGCCATAGCCTTCGGCGGATTAAATACGACAAAGACCATATCACACTCATCACCCTGGAACCCATGAATCGTTCCGACGCTAAAATGAATAGTCTCCGGTATTGAGTCAAGCTGTTCAATAAGCCGCTCTATCATTTGAGATTCAGCAACGTATGGACAAATAATGCCGATGTTCAACTGCTTGCCTTCTTCGCAATGACTGGCGACGTACTTGCATATCTCGGTCACAAGCAGAACTGAATATATCTGGACGTTGGAACCAGATAGCTTCTTTGGCCCATAGATGTTATCGTACTTTTCTACCCTGAACTGAATGAAATTGATAGGCTTCAACGGTAGTCCGGCGATGTCAACCTTCAGGTGGTCATCTTGAGTTCGATGATGCTGAAGCAGACCATTGTAGGAATACTTGCTGAAGACTTCGCCAATCGCAGGTATGGAGCGATACTGTGTGGTCAGGTTAGTTATCTCAAATTGAATCGGCTCGGTCTTAGGATTATCGAAACGATCAAGATGGACCATCGTATAGATATTCTCCTCTTTCCACTCCTCTTCGCTTGCGATTGGTGGAATTTGTAACGGGTCTCCGGCAATGATTATCTTGGCGTATGGTGAGAATCTATAGATAGCATAGACAATCTGGGCCAACGGGATCATAGATGCTTCATCAATAATGACGTAGTTCCAATCTATGTCTCGCAGGCGGGGTGCACCTCCAAGACGTTGGAATCCATCGTAAGGAAGACGTGCTATTGTCGATACAAGGCAGCACTTGTCCTCCTCGTCAAGTTCAGAATCCCTATTACATAGAAGACCACTACTTTCAATAATCTCCGAGCCAGTTGCTACAAAGCGTCCCAGCCATCCTGGGTAATTGGCAAAGGTTGCAATCTTCTCCGTGATAACATCACAGGCCTTGTTGGTTGGGGTGAGGACCAATATCTTACAGCAGTCCTCTTGCTTCATCAGGTCGCAAATTTGGCGGGCAACATAGGTTGTCTTTCCTGTGCCTGGAGGGCCGAAAACAAAACTGATGTTGTCTTCAAGGTTCTCTTTGAAGTCGAAGCCATCTTCTACATCCAACTCCTTGAAGGCAGTGATGAGTTTACCTATCAGTTCTGTCGGGTTATTGGCATTCACTGTAGCACGGGTACACTTTTCCCAGTTGATTTTGGCAAGCGCACGCGCATCTGCTGCCTTTGCCTTCAGTCTGAGCGTAAAGTCTCTCACGCTTGCTACCTCAAAGACAATAGACTTGTCTTCATCGTTCATGAATTCGAAATGGACCTCTATCCTTTCTATGGTTTCAATCTCAATCGGGATCGGCCTGGATGGATTCTTCAGGATGAAGACACGATCACTGACAGGATCTGGAACGACTTTGCCGAATGCAATTGAAATAGCTTTTGTATTGCCGGCGCTATCTTTAGGGACATCGTTCTTGTACTCCAACTCCAAAAGGGCTTCAAACCACTCTTTTGAGTATCTTGGCAAGTCTTTGACCTGACTGCGCAGCAATTCATACTCCTCGTTTCGAGCGATGTCATTCAGCGCCTTATCTTTCTGCTCTTGAAGACGCTCCTGACGCTCTGCCGCCTTCCTATCGTCAGATTTCTGCGACTTGGAAGGTTCTTTGGTATTCACGAAGCTATCATCGCCGGTGTTTTGAAGATCACGTCGGTTGTCGGAGATGATGTCAGCCATCTTCTCCCTTCTTTCTGCGGCCTTTTGTAGATTCTCACGCTTTTTCTTATCAGCTGCCAATTGAAGTAAATCTTCCGCTGTCAGACCATTGGCCGCGGCAATAGCGCCTAATCTTTCGTTCTCAATTTGCTCCTTGCTCGCTCCAGCAGCAGCAAGATTCAACTCATGTTTTTTAATCCCCAGCAATTCGCATAGTTCGTAGTTGACTTCATAGCGTGCATCCACAAACTTCTCCAAGCTGATTTCGGCTGGCTTATATGTATTCCCGTCGATGATTATCCATTTCTTGTTTCTAAGCAATTCTATCGCATGTGAATCAAAACAAGCCCTAAGGTCTCTGCGATAGAAATACTTATAGATGCCTTTTGAGTAACTATTCAGAGGGATGGCGGAAACTATACGCCAGAAACTGATGGCATCTGCTTTTTCTTGTATGTGAGCAATGGCTTTGTTCAAGCCTTGGATATTATAATCGATTACAGTAATGCCTCGAGTGGATGAACGATAACCTATCTGTTCTCTTTGATGGTCATTCAGTTGCTCACGGTCATTGCGAGAAGTTGATTCCACATTTGGCGATGTCAGTATGCCGATGCCTTCCAAGAATTCCTCTACTAAATCACGTCCAAAATCGCGTAGGATTGTCTTGTAGAAGATGTTATCGAAGAAGAAAACACTCTCATTTCCTTTGAAGTAGCGCTTCAAATCCTCAGTGTCGAGGAAAACCTCCCCGGGTGGCAGGACCACCTGTTCTCCCTTGATATTCTTTGCTCCAATCACGAGCATGCCGCCAGCTTTATCCAGTAAGCTCTCCCGTGCCTCCAAAGATGCCCCCTTGTAGTATTTCAATATGAGATTGAAGTCCGACAAAATCATATCCTCTTCAAACTCGGCATCCTCATCTTTATACTTTGGAAGAACATGATTTATTATGTGGTCCAGCAGGTCCGGTTCCTTACATCCAATGTCTGATAGGAACTTCATGGCCGGCTTACTGCCAATCATATTTTGTGAGATGACGTTGTACTCTTTAGGATCACCTTCCGAGAAGACGTTTACGCGCCCTTCAACAAAAGGGGAGACCCATTCTCCGTTTGATGTTTCGACTATAGGCGAATACAGGAAATAAGGATTCCTCTCATCGGGATTCCATGAGTTACGGACCTCGTTATTCAAGAAGGTGAAGAGACGATTAATCCATGCTATGGGCTGACCCTTCATGAATTCAGGAGTAATATCCTTGGCGAAATCTTCTGTGCTATACTCTTTTATCTCTATGTCATCCTCAATGCCGTAATAGTAAAGGTCGTTAAGTTTCTCACAAAGAATACCTATTTTATCTCCTGCTTTACGGAGCTGACGGAACTGTGTGGTTGTGATAAGAGATGCAAGGGACTTTGGAGATACCTTGTAACTCTGTGGCCCTTTCATATATGTCTGGTCCACGGAGAGCAGCAGTTCTTCATTCTTGATCTTGTCGAGACAAGCATCGACGATTACTTTCGGCTGGATAATAGACCGATCCACATCGTGCCATCCATACGAATATCGACTTACCTCGTTCCACCTTACAATCTTCTCGATGTTGTGGTTTAAGATCAAATTCCCTTCGCGTAGGCCGAGGTCTCTCAACTCACATAGAGTGTTGGCAGCCAAATGACCAAGTTCATCCACCAATTTTTCGTTGACCTTTTCATTTGGTTTTATCTGTTGCCGGTTATCAACGAGTAAGAAGGGGGCGTGAAAAATTAAGCAGACATTGAATGATTCCGAAGTTGGAAAGAAACAATGGACTTTGGGGCGTATAGTTGTATCAATAGCACCGTCAGGATGTAGGTAGTAACCAGCATAGATCTTATGCCTTCCTTCTTCTCCTAAATCCACGACGCGAGAGAACATCAGTACATTTCTGCTCTTATCATAATCGGCAAGAGAAAGTTTTTCCAACAGGATACCTCTCTCAGACTCGAAGGATTCCGTGATTGTCTTTGAGAACTGCTTTGATTCTCGAGTCTCAAGGTCCTTCCAGCGGATTCGCGTGAGGTTGTGAAGGAATAATGTGCCGTTTGCAAGCACCTTAAGTTTGGCGCCAATTTCTTTGTATGCAGCCTGAGGATTCTTGAACGGAATTAAGAATAAGGTCTCGCCTTGGTCACGTCTTGGGTGGTCCTGGGCAATTCTCTCGGGAACGATGTAATGGTTAATCCTGAACCGGAAGTGTTCGTCATATACCTCTGGGGCATCAGTATACTGGAATACGGACTTGAAGCCGATACCGAACTTTCCGATTTTATTTGTCGAGTCATTATCGCTCTTTGTAGATGCTCCAATGGCCGTAATTGAATTGATGTGGCCAGGCGTAATCTTTTTGTCCTCGACATCGGTGATAGAGAAATGAACTGTTCCGTTATGCTTGAAAATCAGGGATTTCTTATCAAGCAGAATCGTAACATCGGTAGCCATCGCATCGTCAGCATTCTGCAATAGCTCATAAATAAAGTGCGCTGTGTCAGGATACTTATCGATAACACTCTGCCAAACGCCACGGAAATCTCTATCATTAAACACCTTGAAGGCTTCGACTCTGGCGTCGTGCAGTTTGTCGAATAGTATCTCTTTCTCAAGCCATGCATCTTCGTCTTCAATCTGTCCGCCAGTAATGGAGGATAACTCCAGCCCATTATCAGAGACGCTATCGACTCGACAAGTTACCTTGCCGCCGACTTTGCTCCTATCTTCCGCTGAAGGTTTGAAGAGGTAGAACTCAAAGCCATAATCGTCTTTTACCAGCAGTTTCTTAGTATAGAGTCTTTCGTCTTCCTCCAATTGAATAGCGTTGAATTCGTATTCACACTCATCCTCATAGATATTGGCGTAAATTTCCTCCCAATCGAGCTCAATTCTCGGTGATGACTTACCATATACGATGCGGCAAGGGATTTTCGAACCTCTCGGATAAAGCGTCTCAAAGGCAGGATGATAATCTACGGTGACGATACGTCTCGCCTCATCGATGATTGCCCATGCGGGAAAATCACCCATCATCTTTTTACCCAGAGAAGGTAAGAGTACTTTCTTTACGTCCATGAATGTTATTAGCTCTGTAGTACTATGTGGAAGTGCGTTTGTTCTTGTATTATTGTTTGCTCAGCTCTTTGAGGGATGTAGGGGAAAGGTCATAATCGACCTCTTCGCAAGTTTCGACGTTGCGGAGACGTTGGCGGCGGAATCGGGCTTCGTCCTTATCGCCCTGAGGGGTAGGTAGTGGATCTCGTGATCATACACTAATTCAGAGCCTTTCTTAAGGTACTCTTGATATTTGCATGTGGCCTTCGGCTCAACACGACAGCTATTCATCAAATCCTTCTCTTCATCATACAGGTCACTCAAAGCTTCGTAGACTGTGACCTTCTTTTGCTTGCGTAGTTTGTCGAAATCAAAAACTTCCTCCAAGAAATCTTGTCTAATACCAACCATAATGGCTCGCTTTCTATTCTGAGGAACGCCATAATCTGATGCATCGAGAACCTGCATGTTAAGCTCATACCCTTGCTCCTTCAGCAGTGTTGTAATCCTTTCCTTAGCATATCCGTTATCTCTGGTCAGAATGCCACGAACATTCTCAATCAGTACAACCTTTGGTTTGAGTACTTCGACAAAACGAATATACTGGAAGAACGACTTGTTCCTCGGGTCGTCAACCTCTTTCTGATGGCGGTTTGCGGTAGAGAATCCTTGGCAGGGAGGCCCGCCGATAATAACATCGACGCCATTGTACAACTTGTTTATCGTGGCGTTGGTCACTTTCGTAATGTCGGTGCATCTGACCTTTGCCTTCGGGAAGTTGAGCTTAAAGGTCTCTGTAGCCTCTTTATTAAAGTCGATTCCGCCAATAATGTCGAAACCGGCCAAATCAAAACCATAACTTAAACCGCCACAACCGCAGAATAAATCAAGTGCGGTATATTTAATATTGCTCGTCTTTTTAGACTGTGCCATATTTTTTCTCCTTTGGGATATTATTCCTACTATACCAACAAATTTACTCATTTTCTCTCAAAATTAAAATTTCAAGTTATCTGCCTACACGTAACTCGCGATAAATCAAGCCAAAAGGCTTACCCCGAACCGTGGCCCGGGGTGCCTTCCAGCTATAACTTTTTGTATTCTCCGTGCTTCACCTGCTGTATCTCGTCGGCCTGGATCGCTCTCGCCACCTGCCGCCGTACAGTACGCAGACTTTTCCCGACGTTCTTCGCCACCGTCTTCATATCGTCGGTCTTGAAGTAGCCGGGCAGCGCCGCCAGGATGGTCTTGCGCGTCGCGGAGGAGTAGGAATCGGCCACGGCGATGCCCTCCGGTCGCTCCCGGTCCAGAACGTTGAAGATGTAGTCGTTGTGCTCGGATATGACCCGGATGATCTCCATCGTCATATCGAAGTCGGCATCGGAGCATTCCACGCTCTCCTTGATCGTACCGGCATCCATCTGCCGCAGGGTCGTCAGCACCATCGCGATGCGGAGGAAACACCAGGCAAGGCGGTGCGTGCTGGCGGAGTAGCGGTCGCCGTTGAGTTCCTGAATCCGGTCTTTCTCGGCCGTGAAGAATTCGTTGAACTTGCCAGTCTGCGGGAGCGAGAGCCGGAAGATGACCTTCGCTTTCTCCTCGAGCAGTTTGGTGAAGGCCGTGAACCTGGCTCCAAGAGCGTCGGAGGTTTCCTCCAGGGGTTCGTCGCTGCCGTAGGAGTCGAATCCGTCGAGCCATTCGGGCGTAGCGTTGATGCAGAAGAACATGAAGCGGGACAGCAATCCGTTTTCAGAATCTCGTATCAACGATTTCACTTGCTCCGGCGTGCCTGACAGAACGGTGGCCAGCCTCGGGTTGCATATCTCGCGCTCTTCTCCGTAGTCCCTGTGGCGCAGGTAACCTAAACTCTCGTGTGCGAAAGCCTTGCGTAATGCGTCGCTGTAGTCGCCGTAATCGCTTGAGAATGCGTTGACCACGGTGTCACCCTCGGTCTCGAACATCAGCAGATTCCCGTTCTCGGTCATTGCCTGCTGGAATGAAGTCGAGCTGGAGTTGGCCGGGACGCGCAGCAGCTGGATGGGAGGCTTCTCGGGCGGGTCGATGTTCTCACCTTTCTTCTGCCGCTTGTAGCGAGCGTACTCCTTCTTGTACTCGTCCTTGGCGGTGTTCCAGCGGTCCAGTTTCTCCTTGTGCGTGAAAAATAGAAATTGTTGAATGTGTCAAGTTCAAAGTCACCGCATCCCAATTTCTTGAAGAAAATGTTCCGCTCTTCCGACCCTTTCTTTGTATTGTTGCCACGCAGTTCATCCGCATACATCTTCCAAATCCGATAGTCAGTGTAGTTGAACACAAACAACGGAACGTCCGATCTGCCCTGCTTGTAAATCACTTCAAACATCCCTTTGTAGTCAATGTCTTTGCGGCAAATCTCACGCACATTTAATTTCCTATCCGCCAGCACTACGCTGTCAAATGCGTTTGGCTTAGGCAGATTCCTTTCATTCAGCCAATCGGGATTCAGATACACGCCGTAGAAATACTTGTCAGCCAGATTCTGGAGAAACCTCAGATACTCCTCGGCTGATGGATTCTTGTTATCAAAGAGATACATCAGGCAATAGAAGAGATAATTCTTGCGCTGCTTTGGAGTGAACGACACTTCAAACATCGATAGGAGATGAACCAATTCTTTCTGCACATCCAGTGAGGCGGACAGACTCTTGTATCTATTGTTTGTTTCAAGGCAGTAGCGCTGCAACTTCCAAGGATTATCGCCAGACAGTTCCTTGTCACCAATCGAATGATGAACAATATAATTATCAAGCAAATACTTTGCTTTCAGTAGATTGAATGCGAACTTCCTTGAGAAGTCAGCTCTGTTAACATTACTCAGTGTCTCGATAAACTTAAACTCGTTCAGCAGCTCCTTGTCGTCAAGTGTGAACTTTGAAGGGTCGAAGTCTCCATATTCCATCCTTGTGATTTTCAGCACCATAAGTAAGAAATTTGGAAAGTCGATGATAGGCTGAAATCTGTCGCTCTGTTCAATTGCGGACTCTTCATCTTTCTTGACGACAGGCTTTTGCATAAGATTTATAATGGTCTCTTTCCCTTCCGACTCATCTTGCATCGGAATATCCTCAAAGCGGTCAATGTTGAAATCATTAAGGTTGCCGCCAAAAACTGCAGGAAAAACCTGCTGTATGTAGATATTCATTTCACTGCAAGCCTCCCAAACTCGACTGAAAGTGGCCATTTCTTTCTTGTCACTAAGGTATTGGCTCAGCCTTGACTTTACGACTTCGTGTTTTTCCAACTGTTCGCCGCGAGAGTTCATTACCTCAAAGTAATGGTTAAGGTCAACATCTTTAGGCACGCTATAATGAATTATATGTACTCTATTAATGAAATAATCCTTATAGTTATTTCGTTCTGATTCTTCCACAATAGAGTCAATGGCCTTAAGCGCAAATTTATAGCCGTTTCTTATGCCGCTGTCAACATCATCGCCCAAGTCTGGATAATCGTCCAGTTTGCGAATGGTAGTCGCTGACACTTTGCGGGCGCTGTATGTCAGTTTGCTTCCAAACGCTTGTCCGATTCCCAAAGCCTTCAGTACAATGTAGATTGTCGTCAGTCTTTGCTGGCCGTCTATTACTTCATACACATTATCTTCACGCCTGTATGTCACCAAAGTTCCGATATAATAATAAGGTACATTGGAAACGTAAGAGTCATACACATCCTTTATCAAGGTAGCTATCTCGTCTTCTTCCCATGCATAATTACGTTGATAGACCGGAATAACATACGTCTTTTTTCCTTGGCTATCAAGGTAGATTTGTTTTATGGACTGTTCTTCGAGAGGTAATTCTTTTTCCATAATGTTTACATTGCTAAAAATGCGTACGTTTTGAAGAAGTGGAGATAGCGCCATCTTCCTCATCATCGACATTGCCTATAATCCTTTTTATATTGTCATTGTCTTTGCCTGGCAATGGCGATAGTCTGTCCGCCAAGATACTCAGTAATGAGACCGGCGTGTCAGAGTCAGCGATGACTTTATAGATATTCAGAGAATTAACTATACCTTCGCATCTTTCAATTACATAATTCTGAGCGGAATACCATCCTAAACGATAATACTGTGCGCGTAATGAATATGCCCAAATGAAAGCATAGGTCACAAACTGCTCAAACAGTTCCGTGTCAACCTTGGTAGGATATGTAGCCGGACAAAAGCGATCCACATATAGCAGCAGAGCCGTGTCGAAGAGCAGCCGCGTTATTCTGTTGCCGACACCTTTGCTGAAATATTTGTCCAACGTCTTTACAATCTGGTTTCCTTTGATATAGAAACCCTCATATTGGCTGTTGTCTTGAATATCCTTAAGTATGTTATAGTAGTGCTTAGTGTAAGCAAAGAATGGTTTCCCCGCGATAATTGGAGTATTCAGTTGGAATGCGTTCACCTCTCTGGTTCCCGTCACGAATGGCATCGCGGAAGAGTTGATGAAGTCCGCATACGAAAACGCGCTCTTGTAGAATTGGGCATAAGGTGTGTGTGCTGTTCTGGAAATTCCCTTAAACTTGTATATGTTATGCTCGTTCAGATTATACGCCCAGTTACCGTTGATCCACTCTTTGATACGATAGAGGTAGTCACCAAAGAATGCCGCCAGTTCTTGTTGTGGGATTTGTTCCCATTCTTCAACAATCCGTTCTGTTTGACTTTCGTCCAAATCAGTCATTTCGCGCAGATGATAAGCTTTCAGCAAATCGTGCGGATACAAGGCCTTGCCTCTGGCATTCTGCGAGTCGAAGAATTGGAACGCCTCTGAAATCTCTCCGGTAATTACAACAATCAACTCACATTGTTTCTCTATGAAATCTCGCAAATGTCTCATCTCCCTTGTGAAGTCGATGTTCTCGTCACAGTCGGACGTTTTCTGCGTTCTACGTCTGAATGCGTTAAGGTTATTGGGAATATTACGGCAGCTGAATGAATTACAGAATACAGACTGCCTTAGCAAGTCAATGTCACGTCTGTCTTCTGGTTTTTCAAGTTCGTACAAAGCATAAAGCAACAAGGAGAATGTTATGGTTCTCTGTTGCCCATCCACTACTTTGTACACTTCCTGTCCTTGGGAATCAGTGTCCTTGTGCAAAATGAGTGTGCCGACACGATACACTTCCTTGTTGCTGTTACTTGCCTCAATAATATCATCAAGAAGCTGAATGGCGTTACGTCCAGTCCACTTATAAGGCCGCTGGTACTCAGGAATGACCAGTTTTATGTCTTTCAAGGCTAGTCCGTTATCCGTCTTCGTGATTTTGTTTTCCAACAGCAAATCACCTATTGTTGTTATCGCCAATGTCAAATTATTCATACACTGATCCGGCAAGAAAGATGAAAATATAAGTTAATGACACAAAGCCTATTCCCGAATCCTTGAGTCGATGATTATCGTCACCGGGCCATCGTTGACAAGGGAGACCTGCATATCCGCGCCGAATACTCCTTTGCCGACCGGCTTGCCGATCGCCGCCGAGACTTCCTCGCAGTACTTCTCGTACAACGGGACTGCCAAATCGTGGCCTGCGGCACGAATGTAGGAAGGGCGGTTCCCTTTCTTGGTGGATGCCGTCAGAGTGAATTGCGACACCGCAAGAACCTCCCCTCCAACATCCACGACACTCCTGTTCATCACGCCATTCTCATCATTGAATATCCTCAGTCCCACAGTCTTGCCCACAAGCCAGCGCATATCCTCTTCCGTATCTCCGGTCTCGACTCCGACAAGCACCAGAAGCCCGTTCCCGATCCCGGACACGGTTCTGCCCTCAATGGTAACGCTTGCGCGCGACACCCTTTGAATCACCAATCTCATTATTATACAATATTTTATATTAATGCCTCTGTTATGAAAATACAGACAGACGTGGCCAACTTTGCGGCGTGCTACAGCAGCAATATGTAAATCAGCACCGCCGCGGGAACGGGTCCTGAAATATTCATCAGTGGCTGTGAATATTTATCCTCACCCTTGCGAATACATTGACCGTCAGAATTATACAGCGCGGTGGAATATCTGCTGTCGCCTTGGCGTATGTTTTTCCCGTCCCAGCTGAAAAGCACCTTGGCATATTTGCCACGACCGCCACGCAGCTCCACCCCGTTCCAATTGTATAGAATCTCACCGTAGCGGCTGCCACCCCCGCGGATATATTCACCATCGAAATTAATCAAAACCTCTGAATATTTACTGTTTCCCGCCCGCAGGCAACTTCCGTCCCAATTGTACAAGGGCGCCGAGTAAACATCCTTCCCGCGCCTGATGTAAGACTGCGCGTCCGCCACCACGCAAGCAAGGATCATTATGAATATAACAAGCGCTATCCGTTTCATATTTAAGCGATTATTCTTGCCGCCTAATTATCGCCTCCACACTGCTCCTTTTCGATCTCATTACGTAGATCCGCAAGAACCTTCCCTTTGAAACTGAAATATTTCGGACCTTGGTAAGCTCCGGAAGCGTTCTGCTTTTCAACAGGAAGAAACGTTCCCGTAAAGGCTGACAAGCTATAAAGCCGCCCGTCATATTCAACCTTGTCATCCGTCGCGACCTTTAATGGAATATTCAGTTCATCGAATATGACCGTGTCTCCTATGTTTATTCCAACCATATGGAATTTAAAATTTGGCCTGGCTATCCGCTTCTTTTTCTCCGCCTCTTCGTTCTTGATGGCGTTGTCCTGTTCCTTATTCTGGGATATTACCGGTTTTCCGTCAACATAGATGGCCAGTTCCGCATCGTCCAGAAGATCGGCCATATCACGCATAATGTCAAGTGCCACAGCGGGAGCGATGTTGAAAAACTCCCTGTTCTGGCGGATCCTCAAATCCGTCAGCCTGTCTATCTGCTTGTGAATCTGCTTTTCAACCTTGCTGTATTTGCTGGTGTAAAGCGTGGCGTAAACCTCAAACGGCAGTGGAACCGCAGTGTTGTCCAATTCCTTCGAGCGAACATCCACAGGACGTGAACTCTTGCCGATCTTGACCCAATCCTCACGAAATGAAGGATTTGTCAATATGTAAACATAACCTTTTCCGGATTCCATAATTGTTTTGGATATTTTAGTTTTATTCGGTAGCGAATTTAATGATAATCCGATAAATATCCTATGCTTATCTATATGGGTTGACTATAAATGATAAATTTACCCGCCGAAGTTTGAACGGCGAACAGAGGTGGCGCAAAAACATACGATATTGCTCCCGTCGAGGACAATAATGCGTGCGGCGGGAGCATTAAAATGATAAAACGCGGCTTCTGGCGGTTGCGGATTCATTCAGATATAATGTGATTACATACTAACAACAATGGATGTGAACAATATAAATAAATGTCAATATCTCTAATTCTCGGCACTATCAAATTATTTTAGCATATGAGTTCTCTTATTCTTAATCTCGATGGAATTTGATATTCGGCTATTTCCCGATGCACAACGCTTAACCATCTGAGAGTCAATATAAAATATTTTCTTGGACCTATTTTGGGCGCCGAAGTCGCACAAAAACGCGCACCATTTCCGGCGGTCGTCACCAGAACGGAGATGGGCAATGCAAACTTACATAAAAATCTGCGATTTTTACGCCCGTTTAATAAAAAAACAAGA
>OLGE01002871.1_pt1 | contig 14501 bp, 9 predicted proteins | sample 1605151 | NCBI WGS metagenome assembly OLGE01 (sample SAMEA3888912, study PRJEB22519) | human gut metagenome | biome: human gut; feature: human-associated habitat; material: faeces | place: Denmark | collected 2010
TTCGGTGTAGGGGCGGACGACTCTGTCCGCCCGCAGGACGCAGCATTTTCAGGGCCGACAGAGTCGTCGGCCCCTACAACCAAGTGGGTAACTGCATACGAATTTGCCGCAAGTTCTCACGCGAACGCAGCGTTTTCCGCCGGGCGGAGCAGAGCCCCGCCCCTACCAACTGCGTCTGTTTTTTGCCGTTTTTGCACAAAAACCCGCTGCACATTATGTGCAGCGGGCGGTTTTTTATCCAATGCCGAGCATTGCGGTCGCAAAAGCGAAATAGACAAGCAGGGACAGGAAGTCCACGATTGTCGTGATGATCGGCGAGGCCATCACAGCCGGGTCGAAGCCGAGCTTTTTAGCCAGCAGCGGCAGCGTTGAGCCGACGATCTTGGCAAGGCAGACCGTCACGGCCATCGTCGCGCAGACGACAAAGGCTACCAGATACGTCACGCTCTCGCTCTTTAACAGCAGCATATCGACCACGATGATCTTCGCGAAGCAGGCGATTGCCAGGCACACGCCGCAGAGGACGGACACGCGGATCTCCTTCCAGACCACGCGTCCCAGGTCGCGGAATTCGATCTCATTCAGGCTGATGCCGCGGATGATGGACACACAGGCCTGCGAGCCGGAGTTGCCGCCGGTGTCCATCAGCATGGGGATGAACGCCGTGAGGCACGGCAGGGCGGCCAGCGAGTTTTCAAATCTTGTGATGACGATGCCCGTCAGCGTCGCCGAAACCATCAGCAGCAGCAGCCACGGGATACGGTTTTTCCAGATCTCGACAGGGGTCGAACGCATATACGGGTGTTCGGACGGCAGCATAGCGGCCATCTTTTCCATGTCCTCCGTGGCCTCGTCTTCCATGACGTCCATGGCGTCGTCGAAGGTCACGATGCCGACCAGCCGGTTTTCCGTGTCGACGACCGGCAGGGCGAGGAAGTTGTACTTGCTGAACATCTGGGCGACCTGCTCTTTATCGTCGAGCGTGCCGACGGTGATGACGTGCTCCTGCATGATGGACTCGATGGTCGCATCGTCGTCCTCGCACAGAAGCAGGTCCTTGACGCTCGTAAGGCCGATGAGCTTGTGGCCGCGCGTCACGTAGCAGGTGTAGATCGTCTCCTTGTCGATGCCCGTGCGGCGGATGCGCAAAATCGCTTCCTCGACCGTCATATTCGGGCGCAGGGAGACATATTCGGTGGTCATGATCGAGCCGGCGGAATCCTCCGGGTAGCGCAGGATCTCGTTGATCTGCTTGCGCATATCCGGCTCGGCCTGGGTCAGGATGCGCTGCACGACGTTCGCGGGCATTTCCTCCACGATATCGACGGCGTCGTCGACGTAAAGCTCGTCGATGACCTCCTTCAGCTCGGAATCCGAGAAGCCCTGAATCAGAAGCTCCTGCGCCTCCGGCTCCATTTCGACGAACGTTTCGGCGGCCAGCTCCTTCGGCAGAAGCCGGAACAGAAGCGGCAGACGCGCCTGATCGAGATCGTCAAAAATGGCGGCGATGTCGGCGGGATTCATGGTGCTGAGGATGTCCCGAAGAGAATGGTACTTCTTCTCGTCGAGCAGCATGGTCAGGGTCTTTTGCAGGGAAAAATTGTTTTCTGCCATGTCTTGTTCCTCCTAAATGTAAAGAATAGGAAGGTAAAGACACAACGCAGGCACATCAATCGAAGAATGACAGGGGCTGCAAGCACCGGACGCACAAAGGCGGCTGGGGCTCGGGCCGACTTCGGCCTGCGGATGTGCCGCTACTACTTCCTGCGTCCATTTGTTCTTCCCCCTTTTTGTTTCAGAATATCGGGCGCTTTTGAAATCGCCCAACTTATATAATAGGTTGATTTCCCCGGTTTGTCAACCAAAACCCGAACGAATTCCAGTGGAATTTTGACGGATCGTGTGCTATGATAGTTAAAAATCTGACAAGAGGTGTCAAAATGGCAACAGAAAAGCTCTATTATCAGGACGCGCATCAGGCAGCGTTTGAAGCGCGCGTTGTATCCTGTCAGCCGGGAAAGCACGGCTATGATGTCGTGCTGGACAGAACCTGCTTTTATCCGGAGGGCGGCGGCCAGCCGGGCGACACCGGCGTTCTGTCCGGCATCCGCGTGACCGACACGCACGAGCGCGGCGGCGAGATCGTGCATTTTTGTGAACAGCCGCTTGCCGTGGGGCAGATTGTCGAGGGTCAAATCGATTATGGCCGCCGGTTCGCGTTCATGCAGCTGCATTCCGGCGAGCATATTCTCTCCGGCGTGATACACCGCCGCTTCGGCTATGAAAACGTCGGCTTCCACATGGGCGCGGATTTTGTGACCATTGATTTTTCCGGTATGCTGACGCAGGAGGACCTGTCCGCCGTCGAGGCCGAGGCCAACGAGTGGGTCTGGAAAAACGTCCCGATCGAAATTACATACCCGGATGCCGAGGCGCTGAAGACCATCCCCTACCGCAGCAAGAAGGAGCTGACCGGTCAGGTGCGCATCGTGACCATCCCCGGCGCGGACATCTGCGCCTGTTGTGGAACGCACGTAAGCAGCACCGGGGAAATTGGGCTGATCAAAATTTTCTCCTGCGTGAAATTCCATGACGGCGTGCGGCTGGAAATTCTGTGCGGCAGACGTGCGCTTGCCTATTTGAGCGAAATTGCCGAGCAGAACCGGCGCGTGTCAGGCCTGCTGTCGGCGAAGCCGCTGGAGACGGCTTCCGCCGTGCGTCGGCTTCTGGACGCGGAGGCCGCGCAGAAGCAGCGCGCAGCCGGGCTGGAAGAGGCTGTGTTTGCGCAGAAGGCGCAGGCACTTGCCGGGGCAGGAAACGTCTTGCTGTTTGAGCCTGCGATGAACCCGGACAGCCTGCGGCGGCTGACTGATCTGGTCATGTCGGCCTGCGGTGGGCGCGCGGCCATTTTCGCGGGCAGCGACGCGGATGGCTATAAATACGCCGTCGGCGAACAGGACGGCGATCTGCGGCAGCTGGTAAAGGAGCTGAACGCGCAGCTGCACGGACGCGGCGGCGGAAAGCCGTTTTTCGCGCAGGGCAGCGTACAGGCAGGCCGGGCGGAGATCGAAGTGTTCTTCGCCCGGCGCTGAGGAGGGAAAGCTATGCTTCAGGATCTGTATCCGCATATGTATCACAATGAAATGTCGTGGAAAGCACCGTCGCCGGATGATATTGCGCTGATTTTTGAGCCGGATCATACAGTTTACTGTAATTTGAGCGGCGAAACGCTCACGCTGCCCCGGATGCGCGAGCTTCCGGACGGCGGCGAGGCGCAGTACGCCTTTTCCATTGACGAAACGGCATATTATCTCGTCTCCGCCCACCCCGGCGAGACAGACACGTTCCGCTATGCTCCCTCTTCGTCGCTCCGCGCCATGACGGACGGGACAAGCGCCGCGCTGTTCGCCGCCGCTGCGGGCGAAAGCCTGTACCGCTGGTATGATTCCCAGAAATTCTGCGGCAGATGCGGCGCGCGCATGGAGAAAAGCACGGTCGAGCGCGCCATGGTCTGCCCGCATTGCAAAAACACGGTCTACCCGAAGATCTGCCCGGCTGTGATCGTCGCGGTGCACGACGGCGACCGGCTGCTGCTCACGCGCTATCGCGGTCGGCCGTTCAAAAAATATGCCCTCATCGCGGGCTTTAATGAGATCGGTGAGTCGATTGAGGACACGGTGCACCGCGAGGTCATGGAGGAGGCTGGCCTCCGGGTCAAAAACCTCCGCTTTTACAAATCCCAGCCGTGGGTGTTCACGGACACGCTCCTGATGGGCTTCGTCTGTGAGCTGGACGGCAGCGACAGGATCACCGTGCAGGAATCCGAGCTGGCCGAGGCGAGCTGGCACCTGCGCAGCGAGCTGCCGGAGGATCACTCCCACATCAGCCTGACCGGTGAAATGATCGAGCAGTTCCGTCTGGGCCGGTTATAACGCACAGCGTCCAAAAATAAAAAGCTTCCCCCAGCGGCAGTCCGTCGTGGACTGCGCCGCCGGGGGAATTTTTCAGCCCCTGCCGCCGAATTGGCGGCAGGGGCTGATTTGGATTATACCGGGGAATTGCGTCCGAAGAGGCTTACTCGTACAGCGACCAGTTGGGGTCGGAGGTCAGAGCCGTCCAGGTTTCGGAACCCTTGACCGTGTAGGAATGGCTGTTGGTAGCTTCCTGCACGTCGAGGTAGTACCACTTATCGGCGGTGTTGTCGCTCCATGTCTTCATGCCGGGCAGGAATGCGTCGGCGGACTTGGGTGCACGGCCGGTGGCACGGTTGATCATAGCCATGAGTTCAGCACGGGTCACGTTTTTGTCCGGACGGAAGGTGCCGTCGGGATAGCCGGTGATCCAGCCGAGCTTGGCGCAGATCGCGATGGCGTTGGCTGCCCAGTAGCTAGCAGACACGTCATTGAAGTAGTTCGCAGCGCCGGTCGTCTCGGAGAACTTGGCGAGCATGGCGGCAAGCTCTGCACGGGTGATGGCTTCATTCGGGCGGAAGCAGCCGTTGGAGCTGTCGGTGATGACACCGGCGTTGTTCAGAGTCGCAACGTAGGTGTTGTACCAGCTGCCGGAGGCGACATCGCGGAAGCCGCTCTTGGTGGAGTAATAGGTCTTGCGGGACGCATCATCCATGAGACGGAAGAGGATCGCGGCCGTCTCAGCGCGGGTGATGTTGCCTGCGGGCTTCACGGTGCCGTCGGGATAACCCTGGACATACGCGAAGTGATCAGCGGTGTTGAGCTTCGGGGTGTTCTTCTTGACGGTGACGCCGGGCAGGACGATCAGGAACCACTTGGCATAGATCGTCGTATCCTGCGTCAGCGGGGTCGCGAAGTTGTACGGGGTCCTGTAGGTCTTGTCGGTGTACCAGCCGTCGAAGGTGTAGCCGCCGTTGACGGGATCCTTGGGCTTCGCAACCGTCAGGCCATGGCGAACCGTTTCCGGAGCGATCTTGGAGCCGCCCATGGTGTCGAACGTCAGGGTATGGAAGTCCAGATCGTAGTAGACCGACAGGATGGTGTAGACAGGCTTGCCGTCCACGCCCATGTAGGGCTGGATAGCCGTGCCGGTCAGCTTGCTCAGCGTGCGGTTGACATTGACGTGATGCGTTGCTCTGTAATCCTTGATGACCGCTGTGACGGTGGTGTCCTTCTTGGCGCTCAGATGCTCGACCTCAGCGTTGGCCAGATCATAGGTGCCGTCGGGCAGCTGCTTGATGTGCAGAACGTCGTAGCGGACATAGATGTCGCCGATCGGGGTGGACGTCAGTTCAAACTTGGCGTAGATGGTCTTGTCTGCTTCCAGAACCGTTGCGAAGTCATACTCCTCGGTGAATTCGGGGTCGGCATACCAGCCAATGAACGTGTACTTGTCCTTGGTCGGGTCAGCGGGTCTTGCAACTGCATTGCCGTGGCGGACCGTGACCGGGTTGATGGCGGAGCCGCCGTTGGTTTCGAAGGTCAGGGTATGCTCGTCGAGATCATACTTGACATCGATCGTCAGACCCTTTTCGATCTTGATGTTCTGCTTCGTGTCAGCGTCGTTGGTCGGATAGTGAGAGCCGTAGTCCTTCGCAGTCACAGCTGCGAGCGCTTCAAACTTGCCGCTCAGCGTTTCGACCTCAGCGTTTGCCTCGTCATAGGAGCCGTCGGGCAGCTGCTTGATGTGGCGGACGGTGTAGTCGTAGGTGTTGGCCGAATAGGAGAACGTGAGAACCTTGTTGTATTCATCAAGGATCATCGTCTTGCTGGGTGCGTCCGGCGTGTAGCCGACCACGTCTGCGGCCTGCTCGGTCACTTCGGTGTCGAACGTCTGATCGGTCACGACCTTTTCAGGCGCGAGAACCTTATTGTCGCCTTCACGCAGGTATTTGACCGTGTAGCTCACGTCGGTCTTTGCCGTGTAGCGCCCGTAGAGCTCCCACTTCTTGGCTATGGACAGAGCGTTCAGCTTGTGACTGGCGGTGCCGATATCCTTTTTGGCTTCATACCAGCCGTCGAAGTCATAACCGGTCTTTTCGCCGGTCGGCAGGACGCATGCGCCGGGTTCAAGCTCGCTGACATAGAGCGTAGCGCTTTCGATCTCGTTGTTGTCCTTATCGAGGTAGTGGAGATGGACAGGCCAGTTCCAGTATGCCGTGATAACGCGGTCGCCAGTCGAGCCAGTGGGGATCTCGGTGATCTTCTGGCCGTTCTCGTCGTGCCACTCAAGGAACGTCTTGCCCCAGTCAGCGCCGGTCGCATCGGCCAGCGTGATGGTATCGCTCTCAACCGTGTACGTCGTGGGGTTGGTGCTGGTGGCCTTGCCGTCGTTGTATACATACTGAATGGTGTACTCAATGGGCGTAAATTTGCCGTAGAGCTTCCATTCCTTGGCCATGTACAGCTTTTCGACCTTAGCTTTTACGCCAATATCAGCTGGTTTCTGATACCAGCCGCTGAATTCGTAACCATCTTCTGCATTCGGAGTCCACAGGCTGTAGGTGGCATAGTCAACAGAGTCAACCGTGTACATCTTCTTTTCTACCCACGCACCGGTTTCATCCGGGAGGTAGTACTTGACTGTGAACGTCTTCTTCTCCCACTGTGCAGTGAAGATCACGCCGCCCGCGGTGATGGTGTAGGTGTCGCCAGCCTTGAGGAGCGTTTCATCGGCCGCATCGTCTGCGCCGTCAGCGTCAAGGTGGTCGGCATCATTTTCAGCCGGAATGACTTCAACGCTCCAGCCCTTGAAGCTATAACCTTCGCGGGTCGGCTCAGTGGTGGGCAGGGTGATGGTGTCGCCAGCGAAGTAGAAGTCGTAGAAGTCGATCGCGCCGTCGTCATAGGTGTAGTTGACAGCGGGCATATTCTCGACGTTCTCAGCACCGGCTCTGAACGTAACGGATGCGAGGTTCAGATTGCCGGAGAGCTGGTAGCCGGCTTCTGCCGGATAGCCGGGCTCCATGTCCTCTTCGTTTACGGTCTTGTACAGGGCCGTCCAGGCGATCTTCTCGACAATCTTGTCAGAAACGCCGGTTTCGAGGGCGATGTCGGTCGCCAGCTTCTCAGCAACTGCGCTCAGTTCTGCATCATCGGCGAAGTACAGATCGCTCGTCAGCGGCATTGCATCGAAGGTAAAGCTGCCGATAGAAATGTAGCCGAGGCTGTTGTAGCTGCCGAGGCCGAGACGGGACAGGGTCGCCTCATTCAGCGTGACAGGCGTATCGAACTCGCTCGTGGTCAGCGGTGCAAAATAGCTGTTCAGTCTTGCATACGCGTAGATGTTGTGCAGGGTGACATGCCACTTCGCCGTCAGGGTGATATCGGAGGTGATGGTGGTATCAAAGCTGAACGGTTCTTCCGCCTCGTCCAGATACCAGCCGGTGAACGCATAGCCTTCCTTCTCGGGGGCGGGGGTGGGCTCGGTCGCCTTGCCTTCGTATTCCACGTTCTGCGCGAAGGCGGGCTCGCCATTGTCCGGGTTAAAGGTCACGACCCAGTTGTGCGCGATCGTGCAGACATCGTCTATACCCGGCTTGACGGGGTCGGCCGCCCAGACGTGGTTCAGAACGTTGTTGCCGATCTTCTCATCGGCCTCGGACGTCGCGTACAGTCTCCACTGAACCGTTTCCTGCGTCAGCAGCTTGTGTGTGCGCGGGGCGTCCGGGAAGTTCTTGTCGTTGCAGGCCTTTGCGCAGGTGTCAATGTATCTGTCGACTTTGAACGTTGCAATGTAGCTGCCGGGAACGCCGTCTTCCGGTTCCACAGACACAACGTCCGTCGCGGAATAGACGAACGGTACGGTGATGCCATAGTCGCAGACGCCTGTTTCTCCGTTCACGCAGGAGACATGGATGCAGTCGGACTTGCCGCCGGTCGCGATCTTGGCAACCTCGCGCCAGTCGGTCGGCGCATGGGTGAGCTTGACCAGATCGTCAACGCCGGGTTCTACAGGCGCGGATGTCCACGCATTGTCTTTCCAGCGGATGTACCAGCTCAGCGTGTTTTTGCTGTACAGGTTGTGCGCCGGATCCTGCTTGAACGACTTCACAAAGTTTGTGACCGGGAAGGTCACGACCCATGTGGTATCATCCTCGCCTTTTACAAGCGTATACTCCTGCCCGGCAATACCCGCCTTTGCGGCATACTGCCCCTGACCGCAGTCCATGTTGTTGTTGCCGTCCTTCCAGAAGCGGTTGATGCAGGTGACGGTAACAAGGCCATTCAGCGCGCCGAAGATATCCTCGCGGGTCGGCGCTTCAATCTCCTTGCAGATGACTTCAACGACCGGCAGGTCACCCTGCTGCTTCCATTTCCTGTTCCCGTCAACAGTTGCTTCGGTGTCATAGCGGAAGGTGATGGTCAGCGTTGCGTCCTGCTCGTCAACGAGCCGATGCTCGACGCGGGTGGCCTTGTTATATGCCACCAGATTCGGCGCTACCGTGACCGTCGCGGTGACGTAGTAGCCCTGATTGTCCATCTGCACATCGCTGATCGTATACTGAGACGGGGTGGCAATATAATCCGCCTTGTAAGGATGTGTTGCTTTGTTGTTCTTGCAGACGATAGCAAAGCTGCCGTCCAGCGCCGTGGGCTTCTCGGGCTTCACAGGCGTCTCGGCGCACTTGACTTCGATAATAGCGGCGACCTCGGTGTAACCGGGCAGCTTGATGAGTTCCCATGCACCGTTTCTGTACTTCCACGTAAGGATGGTTTCTTCATTCGGGGCCGTGTCAGTGTGCGCGTAGTTGATAAACTGATTTTTGCTGTAGGCTTCGACGAACCTGGCTCTGATAAGCTTGATCTGGTATGTCCAGACGCCGTCATTATCCTTCCAGATCGCGTCACCGTTACCATCCAGAACTTCCGTGTACATGCTGGAATCTCTGGTGTTGGAGTAGATATCCTTACGGCCCTTCTCCGCATGCGTGCTGCCGTCGGTTTTGCAGCGGATGAGAACGTTGCCGAGGAAGTTATTCATATCCGGCTTGCTGGGCTTATCGGTGGGTGGGGTCTTCGACTCCCAGACCGCGTAGAGTTTGGTGACCGTGGCGGTTGTTGTAACCGTATTGCCAGGCTTGACGGTAGGCTCCGTTGCGTCCGGATTCCCAGCCCAGCCGAGGAAGTTGTAGCCTTCTCTGGTCGGCTTCGTGTCGGGAATGTTGAACGTCACCGTGCCGGTGCTGGACGTTTCAGTCTGCGGGTTGGGTTCCGGCATATTGGTGACTGTGTCTGTCGTGTTTTTGTAGTAGTTCAGGGTGTAGGTCTTTTCGGATGTATCCCTTGTAATATTAAATTGTATTGGGGGATTTTCTAGATATTGCCATCCGTATGTATTGTGCCAAAACCAATGAAGGGTGGCTGTTGCATTACTGGTTCCGGCAAGTTTGTGTACACCATATCTTTCGCTGAAGTTGCTGTTATATAGCTCGATGAACGGAGCAGCATGAACTGTCACCACGCACATCCACGGGAACTGTTCCTTTGTTATCTTGCCTCCGTCGACGTTATAGTAAGTGCCCGGGTTCTCTACAACCTCGCCAACAGAATAACCGTTCTGCACCTTATTTAAACTACTAGCCGTAGCATCATGCCCCTGAGCACCCGCGTCTACACAGTGGAGCAGTACAGCTTTGCCTGCATCGGGGAAAGCGCCAATGTCACTCGCTGTCGGCGCATTCGGTTTTCCAGACGGGTCAGTGGAGCCACCATCGCCAACGGTGACGTTGTAGATAAGCAAGCCATTCGCTACCGCATTTTTGGAACAAGTACAGGTATAATAAACTGTAATCTTTGCGGTACCATTTCCAACGCCCAGAAAGTTGATCGTCAGCACACCGCCGCTCCAACTGCCGGTCGCTTTTACGACATTCTCGTTGGAACTTGTAACGGCGCAATAAACGCCGCCCTTACTTACCTGAACACCTTCGATCGCACTGTACGTCGAAAAAGTCAGTACGCCGGAATCGGTGACAGTTTCTCCAACAGGAACCTGTACACTGCCATTACTCGTCTCTGCCTGATTCCCAGAGTTTTCATAAATCCTTATTGGATTTTCTGCGCTGCCGCGCGCAGTAACTACGCTGCCAGCCGCCATCGCCGATACCGGCAGCATACCGAGCACCATAATCAGAACTAACAAAAAAGCAACTAATCTCTTCTTCATTACTTCAGATCTCCTCCTTTTTTATTGTTTTATTGTTTGCTTCTTGTAGTGAAAACTATCTATGTTGAAAATGGCTGCGCCATTGGATTTTTTCGATGCTGCGCGCCGGGCAGGAGTTCTCTCCGTCCGGCATTCTGGGCACACGTCTTCATTTTTTCTTTAATTTAATATAACACATCCTGCCGCAATGTGCAAGGAAAATCAGGAGGAGTTTTCCAAAAATTTATGGGCACTTTATGCGCCGGACGTCACTGCAGCGCAGGGGCTGCCGGCAGCGCCGTCAGGGCTGCGGCAAGCAGCGCGCAGAGCGCGGGGGCTGCGCCGAGATCGAGCGCCGGGGCAAGCAGCACGGACAGGACTGCCGCCGTGTGCCGTTCCGGTTTTCCTGCGAAAAGCGCGCGGACGCCCGTTTTCAGGCAGCAGAAATTCACGCCTGCGGTCGCGAGCAGCAGCGCGGGCAGCAGGAGCATACGCACCAGAAGCGGCGAAAACGGCAGCTTTTCCGGATTCAGGAACGACAGCACCGCAAGCAGCGCCGTCAGAACCGTGGTCACGCAGCAGAAAGCAAACTGCCGCGCGGAATGAGCAGTATTCTTCATCGTATTTCCCCCAATTGAGGTTCTTTTATTTATTTTACCCTGAATATGACAAAAAAGCAACTGCCTGCCCATCCGCAGCGGACGTTGACAGGAAAGATTTTGGTCATTATAATAGAAGTATCTATAAAGGAGGATACGCTATGAAACGAAGCGAGCAGGATATCCGGTTCCAGTGGGACCTGACGAAGATCTACCAGGACACTGCGGCGTGGGAAGCCGCAATGCAGGAGGCTGAGGCCGCGCTTGCACCGCTGGCCGCGATTCCCGGCACACTCGGCACGTCCAAGGAAGCGTTCAAGAAGGGGCTTGACACCATCTACGCCTCTATGTTCAAAGTTGAGTTGCCTTATACCTATGCGTTTTTGAAGAAGACAGAGGACGGCTCTGTTGCGGAAAATCAGGAAATGGCCGCCCGCGGCGAGAGCCTGATCATCAAGTTCAACGCCGCAATAGCATTCCTGAGTCCCGAGATTCTTGCCATCCCGGCAGAAAAGCTGGACGAGTGGATGCAGGACGAGGCGCTGGCGACCTACCGGCACACGGTAGACGATATCGTCCGTATGCGCGCGCATACGCTCGACGCTGCGCGGGAGCAGATGCTGGCGCTGCTGGGCGACGCAGCAGGCACGCCGAAGGCCGCGTTTGAGATGCTGACCAACGTTGACCTGCAGCTGCCGATGGTCAAAAATGAGGCGGGCGAGGAGGTACGCCTCACCGCCGGTACGTTCCCTGTCTTCCGCGAGAGCCGCGACCGCTCCGTGCGCGAGGGTGCGTTCCGCGCCATGTTCGGCACCTACCGGCAGTTCGGCGACGCCATTGCCACGCTCTATGGCGGCTCCGTCAAATTCGACACCTATTTCTCCAATCAGCGCGGCTACGCCTCCGCGTGCGAGGCGGCGCTGGACGGCGGCAATGTGCCCGTGTCCGTCTATGACAGCCTGATCGAGGCCGTGCACGAGAGCCTGCCCTCCATGCGCAAATATCTGGAGCTGCGCCGCCGCGCGCTCAAGCTCGACAAGATCGACGTGTTTGATCTGTATGTCCCCATCGTGGAGGACGTCGACTATCCCATCGCGTTTGAGGATGCGAAGGACCTGGTCAAGAAGGCGACGCTGCCGCTGGGCGAGGAATACCAGAAGCTGCTTGACCGCGCGTTCGCCGAGCGCTGGGTCGACGTGTATGAGAACGACGGCAAGCAGTCCGGCGCGTTCTCGTGCGGTGTGTTCGGCGTGCATCCGTATGTGCTGATGAACTATGCCGGTACGCTGGGCGACGCGTTCACGCTGGCGCATGAGCTGGGCCACTCCATGCACTCCTGGTTCTCCGATACGACGCAGGATTATATCAACCATGATTACCGCATCATGGTCGCCGAGGTCGCCTCGACGGTCAACGAGGTCCTGTTGACCAAGTATCTGCTGAAGACCGAGACGGACGAAAAGCGCCGCGCATACATCCTCAACCACTTCCTTGAGAGCTTCCGCACGACGCTCTACCGGCAGACGCTGTTCGCAGAGTTCGAGCGCAAGGCGCACGATCTCTACGCTGCGGGCCAGCCGCTGACGGCCACATCGCTCAACAAGGTCTATCACGATCTCGAAGCCACCTATTATGACGGCATCGGCATCGACGCGGACATCGACCCCGAATGGTCGTATGTCCCCCACTTCTACCGCGCGTTCTACGTCTATCAGTACGCGACCGGCTTCTCCTCCGCCGTGGCCATCGCCGAGCATATCCTGACGACCGGCGACGCAAGCGGCTATCTGAAGTTCCTCACGACCGGCGGCAGCGATTATCCGCTCGAAGAGCTCAAGATCGCAGGCGTCGACCTCACGAAGCCCGACACCGTCCGCAGCGCGCTGCGCGTGTTCGACGAGACGATCGACGAGCTGGCAAAGATCCTGCTGTAACCCGGCATTCCGCGACGTCCCCTGCCATACGCATGGCAGGGGACGTTTTTTGCGCACCGGAGGCGCAGACTGAATCCGGCATTTACAGTCCCGCTTCCTGTGGTACGATGGTCAAAGCAGCGCGGCGCATGGCCGCGTAAGATTGGAGACGAATCGGATGAAGAGCAGAAAACAGGTGCTGAAAAAGCTGTTTCTTTCCACGCTGTATCTCAGCGCGTTTACATTCGGCGGCGGGTATGTGATCGCCACGCAGCACAGCTGGCTCAGTCTGCAGGAGTTCGCCGATCTTGTCGCCATCGCGGAAATGGCCCCCGGCCCGATTGCGATCAACGCGGCCACGTTTGTCGGGACAAGGCTTGCGGGCGTACCCGGTGCGCTGACAGCCACGCCCGGCGGTCGTGGCCATGATCGCCTCGGCAGGCGTCCTGATTCTGACGAACGCAGTCTGGGCCGGAGAGGCCGTGACGCTTGCAGACACGAATTGGGCCATGGCGGCGATTTTTGCCGTCTGCCTTGTCCTGCTCCGCAAAACAAAGCTCAGCCCGATCCTCGTCATGCTTCTGGCCGGAGCCGTCAATCTGCTGCTGCCGGCATAGCCGGACGGATGCCCCGGCGGATGTGCGTCATTCCTCCTATATGGGCTTCAGCCCTTTTTCGGCGGCAGACGGCGCAGGAGCAGATATCCGATGAGTCCGAGCACCAGCACGATTCCGGCGGCGATCACGTCTGCCCAATCAAAAATCTGCGGCCCGGCGATGAAAATTTCCGTCGGCCCGTCCGCGCCGCCGATAACGCCGACGGACGCAAAGCCGCGCAGATTCGTGACGGTTTTCAGAAGCCCGGCCAGCAGCGCAAGCACCGCCGCGCCAAGGCAGACGAACCGCAACGGGCTTTTGCGGAACGCGTAGCCCGGCAGCTGCGCGGTAAGCTCTGCCGCGGCCTGCTTTGCCGGGCCAAGCGCGGCAAAGATCTCCGCATCCGTCTGCCCGGCCTCGCGCCGCTCATTGATCGAGCTGCGCAGGTCGTCCATCACCCGGTCCTTCATTTGCCCCGATAGCGACAGCCGCCGCCGGACAGCGCGCAGATAGCGCGCAAGCTGTTTTTCATTCATGTCCTGCATCCTACCCGCAAAAATGGTCCACTGCCGTCCGGAATCCGGCCCAGAGGCCGAGACGGCGTTCATTTTCTTCTCTGCCCTTTTCCGTCGCGGAATAGATCTTCCGCGGAGCCGCACGCCCTGTCTCCTGCTGCCAGACCGCTTCGATCAGCCCGTCGTCCTCCAGCCGGTATAAAATCGGGTAGAGCGTTCCCTCCCTGAGCGTAAACAGCCCGCCGGAGCGGCTGCCGAGCTGCGCGATCAGCTCGTAGCCATAGGTCGGCCCCCGGCAGATCGTCTGCAAAACCAGCAGCTCCAGCACGCCCTTCTTGAGCTGCTGCAAAAACGTTCTTCCATCCGCACCATCCTTGCATTTCTAAGTATTTTGTATTGCTAAACATAAAGTACCATATTTCCCCCAGCTTGTCAAGCAAGACAGCGCAAAAAGGCTCCCTTGAAACCCACACGAATTCCAAGCAGAATGAGAAAGAATACGCCGGACCGCATCGTTCGGATTCCAATTTTTTATATTTTTAAATAAGTTTTTCATAAATTTTATTCACCTCAATAATAATTTGGTTCAAAAAATAATATTTATACAAAAATTTTAAATTATATATTATTTTTCTAAGAATATATAATTATTTGAATAAAAAAATAATACCTTAATAAAGATTTTTTAAATTAAATAGATATATACTTTCTAACTAAGTTTCATGATTATAAAAAATATTATTAATGTAAATCAAGTAA
>OLGE01002878.1_pt1 | contig 14486 bp, 12 predicted proteins | sample 1605151 | NCBI WGS metagenome assembly OLGE01 (sample SAMEA3888912, study PRJEB22519) | human gut metagenome | biome: human gut; feature: human-associated habitat; material: faeces | place: Denmark | collected 2010
ACCGCAAGTATTTTCTTTTTTCGCCCGACGCGCCCGTGCCTCAGGCCGTGGAGAGTTTTCGCAAGGCGGGCGTAGGTCAGCAGATGTCTGACGGGACGTTTGACTTCGTGCCGCAACCACGGACGAAGACCCGCAGCGTGCTCATTCGCAAGCTCGCCCACGGGCGCATCAGCAGGACCCAGGACGACGCCGTGCAACTGACGTTGAAGTTTTTCCGCACGGAGAACGTGGTGATAGCCCAGGCGATTATGGACGAGGCGCAGGACGCCATCGATGCCCTGCTCAATGAGCAACTGACGAAATAACAAAGAAAGGAGGAAGAAACAATCATGAGCGTACATGTAATATTTTATCAGCAGGGCCACAAGATGATGGAGCCCGTGGCGACGGAGGAGGCTTATCGCCGCTATCGCGACAGCCAGGCGCAGCAGCGCTGGGTGGAAACGATTCGCCATCCGAAGCCCGAGACCGACGTCTCGGCAGCGAAGCGCAAGCTGGTGCAGTTCAACTACTCCTGCCTTCCCACGGAGGACGGGTGCCTCAAAGGGGCGAAGCGGCTGAGCAAGTCGGTCGGTATGGACATCGACCACCTGAGCGCCGACGAGGTGAATCTGGTCGCTGCCACGGCCATCGAGAAGAAGGACGAACTGGGCCTGCTCATGCTGGAGCGCAGCGCCCGCGGAGGCGGCCTCCACGTCGTCTTCCGCCGCCATCCCGAGATGGACCAGGAGGCCAACCTGCGCTGGGCCTCCGACCTGCTGGGCGTGGAGTATGACGCTGGGGCAAAGGACATCACCCGCGTCTTCTTCGCCACCACGTCCGAGGACCTGCTCTACCTCCATGAGGACCTCTTTGACAATACGGAATGCGGGGCCTCTACGGGTTCTGCTACGGCCACGAAGCATGCCACAAAGACCGCCACGGAGGCTGCCGCTACGGCTTCTGAGACAACGCAAAGGGGCGAACGGAAGTCGGGAGGCCCGACGGCTTCCATGGCCTCAGAAACGACTTCTGCGGTCTCTGAGACGGTCTCCAAACCGGACGGTCAAAGCGAGGAGAAGAGCCAAACGGAGGAAGGAGAAACAACGAGCAAGGAAGCGGACGAAACCACCACGGAAGAGCAGGAAGGCCACACGGGCGAGGAAGCAAGCGAAGCGGAGGCTCCTTTGTGCTACAAGGGCATTCCTTACGATCGCATCATCGAGAAATGGTGGACCCTCTACAACGAAGGCGAGCACCCGATACGGTCCAACCGCAACACGCTCACTTTCGAGTTGGCCGTCAACCTCCGCAACATCTGCGATTTCGACCGAGAACTGATGGCCCGCGTCATCCCCTGCTACGACGGATTCCCCGAGGCGGAGAAACTGGCCTGCATCAACTCGGCGCTGAGCGAGAAGCAAACACAGATGCCGAAACGACTGAGGGACGTAATCGAGGCCGTGCGCCAAGACATGAAGACCGAAGACAAGGAGGATGCCGCTGTCGAAGCCATGTTGCAGGACGACCTACAATACTACAATGCCCTGCCCAAGATGCCGCAGGGCGTAAGGGAGAGCATCAGCGCCGTGGGGCCGTACCTCGCCATGCCCGCCATTTTCGCCGTGACGCCGGCCATCGGTATGCTCGCCACGGGCGTGCGCGTCGATATCCACGGCAAGCCCTCGCAGCTCAACCTGATCAGTTATATAGCCGGCGACTTCGCCTCTGGCAAGGGAAGTATCGACCCTGTGATATCAGCTTGGCTCTCGGAAGTGAAGACGGTCGATAAGGGCTATCTGCAGCAGGAGGAGGAATGGCGTGTGCGGAAACGAGCAGCAAAAAACAAGAAGGATCAGCCCGAGGATCCGAAGTACCCCGTGCGGTGCCTCACCTTGAACACCACCGTGGCCAACCTCGCCGACCGGCTGGCCAACACGGGAGGCAAGCACGCCTTCTCCTTCACGCCCGAGGCCGACACCGTGGCACAGAAGTGGCGCACGGCCATGTGCGACTTCTCCGTCATGCTGCGCCAGGCCTACGACGGCACGCCCTACGACCGCGAGGCCAAGTCGGCGGACGCCGTCAACGTACACATCGACAAACTGCTGTGGAACGTCGTGATGTGTGGCACGCCCGACGCCCTCTACCGCGTCGTGACCAACTATACGGACGGTTTTCTGAGCCGAATGGCCCTGGCCCGCACACCCGACAACACCTTCACGCCGCTCTCGGAAAGCCTCTACCGTCTGACGCCGGAGCAGGAGACGAAGATCCAGCAAGTGGCCCACCTGCTGCCGCTGATGATCGGCGACGTGGAGCTGCCCAAACTGGAGGAGAAGGGCCGCCAATGGCTGGAGCAGATACGACTGGAGGGCATCAAGAACGACGACAAGACACTGGCGCGCCAGCGCTTCCGCACCTGCCCCACGGCGATGCGCATGACGACCTGCCTGATGCTCTGCCGCGTGGCCGAGCAGCTCATCCAGAACTACGGAATGCAGGGGGCGGAAACGCGACTGAAGGCCGAGCCCACCCTATGGCAGAAACTGCTTAGGCGCCAGCAGACGCCGCAGATGCTCGAAGCCTTCAACGTGGTCGCCGACTACATGATCGACAATACGATCTTCTTCTTCCGCAACCGCATCGAGTCGGCATTTCATTCGCCCGACTACGTGCCGTCGGGGAAGCCTCGCTCCCGCCGAACCAAAAACGATACCATCTACGAGCAGTTGGCCGACAGGTTTACCACAGAGGAGGCCTATGATACCTCCATTAGCGTGAGGGGCTTCGAAGTAACGAAAGGAAGGGTGTGTACCATGCTCAGCCGATGGGAGCAGCAGGGTATGGTCGAGCGACTCGACAGAGGGGTGTATAAGAAATCGTACAGGCAAGAGGTGTTGTAATCCATACCAACAACCTTACGAACTTACGAACTTACAAACTTACGAACTTACATTAAGAGTTCGCGCATCCCCACTTCGGGCTCTCCTGTCATAAATCAGTCTTCAAAAAACTGTCGTCAAAACAATTTTCAAGAACAAAAAAAATGATCAAGAACATGTCAATTATCTTATCAGAACACTTCCGCCTCACGGAGTTTACCACCTCCCTCGTCGCCGTCACACGGCGCATAGACAACACGCCGCCGCTCTCGGCGGTCGGCAACCTCCAGCAGCTCTGCCTCCACGTCCTGGAGCCGCTGCGGGCCCACCTCGGCCACGCCGTCCGCATCAACAGCGGCTACCGCTCGCCAAGGCTCAACGCCGCCGTCGGGGGTGTGAAAACCTCGGACCACACGCGCGGCTGCGCCGCCGACATTTTTATTCCTGACGCCAAGACGGGCCGCGAGTGGTTCGCCTGGATGATGGACAACCTCGAGTTTGACCAGCTCATCTGGGAGACCGCGTCCCGGGGCAAGACCTGCTGGATACACGTCGGCTACCGGGGCGCGGGCCGCAACCGCCAGCAGGTGATCGGCCACCTCGTGAAGCGGTAGGAAAAAGCACAGAGACCATAGAGAGCCGTGGCGGACCAGCGCCATCGCGCGGCCTCTATGGTCTCGCTTCGTAGATCATGGCCCCGTTGTTTGTCTGTAGCGTGCGGACGCCTTTACCCTTTCATGACGCTACGTCGTGTAGTTGCTCCAAATCTCGGATGAGTCCATTTAGGAGAGCATCTCTTACTCTTCGTCACCCAAGGGGTGTGAGATGTAAAATTTGATGGCACTTTTTACCCGATTTGGCCTTAGGCAAAAAGATCATCAAAGACACCATCCGCCTCCCCAAACTGAGGGCAAGCGCCGAGAAAAAGAATGGGGGAAACTAAAGGAGGCGCTGCATCCACAGCGCGTCCTGATACGCGGATCCTACGCAGAGCCAGTCGGTGAGGCGGGCGGTGGTGGCGAAGCCCATCTTCTCGAACAAGGCGATGGAGGCCTTGTTTTCCACGCCCACGCAGACATAGACCTGGTGGAGGTGGAGGATATGGCGGGCCGTGTGGATCAGTCTGCCGACGATGGCCGATCCATAGCCCCTGCGGCGGTATTCGACCGGCACGACCAGTCCGATCTCCGCCCGCTGGTGGCGCGGGTCGAAATTGACGAAGTCGCCAATGCCCACCACCTCGCCAGCCTCGTTCTCCGCCATGAGCCTGACCTGTCCGTCGGCATAGATGTCGTTGCGGGCCGAGAGGATATACTCCCTCAGCACCTGGCGGCTGTAGGGCACGTTGGTGGTGCCACAGTCCCATAGCGCCTCGTCGTTCTCTATGCGGTAGAGGAAGTCGAGGTCTTCGGGCTCCAGGGCGCGGAGGCGCACCGCGGGCAGCTGCTTGGCGTCAGATGATTTCATTGCCGGTGATGATCAGTTGGGTGGAGGGATTGTAGGTACCGATGAGGACGTTCTCGCGCGGTTCGCGGCCAAAGATTTCGAAGATCTGGTCGAAACTGTAGGCCGTGATGTCATAGACCACGACCAGGGGCGCATCCAGGGGCAGAAGATCCGTGAGCGCCAGGTGGCCGTCGGGCAGCCGCTTGTGGTCGGCCACGCGAAACTCGCCCGTCAGCGCTTTCTTCTGGGCGATGGTGCGACAGGCCGCTATCGACTCCTCCCGTCCTATGAAGAGATAGGTGGGGAAGACCTGTCGGGCCCGCGCCAGCAGTCCCATGTCCTTGACGGCGCGCCACCACAGCACCTGCATGAGCGTCAGCGCCGCCTTGCCGACGACCGCCGCCTTGATGGGCAGGCTCAGCAGAAAACTCAGGTGGCCGTAGTGTTTGCGAAAGAAGATGAGCATGGCCTCGTAGAAGACGTGGACATAGCGATAGGACTCGCGCTGCGTGCTCTCGCCCTTGTAGTGGAGGATGCGGCAGGGCAGGTACCAGTTTTCGTAGCCCCCCTTGAGCACGCGGTAGCTGAGGTCGATGTCCTCGCCATACATGAAGAAGTCCTCGTCGAGCAGTCCGACCTCGTCGAGCGCCTTTCGCCGCAGGAAGCAGTAGGCGCCGCTGATGACCTCGATGGGGTTGGGTTCGTCCCACGGCAGATAGCTCATGTAGTATCTGCCCAGCCGTCGGCTGTTGGGGAAGCGCTCGCAGAGCCCCGAGATCTTGTAGAAGGAGGTGAGCGGCGTGGGCAGTCCGCGTCGCGACTCCTTGGCGTCGCTGCCGTCCGTGCGCAGCATCCTCACTCCCGCGGCTCCCGCCTTCGGATGGGCGTCCATGAAGGCGATGGACTGGCGGATGGCCTCCTCGCCGACGATGGTGTCGGGATTGAGCAGCAGCACATACTCCGACTCGCTCGACCGGATGGCGAGGTTGTTGGCGCGCGCAAAACCGAGGTTGTGGCGGCTGGCGATCATCTTCACCTCGGGGAAGCGGGGCGCGAGATAGCCGATGGAGTCGTCCTTGGAGTCGTTGTCCACCACATAGACCTCGGCGTCGATGCCCGTGAGGGCGCGGCGCAGGCTGACGAGACATTGCTCCAGGTAGTACTTGACGTTGTAGCTGACGATAACGACGGTGAGCTTATGGGCCATCTTTCTCTCTGTCTGTATAAAATTAGGTGTGTGCTATGGTTGTCCTTGATGGGAGGAATCGTCCTGCATAGGGTCCTCCGCCGGTTGCTCTTCGGCGCGGCACTCGTGGTCGCAGCGCCGCTTGGTGGGAAAGACGAAGGTGATGGTGAGGAGGTGGATGACGGCCATGTAGAAGAAGCCCACCACTGCCCCGAAGAGGTAGTAGAGCAGCAGGTCGAGGACCATCGGTACGCAGATCATGAGCATGCGCACGCTCCCCCAGCGCCGCAGGGCCGTCTCGCCGTCCGCTATGAGGCGGTCCCTCACGCTGCGGAGGCGGAAGAGATAGAGCGCGCCGGGCACGGTGGCCAGGAGCACGATCGTCATCGCCGTCTGCGCCAGGAAGAGCGTCGTGCCGTCGGCCGTCGCCCACAGTCCCTCGGCGACCAGCCCCGTCTCGAAGACCAAGGCCAGCAGCAGGAGGATCGCCACGGATCCGAGACACTCCGTCATGAGTATCTTTCTTGTTTTTTCCATATTTTAGATTTCTTGTTTCGCGCGGCCGCGGGGCTACCGTCCGCCCGTCTCCAGGGGCGTGCGGAAGAGGATGCTGCGCCCCAGTGTCACCTCGTCGGTATATTCCAGTTCGTCGCCCACCGAGATGCCGCGCGCGATGACGCTCGTCCGCACCCCCGTCGGCTGCAAGCGTCGGGAGACATAGAAGTTGGTCGTGTCGCCCTCCATCGTGCTCGCCAGGGCAAAGATCACCTCGTCCACGCCGCCCGCCTCCACACGGCTGACGAGCGAGTCGATCTCCAGGTCGCCGGGGCCTATGCCGTCCATGGGCGAGATGACGCCGCCGAGCACATGGTAGAGGCCGTTGTACTGCTGCGTGTTCTCGATGGCCATGACGTCCTGGACGTTCTCCACCACGCAGATCGTCCTGCTGTCGCGACGCGGGTCGGAGCAGATGGGGCAGACCTCCTGGTCGGAGATGTTGTGGCAGACCCGGCAGTAGCGCACCTCGTGGCGCGCCCTGCGCACGGCCTCGCTCAGCGAGTCGGCACGTTCCGAGGGCTGGCGGAGCAGGTAGAGCACCAGGCGCAGGGCTGTCTTGCGGCCTACGCCCGGCAGTGTGGCAAACTCATCGACCGCCTTCTGGAGAAGTTGTGAGGGATATTGCTGGATCATCGTTTTCTGTGCCGGGGAGTGGGGATGGCGTCGAGCCGTCCGCGTCCTCCCGACGATGGCTACGATTAGTCGTCGAAGAGATAGATGCCGATACCGACCTTCAGTCCCACCGTGCTATAGTCGCTGTTGTTGAAGGAGTGGTCGTAGTAGATGGCGGGCTCGATCGTCACGCTGCGGTTGATGTAGAAGGCGTAGCCCACCTCCGCTCCTGGCATCAGGTCGTTGTAGCTGTGGTCGGCATGGAGATACTTGAGGTTGGCCCCCAGGTAGAGACCGTTCTGGACGATGTAGTAGCGGCCGCCGATGCCAGCCGTGAAGGAACTGGCCGCGTCGCTCGACCCGGTGTGCCTCAGCGAGGCCTGGCCCAGCACCATCCAGTTGTCCTCCAGCAAGTAGCCCGCCTTGCCCTCAATGCCGAGGTTGAGCCCGTTCTTGCCCGTATAGTTGAGATCCACTCCCGTCAGGGAAGCACCCAAGTAGGCCTTGCCCTGCTGAAACTGCGCGTGTGCTGCCACGGCAAGGGCGAGCATCAGCAGCAAAGTAGTGATTTTCTTCATTTTATCCGTTCGCTTTTAAATAATACTCATCAATTTTTCTGATTCAACCCGACAAAGGTAAGGCGATTATTTCAAATAACCAAAAAGAATCCTTAACTTTGTGCCAAAATTACAACAATGACCCATCCAAAGATACTTTTACGCCAAGCCTCGGCCACGATCTTTGCCGCCCTCCTCCCCTGTCTCGGAGGCCATGCGCAGGATCGCTGCCAGGCCTTCAACCTCGAGACGCTGCCCAAGCGCGAGGTAAGGGCCGTCTGGCTGACGACGCTCTCCAACCTCGACTGGCCCAAGGGCTACGCCACGACGCAGGAGGGCATCGAGCGCCAGAAGCGCCAGCTCACAGAGATCCTCGACCGCTACGCCGAGGCCAATATCAACACCGTGCTCTTCCAGGCGCGCGTGCGTGCCACCACCACCTATCCCTCGGCCCTGGAGCCGTGGGACCGCTGCCTCACGGGACAGGAAGGGCGCGCCCCGGGCTACGACCCGCTGCGCTTCGCCATCGAGGAGTGTCACAAGCGGGGCATGGAGATCCACGCCTGGCTCGCCACGATCCCCTGCGGACCGTGGACCTCGCTCGGCTGCCGACGTCTGCGCGCCAAGGGACTGCGTCTCAGAAAACTGGATGGCGCGGGCTATCTCGACCCCTCCGACGAGCGCGTGGCGCCCTATCTTGCCTCCGTCTGCGCCGAACTGACGGAGAAGTATGACATCGACGGCATCCACCTCGACTATATCCGCTATCCCGATGGATGGCCACGCGCCACACGCCGAAACGGCGACACGCCCGACAACCGCCGCGCCAACATCAACCGCATCGTGCGCGCCATCCACGAGGCCGTAGAGACGCGCAAGCCGTGGGTGAAGGTGAGCGCCTCGCCGCTGGGAAAATATAGCGACCTCACGCGCTATAGCAGCTATGGCTACAACGCCCGCGACAAGGTCTATCAGGACGCGCAGCTATGGCTGAAGCAGGGGTGGATGGAGCAGCTCTACCCGATGCAGTACTACCGTGGCAACCACTACTTTCCCTTCGTGCCCGACTGGGTGGCCAACAGTCATGGTCGCACGCTGGCGAGCGGACTGGGCACGTGGTTTCTCGATCCGAGGGAGGGACGCTGGACCCTCGCCGACATCTCGCGGCAGATGGAGGTGAGCCGATGGGCGGGCATGGGCCACGCCCACTTCCGGTCGAAGTTTCTGATCGAAAACCACAAGGGCATCTACGACTTCGAGCAGCGCTTCAACCTCTTTCCGGCCCTCGTCCCCGCCATGAAGGGGAAGCGCGACGACCGCCTTGCCCCACCGACGGACCTCCGTCTGGACAGCGGCCTCATCAGTTGGCAGGGCGACGCTCCTTATTATAATATATATGTGAGCGACCACTGGCCCGTGGATACCGACAATCCCGCCAACCTCCTCCTGGCCCGCTTCGCCCACAAGCAGATAGCCACCGCTTTGGCGCCGCGCCTCTTCCGTGGGTGGCCCTTCGTCGCCGTCACGGCCATGGACCGCTACGGCAACGAGAGCCAGCCGCTGCAGTATCAGCCGCCCGTCGCGACGACCTACCGGCCGCAGCTGCCCAAGAACCTCTACCTGGCCAACGACGGACAGCAGCTGGACCTCTCGGAGACCCTCCGCCCGCTGCTCCCGATGGACATCGACCGCTATGCCGTCGCCACCCTCCAGGGCGTCTTCCTGCGTAGCTACCTCCGCCCGCTGCCAGCCACGGGACCGGCCCAGCGCATCGACATCAGCAGCCTGGCCGACGGCGTCTATTGGGTCTATGCCCACAACAAGCGGACAAAGAAAATGGTGCGCGTCGGCAGTTTCGAGATCGACCGCCAGCAGGTGGGTTTCGTGCGGTAGCACCGGCCTTCCTTCCTCATCAACAAACAGGCGACACACCCGGGGGTGCGTCGCCTGTTTGTTGATGATTAGGCCGCCTGCCAAGAGGCGCCTGCTGGGCGTAGGGTTTCTACCAAGAGGAGTCGCCAGCCGTGTTTTCCTTCTTAGAAGACGAGGTCGAGCTCGATCCGTAGGAAGGATTCTTGCCCGATCCCGATCCGTAGCTCTCGCTGCTGCCGCCCGAAGTGGGATTCTTCGAGGGAGTGGACGGACGGTAGGGTTCGTCGTAGTCGTAGTGGTACTGTCTGCCACTCTTCTTCTTCTGAGAGGGTCTCTCGTGCTTCGGAGCCTTCTTCTTCGGAGCCGGATAGGCGGCTGCTGAGTCGCTGGCCGCGCTGGTCTTGACTGTAGCAGCCTGAGCATCAGGGGTTTGCTGCTGGGCGGCAGGAGTTTGTTGTTGCTCGACGACGGTAGAATCGACCACTATGGAGTCGGGTTCTGATGTGGCCGGGGCTGTATCCTGACCAGGAGACAAGAAGTACTTGGTGCCGAAGAAGCCGATAACGGCAAAGATCAGGACCACGAGGATCCATTTCCACTTCGAGCTCTTCTTCTCCTCCACTTCGACCGAGGGATCATCCTGGACGATCTCAGTCTCGTCGTCCGCCGCGGAGGGGTTGTCCGTAGTGGAAGAATCGTCAGAGGCTGCTGAAGGACTGTCGGAGGAAGCATCACCCGTCTCGCCGTTGGCAGCGGGGTCATCGCTCACCTTGTCTTGGTCCGACTTAGGCAGCACAATTGTAACGTCGTCGCCCTCCTCGCCCTTGGCTGGGTCGGCAGGCTTCTTCTCTGCCTTCTGGTTGAGGATGCTGCGTATATCGGCTACCGACTGTGGGCGCTTGCGACGGTCAGTGGCCATCAGCCAAAGGACCATCCGACGCAGCCGGTCGCTGATGCTGTCGGGCATGGCGAGGGCCTCGTGCTTGTCGTCGGTCATGTCGTCGTCGATATCCGAGGGCAGCGGCGGCTTCTGGTCCGTCAGGAGGAAGTAGAGCGTGGCGCCAAGGGCGTAGAAGTCGGTCCAGGGACCAAACTTGTCGAGGGCCTGCTCCATCTGCTCGCGCGGTGCGTAGCCATTGGTGTAGCTGACGGCCGTGGAGGTCGTTGCCCCGCTGCCCGCCTTCATCTGCTTGCTTGCCCCGAAGTCGATGAGTCTCACCCCACCCTGCTGGTCCATCATCAGGTTGGCAGGCTTGAGGTCGAGGTGGAAGAGTCCGTGGCTGTGGACCACCTCCAGCGCGTCGAGCACCTGGCCGAAGACCTGCCAGACGGTGGCCTCGTCGAGCGGGTGGCCGATCTTCTTGAGATAGTCGCGGAGGTTCTCGCCATCGACGAAGTCCATGACATAGTAGGCCGTGCCGTTCTCCTCGAAGAGGTCGTGGACACAGACGATATGAGGACTGGAGAGTTTGCGCAGGCGCACGGCCTCCTTCTTGAACTTGTCGCGCTGGGCCTCGAAGGTGGCAGCGTTCTCCTGGTTGCTGACGCTGATAGTGGTCGTGTTTTCGTCGCGCTCCGTCACGCCCTTGAGGAAGAACTCCTTGATGGCGTAGCGCTCACCAAACTGGATGTTGGTGGCAACGTAAGTATTGCCAAAACCGCCCGATGCCAAGTAGCCATCGACGCGGTAGGTGCCGTGCAGTATTGTGCCCACACGCAGCATATTGGATTGGTTGATCGTATCGCTCATTTTCTTTTTCTTTGTCTCCGCCCGGGGAATCTACTGTCCTTGGGCGGATCGATTCGTCATGATGCGGGGTGGTGAATGGAAAGTGTGGGAAAGATTCTTCAGACAGGAATGCCCTCCGACGGTTTGCTCTTCTGCTTCTGGCCACCCTGCGGCGCTCCCTTCAGTTTTTCGCGGGCTGCGTCGATGAGGTCTTCGGCTTTCCTCTGCCTCATGCTGGGAGGAGGAAGCGTCTTGGCCCCCTTGCTGCTTTCGAGCGTGCTGCCCGCTTTGTCGGTCTTTCTGTCCTTCTTTGGATCTGCCTTGCCGGAAGTAGGATTCTTCTGTGGTTCGGCGGGGCTGGCCTTCTGCGGCGCAGTCTCACGGCGCACGGTCGTCTCGCTCTTGCTACTACTGCTGCTGGCGGGCTGATCGACCCTCACCTCGCGGGCCACCGTCTCGCGTGCGGGGTCTGCGGACTGTCGCGAGGGACTGTCGCCGATCTTCTCCGTATGGGGCACGAGGGGCGCGGCGGCCTTCTCCTCCTTCGGCGTGAGGAAGAAGTAGGCGCAGGCCAGGGCCACTAAGGCAGCGGCGGCACCCAGCACGAGCTTGCCCTTGCCGCCCTTCGGAGCCTGGGGCTGTGGGCGGAGGGGCTGGCCCACCCTGGGAGTCTCCTCGACGACGCTCACCTCCTCGACGTCGCTCGCCACCTCCTCGGCCTCGAAGACGGGACGGATGTTGAGCGCGTTGTCCTTGGAGGTCTGCTCGTCGTCCAGCAGCGACTCGTCGCCCTCGCCCGAGGAGACGCTCGCTATGCAGACGAAGTAGGCCGAGTGGTTGTCCTTGTTGCCCTTCGTGGCCTCGATAAGCTGCTGGCGCTTCGCCTCGTCGGAGTCCTGGGAGGAGAACAACTGGCAGAGTGCGTCGTTGTCCATCTGCTCCAGCATGCCGTCGCTGCAGATGTAGAGGTAGTCGCCGGGCCTGAGGTCGGTGATATGGACCACGGAGGGCTTGCAGCGGTTGTCCTTGCCGGGCTGTATGGCGCGGGTGATGATGTTCTTCTGGGGCGACGTAGCCATCTCCTCGTAGCTGATCTCGCCCGCCTGGTAGAGGTCATAGACCAGGGAGTGGTCCTTGCTCTGGTAGAGGAGTTTCTTGGCCGAGGGGCGCACGTGGTAGATGCGACTGTCGCCGATGTGCATCGTGGTCAGTCCGCCACGATGAAAGAGGAGGAGGCAAAGGGTGGTTCCCATCTTCTTGGCAGCCTCGTCATCGGCCTGGTCGAGGGCCTGGTAGGCCGCCTCCAGCGCCTCGCCGAGCACCTGGTCGGAGACGATCTCCTCGGGATTGACGTGGTCGCGCAGATACTGGGCAAGGCTTTGGCTGACGATGCGGCTCGCCACCTCGCCATGTTCGTGGCCTCCCATGCCATCGCAGAGGATGAAGAAGAAGTCCTGATCGGTAGCCTGTCCCTGCAAGGGCCAAATGCTGTCCTCTTGGTTATCTCGCTGCCCGAGCTCATAGATGGCCTGGGGCTGTCTGATTGCTATTTTCATGTGAAATCGTTGAGGGGGGATTATCTTTCTTGATAGACTACGGTGGTCTTGCCCATGACGATGCGGTCGCCGTTGGAGAGGACGATGGCTTCGTCGTGGGGCAGTTCCACGCCGTTGATGGAGGTGATATTCTTGTTGCGGTCGTTGCTGATGACGGCCTTGAGCTTGCCATTGGGCAGGACGGAGACCGTGATCTGCAGGTGGTGGCGACTCATGTAGGGGTCGGAGACGGGCAACTGGAGCGTGGCCTGCGAGGTCTGCGCCTTGCGGCCCACGGTGTTGGCACCCTGGCGGAGCACATACTGCTGGCCGGCCAGAACGAGGCAAGCCGTGGCCGCGCCCTGCTGGCATCCTTGGCCGAGGATGGTCCGCTCGCTGTCCTGGCGGCCTCCCAGCAGCGTCTCGCCGTCGTTCTGTGGCGCCACGCGCTGCTGGGCGGGCTGACACCCGGGCAAGACGGTCTCCACCTCCAGGGGTTGTTGCGGCTGAAAGCGCACCCGCAGCGGTGCTTTGCACTGCGGGCACGTGATCAGTTTGACAGCCTCATTCTTCGAGTTCTTCACTTCGAGGATGATGCCACAATTGGAGCATTTTACGCGCTTTACTTCCATAGCCGTTTATTTAGATATATTGCATCTCAGTACCAGCGTCGTCCACGCCGTCCACGCCGTCCACGCCGAGGTTGGGGTCGTCGTAGCCCATCGCGGGATCCTCGGAGTAGGAAGCCTGTTGGAGGTTGGGATCCATCATGCCCTCGTCGTTGGCCGTATTGATATCCTCAGAGTAGGAAGCCTGGTGGAGGTAGGGATCCTCCTGCGCGCCGTCGTAGCCGTCGGTCATGCCGTCGTAGCCGTCGGTTGTGCCATCGGGCTCTGCGCCCTCATAGGCCGTCTGCATATAGCCCTCGGTGTGGTCGGGCTGGTGCTCCGTCTGCGGGGTGACGTCGCCCGTCTCGTCCTCGGACATGCTCTGTGCGAGCTCGCCACGCGTCATGGTGGTGCCGTCGCGGAAGATCAGGACGTCTTGGTCGTCGAGCTGGTTGTTGTCGTTGACGTCGATGACGGCCACGTCGGGCTGGGCATCGCCGTCAAGGTCGAGGATGACGGCCTGGTGGCCCTGGAACTTGGTCTGGCCGACAATGTGTACGTCTTCCGTCTCCTGGACGAAGGGCTCCTCATGGCTCGCGGGGGTGGCGGGGGTGGCGGTGCGCACGTGGCCGCCATCCTCGGCGGTACGGCCCGAATGGCCATGCTCGGGCTCCTTGACGGTCTCGCGCTCATAGACCACCTCGCGGTGGACCTCCACGTCGGTCTGATGGACGGCCGTGTGGGCGGTGGGCTGATAGCTGTGGGGATGGACGTTGGACATGGCGGTCTGGGTGAAGGCGGCCTTGTCCTCGGCCGACATGGCGTTCCACTCGTCGGCGGTGTAGGTGCCATAGACGCCACCGTGCCATTCAAAGACGCCACCGGGGCCCACCTGGGCGCGGGCCGACTGGAAGGCCTCGGCAAAGGTCATGTCGTCCTCCACTGTCGCCACGGCGTTGCCAGCAGCCTGGGGGGAAGCCGTAGCGGGATCGGCGGCGTCGGCCTGGGTCTCGCCAGCCATCGCGTTGACGGCATAGAGCGCACCGGCACCGAGCAGAATGCCGGAGGTGCCACCGATGGCCACCTTCTTCCATGTGGCGCTTTGCTTCTCAGAGGTCTCTTCTGCCACAGGAGCAGTCTGCTCGTTCTGCGGATTCTCTACCTGGGTGTTCTTACCCAACAACTGGGTGTCGTCGCTTGTCATCATAATCGTATGAATTAATGGTTGTTTATTTCTGTTTACGTTGCAAATTTCGGCTTTTGTTGCCACATGGACAAATTATTCGCTTCTTTTTACACAAAAGGTGGGTTTTGGGGTACGAAATGCGAAAAAAGGAGGAAAAGAGATGTGAAAATGGTGAATTTAGGGAGGGTAAAGACGATTTTGACCTAAAAAAACGGTATAAAAGAATGTAAAACTGAGTATTTTTTTGTAACTTTGCCCTGTCGAATGCGAAGATTATTGGTAAGCGTGTCCGCGATGCAACCTTGCTCAGCATCTTTCAATTCTTTACCTTTG
>OLGE01002879.1_pt1 | contig 14486 bp, 6 predicted proteins | sample 1605151 | NCBI WGS metagenome assembly OLGE01 (sample SAMEA3888912, study PRJEB22519) | human gut metagenome | biome: human gut; feature: human-associated habitat; material: faeces | place: Denmark | collected 2010
CGAACCGACGGTGGGGCAAGATTATAGAGGTTTGTGCGAAATGACGGAAATACTCAATCGGATTCATGAAGAAACGAAAAATACCATGATCACCGTTACGCACGATAAACGTTGCGCCGCCGCGTTATGCGACAGGGCCGTGTGGATAAAAGACGGAAAAGTCCGTAAAACGGGAGGCAAAGAACTTGCGGAGGAGTTTTTCAAAGATCCGACGGGCAACGCAAAAAATTAGCCTCGGATAACTTTTGAAAAGTCCGTATCGATTTATTGACATCGATTGCGGATTGTGCTATAATTTTCTGCGTAAAAAATCGAAAGAACAGTAGGGCAAACGGTATATGCCGTTTGTAGCATTTTTCGGAATGCTACAAAAAACAGATTATCAGAAAACAACCGGTCGGGAGGCCGGTTATTAAAAGGTAATCAGTTAGCGTTTGCTAACTACTGTAATTTTATGACACGTGGTTAGCGGAAACTAACTATCAAAAACATTGTGGCAAGGAGATTCAAATTGCTGTTACGATTGAAAAACATAGGAAAAATATACGACAGCAACGATATTCTTACGATCGGTATCAGAGGCGTTAATCTCGATTTCGATTATAACGAGTTCGTGACGATAGAAGGGGAGAGCGGAAGCGGTAAGTCCACTCTTTTAAACGTTATCGCGGCGAACGACAGTTATGAAGAGGGCGAGTTGTACTTCAACGGCGCGGAAACTTCGCACTATTCGGAAACGGATTGGGAAAAGTACCGCGAGAAGAATATCGCGATGATTTTCCAGGATTTCAATATCATCGAAAACCTCACCGTACTCGAAAACGTGGAACTTGCGTTGTTACGCGTAGAAGATAAAATCGAGCGGCGGAAAACGGCGGAAGATCTGATAGCGAAAGTGGGGCTTACGGCGCAGAAGAATCGCAAAGGCAGCAAACTTTCGGGCGGCGAAAAACAGCGTACCGTAATTGCGAGAGCGCTGGCGAAAGACAGCCCCGTTATCCTTGCGGACGAGCCTACGGGAAATCTCGACGTCAAGGCGAGCAAGGAAGTGGCTGCTCTTTTAAAGGCGGTATCCAAAGATAAACTGGTGATCGTGGTGACGCACAATCCCGAATTTTTCGTGGAATACGCCACAAGAAGAGTTACGATTTTCGACGGATCGGTGAAAGAAGATAAGGTAATCAGAAAGCCTCTGCCGAAAACAAGCGCGGATAAAGAAGAAATAAAAGCGGGAAAGTGGCAGAATTTCAAAAATACGATGCACATCGGCACGCTGAATTATAAAAGTCGGCCGAAGTTTACGGCGATGATGAGTTTTGCGCTGTTTGTGTGCGCCATAACGCTGTTCCTCGTGATTTCCGTGTTTGGTAATTCGCTGATCCGCCCTACGCAGGTGCCGCTCGACGGTACGGGCGTAACGGGAAAGGTGATTCTTTCCAATCGTTCCAATTCGATTACGCAATCCGATCTGGACGAGGTGGCGGGGCAGACAAAAGCGGGGTATTTTCTGCTCGACAGAAACCTTTCCGAATTTTCCGTAGATATTCCTAAGCGCGGGGGATTAAGCAGTTCGTATACGCTCACCTGCCTTTACGATCCGTATAAATATTGCCCCGAAGCGGGCAACGCCGTGCTGATTATGTCCAAATCCGAGGACGGCGACGCGGAAACGATTAAAAACATGATCGTAAATGCCGAAATAGGCATTAAAAATATCACGCTGAAAACCACGGTGGATTTAACAGAACCGAAACTGTATCTGGGGTACGACGATTTGAACGCCTACGGCAAGAAAATGCAGGCGGTGAATTCCGTGATGAAACTCGGCAATAACGAAACGACGGTGTTTACGTTCAGAGCGGGCGAAGAACTGGCGGCGGGCGAAATCAATCTCGTCAATTCAAATTTCTACGCTGCGGACGGTAAACAGGTGGTGTTCAACGCGAAAACCGATAAATCTTACGTAGTGGTCAGTTCCGATAAAAAGAAAGAGGACGTCAGCGGACTGATCGTTGAGATGAACGCGGAAGATTATGCGGCGATGTTCGCGGGGGAAGAAACGTCGGTGCAGAGCGCGCTGTATTACGCGAGCGACGGCGACGCGAAAGCAGCCGTTAAAAATCTGCCGGGCGGATATATGGGAATGCTTTCCGATTCAGACGTGTACGTGCAGAACGCAGGCGACGTATTTACGAACAATATATTGTGGTATCTTGCTCTGATTGCCGCAAGTTTGTTGTTCGCAATGCTGATTTCCGTAATCTTTATGCGTTCCGTAAAAATCTTTCAGGCGGATTTCGCCGTGTACAGAACGCTCGGAATTTCAAGAAAAATTTCTTCGCGGTCGTTGTACGTGCAGATGGCGCTCATATTTCTGCCTACGCTTGTCCTTCTGCCCGCCGTCAGCCTGATTGCCACGCTTATGCCGTTCAGTTCGTTGCCGTTTATTTCTGCGGGAAATTATTTCTTTGTGGAATTCATGCTGCTGCTTATCGTGGAATGTGTGGCGTTCGGCTTCAACAGAAACATCAACGGACAATCTATCCGTAAATCTTTAAGAAGGGGGTCTAAATAATGATTCGCGTGGAAAATATCAAAAAGACGTTCAACCCCCATTCTTCGGCGAGAAATCAGGTGCTGAAAGGCGTTTCGTTCGATTTGCCCGATAAAGGGCTAGTGGCGATATTCGGGAAATCGGGCAGCGGCAAAACAACGCTTCTCAATATTTTGGGCGGGCTGGAAAAAGCCGACAGCGGTAAAATCACCATAGACGGCGAAGCGATGAGCGGAAACGTGGATCGTATCCGCAACCAGAAGATAGGCTTTATCTTCCAGAATTATTATCTCGAACGCGGCTATACGATCGCCGAAATCATGCGCAACGCGATGCTGCTTGCGGGCTTTAAAGACGAACAGGAAATCGAACGCCGCAGCGAAGAAGTGCTGAAACTTGTGGATATGGAGCGCTTCAAAAACAAGCAGGGCGACGCGCTTTCGGGCGGACAGAAGCAAAGAGTCGCAATCGCCCGCGCGCTGATCAAAGGCGCCGACGTGATTCTTGCGGACGAACCCACGGGAAATCTCGACGCGCAGAATACCTATAAAGTAATGGATATTCTGAAAGAAATATCCAAAACAAAACTCGTTGTTCTGGTGACGCACGAAGTGACGCTGATCAAAAAATACGCCGACAGCCATATCAAACTGGTGGACGGACAACTTGTGGACGACGCGGAAATCGACGAGGCTGAACTTGCCGAAATCACCTACGGAAACGTGAAAGCAGAGCCCGTAAACGCCGCGGATCTTACCGATTTTCATAAGAGTACGGCAAAGAAAAACGGCAAACTGTTTACATTGAAAAACGTTCTTCGTTCGCTGCGCGCGGATAAAGATAAATCGGGCTCGGGCGGAAACATATTCAAGCAGATTTTCATATTCGCGATGTCGGTAGCCGTTTGTTTCTTCTCGTTTTTCGCGTTCGAGGCGTTATCGGTAAAAGCGGATAACAAACCGCTCGACGATAACAGCGTGTACGTGAGCATGAATAACTATCCCGAGGTGAGAAAACTCAATCCGTCGCTCTACGAAACGATCGACTTTTTCGAGATGAATTACGCGAAGGGGAGTTTTTCTTACAACAATCTGCAATCTCTTTCGGGAATCACCGCAAGTTATGCGCCGAAAGCGCTGAAAAAAGATGATACCGCGGAGAGTATGAAACTGGAATTCGGCGAAATGCCGGGAAGCAAACAGGTGCTGATTACCCGCGCGCTTGCCGAAACGCTGAAAAACAAACTGCGTATTGAGGAACTGGAAAACGACAGATCGCTTTCGCTGATTCTCTTTGAAAAGGATTATGCGGTGAGCGGAATCGCGGAGGGGGAAAACCCTTACGTGTATTTCAACCGCGCAGACTATGTAAACTTTTTAAGCGTATATCAGGAAATTCGTTTTACGGATAACACGAATCTTTTCTTCAAATCGGATTTCATCGATTCGGAAACGTATAAAACGATTAACAGTTATTCCGCGGAAATATGCGTGTATACGGGCGAAACGCTGGATTTAAACGACAATCAGTGTGTTGTGGAAATCAATCGTAACGCCGTTTACAAAATGATGAGCGACACGGCGCAGGCCGATTACCGCATGGAAATCGCGAACGCCACGTTGCTGAAATCTCCCGAATTTATTTCGCTTACCGATAGTTACCCGATGTATATCCGTAAATTTCAACTTACGCGTACGGTGATGACGACGGATATCCGCATTTACGTAACGGAATCCGCGCTCGATAATATTTTCGTGTACATATCGCCCAATCTCGACGCGCTGGGCAGCGGATCGAATTATTATTTCGATATTTCCACGGGCGGCGGGAATCAACTTTCTTCTCTGGAACAGCGCCTTACCGACAGAGGCGTGGTGAAAGCGGATCTTTCCGCTTTGCAACAGGCGGAAAACAAAGCAAAACTGGATACCGCGCTGAAAAGCCTGTACGTGTTTATCGCCGTGGCCGTGCTGATGTATCTAATCTATTTCTTTATCGAAAAATCGGGCAGCGTTAAAAACAGTAAAGAATACGGCGTTTACCGCGCGATCGGCGTAAACAAGGGCAATCTTCTGTTTAAAGAAACGATGGCGGCGGTGTTCGGAAACCTCGTGACGTATCTGATAGGTTTTGTGATCGTAACGGCGTTGTTCTGCGCGAGATATGCGGTGATGAACGTGGCGTTCGGTGCGTTTATCGGGCTTGCGGCGGCGGCGTTCGCGGCGAGCGTGCTGATCATGGTGGGCATTTCGTTGATCCCGTATCTGTTCGTACTTACGCAGAGCCCTTCGGAGATTCTTTCTCGCTATGATATTTAACGATAATTATCCGGGAAACCGGTGATTATACAATAAAAAATTTTTACAAGGAGCAAAATTATGACAGCAGTAAGAAAGAAGTTGGTTGCCGTACTTCTTTGTATGGTGACGTTACTTGCAGGAATCGCTCTGCTTACGTCGTGTGGAAAAAACGACAAAGCGGACGATCTCAAAGTTACTTTCATGGTGGAAGACGACGAATCTTCCGAATGGAAGCAGGCCGCGGAGTATACCGCAGAAAACGGAGAGGTGGAACTTCCCACGGTTTCCAGGCGGTATTACACCTTTGCGAACTGGTATGAAAACAAAGAATTTTCTGGCGCGCCCTTCACGGGCAAAAACGTTACGAAGAGCCTCACCGTTTACGCGCGGTTTATTCCCGTGGAAGTGAACGTGCACATCAACGGCGTAGATCAGGGCACGCAGAATCTCATCGACGTGGTGAAAGGAACGTACAATCCGGGCGAAGGACTGGAATTCGACGGCTGGTACACCAACGCGAATTACACCACGAAATGGGATAACAAAGCGGAAACCAACGATCTTTATGCAAAGAGCGTTGCGCGCATTACGTTCAACGACGGCTATCAGGACGTATACACCACTACGGTGAACCCGGGCACGGTGTATGAAAGCCCCGTTACGCACGAAGCGAAAACGGAAGACGGCGCCGCTTCCACCGTGGAAAAGGCGTTGATTTGGAAAAACTATATGTCCGCATACGATATTTCTTACGTAAACGCGGACGGAACCGCTTTCGATTTCGGCGCGCCGATCGAAAAGAGCACCGTTATCACAGTGAAATGGCGTTCGCCTTTCCTCAAATATGAATTGAACGAACTGACGGGAAATCTTTGCGTTACCATGTACGGCAACGACGCGCTTTACGACGATACCGAAAACGTTGCCAAAGCGGGCGACGTTCCCGTGATGTCCGTGCTCGGGAAAATCACGTTCGATAAAGACGGCGACGGCGTGGCTGAAACCTATACGGTGGAAGCGGTGCGCCTCGAGAGCGAGATTTTAAACAGCGCGGCGATCAAAAAGATGATTATCGGCGAGGGGATCGTATCCGTACAGAGCCTCATTGCCACTTCGGCTTCTTCCGTGGAAGAAATCGCGCTTCCTTCTTCTTTGAAAGTGATTCAGAATTGCTTCAACAATCTCAACAAATTGAAGAGCGTTACGATTCCCGAAGGCGTGGAAGTGATTATCGGATCTTTCTGGGCGAATACCTACGCATCCCACAACGGCTACGGGCAATACAACAAAGGCGAAGAATATCCTTTCGACATCGCTATCCCGGACAGCGTAAAAAATCTTTCCATAGTGCCGAACAATCTTACGTTCAGCCACAGCAAGGCAAACGCCGGAGCGGGCGATTTCTACAAAGAAGGCAACTATATTTATAAAATAGACGATAAAGACGGACATCGCGGCGATCTGATTCTTGTATCCGACGTAACGAACGATTCTTCGATCGTTGTTCCCGAAGGCGTGAACGGGATTCAGGCGGGTACGTATTTCAATCGCTCGCTTGAATATCTCACCCTGCCTTCCACGTTCTCTTATATAAACTACAACGAAGATATTTCCTCGTATCTTGCGGCGGCGTTCCAGTATTCGAGCAAATCTTTCCTGTTCAACGCGCAGTATGCCAACGATTTAAAGGGTAATATCGCGCCTACGGGCTATGCGATTTTCAGCGGTATGGAAAGCATCACGCTTCTCAATTTCAGACAGGCGGAATATCCCGAATCTCTTCCCGCTTCCGCGTTCATCGGAGATCCTACGAGTTGGGCGGTTCTTGAGGAAACCATGTATGAATTCTGCGACAGCACCAGTCTGAAAGACAAAGTGGTGTATTCCGGGGATAGCGCGATGCCCGTCGTCACCGTGAATTACGAAAATACGCTTACGGGCGAAACCTATCAGGCGACGATCGGTAAAACAAAAGGACAAAATCTCACGGCGGAAGAACTTCTTGCCGCGATCGACGAAAAACACGGCACCGCGCTGAAAAACGCTTATGCGGAAAAGAAACTTACGCTTGTTTCCGTGAAAAACTTCGGGCGGGATTACGATCTTTCGGCTACCCTCGAAACAAACGTATATCTCGACGTAGCCTTCAATTATTCCGTAGACTGCGGATACGTCGCAACGGATAACGGAGACGGCACGGCTACGATCACGGGCTACGACGCGGAAACCGCTTATGTGGCGGGCGACGGATTGAAAATAGTGGTGATTCCCGAAAACGTAACCGTAAACGGAAAGAGCCTTAAAGCCACGAAAATCGCCGCGAACGCGTTTGCGAATCAGGCGGATCTCGGCTACGTATTGCTTTCCTCCGCGATGAAAGAAATCGGCGAAAAGGCGTTCTACAACTGTGCGGCTCTGAAAGTGGCGGATCTTTCCGCCTGCAAATTGGAAAAGATCGGCGCGAGCGCGTTTGAAGGGACCGCCGTTTCCACCGTTACTCTTGCGCTTTCCGAATTGAAAGAAGTGGGAGCGTACGCTTTCAAAACGCAGACGATGATGTATTTCACCGTTGCGGCGGGCGAAGAAAACAGAGCGATGATCGCCAAAGAAGATCTGAAAGAAGGAGAATTCTTCTTCTCGTATGCGAACATTGTCGAATCTATGATTAAGCAATATCAGGCGCCTGTCGGTATTTATCAGTACGTTTCAAAATCGACGGCGGGGAAAGGCGATTCCGCTTACACCGTATGGGACGTGCAGTTTGTATCTTCGGCGGGCGGATATAATGCGAATCAGACCTCCTGTTCGATTTATCTCGGAGATATTTCCGATAAGGCAAATATCGTTCGTTATGAAGTGATGGAAGGCGCGTACTATTATTTCAGCGAAGAAACCAATCTTTACATTCAGAGCGTTTCAAAAATTCACGCGAATGCGTTTACGGCTTGCGAGAGCGAGAACCTTAGTTCAATCAAATATTCTCCCAAATATATGGGTAGTGCAATCAAAGGCAGAAAGTATTTGAAAGAACTTGTCAGCGACGAAAATTGCGGTAAGGTATTCGAGAAAGGCTGGTATGCCGGATATACCGACGACGGGCTCGGCAGCATGAGAATGAAAGCGCTGTAAATCCGGAAAAATAAGTTCATAAAAAAAGCGGGAGCAGCCGTTTTCCAAAGCGACTGCTTTCCGCCGATAATACAAAGATGTATGCTATCAGGAGGTGTTACCTTTGAAAAAGAAAGTTATTGTGCGTCTGACGGCGTGGTTGGCGGCATTGTTTTGTGTGTTCGGCGCGGCAGGGTGTGCCACGGCGGTTATTCCGTCCGATCCGAAAGACGCCATCATCGACAAATACGGTAACACGCAATTTAAAATCACGTTCGACTCGAAAGATCTTGCTTCGCCGCTTTCCGATATGTATTATTCGGCGAACAGCATGCCCGTGCTTCCAACGCCCGAAAAGGTGGGGTACGTTTTTGCGGGGTGGTATTTCGACTCCGCTTTAACGAAAGTGTGCGACGTGGAAAACGGCGATCTGTACTGGCAGATGAAGAACGTCACTTTATACCCGAAATGGGAAAAGGAAGCGATCGTAAACAACGGTACGTATGAAATCGATTACGATGCGCATATCGTGGAAGACAGCGTTGTGAAAGGCATACTTGCCGATAAATACGGCTGGTATAATCTTGCCGAAGACATTATCGCGAATGAAACGTATATCGAAAAGAACGATCAGGGAACGTATTTGCGCATTCAGTACGACAGCCACGAACGCGGACCGATTTTTGCCGAAGGCGGCGGCGGGGAATTCGAGGTGCAGACGTACACCGTCACCGATCCCGGAAACAGGATCAGCGAAAGCCTCAGTATTCTCGATCGCACCAGCGTGATTCAAACGATTTATTACGATATTTCGGGGCTGGATCTCGCCGACGAAATCACGCTGAACGTTGCCTATTACAATTGGGGCGCAAAACTTTCGGGAAACGAAACGAGGGAGCAGTGCTCCGTTTCGTATAAGGTGAGTTTCAGAATTACCCGTTTTATAGGTTTTTCCAAATCGTTCGTGAATACGGAAGGAAAACTGGATAACGGCGTGTATCTCGTGCCCACGCATTATACGGGGCTGAATAAAAATCCGGGTATGCTGGATTATTTCCATCCCGTATACGCGTATCTTGTGGCTGAAAACGGGCATTATACGCTTGTGAAGCCTTTAAGCGCGTACAATTCGGATATTCTGGGCAATCTTTCGGGCGACGATTTCTTCAATCGCACAACGGGCTATTGCCGCGATTTCGCTTATTTCCTCACGGATCAGAAAAACGTCGTGGATATTGCGGACGACGATCCGAATTACAATAGTTATTATCGGCCCGCGATGCTGAACGCAAAAACATGGGGCTCGCTCACCTACGAATTTCATGCGGATACGGGCGCGTATTATTACACGTTCGATCTCGGCGATTCGCTTACGAACGACATAATTTTATACGGCGGTTCGACGGGCGCGATGGAGCAGATGTTCAGTTTCCCGTTCTCTTACCGAAGGCTTACGATTTCGTACGACAGCATGGTGCGGATTACGGACTGGAATTATACGCCCGTTTCGGGGGATAGTTTCACTTATAAAAAGCCTGCCGCGATTTATGCGGGATCGGTGGCGGAAGACTTTGCCGATAACAACGCGGCGTTCGATTTATTGAAAAATCACAGCCTTTCCGTGCGGATGATCAATATGTTTTTCGCTTCTACCGACGGCGGAAACACCGGAGATAAAAATTTCGACTGCAAAATGACCATCGCGCCCACGGCGCAGACGGCGGCGGGAAATCTTTCGGAAATGCGTTACGCGTTTTCGTATTTCGATTTAACCTACGACGTTTACGGGTACGATCCGAAAACGGACGGGGAACTTTATTCCGCGGCAACGAATTTCTTAACGCTGATCGACGTTTCGGCAACGAATTTTACGATTGAAAAAACGGATATAGGAAAGACGGTGAGAATCGGCGAAACGGTGGATCTGATTTCTCTGTATACCGAAAAGACGTACCCTTCCGTAAAGGCGGCGGATCTTTCGTGGCAGGCATATTCGCTTGATAAAAACGGAAACGCGGATTTCTCAAAACCCGTTACGCTTGCCCGTACGTTTACGATGACGGAAAGCGGCACGGCGATTCTTTTCGCCGAAAAGGCGAACGATAAAACGCGCACCTGCCTTATCACCCTGATGCCCGAAGAAGAGCCGCGGTATAAAATTTTGTCCGACGCCTGGACGTACAACGAAGCGGAGGGCGTATACGTGACGAACGCGCGGTACAAAATCGGGAATTACGTGCCCGTACCCGAAATCACGTGGGAATGGCTCGGCGTGAAATATTCGTCGCATAATCTGAAAAAGAATGACGACGACGAGCCGAGAACGGACTTTTTGCGCGTGGCGGTGTACGGATATACCGACGGGATTTACGTGCATACGTACGATCAATTTTCCGACGGATACTCACAGACAAACGTATTTCAGATGTCCGTGCCGAAAATGCGCGTGGAATTCCGCCTGGTGAACAGATTCGGCGAGTTCCGTTCGGTGTGGCTGGAATACAGAGCGGAAGCGGTGGGCGATTACGCGTTTATTTCTGACGGCGAAACGGTGAGCGGCGGCGATCTGAAATACGAAAAGCAGGAGGACGGATCGGAGATCCGCGCGAAAGTTTCCTATCGGGAATTGCAATCGGCCGTTATAAGCGGCGAAGAACAATTTATGGCTTTGCCCTCCGCCTACTCGTTGCGAGTTACCGACAGCGACATTACGAATAAATACGAATTGCCGCTTGTTTCCTGCAACGTATATCTTAAAAATTCCACGGTGACGGCGAACAGCCTTACGCAAGCGTGGGATCTCGTGAAAGACGAGCCTTATGCGATCGTGCAACTTACTTATGCCGACGATTACGGCGACACCGTTACGTTGAAAGCGATGTGTAATTTTACGATCGACGGAAGACCTCTTTCCGATTATACTTTTGTGAGCGGAGACGCCGCGCTCTTTACGGGCGAAACGCTGACAATGGAAAAGCCGAAGATCGCTTCGGGCGATTATCTGCCGCTGAATCGGCCGTATTTGCATATCTACAAACAGTCCGGCGTGAATTTCGTGCGGGTGGAAGACAGCGATTTATCCGATAATTCCGGTACGTACGGCGCGGAATTCACTTTCCTTAGAGAAGGCACGTATCTGCTCGTCTGGGATTTCCGGTTCGGGCTGGATTTCGACGGCAACGCTATTTTCGATTGCTATTACAATCCGCCCGTGGAAACCGCTAACGGTACCTATCCGATCGAAGCGACTTTTGCGCAGAAAGTGGTGGTGTACGACAGAAATTGCGATATCACCGTCACCTATGTCACCGATACGGAGCACCCGTTCGATTCCTCGAAAGTCGATTACACGGAACGGGACGGATATCAGTATTACACTGCGACGGTGAGCATGGCAAAGGCGAACGCGTCGCCCGATTACAATATGTTCGCGGCAAGCGCCGATCGGCTGTGGGGATGGAGTTCTTCGTGGAGCGGAGACGATCGTTTATTCACGGCGGGATCCGCTATCGGGCGGCTCGGCATTACGCTGAAAACCGTGAACCCCGTAATTTACGCACTGTGGGATAAGGGTATCAAGGTGAGCGCGACGATCGAGGTGGACGGAAAAGAAATGCCGCTCGGCGAAATGACCTACTATCGCCCCGTCACAGGCGGAATTTATACGATGAGTTTATTTGATTTCCGCCAATGGTACGAATTCAATACGTATAAGGATTACGAAGCGGCGGAATGGCATGCGAGCAAGGCGATTTTTCAGGATTCCGTCGCCGCGGGATTCGTTTACAAAGACGTGCTTGTTGTGGGAACGACGGACAAGGCGTTTACAAACGGCTACCGTGTGACGGAAGGATTTACCTTGAAACTGATTCTGAAACGAAAACTGAACGTTTCGTATCAGGCGATCGACGAAAACGGCAATAAACTGACATTCCGCAGTCAGCCCGGCGCAGACGGCAAATGTCTCGAAGGATATACGCTTGCGGACAAGATCACCGAATCGAAACTGAATATGTTGAAAAACGTACAGTGCACGGATTCCTCGAAAGTATTCAGATACTGGGCGGTGATGGCGGACGGCGTTCTGATGCGGATCGACCCCGAAAGCACGCTTTTGGAACAGAGATTTTCGGGCAAAAACGAGCAGACGGGAAAATATAACGGATCCGTTGTGTTATACGCCGTATTCGGGGCGAAGGAGAACGCATAATGAACAAACTGAAAAGACTGTTGTCGATAGCGTTAGGCGCCGTATTAAGCATTTTCGGGGCGTTGCTTTTCACTGCGGCGAACGTAACGGCGCATGCGGAGTCCCCGATCGACGGAGCGGACGGAAAGTACGAAATGAGTTACGATTTCGGCGGACAATCGGGGATCGGAAAGCAGATGCTTGAAAAATACTTCGATAAAACCGCCGTGGTGGAAAAAATAAACGACAGATATTATTTTTCGTTTACGCAACTCTCCTCTTCGATGGAAAATCTGTCGCTGAATCTCGAAAGCGGCAAGCAAATCGGCTATCGCGTAACGGAAGATAACGGAAACAGAAAGACGTATTCTTACACGTTATCGGAAGAAAATCTGCAAAAAGAACTGCCGTTTTCCGTCTTTGTATCCGTACGGGGCGAAACGTTTCCCTTCACCATCACGCTGAATCTTTCTTCGGCGAGAAGGGTGGGAGAAGCGGAAGATACCTCTGCGGAACGCCCCGCGGAGTTCGTTCCCGTAATCGTTACGAGTTCGGGCAGCGAATACGAAGCGACGAAAGGGCAGACTTTCGTGATTCGCGAAGCGGCGGCAAGCCTCGGCGAGGAAACTCTTGACGTAGAGGTGAAGGCGTATTATATCCGCGGTGAAGAAAAAACCGAAGTGGCTTTGGACGGGAATAAACTTGTGCTTGACAACGCGGGCGAATATCACGTTATATATCGTGCGGAATCTACGCGGTATACAACGTCTTTCGGCAACCCTACTTATGCGGAAAAGGACGTGAAGATCATTTCCTGTATCGGCGGCGGAGACAGTCTTGCGAAGTTGTACGATACGAACGGCGCGTTGCCTGAAGGCACGATGCTGCTGGCTTCCAGAATAGAATCGGACAGCACCGTTTACAAGGCGGCTGCCGAAAAAATGGCGACGATCGCAGACAGATTTCAGGTGTTCGGCGTGGAACTTGTGACGGCGGACGGAAGCGAAGCGAAAGCGAACGGAAGCGTAACGATAGGCATTAAAGCGGATTTTACTTATAACAGAAATCAGGTGGCGGCGTACCTTCTTGACGAAGACGGAGGGCTGTCGAAACTGAACGTATCGAACGGCGGAAGTTACGTGAACGTGGAAACGGATAAAAGCGGAACGATTATTCTGTGTATTCCGGGCGTGGCGTTTCATATGCCGATTTGGGGATACGTGTTGATTTTGGCCGGAGCGGTAGTTATCGTTGGTGGCGGAGGAGTTGCTATTTTTCTGATAGCAAGGCGTAAGAAACAAAAACAAAAATAATATTGAAATAAGACCAATCACAAATACGGTAATGCTGGTAGTGATTGGGTGATAATTTATACTACGCAAAAAAGAAATAACCATATAGTTAATAATAGGAGGTAAATATGGGATTTTTTGAAAATACACGAAAGCCACAAGGTTTCGGCGGAAGAATAATGGTGAAAATGATGAACAGCGGTCATAGTAAGTTGGCAAAGTGGGGCTTTACTAAAATTTACGCAAAGTCGAACGCCAAAGTATTGGATATCGGTTGTGGAGGTGGGGCAAATATTGTCAACTGGTTAGGAAAATGTTCAACAGGGCATGTGACGGGGATAGACTATTCTAAGGTCAGCGTGGCAGAATCGGAAAAACTAAACGCTATCGCAATCAAGCAAGGCAAGTGTGATATCGTTTATGGGGACGTTTCGTCTATGCCGTTTGATGACGAGGCTTTTGATTGTGTTTCTGCGTTTGAGACCGTATATTTTTGGGAAGACCTTGAAAAATGCTTTGCAGAGGTTCGCCGTGTTATGAAAAGCGGTGGTACGTTTTTTATTTGCAACGAGAGTGACGGAACAAATTCCAAGGACGAAAAATGGGCAAAAAAAATAGGCGGAATGAAAATCTACAACGAAATGCAACTTCGCACAATGCTGGAAAAAGTTGGATTTTGCGATATTAAGAGTTTTGCAGATGCTAAAAAACACTGGCTGTGCATTGTTGCGAATAAATAAATGGCAGGTTGTTTTATGGGAGAAATATATAAAATCCTAAAATAATGTAAATAAGTTATAAAACCAAAACGCACCTCAAAAGACAATAGATAAATTTGGTATATCGTGACCGTTAACGATGTTCCTTTAGGGCAGAGACAGAAAATTGTTGTCGAGCGCAACTTTCAAGAAATTCATAATATTATAAGGGTGTAAATAAAAAAGTGCAGAAAACAACCCTTCTGCATTTAATGGTAAAACTTACATTTCACGCAAAACGACGCCGTATGCCAGCCAAGAATAAAACGAACCGTGGTCTGACGG
>OLGE01002883.1_pt1 | contig 14468 bp, 14 predicted proteins | sample 1605151 | NCBI WGS metagenome assembly OLGE01 (sample SAMEA3888912, study PRJEB22519) | human gut metagenome | biome: human gut; feature: human-associated habitat; material: faeces | place: Denmark | collected 2010
TTATCGAGCATTCTGGCAACGCAGATGCCGTGCCGCAGCCGCTGGAGCGGTGCTTAAGCCGTCAGGCGAGAATTGTGCGGTGTTGCCTTAGGGGTTTCAGCGCTGCGGGCTTAAATGAACCCCACAATGGAGGCCGCCAGCACCACCACGCCCAAAGCGATGCGATAAAAGCCGAACACCTTAAAATCGTGGCTGCGCACATAGTTCATCAAAAAGCGAATGGCCGCCAGCGAGGTGACAAACGCCACCACGCAGCCCGTGGCCAGCACCAGCATTTCGCCGCCGCCGAACACGCCGCCGCCTGCTAAAAATTTGATCACCTTCAGCCCCGAAGCGCCCGCCATAACGGGAATGGCCAAAAAGAAAGTAAATCGGCTGGCCACGCTGCGGCTCATGCCCAGCAGCAGGCCGCCAATGATGGTTGCGCCGCTGCGGCTTGTTCCCGGCACCAGCGCCAGCACCTGCCACACGCCCACGATCAGGGCATCGCGATAGGTGATGTGCCCCAGTTTTTCCACCTGCGGGGCGGCACGGCGGTTTTCCACCACCAGAAACACCACGCCGTAAAAGATCAGCATGATGCCCACCACCAGCGGGGTGTAGAGATGGGCATCCATCCAATCGTCCAGCAAAAGGCCCAGCACGGCGGCGGGCAGGCTGGCCACAAGGATCTTGCACCACAAGCGGAAGATGGGCCACTTGATATACCGTGCCGCACCGGTGTTTTTGTGGTTGTTCCGGGTAAACGGCCACAGCTGTTTCCAATACAATACCACCACGGCCAGAATGGCGCCCAGCTGGATCACCACACGGAACATGGAAAGAAATTCATCGCTCAGGTCAAACTGCAGAAACTGTTCGGCCAAAATCATGTGCCCGGTGCTGGAAATGGGCAGCCACTCAGTGATGCCCTCGATGACGCCGTATAAGACAGCCTTGATAAAGTTAAGCATAGCATCGCTCCTTTTCAGCGAGTGCGCCGCCATCTTGCACAGAGGCGCACAATTTTCTGTTATCAGTATAGCACCATCGCGCCGGGTGCGCAATCGGGGCATTCCGATTGCCCTTTTCCTATAAATAGGATATACTATAGGCATCCCCCCTTGAATGCCTATGACTGAAAAAAAAGGAGCCCCGCCATGCCGCAGCCAATCTGTGAATTTCCCTTTCCATGCCGCAAAAGCGGCCTTTTTGTGCTGGCTGGGTGGGGCGCGCTGGCCGTTACGCTGGCTGCCGCGCTGTTCTGGTTTGGCGCAGGGCTTTTGCTGGTGTTTGCCGGGGCGTATGCCCTGCTGGCCGCCGGGCTTTGGCTGGCCTATGGCAATTTGCGGGTAGAATTTTCTGCCGGGCGTGTTCTGATTTGCCGCGGCACGCTTTTTCCGGTACACATTGCCTGCCCGGCACGCTCGATTTTGGCGGTAAGCGCCTTTTCCACGCCCCTGCTGCGCCGCCTTGGCTGCCCTGTGGTGTTGCTTACCCTCAGCGGGCGCACCGTGCTGCTGCCTGCGGTTCCGGCGGCGGGCTATCGGGCGCTGTGCGCCCTGAGCGGGAGGTGACGGCCCTTGCGCGATTCACTGCAGCATAAATTTCACCCGGTATACTCCCTGGCCATTTTGCGCAAGCCCGCCATTTTGTGCGTGGTGCCCCTGCTGGCAGCGCTTACCCGGCTGGATCTTTCGGCGCTGCTCACCGCCCTTTGGCAGGAGCTTGCGCTGATCTCGGCCCTGCTGGTGATGGGCCTTGTTTTGTGGCACGGCGCAGGCTGGCAGCTGCAAAACGGGCGGCTCACCTTTCGGCGCTCACTGTTTACCCTGCAATGGCAGGAAAGCTTTTCCGCCGAGGATCTTGCCTTTGTGGCGGTGCGGCGCTGCTGGTATTTGCGGCCCATCGGCGCGGTGCGGCTGGAATTTTCCACCGAGCGCGGCGCAACACGGCATTTGTATCTTTCACGCAGCGCCGCCGAAGCCTTGGCTGACCGGCTGCTTCCGGCCGAAGCCACCGTGCGGGATCTCACGCCCTCGCCCGCCGACAGACTGGTGCTGGCGCTTTTGAACTGTGATCTGTTTGCCACGGTGGTGCTGCTGGCGGTAAGCCTGCGCAACATCAGCGATTTTATGGGCCGCCGCTGGACGCAGGAAATGGCCCAGACCGGCCTGCACACCATTGAGGGCGTTTTGGGGCACTGGCTGCCCCTTGGCCTGAGCGGCCTTGCTTCGGTTTTGCTGCTGCTCACAGCCTTTACGCTGCTGCTGGCTTTTTCGCGCACCAGCGGCTATCATGTGTTTTTGGGGCGCACCACAGTGCGCTGCACGGGCGGGCTGCTCAGCCCCACACGCTGGGTGCTGCGCCGCGAGTGCATCACCTGTGCCGACCTGCGCCGCACCCCCATGGCGCGCCTTGTCAAGCGGTATCCGCTGTTTTTAAGCGTGGGCGGCTACACCGGCAACGCCGTGCTTTTGTGCAGCGGCCTGCAAGACCCCACGCTGCCCTGCCTGTTTCCGGATGCCGTGTTTCCCCAGCCCGCCAAACACCCCGGCAAGCGCCGCAGCCCCGTGCCGTTTTTGTGGGCGCCGGTGCTTTTGCTGGCTGTGTGTGCAGCGCTGCTGCTTGCGGGCGCCCGCCGGTCCAGAATTTTGCTCTATGCAGGCCGCCTTTTGTGGCTGCCCATGGCCGCCGGTGTGGTGTGGCTGTGGATTGCGCTGGAGGGCTGGCGGGGCGACTGCCTGGTGCAAACCGCCTGTGGGCTGCCCGCCGTGTGTACCACCCACCGCCTGACCCATCACCACATTTGCATTTTGCGCCGCCCTGCGGCGGTGCGCTGGCAAAATCCGTTTTCCCGCCGTGTTGGGCGCTGTGAGCTTCGGCTCGGCCTGCCCGGGCGGCGTGCGATATCCCTGCACAGTTTGCGGCTGGCAGACTGTGACTGCCTGTTTGATCCCAGCCAGGAAGAAGTGAATTGATCTTATGTTTGCATCTGTAGTTTTTGATCTGGACGGTACCCTGCTCAACACCATTGACGATCTGGCCGACAGCAGCAACTGGGTGTGCAGCCGCATGGGCTGGCCCACCCACACCGTGCAGGAATACCGCTATTTTGTGGGCAACGGCATTCCCAAGCTGGTGGAGCGCTTTACCCCCGAGGCCTGCCGCACCCCCGAAACGCTGGCCCGCGCCCTTGCTTTGTTTGACGAACGCTATGCCGCCCACAAGGCCGACAAAACCGCCCCTTACCCGGGCATTGCCCAGTTGCTGCAGCATTTGCAGGCAGCCGGTGTGCGGTATGGGGTGGTGACCAACAAAGACCATGCCGCCGCCGTGGGCGTTTTGCAGCACTATTTCGGCAGCCTTGTGCCCCATGTGCAGGGCCGCATTGATGCCCTGCCGCCCAAGCCCGCCCCCGACACCACGCATCTTTTAATGAAAACACTGGGCGCTGCCCCGGAAACCACGCTGTTTGTGGGCGACAGCAATGTGGATATCGCCACCGCCAAGGCGGCCGGGCTGGCCAGCTGCGGCGTGTTGTGGGGCTTTCGCACGCTGGGCGAGCTGCAGCAGGCCGGGGCCGACCATATTGCCGAAACCCCCGCTGCGCTGCAGGCGCTGATTTTGGGCCAGTGATGCACCCATCGCATACATTGCAATCTTTTGGCAGAGGCTTTCTCGATTTTTTGCAGAGAGCCTCTGCTATTTTTTTGCGTATGGCAATGGGATTCTTGATTTTTGCATAGCAGGTTGTTATACTGGATTTAATGTGCATAAAATCGCAGATTTCCTGCGAAAAGCACAAAAGGCAAAAGCCGCCTGTTTTTTTACCGGCGAGCGGCGATATTAAGAATGGCCATGGCAGCGGCTCTGTGCTTGCCCCGGATGAATTATAACGATCTCGCTCCCCGCAGAAACCTGCGGAGAGCGTTTTTTGCAGGGCGTGTGAACTGGCAAAAAGAAAAGCACCGAAACCCAGCCATGTGCTGAATTTCGGTGCTTTGTTTTGGTGACCCGTACGGGAATCGAACCCATGTTACAGCCGTGAAAGGGCCGTGTCTTAACCGCTTGACCAACGGGCCTTATGAATATAGGACTTCGCTAAAGCCATAAGCCTTCGTTTACTATTGCAAACGATCTAATTCGCCTTAGCGAAATCCTATCATGAAATGGTAGCGGTGAGTGGATTCGAACCGCTGACAACTCGGGTATGAACCGAGTGCTCTAGCCAACTGAGCTACACCGCCATATTTTCATTGTTCGCACCTAAAGTGCTTTATTATTATACGGGTTACGGGTGAATTTGTCAACTGTTTTTTGCAATTTTTTTTGCAAAATTTTAAAAAGGGGCGGGGCATTTCTGCCCCGCCGCCAAAAAATTTGCACAATGCAATTATTTTTCTTCGCTGGCCAGCTCTTTCATGGTGGGGATCAGCCCGCCCAGATTTTGCAGCTCGCTGGGAATGATAATTTTGGTCGCCTGCCCATCAGCCACCTTGCCCAGTGCATCCAGCCCCTGCAGTGCCAGCACGCGCTGGCTGGGGTTGGCTTCGTTCATCAGCTTAATGCTTTCCGCACGGGCGCGCTGCACCGTGAGAATGGCCTCGGCCTGGCCCTGTGCCTCACGAATGGCCTTTTCACGGGCGGCATCGGCACGCAGAATGGCGCTTTCCTTTTCACCCTCGGCACGGGTGATGGCGGCCTGCTTTTCGCCCTCGGCCAGCAGAATCGCCTGGCGCTTATCGCGCTCGGCCTTCATCTGCTTTTCCATGCTTTCCTGAATCTCACGCGGGGGCATGATGTTTTTCACTTCCACACGGTTGATCTTGATGCCCCATTTGTCGGTGGCTTCGTCCAGGATCTGGGTGATCTCACCGTTGATGGTGTCGCGGCCGGTGAGGGTGCTGTCCAGATCCATGCCGCCCACAATGTTGCGCAGCGTGGTGGCGCACAGGTTTTCAATGGCGGTGATGGGGCGCTCTACGCCGTAGGTGAACATCTGGGGATCAAAAATTTTAAAATACACCACGGTGTCGATCTGCATGGTCACATTGTCCTTGGTGATCACGGGCTGGGGCTCAAAGTCGGCCACCTGCTCTTTCATGCTGATCTTTTTGGCCACGGAATCCATCACGGGCACCAAAAAGTGAACGCCGGGGCCCCATGTGGCATGGTAGCGGCCAAAGCGCTGGATCACACAGGTTTGCGCTTCGGGCACGATGCGCAGCGAAGCAATGGCCAACACCAGCAGGATCACAAGCAAAATCACAAAAATCATAGGGATACTCTCCTTTTCTATCTTTCATTCATGTAGTTCAGCGTGAGGCAAGCAGGCCCATGAGAAAATTCACCAGCACGATCACGGCCACCACCACGCCCAGAAGGTTCACCGGCTTTCCGGCCCCTTGCTGCGCCGATTTTTGGAAATGCCGCTTTTCGTGCCCGGCGCATTCCCGATAGCCCTCACGCGCGGCGTTTTTAGCGGCCCAGCCGCGGTTGTTGGCGCGGCCCTCGGCGTGTGCGCCGCCATGGTCCATACAGCCGTGGTAGTTTTCTTCCCGCAGCTCTCTGGCCAGCCAGTCGTTGCGAACATCGTCGCAAATGCCAATGTCCAAGCCGTCCTTTTTCAATGCGCATCCCTCCCCTTTTTTGTACGGCGGGTTTTTGTTCTTGCTTTTATTATACACTTTCCACCCGCAGGAAGGTCAAGTATTTCGGCCTATTTTATGGAAAGATCTTGTAAAAAGCACAGCAGCACCGCCCCCTGTGCCGGAAGCGGTGCTACTGTTTGTATATTTTGCTTAAATATTACTTTTTGTTTGGAACCAGCACGGCCTTGCCGCCCATGTAGGGCTGCAGAACCTTGGGAATGGTCACCGTGCCGTCGGCCTGCAGGTGGTTTTCCAGGAAGGCGATCAGCATACGCGGGGGTGCCACGCAGGTGTTGTTGAGGGTGTGGGCCAGATAGGTTTTGCCGTCCTCGCCCTTGATGCGAATGCCCAGGCGGCGTGCCTGTGCATCGCCCAGGTTGGAGCAGGAGCAAACCTCGAAGTACTTTTTCTGGCGGGGGCTCCATGCCTCGATATCGCAGCTCTTCACCTTCAGATCGGCCAGATCGCCCGAGCAGCATTCCAGCTGGCGCACGGGAATTTCCAGATTGCGGAACAGCTCTACGCTGTTCTTCCACAGCTTATCATACCAGGTCATGCTGTCCTCGGGCTTGCAGACCACGATCATTTCCTGCTTTTCAAACTGATGGATGCGGTAAACGCCGCGCTCCTCCAAGCCGTGGCTGCCCACTTCCTTACGGAAGCAGGGGCTGTAGCTGGTCAGGGTCAGGGGCATATCGGCCTCGGACAGGGTTTTGCCGATAAAGCGGCCGATCATGGTGTGCTCCGAGGTGCCGATCAGATACAGGTCCTCGCCTTCGATCTTGTACATCATGGCTTCCATTTCGGGGAAGCTCATAACGCCCTTCACCACATTGCCGTGCATCATAAACGGAGGGATCACATAGGTGAACTTTTTCTCGTCGATCATAAAGTCACGGGCGTAGGCCAGCACAGCCTCGTGCAGGCGGGCGATATCGCCCAGCAGATAATAGAAGCCCATGCCTGCCACTTCACCGGCGCTCTCTTTGTCGATGCCGTTGAAGCTCTGCATGATATCCACATGGTGGGGGATCTCGTAGTCGGGCACCACGGGCTCGCCGAAGCGCTGCACTTCCACATTGGCGCTGTCATCAGGGCCAATGGGCACGCTGGGGTCGATCATCTGGGGGATCGTGTACATGATCTCCTTGATCTTATCCTCCAGCTCGGCCTGGCGCTTGTCCAGCTCGGCCATACGGTCAGCATCGGCCTTCACAGCGGCGTTGTTGGCGTCGATCTGCGCCTGCAGCTCGGCCTTTTTGGCTTCGTCCTCACACTTTTTCAGCTGGCCGAACAGAGGGCCGTTGGCCTTGCTCAGCTTGTTGCGGGCAGCCTTGAGGCTTTCCACCTCCTGCTGGGTGGCACGCTTTTCTGCATCCAGTCGGATCACTTCGTCCACCAGAGGCAGCTTGCTGTCCTGAAATTTCTTTTTGATGTTTTCCTTTACTGCATCGGGGTTTTCCCGCACAAATCGAATGTCGAGCATAAATTTCTTTCCTCCAAATATTGCATGGCATCGGAACCGCCCGGTGCCGTGTTACAAATACTGTTTCCCCTTTTCCGGGGCATTTCGCCGCCGGTTTTCAGCCCGTGTAAGAGCCGCCCGGCACCGTGTTGCTTACTGGCCCTCTTTTTGATAGCCGCCCAGCAGGTTGGCAAAGGCCACAAGCTGGCTGTCGTTGTAAAAATGCAGGGTCAGTGTGCCCTTGCCGCCGCGCTTGTAATCCACCTTCACCTCGTTGCCGATCACCTCACGCAGGCTGCTTTCCACTTCCACAGGCAGCGCCGCACGGGGGGGCACAGCCTTTTCGGGGGCCGGGCCCTTGGCCAGCTTTTTGCACAGAGCTTCGGCCTGGCGCACATTCAAATCGCCGCTGATGATCTCGCTGGCGGCCTTTTCCATCAGTTCCGGTGAGGGCAGGCCCAAAATCACCTTGGCATGGCCGGGGCTGATGGCACCGATCTTCAGATCCTCCAACACGGGGTCCGGCAGGGCCAGCAGACGCAGCACATTGGCCAGCGCGCTGCGGCTTTTGCCCAGCTTTTTGGCGGCCTGCTCCTGGGTGAGGTGGCACTGCTCCATCAGGCGCTTGCAGCCCAGCGCTTCTTCCACCGGGTCAAGATCTTCGCGCTGCAGGTTTTCCACCAGCGCCAGCTCCATGGCCTGTTCATCGTTTACATCACGGATCACCACCGGCACTTCGGCCAGCCCGGCAATGCGGCAGGCACGCCAGCGGCGCTCGCCTGCAATGATGGTGTAGCCGGTTCCGGCCTTGTTGTGCCGCACCGCAATGGGCTGCAGCAGGCCATTTTCGGCAATGCTTTCGGCCAGCTCGTTCAGCGGCTCGGCTTCAAAATTTTTACGCGGCTGATCGGGGTCCGGCTCGATCTCCCGCAGGGGCAGCGTGGTGATCTCGCCCGACTGCTCGCCGCTCATGGGGGTGCTGTCTTGAAAAAGGCTGTCCAGCCCTCGGCCAAGACCGCCCTTGGGTTTTGCCATTTTCTCAACTTCCTTTCCGCTTAGCGCTGATTGTTTTTCAGCAGCTCACGCGCCATTTCCATATACGCTTCGCTGCCTTTTCCGTTTGGCTCGTAATAGTTGATGGGCATACCATAGCTGGGAGCCTCGCTGAGGCGCACCGTGCGGGGCACGCAGGTTTTATACACCTTGTCGCCAAAATATTTTTTCACCTGCTCCACCACCTGAATGGTCAGGTTCAGCCGGCCGGCATACATGGTGAACACCACGCCCTCCACATCCAGATAGGCGTTATATTTTTTTCGCACCGTACGCAGAGTGCTCATCAGCTCGCTCAGGCCCTCCAGCGCATAGAATTCGCACTGAATGGGGATCAGCACGGTGTCGCAGGCGCACAGGCCGTTGAGGGTGAGCAGATCCAGGCTGGGCGGGCAGTCGATAAAGATATAATCGTATTCCGGGATCACCGGGGCCAGGGCTGCACGCAGGCGGCTTTCGCGGCGCGGCAGCTCCACCAGTTCAATAGAAGCACCGGCCAGTGCCGTGTTGCTGGGCAAAAGATCCACATGGTATTGGGTGCTTTGAATATTCTCTTTGGCATCCTGGCCCAGCAGGCACTCATACACGCTGCCCGGGGCGCTGCGTTTGTTGATGCCATAGCCGCTGGTGCTGTTGCCCTGCGGGTCAAGATCGACCAGCAGCACCTTTTTGCCCAGTGCCGCCACGCAGGAGGATAAATTTACGGCTGTGGTGGTTTTGCCCACGCCGCCTTTCTGGTTTGCGATCGCGATTACTTTTCCCACAAAGCGGGCTCCTTTCGATTGGCTATTTTGTATTTTGCCTTGCAGCCTGCATTTTTTGTGGTGCAGGCTGCCCCTTGGCGCATAAAAACATTATAGCACAGTTGCGCCGCGCTTGTGTAGGCCTTTTTCGTATTTTGCCTGTAAAAAGCGCAAAAAAGCAGGGCAAAATGTTCCATGTGGAACATTTTGCCCCCTCTCCCCTGCCCGGCCGATGCTGCTGCGGGTGCTGCACGGGCTGTTTCAGGTTTCTTTCTGTGTGCCTTTTGCGGGCGGTGCCTGCCCCATGCTTTCTACCGGAATGCGTACGGTGTATTCAATATACCCCTCGCCCTCCTGCCGCGAAGAAGTTGCGGCCACGCCGCCCTGCACCATCAGCCCCACGGCGTGTTCGAGCGTGTTGAGGAAGATCCGCACATCACGCACCATGGAAACCGAATTGCGCCGGGGCTTTGCAGCCAGCTGCTTTTCCACAAAGGCATCGGCCTGCCGCACACTGAGAGCCGCATCGGCCATGTGACGCAGGGCCGCCGTGCGCTGGGCCTCGGGCAGGCGCAGCGCAGCCCGGGCGTGGCGCTCGGTGAGCTTTCCCGCAAGGCAAAGGGCCTGCTGCTCATCGCTGAGCAGCAGCAGGCGCAGCTTGTTGGCCAGCGCAGGCTGTGAAAGCCCCAGCCGCCGCGCGGCCTCGGCCTGGGTGCAGCCCCACAGGCGGATCACCTCTCGCAGGCCCCGGGCGGTGTCAAAGGGGTCCAGCTGCTGGCGCTGCAGGTTTTCCAAAAGGCCCAGCGCAGCAGCCTGCCGGTCGTCATAATCCCCCAGAATGGCCGGAATCTGCTCCAGCTTTGCCAAGCGGCAGGCCCGCAGCCGCCTTTCCCCTGCGATCAGCTGATAGCCCCCTTCGATTTTCCGCACTGTTACAGGCTGCAGCAGCCCATTTTGCAAAATGCTCACCGCCAGCGCAGCGATCTCGGTTTCATCAAACACCGTGCGCGCCTGCCATGGGCTGGGCTGAATGGCATTCAGCGGCAGCAAAATCACTTTGCCCGCCGTTTTGGGCCGTGTGGGCAGTGCCAGCATGGGCATTCACTCCTTTCGTGTGTTTTCAACATTGGGAGTATTCTTTGTGGAAAACTTGCTTACGGATCCTCGTACTATGGGCCGGGGCGCTGCTGTGAGGAGCATTTGGCCAAAGGCCAACCGCGACGAAACGCAGTGCCCGTGGCCCGCACCCGAAGCACACCCGCCCCCAAGGGCCGGGGCGCTGCTGTGAGGAACATTTGGCCGAAGGCCAACCGTGACGAAACACAGTGCCACTGGCCCGCAATCGCAACGCACCCACCTCCAAGGACCAGGGGCGCTGCTGTGAGGAGCATTTGGCTGAAGGCCAACCGTGACGAAACGCAGTGCCCGTGGCCCGCACCCGAAGCACACCCGTCCCCAAGGGCCGGGGCGCTGCTGTGAGGAACATTTGGCCACAGGCCAACCGTGACGAAACGCAGTGCCACTGGCCCGCACCTGAAGCAAACAAAAAAGCCGTGGGCTTTGGGCTTACCCAAAGTTTACCACGGCTTTATACCGAAATGCCAGAAAAATCGTTCGTGCCAAAGGCGGAGTTTTCGGCATTTCGGGCCTTATTTCAGCGGGGATTTTGCAATTTTTCCGCCATTGCGGGGATATACTGGCGGAGTTTGCGAAATCTTTTTAATGCGAATAATGTTGCGCACATCGCCGCCCGGCAGATGGAATTCTGCCACGCCGCTTCCCTTTCCGCCCAGCTTTTTCAGTGCTGCGCCGCTTTCGGCAAGTTCCTCGGCTGCGCCGGGGCCCTTCATGGCCAAGAACACGCCACCCACTTTCACCAGCGGCAGGCAGTATTCCGAAAGCATGGGCAGGGCGGCCACACCTCGGGCGGTGGCCACATCAAACTGTTCACGCCACACCTTGCGGGCGGCCTCCTCGGCGCGCTCTTTGGCAAATTCCACGCCCGAAAGCCCCAGCTGTGCGCACACATACTTTAAAAACTCCACACGCTTGCCGGTGGGCTCCATCAGGGTAAGCTGCAGCTCCGGCTTGAAAATTTTGGCCACCACGCCGGGAAAGCCTGCCCCGGTGCCCACATCCACCAGCTTTCCGGCGGTTTCGGGCAGATTGGCCAGCAAAAGGCTGTCGGCAAAGTGCTTATCCTCGATTCCCTCAGGGTCTGTGATGGCGGTCAGGTTCACCTTTTGGTTGTACTCCACCAAAATTTCGGCGTATTGGTCCAGCGCATCCAGCATGGGGCCCGTAAGGGCAATGCCCAGCGCCGCGCACTTGGCTTCCAGTCGATTTTTGTCGATCATACTCATTCTTCCTCTGTTTTACAGAATATGTTCCACGTGGAACAATCAAACGGTCAAGGTGATCAGGTTGCCGTCAAAATCCAGCACAACGCTTTCCATGCGGCCATAATAGGTGCTGCGGGGCATATTGCGCACGGTGTAGCCGTCCTTATAAATGCGCATGGTGATCTCCCGCAGCTTTTCCTGGCTGCCGGTGGCAAGGGTCAGGCTGGAAATGCCGGTGTGCAGCGGGTAGGCGCTGCCATCGGTCAGGCCGCCGCGCATCATAAACAAAATCTCGCCGCCCTCCGGCAGGCTTACAAAACCGGCCTTGCCGCCATCGTTCATTTGGGTGTCGTTTATGATCTCACCGGCCTGTGCCCCAAAATACTCCACAAAAAAATCCTGTGCGCGCTTGATATCGCGGGTATAAATTACAACATTGCTCAATTTCATAGGGTTTCTCCTTGCTCGTTTGTTTGTTGGGCACGGCGCGCTTCGGCCACCAGTGCAATGCTCAGCTGTGCCACATCGCTGGGGCTCACACCGGGAATGCGCCCGGCCTGCGCCAGCGTGCGGGGCCGAATTTTGTTCAGCTTTTCCCGGGCCTCCAGGGAAAGCCCCTGCAGCCCCTCATAGACAAAATCCTCGGGGATCAGTGTGTTCTCGTGGCGCTGCACCTCTTTGATCTGGCGCTGCTGGCGGGCAATGTAGCCCGCATATTTGATCTCGGTTTCAATGCGCCCCGCCATCATGGGGGTCACGCCCTCTCCCCTGCCAATAATACCGGCCAGCAGGTCATAGCTCACCCCCGGGCGGCGCAGCAGCTCCACAGCCGGGCCGCCGGTTTCACCGGCATTCACACCGGCCGCCTCGGCCACCGGCTTTAAGTCTGCCGCACGCACCGTGGTGTGGGCCAGGCGCTGCATTTCATCGGCCTTGATCTTTTGATCCTCGCAATACACGCGCCAGCGCTCATCCGTCACCAGCCCATACTCGCGGCCAATGGGGGTCAGGCGCTCGTCGGCATTGTCCTGGCGCAGAGTCAGGCGATATTCGCTGCGGCTGGTCATCATGCGGTAGGGGTCCATCACGCCCTTGGTGATCAGATCGTCCACCAGCGTGCCCAGATAGCTGGAATGCCGCGGCAGGATCAATTCCTGCTTGCCAAGGGCATTTCGGGCGGCATTCAGGCCCGCCAGCAGCCCCTGCGCGGCAGCTTCCTCATAGCCGCTGGTGCCGTTGAACTGGCCCGCGCCGTAAAGCCCGGCCACGATCTTGCTTTCCAGGGTGGCTTTCAGGCTGGTGGGGTCCACACAGTCATACTCAATGGCATAAGCCGGGCGCATGATCTCCAGGTTCTCAAACCCCTTGATGGTGCGGTACATGGCATTCTGCACGGCTTCCGGCAGGGAGGAACTCATCCCCTGCAGGTACATCTCCTCGGTGTCCTCGCCGCAGGGCTCCACAAACACCGGGTGGCGTTCCTTGCCCTTAAAGCGCACCACCTTATCTTCAATCGAAGGGCAGTACCGCGGGCCGACACCCTGAATGTCCCCGCCGTACAGCGGCGAACGGCTCAGATTGTCCAGGATGACCTTGTGGGTCTCCGGGTTGGTGTAAGCAATGTAACAGTCCACCTTGTTGTGCATCGGCTTGTGGGTCATAAAGCTGAACGGCTGCAGCAGTTCGTCCGGGTCGCCGGGCTGGCAGTCCAATTTGCTGAAGTCAATGCTGCGGCGGTGTACGCGGGCTGGGGTGCCGGTCTTGAAGCGGCGCAGCGGCACACCGTGGGCCGTCAGATCCTTGGTCAGCGCGGTGGCCGCATGGGTGCCATCCGGGCCGCCGTCATAGTGGGCTTCGCCCACAAAAATGCGCCCGCCAAGCGCTGTGCCGGTGGCAATCACCACGCACTTGCAGCTGTAATAGCCGCCCAGCGCCGTTACCACCCCGCACACATGGCCGTTCTGCACATCCAGCCGCACGATCTCTGCCTGGTGAATTTCCAGGTTGGGGGTCAGCTCCAGCGCATGCTTCATCCACATGTGGTAGCGCTTGCGGTCAGTCTGTACGCGCAGGCTGTGTACCGCGGGGCCTTTGCCGCGGTTCAGCATCCGGCTCTGCAAAAAGGTGGCGTCCGCCGCAATGCCCATCAGACCGCCCAGCGCATCGATCTCCCGCACCAGATGCCCCTTGGCTGTGCCGCCAATGGACGGGTTGCAGGGCATGTTGCCGATAAAATCCAATGTCAACGTAAAGATCGCCGTCTTGGCGCCAAGCATGGCTGCCGCATGGGCAGCTTCAATTCCGGCGTGTCCGGCACCCACCACGACCACATCATAATTTCCCAAAAAATCCATAATCTCTATGCCTCAAATCAAAACTCTTTGATGGAAGAAATTTTCGTCACTTCATTGTATCACAGCCGCGCCCGGAACACAATAAAAGAGCGCCTGCCCCCGCAGAAAATAGCGGGTAAACAGGCGCTCTTGGAACGCAGAAGAACAGGTGGGTTATTTGCCCACACAGAAGGTAGAAAACACTTCGTCAATGGTAGCTTCGGTGGCGTCCTCACCGGTCAGGCGGGCAAGGGCACGCTGCGCATCGCTGATGCACACCCCGGCAGCATCCAGCCCAAAGCCGTCCTCCTGGCTGTTCAGGGCTTCGGCCAGGGCATCGCGGGCTTCCTTGGCGGCGCTCAGCTGGCGGGCGCTGCACAGCGCGGCAGCGTTGGGGTCCAGGTTGGCGGTGCCCAGCAGTTGGGCGACCGCCTGACACAAAGGCTGCAGGCTGGCGGCGTCCCGCGCGGTCAGCGGAATGATGGCCTTGAAGTAAGGCGCTAACTGCTGCTGTGCGGCAGTGAATGCTTCCCCCTGCCCGGCCAGATCCTGCTTGTTCAGGATGGCCAGCGCAGGGCGGCCCTGGCAGCGGCGTGCAATTTCCAGGTCTTCCTCATTCAGTGGGGCGGCCAGGTCGAACACGGCCAGCACCAGCCCGGCTTCCTCCAGCTTTTTCCAGCTGCGGCGGATGCCCTCGGCTTCCACAGCATCGCCGTGTTCCCCCACATCCCGCACACCGGCGGTGTCAAACAGGTTCAGCCGGATGCCGGTATCCCCCAGCATCACGGCCTGCTCCAGCACATCACGGGTGGTGCCCGCAATGGGGGTCACAATGGCGCGGTCAAACCCGGCCAGCAGGTTCAGCAGGGTGGATTTTCCCGCATTGGGTCGGCCCACGA
>OLGE01002885.1_pt1 | contig 14463 bp, 10 predicted proteins | sample 1605151 | NCBI WGS metagenome assembly OLGE01 (sample SAMEA3888912, study PRJEB22519) | human gut metagenome | biome: human gut; feature: human-associated habitat; material: faeces | place: Denmark | collected 2010
GTTGTCAGTGCGACTTTCAGGCCGTGGCTGACGGCGTTAGCGTGCCCAGGACTGGGGCATTTTTTCCACCACAATCAGGAGGAAGACTGATGAAACGCGTAACCGCACTGCTCTCCATCTGTGCCCTCGTGGCTGGTTTCACCTGCTTCACGGCACCGTCTGCTGAGAGCGCCACTATCATCAAGATAGCCGGCATGAAGCCCGAAGGCGAACCTGAAACCGTTGCCATGCATCAGTTTGGCAAGTACCTCGAAGAACTTTCCGGCGGCAAGTACAAAGTCCAGGTGTTCCCGAACAGCCAGCTCGGCAAGGAAAGCGCCTACATCGCCAACACCCGTAAGGGCGTCATCCAGATGTGCGCCACCGGCACCCAGACTTCTTCTCTGCAGCATTCCATGGGCATGCTTGAAACCCCCATGCTCTTCAATGACTACGCTCACGCCCATCGCGCCATGACCGGCAAGACTTTCGAGCTCATCAACAAGGGCTTCCCGGAAAAGTCCGGCCTCCGCATGCTGAACGCCTTCCCTCTCGGCTTCCGCAACTTCTACACGAAGAAGCCCGTGAAATCCATTCAGGATATCCACGGCCTCCGTATGCGTGTGCCGAACATTCCTCTGTACACCAACTTCGCCAAGGAATGCGGCATCAGCGGCCAGCCGATGCCCTTCGCCGAAGTTCCTGCCGCTCTTGACCAGGGCATCATCGATGGCGGCGACAGCCCCTTCTCCGATATCGTTGCTGACAAGATGTATGAAAAGTGCCCCCAGATCACCACGACCCGTCACATCCTCGTGATCCACGCCCTCTACATCAACGAGAAGTTCTACCAGGGCCTCCCCGAGCAGGATCGCAAGTGGTTTGACGAAGCCGCCAAGAAGTGCGCCGAGGAAACCTGGGCCAACGCCGAAAAGATCGACCAGAAGGCTATTGACGAAATCAAGAGCCATGGCGGCACGGTTTCCGAGCCCACTCCCGAACTGCACAAGTTCATGGTCGAAGCCGGCCATCGCAGCTGGAGCCTCTTCACCGATCCGAAGTCCAGCAACTATGTGCCCAACGCTCAGGAAATTCTTGACAGCGCTGCCAGCTACGCTAAGTAACGCATGATTTTCTGCGGCCTCCTGCCTGACGCGGGGGGCCGCTTTTTTTTTAAAAGCGATCAGCCCGTCCCCGGACGCAGCCGGCCGTTTTTCATGTTCCCTTTTCCCAGCTTGAGGTGCCTCTATGGCCGATTCCAACACACAGCAGACCACTGCCGCCCCGGAGGCGCAGAAGCCTTCCGGCAGCAGCCAGCCGAAGGAATCCACTTCCGCCTTCCTTTTTCAGCTTTTCTGCGCTGTTATTTTTCTCGGCATGATAGGTCTTGTGTCGTACAATGCCTGCCTGCGCTATATTTTCCGTTCCAGCTTCCCGCCCTCCGAAGAATGGGCCCGCTTCCTGTTCATTTACATCACCTTCTTCGGTGCCATTGAAGCCTTCTATCATCACAAACATATCTGCGTTGACCTCGTGACGGATCATCTGCACGGCATGGCCCGCAAAATCGTGGACATCATCGCGACGCTTTTCTCCCTCAGCGCCATGGCCCTGCTTTTCTTCGGTGGCATCGCCTACGTCCTGCAGACAAAGGACACCTACTCCGTGGCCACCAACATCAACATGACATTCATCAACTCCGTCCTTCCCATCTGCGCCGGCGCGGCCATCATCATTTACCTGCGTGACCTCGTGCGGATGATCCGCACGAAGGCTTCAGAATTCAACCCGAGGATGACCAAGGAAGAAAAGATTTCCAAAGTCCTCAAGGATAACATGTAGGGGGCGTTTATGGAACTTCTCATCTTCCTCGGCTCCCTGTTCTTCTTCATGTGCTTCGGCGTGCCTCTGGCCGTGGTGCTCGTACTCTGCTCCATCGTGCTCATGTACCATTCCGGTATGTGGGACGCGATGATCATCCCCAACACCATGCTGGACGGTACGAACAACTACCCCCTCATGGCCATTCCCTTCTTCGTCTTCGCCGGTGAAATCATGGCAGCCGGCGGCCTCTCCAAACGCGTCGTCGCCCTGGCTGAAGTCATGGTCGGCCGCATCCGCGGCGGCCTCGGCTATGCCGCCATCGTGGCCAGCATCATCTTCGCCGGCCTCATGGGCTCCTCAGTCGGCGAAGCTGCGGCTCTCGGCGGTCTCCTGCTCCCCATGATGCAGCAGGTGGGCTACGATAAGGGCCGCGCCGGCGCCGTCATTGCGTCGGGAGCCATTCTCGGCCCCATCATCCCGCCCAGCACGAACTTCATCATTCTTGGCGCGACCATCAGCGGCCTTTCCATTACGAAACTCTTCATGATTGGCCTTACCCCCGGTATCATGATAGGTCTCATCCTCATGGTCGTGTGGTGGTTCATCGTCCGCAAGGACGGCTACCATGACACCCAGACTTTTACGGCTGCTCAGATCTGGTCCATCGTCAAGGACTCCACACCCGCGTTCATGATGCCCGTCCTTCTTCTGGGCGGCATCCGCTTCGGCGTGTTCACCCCCACGGAAGGCGGTGCTTTCGCGGCCATCTATGCCATTGTCGTATGCATGCTCTATTACCGCGAGCTTTCTGTCCGTGAACTTATCCGCGTCAGCGCCAGGGCCGCCAGAACCACAGCCGTGGTCATGTTCATCGTGGCAACGGCCTCGGCAGTCGGTTTCTTCATCACACTGGCCCAGATCCCGCAGCAGGTCGTCGACCTCTTCCAGCCGCTTATCGACTCTCCGAAGCTCCTGCTCTGCGCCATCATGGTCTTCATGCTCTTCATGGGCATGGTCATGGACCTGACCCCCAATATTCTTATTTTCGCTCCCGTCTTCTACCCGCTGATCCAGCAGGCCAACATTGACCCGTACTACTTCGGCCTGCTCTTTATCCTGAACCTCGGCATCGGCGTTATCACCCCGCCTGTGGGCACGGTTCTCTATGTCGTCAGCGGCATCGGTGAAATAAAGTTCTCACATCTTGTGACAAAGCTGATGCCGTTCCTCCTCGTGGAAGTCGCGGTCCTCTTCCTCCTGCTCTTCATTCCTGAGCTCTCTCTCGTGCCGCTCAGGTTCCTCATGTAGCTTCAGGCAGGAAGCAAGCGCACAAAAGCACAGATTCACCTCGGGCAAAAGGGCCGGAAGATTTCCTTCCGGCCCTTCTTTTTTGGCAGGAGCTTTGAGCCCCGGCCTGACAGGACAAAAAAGGCCGGAGAATATTCCGGCCCTTTTCATGTGCAGAGAGAAATAGCGCCTATTTTTCTTCGCAGAAGCGGCGGATCACACTCACGGGGTGCAGACATTCAACACCTGTGGCGCTCTGTATCTGCAGGCGGCAGGTGCCACATTCCGTGGCCACGATTTCGGCCCGGCTCCCGCGCACGGCTTCGAAAAGCTCCGCGCCCACACGCATGGAGATGTCGTGCTTCTCCTTCTTGAATCCGTAGCTGCCGGATATGCCGCAGCAACCGGCGTTGGCCGGGCTGATATCCAGCCCAAGGCTGCCCATGAGGGTATAGCCGGGAAGGCCGATACCCAAAGTCCGGAGATGGCACGGGGCATGGTACAGCAGTTTTTTCTGTCCTTCCGGAGCCCGGAGAGTCAGCTCTCCGTTCTGCACAGCCTGGAGCAGGAATTCCTGCGCGTCCTGAAGAGGATGCGTCCCCTTCGCCAGTTCCGGGAAGAAAGTGGGAATTTCCTCCTTGAACATGAGCTCGCAGGAAGGGCAGGCCGTAAGTACGGGAATTCCCTGCTCCGCAAACTCCTTCAGAACGCTGAGATTGCGCTCCGCGTTCCTGCGGGCATCCTTCATGAAGCCGCTCGCCACCATGGGTACGCCGCAGCAGCAGAATTTATCGCTCGACACAACCTCATATCCGGCCTGGTTGAGAGCCCAGACAAGGTCTTCCCCCGCCTTGGGATCGTAGAGGTCGATATAGCAGCCAGGGAAGATGGCAACCTTCTTCGTTAGGCCGGATTTCTGCTTCATAGCCGCGAGGAGCTGACGGAAGCGCTTCGGGGCGTACGAGGGCATGGTCGATCGCTTGTCGATGCCGATGACATCGAGCACCCCGCGCACGAGACAGTTCCGCATGGCGTAGTTCTTCAGCGGAGCGGGAACAGGGCTGATGAGATGCCCCAGTGTCTCGCTGTGGCTGACGATCCAGTCGCGCAGAAAATGCGGGTGCTCAGTGGCAAGGCTTTCCGCCCGGGCCGCCATGTTGATGGCACCGACCTGCACGCCCTGCGGGCAGGAGATATCACAGTTCTTGCAGTTTGAGCAGTAGGAAAGAGAATTATCCTCGGCCATGTTAAGCAGGCGGAAACGCTGCAGCGCGGGGCCGATCATGCGCGGCCCGAGGAACTCGCCGGTCGCCTGGGCTACGGGACAGAACACCGTGCACGTTGTGCAGGCGATACACGGATCCGGATTGACGTGAATAGTTGGCATCAGTTTTCTCCCCACGGGGCAGCAGCGGCCCAATAGCCGGTGGCAAGAGCCACGCCATTGCCGCTCTTCTCGAACACAGGATCAAAACCGCCCACGATACGGCCGGCGAAGCGGACGTTGGAGGCAAACGGAGAACCGCCGGCGCCCGGCAGGAGATCCTTCGTGACAGGCACGCCCAGGCAGGCGAAAGGCTGCCATCCGAACACGGAAGGCGCGGTCCACTCGGTAGTTTCGGCAGGCACGGAAAGCGTCAGGCCGAGCACATCCTCCGTGCACTTCCCCGGTTCGAGGGTCAGGCCGCCGCCGGTCAGTCCGCCCGTGGCTACGATGAACCTGTCGGCTTCGAAACGGCGCACACCATCGGTATTGGAACTCAGAACGGCTGTCATGCGGCCGTTCTCCATCTCGCATCCCTTAATCAGGGTATTTTCCACGCAGGTGACACCCTCACGGCGCAGCGCCTCGTTGAAGAGATGCCCGAGACGCATACCGGTCACTCCCGGAGGAATGGCCGCCATTTCGACTACGGGGCAGCCTGCGGCGTCACAGGCGCGGACCCATTTTTCATCGCCGGGCAGCGCGCCCAGCACGGGAGGCAGGAACACAGCGTCATAACCGCGGGCCTTGCGCGCCAGATCGGCGAGCAGAACTTCAAAGCCGCTTCCATCGCAGGCGCGGGCCACGTCCAGGGCAGTCAGCGCGCGGTAGCCGGAATGCACCGGGCTGTCCAGGATGGCGGAAGAAAATTCCACGCCTTCGAACTGGGGCCTCGTGGCGAAAACCTCGGCGGGCAGGGATGGCATGCAGTCGCGCACGCCGTCCACGCCGCAGACCAGGATGCGCTTCGCCTTTCCGGCAGAGGCTGCGTCCATGCTCCGCGGGACAAACCCCGTGGCCTTCAGCGTTCCGATGAAGCTCGGCACAAAGGTATTGTCCGAATTCAGGCCGAAATCCCTGTACTTCCAGCCGTCAGCGGCAGCCAGGCGGGACAGGAAGCCAAAAGCCTCGAGGAGCCGATCGGCGCCGAGCAGACGGTAGGGATGTCCGTCAGGAAGTTCATCGATATGCGACAGCGTGCTCCCGGACACGAGGCCCTTCGTGGTCCGCCCAAGCACGTCAATGGCGGACGTGCTGATGGCAAGCGCGCCGGCGCCGCGGGAGATGAGCGTGACTTTCTGGCCCTGACGGGCAGCCACAAGAGCGGCCGTGAGGCCGGCCAGACCTCCGCCCACAACGATCGTATCGGCCTTCTGGGTGGACCGGGCGTTCCCGCGTTTTGCGAAGGACGAAGCTTCCGGCATGACTGCTTCAGGAAGCCTGAAATCAGGCGAGAAGCTGCCTTCCACTTCGTTCCTGGCAGCGTCATCGAGAGAGGAATCGAGGGCCAGGTTGGCGCAGTGCACCATGCGCGTCATTTCCATTTCGCGCGCGAGCTGCCCCCAGTAAACGGGACGCACGCCCTTCCAGCGTTCCTGCACAAAAGCAGCGATATCACCCAGCGGGCCGCCGCTCAGGGACGTGGAGAGGCCGTTCTCGCACAGGCACCCGGCAGCGCGCAGGGCGCAGAAGGTACCCTGGCACGTCCCCATGCCCATACGCGTGGCGAGGCGGATATCATTGAGAGAATGCGTGGAGGGCTTGGCGGCCTGGTACGCGATTTCCTTGAAGGAGACCATCTCGCATTCGCAGAGCAGGGGATTCGGCCTGGTTGAGCCGCTGGCCTTTTCCACGAGGTCGGCGAAGTCGTCGCCAAGGCGGTCGGCCACAAGCCCCACGGTCTGGGGCATGAAGCACTTGCGGGCCCTGGCCCTGGTCTCGGGAGACGGAGGCATGACAATGGGCTCGTCCGCGGTACGGCAGGCGGCCGTGACGCCAAGCTTCCTGCACACAAGGTCACAGACTTTTTCGGCCATGAGCCGGAACGTCGTGAACTTGCCGCCGAAAATGGTCACCATCCCGTCAACGCCTTCCTCTGCGTGATCACTGATGTGGAATCCGCGGCTGGCGGCGCGGCCCTGGGCGCCTCCCGGGGTATAAAGGGGACGCGTGCCGGCAAAGGCGCGAAGGATGCGGAACGAGTCCAGATTGGCGATGAGAGGGCGTCCGCAGTCAAGCAGATGCAGGATTTCGGCCGTGGTAGGCTTGCTTTCAGCCGGATCCTTCACGCTTGTGGACGTGGTGCCCAGGATGGTGATGGAGCCGTGAGGCACGAAGATATCGCCGTCCGAACTCTTGTGCAGGCGGTTGATGACCCGGCCCGCGAAACGCTGGTTGAAAATGATAAGCGAGCCCTTGTCGGGTGTGACGGGTATATCCAGTCCGACGAGGCGGGCCACCTGGCCGCTCCAGGAACCGGCCGCGTTAATCACGATACTGCAGGCCACGTGGTATTTTTCGCCCGTGGCCCTGTCGAGCACGTCAACGCCCGTCACCCGGCCGTTGGACGTGGTGATCCCTGTCACTGCATGGTAGGTCAGAGCTTCGCTGCCATAGCGGCGGGCACTCATGACGTTCTGCTGCACGAGGCGGAAGCCGTCGATGGTCCCGTCCGGAACACGGAACACGCGCTTCACGTCAGGAGCCAGATCCGGCTCCATGCGTTTCGCTTCGGCAGGATCGATTTCGACAGCATCGATACCTGCCCTGCGGCAGCCTTCAACCCACTTCTCTACATAGGAAGGATCGTCCTTTTCCGTGAGGACGAAAAAGCCGCCCGTGTTCTGCACGCAGCTCTTTCCGATGCGCTTGAGGATGATATTTTCCCTGATGCACTCGGCGGCGGCCTCGTTGTCACTCACGGCATAGCGGGCGCCGCTGTGCAGGAGCCCGTGGAACCGGGAACTGGTTCCGTTTGCGACGCTCCCCATTTCGAAGAGCAGGGCCCTGACACCGCGCATGGCAAGATCCCGCAGGATACCCGTGCCGGTGGCGCCCCCGCCGATAATGACGACTGTGGTTTCCTTCACACTCTCCTCCAAATTTGTCACGTAAAAGACATAGTTATGTCACATCCGTGAATTAAAATAAATTTTTTTGTTGATCAATATTTGCATTTCCAGCCGCTTCCAGAGCGGTTTCAGACACTTTCAGCCGCGGCGCCGGCTCTTGCGCGCCCCCTCCGTTCTTCGTAACCTGCACGGCTCAACCACTGACGAAAAGGAAGGTTACGATGGCTATAGACTGGACGCAGAAAAAATGCGTGGTTCTGGACATGGATGGCACCATTTACCTCGGAGACATTCCCATTCCCGGCGCCGTCAGCGGCATCCTGCGCAACTGGGACAGGCTTGATTTCCGCTTTCTGAGCAACAACACCTCGAAATCACCCCAGACCTACGTCGCCAAACTCAACCGGATGGGCATTCCGGCCCGCCTCGATCAGTTCATCTGCCCCACGGGTCCTCTTGTGGACTATCTCCGCGAAAACGGCTATCGCACCGCCTACGTGGTGGGCAACCGCGACTTTCAGGCCGACCTCGCCCGCCGCATGCCCGAGCTCGTGCAGCAGGAAGAAGGCGCTCAGTGCGTCATTCTGGCCTACGACACGGAAATTACATACGAGAAGATGGCCCGCTCGTGTCTTCTTCTGCAGAAGAAGAACGTCGCCTTCTTCGCCACACATCCCGACTTTGTCTGTCCTTCCCCCGAAGGCCCCCTGCCCGACGTGGGAAGCATGCTTATGATGTACGAGAGCGCCACGGGCCGGCGGCCTGACAAAATTTTCGGCAAGCCTGACCCGAACATTCTTGCCCCACTTTTCAAACTCTATCCCAAATCAGCGCTGGTCATGTCCGGCGACCGGCTCATGACAGACAAGAAACTGGCTGAAAACGCCGGCATCGATTTTATCCTCGTTTTAAGCGGAGAAGCCACACAGAAGGATCTGAACCGCGAGGCCGTGAAACCCGCCCTCGTTGTCCCGGATCTCGGATGCGCTCTCCCCTAGCCCCTGCAGCATATTGAAGCGCGGGGCCATTCAGGAAAATTCATGGCCAAGGAACTCACCCACGGCAGCCCCGCGCGCCTCATCTTTTTCTTCTCCCTTCCGCTGCTCTGCGGAAACGCCTTCCAGCAGATATACAGCATGGTGGACACGATCATCGTGGGCCGCACGCTGGGCGTCGGCGCGCTCGCCGGCGTCGGCGCCACAGGCAGCATTCTCTTCCTTATCCTGGGCTTTGTCATCGGCATGGCCACGGGCTTCTCCATCATCTGCGCCCAGCGGTTCGGCGCGCGCGACAGACTCGGTCTCAGACGCAGTTTTCTGGCGAGCCTCATTCTGTGTGCGTTCATAGCCGTCGTTATGACAGCCGGCGGGGTAGCCGCAGCGCGCCCCATTCTCGTTCTCATGAACACGCCGGCGGACATCCTCGGGGATGCGGTCTCCTATCTGGAAATCACCATGTGGGGCGTGGGCGTCACTCTGCTCTTCAATATCCTTTCCAGTACCATCACGGCGCTCGGCGACAGCCGGTCCCCGCTCTTCTTTCTCATCATTGCCTGCACGCTCAACATCTTTCTGGATCTGCTCTTTATTCTGTCGTTCGGCATGGGCGTCGGAGGCGCGGCCCTGGCGACTGTGCTTTCCCAGGGCATATCTGCCCTGCTGTGCGCGGGCTTTATCGTTTTCAAAGTACCGTGGCTCCACTTCACAAGCGGGGACTTCCGCCACCTCGGCCGGGCTCTCAACTGGCGCCTTCTCCGTACCGGCCTGCCCATGGGCTTCCAGACTTCCGTCATCGCCATCGGTGTCATCATCATCCAGGCGGCCCTGAACACACTCGGAACCGAAGCCGTTGCCGCGTTCACCTCGGCCCTGCGCATCAACTCCATGGGTGTCATGCCCCTCATGAGCTTTGGTCTCGCCATGGCCACCTACACAGGTCAGAACCTTGGCGCCGGACGGCCGGACCGGATCCTGCTCGGTGTGCGTCATGGCTGTTACCTCGCTCTTGCCTACTCATGCGTCGCCGCGGCCATCGCCTTTCTGGCTGGCGAACCCCTCATGCGCGTCTTCGTGGGCCAGGGACAGGAGAACGTGGTTGGCATGGGCAGCCTCTATCTCAGGGTGCAGGGCACCATGTACTGGGTGCTGGGCCTTCTTTTCATTTTCCGCAATACCCTGCAGGGCCTCGGAAACAGTCTTGTCCCCACGATAGCCGGCATTGGCGAGCTCGTTATGCGCTTCATCGCCGCCTTCTTCGTAATTCCGGCTATAGGTATCATGGGCGTCTGCATCTCGAGTCCCATGGCCTGGGCAGGATCCTGTCTTCCCCTGGCCATAGCCTATTTTATCTGGCGGCACAGGCGCATCAGACAGGGCGTGCGTCCTTGTGCATAAAAAAAGGCCTTCCCCGGTCTAATCCGGGAAAGGCCTTTTCCTGACCGGCACAGAGGCCGGCGTCTTTTCTGATGTTGCTACGGGGAGCTTACTTCAGGGTCTCGGCGAAGAGCTCCACGGGATGCCTGACGGCAACAGCGTCCGCGTTATGGGAGAGCACGTCCTCCATCTGCATCATGCAGGCCGGGCAGCCGGCGGAAACGATGGCAGCTCCGCTCGCGACGATATTGTCGCGCTTGCGCTGGCCAATCTGCTTCGCGAGATCATAATGATAGAGCGTGAAAGAACCGCCGCAGCCGCAGCAGCGGTCAGCTTCCTTCATCTCCACGAGCCTGTAGGCAGGGTTGGCCTGAATGACAGTACGCGGTTCCCTGAACACGCCAAGCCCCTTCTTCAGGTGGCAGGAATCGTGATAGGTCACGGGTACGGCGTCAGGATTGGGCTGGACGGCCTTCACATCGAGCACTTTCACCATGAACTCGCAGACGTCCATAGCCTTGCCTGCGATTTCGCGGGCCAGGGCCACGGCAGCCGGGTTGATACGCTCGGCGTAGCGGGGCCAGTATTCTCTGATGGTGTCCGTGCAGGAGCCGCAGGGCGTGACGAGATAGTCAAAGCCCGCATCCTCGAGAAGAGCGAGGTTCTTCCTGAGCTCTTTCACCATGCCCTCGGCGTCACCGCTCGAAATGGCCGGGATGCCGCAGCAGGCGAAGTTGGAAGGCATGTACACAGCCACGTCATAGTGGCGGAACACCTTGAGACAGGCAAGCGCCATATCGACATAGTATTTGTCACCCATGCAGCCGGGGAAGAAGGCTATCCTGAGACCACCGCTTCTGCGGCTCTCGTTGAGGGAGCCGGTGATGGCGTGCAGGGGACGCACAGGCAGGGAACGGATGTGGCGGTCACCGATAAGCCTGTTGAGGATGGGCGCGCACACGGTCTTTTCCGGCGCTCCCGTGCTCCTGAAGAGCAGGTGGGAAGCTGGGGCACCCACGCGCATGGTGAAGTTGAAGAGATCCGGTTTGGCCAGAAGGATACGGAAGATCATCTTCTTCACCGGATTCAGCCCGAGATAGGCGTACACCAGCTCTCTGGCCTCCATGAAGATATCCATGATGCGCACGCCGGAGGGGCAGTTGGCCTGGCAGGAACCACAGAGCAGGCAGCGGCCGAGTTTGTCGGCAACGGCCTCGGGATCGCGGATGACCTCGTGGGCAAGATTGCCGATGAGCGCCAGCTTGCCGCGGGCCACGTCAGCCTCCATGTGCGTCGCCCCGAACATGGGGCAGACGGCCTGGCAGTTGCCGCACTTCATGCAGAATATCAGCTTGTCGTCCAGGGTCATCAGACGACTGGCCAGCTTTTTCAGTTCACTCATCTCAGGCACTCCTAAATGCCCACGAGTTTGGTGGGATTGAGCAGTCCTTTCGGATCAAGGGCGCGGCGCAGGCGCTGCGAGTAGAGGATGGTGCCGCGGGACGTTTCCTTTTCCATCCATTTGGCCTTGGCCGTGCCAATGCCATGTTCGCCGGAAAGGGTACCCTGCAGGCTGATGGCCGTATCGAACATCTCGTCGATGGCCATTTCCACTCTGTGGAACTCTTCCTTGTCACGGATGTCGCAGAGGAAGGTGGGATGAAGGTTGCCGTCGCCGGCGTGGCCGAAGGTGCCTACGTCCACGCGGTACTTGAGCTCGATTTCCTTGATGGCCTTCATCATGGCGGGGATCTTGGAACGCGGCACGGTGGCGTCCTCGAGAACCGTGGTGGGCTTTACGCGCGCCAGCACGGGCAGAGCCTGACGCCTGGCTTCCCAGAGCTTGTTGCGCTCTTCCTGATCTCCGGCGATGTGCACATCCACGGCGCCATGTTCCCTGAGCACGCGCTCAACAGCCGCGCCGTCGTCAGCGACCTGGGCCGGATGGCCGTCAACCTCGATGAGGAGGATAGCGCCCGCATCGCGGGGCAGGCCGATATGCGTGAAGTCATCCACACGGATAATGGTGTTGTTGTCCAGGAACTCAAGGGTGCAGGGCAGGATGTGCTCGGCAATGATACCGGCCACGGCCTCGGCCGCGCCCTGAATGTCCTTGAAGACAGCCATGCAGGCCTTGGAAGCTTTGGGCGGCGGCACGAGCTTCATGACGGCCTGGGTAATGATACCGAGGGTGCCCTCGGACTGGATGAGCATGCCGGCAAGATTGTAGCCGGTCACGCACTTCACCGTACGGGAACCGCTCTTCACCAGAGCGCCCGTGGCGTCATAGAACTCAACGCCCATGACGTAGTCCTTGGTGACACCGTACTTGAGGCCGCGCAGACCTCCGGCGTTCTCGGCGATGTTGCCGCCGATGGTCGACACGGCCATGGAACCCGGATCCGGAGGATAGAAAAGATTCTTCTGAAGGGCCGCGGCGGCGAGGTCGGCAGTGACGACGCCGGGTTCCACCACCGCGTAAAGATCCTGATCATTGACTTCAATGATGCGGTTCAGGCCGTTCGTCAGAATGACTGCCGTTTCCGTCTTGTCCGGGATGGTTCCACCGGAAAGATTGGTGCCGGCTCCTCGCACGGTCATGGGGATGCCTTCATCGTAGAGCTTCTTTACACACCAGCCGAGCTGCTCGGCTGAGGTGGGACGCAGGACGAAGGAGGGGATAACGGGTTTGAGGACGGCGGCGTCATACGCGTAGGTCTGGCGGTCCGCTTCGGAGGAAAAGACGTTTTCCTTTCCGAGGTACGTCTCAAAGTCCTTAATCAGAGCCTGGCTGGCCATAAATAATTCTCCTGAAAAAGTGTCTGTCTGCCGCTCCGGCAGGGATTTGTCCATACAAAAAAAGCACTTACCTTGTCCAGAGCCATTTTTCTCTTTTGCTTTCAGGGAAAAGCAGGGCACTCCGCATGCCGGAGAACGCCGTTCATCTGCTGCTGCATCAAATTTTAATCATATAAAATATCATGATTTATTAATATATTATATACTTATATATTTATCTTTGCGCTTTTTTTGCGCGATCCCCTCTCCCGGGAGGCCGCTGAAAAAGCCGCAAAGCCGTTTCCTCTGGTCCGGCCGGAGCAGCTCTCCCCGGTTGCACAGAAATAGTAAAGTTCTGCTTTAAGTATCAGATAGCCGGAAAAGCGGCTCCGCCCCCTTCACGCCGTACGTCCCGACCTGCAGAATGTCCCCTGATTTGCCCAGACCGGCAGGTATCTGCCGGACGCTTCTGTTTTCCCGGGCCGGCCGTGACGTTCCGGCTGTCCGTGCAGTGCGGGATTCTCGCCCTTTGGAACGCGTGATGCCGGGCGCATAAAAAAAGGCCGGGCAGGATAAAAAATCCCGACCGGCCTTTTCGTTTGTACTTATAGGGAAAAAGCTACTGGGCCATATCTTCCGTAAGCACCATGTGCCTGGCGGCCTTGGTTTCATCGAGGCGCGTCACGGGCAGTCCGTGCGGGGCGGAAAGCAGGGTTTCGGGATCCTTCCTGCCTTCGGCCACGATCTCATGGACGGCATCGGAGAAGGCGTCAAGCGTCTGCTTGCTTTCCGTTTCCGTGGGTTCGGGCATGAGGCATTCATGCACGAGAAGCGGGAAGTAGATGGTCGGGGCGTGATAGCCGCGCTCGAGCAGTCCTTTGGCGATGTCGAGAGCGCGCATTCCTTCGGGTGCGGAGGCCACGAATTCATGCATGCAGATACGGTTGAACGTCACCTGCAGAACGTCCTCGAGCTTCTTCCTCAGGTAGTTGGCATTGAGCACGGAGTAGTCCGCAACGCGTCTGATACCAGCGTTGCCGAGCCTGACCATGTAGGCAAGAGCCCTGATGATAATGCCAAAGCTGCCGTAGAAAGGACCGATGTGGCCGATGCTCAGGCTGCTTTCGGGCATAAGGCCAAAGGTGCCGTCCGCGCGCTTCTCGACCCTCGGAGAGGGCAGGAAGGGCAGAAGGCGTTCGCTGCAGCCCACGGGGCCGCTGCCGGGGCCGCCGCCGCCGTGAGGCGTAGCGAAGGTCTTATGCAGGTTCAGATGCACGCAGTCGAAGCCCACGTCGCCCACACGCATTCTGCCCATAATGGCGTTCATGTTGGCGCCATCGTAATAAAGCAGCGCGTCCACGGAGTGAAGGATGCGCACGATGTCCTTCAGGTTCCTTTCCATGAGGCCGAGGGTATTGGGGCAGGTCATCATCATGCCGGCGATGTCCTCGCCGTACTTGTCGACGGCCGCCTGCACGGCGGAGGGATCGACGATGCCGTCCGCAGACTCCAGAGAGACAACCTCAAAGCCGGCCATATGGGCCGAAGCGGGGTTCGTGCCGTGAGCGGAGTCAGGAATGAGCATGATGTGACGGCTGCGGCCCTTGGACCTGTGGTAAGCGGCAATGAGGGACACGCCGGTGAATTCACCGTTGGCGCCAGCCATGGGCTGAAGCGTGAAGCCCTTCATGCCCGTGATCTCGCACAGCCATTTCTCGGTCTCATAGAGAACCTCAAGGGCACCCTGGCAGGAAGCGGCACCGGCTTCGCCGAGCTGGGCCAGCATGGGATGCACGCGGGTGAATCCCGGAAGGGCGCAGACAGTCTCGGTGAACTTGGGGTTATACTTCATGGTGCAGGAGCCGAGCGGATAGAAATTGGCGTCAAC
>OLGE01002891.1_pt1 | contig 14445 bp, 12 predicted proteins | sample 1605151 | NCBI WGS metagenome assembly OLGE01 (sample SAMEA3888912, study PRJEB22519) | human gut metagenome | biome: human gut; feature: human-associated habitat; material: faeces | place: Denmark | collected 2010
ATGCGTCTCCCGCCGCTGTCGGCGGCGAGATGCCGGATAACAGCTTCTATTTCGCGTAAATTCTTTGCGGCGGCGGGCGCTGTCCCGCCGCCGTATTTCAAGAAAAGGAGAGATGATCATGCGCGGAAAAAAGCAGAACGTGCGCCTCTGGGCGGTCGTTTTCTGGCTTGTCGTCTGGCAGGTCGCCGCGATGGCGCTGCACGCGGCGTACCCACACGGCACGCTGCTGCTCCCCTCTCCCCTTGCCGCTCTTGCACGGCTGATGGCACTGGCGGGGACGGCGGCGTTCTGGCGCGCGGTGGGGCTATCGAGCCTGCACATTCTGGGTGGATTTTTGCTCTCCTGCGTGCTGGCGGTCATACTTGCTGCGCTTTCTGCGCGTGATCGCCGCGTCGAAGAGCTGCTTGCGCCGCTCGTCATGCTCGTAAAGACCGTGCCGGTGGCATCATTCATCATTTTGGCGCTTGTGTGGCTGTCGAGCAAAACGCTGCCGCTTTTTATCGCGGCGCTGATGGTGTTTCCGCCCGTGTATCTCAATGTGCTCGAGGGCGTGCGCTGTACGGACGCTTCCCTGCTGGAGATGGCGCGGGTCTTTCGCGTGCCGTTTTCGCGCACGCTGCGGGGGATCTATCTTCCGCAGGTGCTGCCCTACTTTCGCTCCGCCGTCAGCACGGCGCTGGGACTTTGCTGGAAGGCCGGCACCGCGGCAGAAGTCATCGCCCTCTCCGGCGGTTCCATCGGCGAAAAGCTCTATCATGCCAAGATCTATTTCGAGACCGCCGACCTCTTCGCCTGGACGGCGGCGATCGTGCTGATCTCGGCGCTCTTTGAGCGGCTGTTCCTCTATTTTGTCGACAGCATGGCGGAAAGGTGGGGTGCATGATGGAACTGCGGGTCGAAGGTTTGTGCAAGAGCTATGACGGAAAGACCGTACTGGACAATGTATCATTTACTGCCGGCATCGGTGTGACGCGCCTGCTTGGCCCCTCCGGCATTGGCAAGACGACGCTGCTGCGCGTGCTGCTGGGGCTGGAAGTTCCCGACCGCGGCAGGATCGAAGGAACCGCGCTTCGTTGGGCGGCGGTCTTTCAGGAAAACCGGCTGCTTGACGGGTTGGACGCGGAGGGAAACCTTCGCTTTGCCCTCGGCGCGGCGTATGACGCTTCCTTGGCGCGATCGCTCCTTTGCGAGCTGGGACTTGGCGATGCGGGAAAAAAGAAGGCGCGCGACTATTCCGGCGGCATGCAGCGCCGTCTGGCGCTTGCCCGCGCGCTGCTGGCACCGTCCGACGCGCTTGCGCTCGACGAACCGTTTACGGGGTTGGACTCGGAAAACCGCGAGGCTGCGCTGCGCGCGATCCTGCGCGCGGCAGAGACAAAAATCGTGCTGCTTTCTACGCACGAGGAGCTGTCCCTTCCCTGCCGGAGCATCGAACTGTAATATGACAAAAAAGGAAGCGCAGGCTGTATTGCCTGCGCTTCCTTTTTGCTGCGGTACAGCAGGAAAAGAACGCCTGCTTTGGGCTTTGGCGCGTCTCTGTCTATTGACATTGCGCGGCAACAGCGCCTATCATGATTTTGCTTGTGTGATCACATTTTCAGGAAGAGGATGAAAGAAGATGAAGCAGGAGAAAAAGAAATGGTCGCAGGCGATGACCTTTATCGTGCTCTTTGGCATCGTGAGCCTGTTTTCCGATATGACGCACGAAGGTGCGTCCAGCATTCGCGGCGCGTATCTTTCCCTGCTGGGGGCGAGCGCGGGCATGATCGGCTTTGTGTCCGGACTCGGCGAGCTCGTGGGCTACTCGATGCGCTATGTGTTCGGCAAGCTGACGGACAAGACGAAGCGCTATTGGCCGATGACGATCTTCGGCTATCTTCTCGATGTACTGGCCGTTCCCGCATTGGCACTCGTCGGCGAGCACGGCTGGATGTGGGCTTGCGCTCTGCTCATCATTCAGCGCATGGGCAAGGCCATCAAAAAGCCGGCAAAGGACACGATCATGTCCTTCGCCGCCTCGCAGGAGGGCGTGGGCAGGAGCTTCGGCATTCAGGAGATGCTCGATCAGATCGGTGCGTTCGCAGGCCCGGTGCTGCTCTACCTCGTGATGCTCTTTCAGACCGACGGCACGACCTTTGCGGTCTATTCCCGCTGCTTTGCCGTGCTTGCCATTCCGGGGGCGATCACGATCCTGCTGCTGCTCTTCACGCGCATGAAGTTCCCAAACCCCGAACGCTTTGAGCCTGAACCGAAGGAATATGTCCCCTTCAAGTTGAAAAAGGAATTCGTGCTCTATATCGCGGGCATCAGCCTCTTTGCCTTCGGCTTCATCGACTATTCCATCATCATCATGCATGTCTCGCGCACCTACACGCAGCTTGCCGCCGGCCTTGCCGAAACGACCTCGCTCGTCAGCAGCGGTTCTCTGCCGCTTTTGTACGCCGGGGCGATGCTCGTCGACGCGGTCGCGGCGCTTGTTTTCGGCATGATGTACGATAAAAAAGGGGTGCGCGCGCTCGTGTGGTCCACGCTTCTCTCTGCCCCGTTTGCCATTTTCGTCTTTCGTGCGGACAGCGTGCCGATGCTGCTGCTCGGCATTGCGCTCTGGGGTGTCGGCATGGGCGCGCAGGAATCCATTTTGAAAGCCGCAGTCACCAGCATGGTGCCAAAGGCCAGCCGCGCCACGGGCTATGGCATTTTTGAGTGTTCGTTCGGCATTTTCTGGTTTTTGGGCAGCTGGCTGCTCGGCGTGTTGTATGATGTCAGTGTCCCTGCGATGGTAGCGGTGTCGGTCGTCTCTCAGCTTGCGGCGATCCCGCTCTACATTGCCTCGCAGAAGCTGCATGAGTGAGCGCCCGTCTGCGGGAATATCCCTCCCTGTGAAGTTAAAAAAAGGTGGAGCCTCATTCTAAGAGACTCCACCTTTTTTCATGCATTGCCCCTGCACAGCGCAGGATCAGATCACATAATCGAACCCGTCGTCCTCGCGCAGGAGATCTGCCAGCGTGTACTGGTCGAGATACTTGTTGATGACTTCGTTCAGCCCCGCCCAGAGCGAAAGCGTGCGGCACTCCGACGCGCGCTCGCAAGGCGCGCTGCCGGAATCCAGGCAGGAGACTGGAGCGAGCGAGCCCTCCATCAGCCGCAGGATATAGCCGGCGGTGAATTGGTCAGGACTCTTACACAGGCGGTAGCCGCCGCCCTTGCCGCGCATGCCCTCCACCACGCTGCCCTTGACGAGCAGCTTTACAATGCTTTCAAGGTACTTTTCCGAGATGCCCTGCCGCTTGGCGATCTCCTTGAGCGGAATGTACCCGTCCGTCTGGTGCTCGGCCATGTCGATGAGCACGCGCAGCGCGTAGCGGCCTTTGGTTGAGATCATCATTACAATTCACGCCTTTTCTGCTGATTTGTTGAAAGGCAAACCGGGGCTGGCCTTGATCAACTTATGATATTCCTATTATAGTACATGGTTTATAGGAATTCAACTGATTTTTTAGTCAATTTCCCATTGACAAATCAAAGATCTCATCATATAATCCCAATATACCTACTTGAAAGGTTGGTAATGAACGTGACTTCTTTCTTTCACCCGTTCCGATGTCGCCGCGGCAGAGCATAAGATGCAGCGACCACCGAAACCCTTACAAAACAAATAATAAAATTTTGATATAGAACGTACATCGTTCAGGAGGAAATGATGATGAGCAAGATCTATACTTCTGCTGACCAGCTGATCGGCGGCACGCCGCTTCTGGAGCTTTCTCACATTGAAAAGGCGGAAAAGCTCGAAGCAAAGCTGCTTGCAAAGCTTGAATATCTCAACCCCGCAGGCTCTGTCAAGGATCGCATTGCCAAGGCCATTCTTGATGACGCCGAGGCGAGCGGCAAGCTCAAGAGCGACTCGGTTATCATCGAGCCCACCTCCGGCAACACCGGCATCGGCCTTGCCTCTGTTGCCGCCGCGCGCGGCTACCGCATCATCATCGTCATGCCAGAGACCATGAGCGTTGAGCGCCGCCAACTGATGAAGGCCTACGGCGCGGAGCTTGTCCTCTCCGATGGTGCAAAGGGTATGAAGGGCGCCATTGCCAAGGCCGAGGAGATCGCCGCGCAGACGCCGAACAGCTTTATCGCCGGGCAGTTTGTCAATCCCGCGAACCCGAAGGCACACTATGAAACCACCGGCCCCGAGATCTGGGCCGACACCGACGGAGAAGTTGACATTTTTGTTGCGGGCGTCGGTACCGGCGGTACGCTGACCGGTACAGGCAAGTTCCTCAAGGAACGCAAGCCCTCTGTCAAGGTCGTCGCCGTGGAGCCTGCGTCCTCCCCTGTTCTGAGCAAGGGCAGCGCGGGCGCGCACAAGATCCAGGGCATCGGCGCGGGCTTCGTGCCGGAGGTACTGGATACCACCGTTTACGATGAGGTTATTCCCGTGGCAGATAACGACGCTTTTGCGACCGGCAGACTTGTCGGCCGCAGCGAGGGCGTGCTCGTGGGCATTTCCTCCGGTGCAGCGGTCTGGGCGGGCATCGAGTTTGCCAAGCGCCCCGAGAATAAGGGCAAGACCATCGTTGTTCTCCTGCCCGACACCGGCGACCGCTACCTCTCCACGCCGCTCTTTCAGGACTGAGCGCATAGAATGGCTGAGATATAGAAATCAGTAAAGCAAAAATTATTTACAATAAAGTAAGAAAGGCTGGGCAGAAAATTGCCCAGCCTTTTCTCATATTTTAATCATTTCTGATTGCCCGGGCCGCGCTTGCCGCGTCCCTCCGTCCCCGCGTTCCATTCACGAAGATCCTTGAGTTCGTCGTACAAGCGGCAGTAGCTCTCGTGCCGTCCCTTGACGATCTTTCCGTCCTTCACGGCCTCACGCACGGCGCAGCCCTTTTCCTTTGTGTGGCTGCACCCAACAAACCGGCAGTCACCGAGGTAGGGTGTAAAGTCCGGAAAGCACTCGGGCAGATGCTCCTTGAGCGCAAGGTTTAGTCCCGTCGTTTCAAACGAGGAAAAGCCCGGCGTGTCAATGATCTCCGCGCCGCAAGGCAGCTCGTAAAGCTCGACATGGCGCGTTGTATGCCGTCCGCGTCCGAGCGCCTGACTGATCTCTCCCGTTTTGAGCGACATGGCGGGATCGAGCGCATTGAGAATGCTCGACTTGCCGACGCCGGAGTTGCCCGTTACGGCAGAGAGCCGTCCGACAAGCTGGGCGCGAAGCAGCTCGATGCCCTCGCCCGTTTCCGCGCTGACACAGACGGTGCGAAAGCCCGCGTTTTCATAGTATTCGCGCAGCGTATCCGCGGGGTCTAAATCGCACTTGTTGATGCAGATGAGCACCTCGCAGCCCTTGAGCGCGGCGATGGCCGTCATGCGGTCGACCAGATACGGGTCGGTTTTGGGAATGGCCTGCGAGCAGACGATGACCATCTGGTCGATGTTGGCAACGCTCGGCCGGTCGAAGCTGTTTTTGCGCGGCAGGATCTCGTCGATACGCCCCTCGCCGCCCGGCACTTCACAGAATTCGACGTCATCGCCCACGAGCGGCGAAACGCCTTCCTTGCGGAACTTGCCGCGCGCCTTGCAGGTATAGAGCTGCCCGTCCGCGCATTTAACGTAGTAAAAGCCGCTCAGCGCGCGCTGTATTCTTCCTCTCACGGCTGCGGCTCCCCTCCGGAGGTCGAGGCATCGCCATAATCCGGCATGGCGGGGCCTTCGCTGATGACAAAGTTGATGGTCGTACCCGTGTCCACCGACGTGCCGTCGCTGATGCTCTGCTCAATGACCGCGCCGTAGGGCTGGTTGGACGCGCGGGTTGTCACCTCGCCGACGACAAGGCCAGACTGCGTGGCCTGCTGGCGGACGATCTCAATGTCGATGCCGATGAAAGATATCACCGTTACCGGCTTAGGCTCCTCCCCCTTGCTGACAACGAGCGTGACAGTGTCGCCTATGTTGAGCGTTTCGCCGTATTCGGGGATCGTGCGGATAACATAGCCCTTTGTGATGCTGCTGTATTCCTCGACCGGGTCGCTTACGATGAGGTCGAGATCGAGATTCGTGAGCTGGAGCGCCGCATCACGGTACTCCCGATTGATAAGATTCGGCATTTTCTCCGTCTTTGCGCCGGAACTGACAAAGACCGAAATCGTGCGGTTGCCTTTCACGATCTTTCCCTTTTCGGGCGACTGCTCAATGATCTGCCCCTCGGCATATTTGCTGCTCGCGCGCTGACCGATCTGTTCGATCACGAAGATCCCTTTCACATTTTCATTCTCGTTTGCCTCGTCGATGGTCATGCCGACGAGATACGGCACCACATATTCCGTCGGCTTCTGTTCGCCGTCGAAAAGATCGCTGAAGATCGCGCGCCAGAGCAGCACGATGATCGCAACGGCAACGACCGCCGAAGCGGCGATGGCAAAGACGCGGCGCAGATCCTTCTTGCGCGGGGGATCGTCATCGTCCTCCTCTTCCGGAACGGGCTGCGCCCTGTTCGAAACGGCATGCACGGCGGGAATATACTGCGTCGGCTCGTCCACGGTCTCGCGGTGCAGATCCTCGATGGTGAAGTCAAGGTCGACCTCCGGATTCTTGCGGAATTCCTCCAGATCTGCGAGCATTTCATCTGCCGAAGCATAGCGCTTTTCGAGCTCCGATGCCATGGCCTTCATGCAGATGAGCTCCAGCGCCTCCGGCACGTCGGGATTGATCTCGCGCGGAGAGAGCGGCACGGAGGACAAATGCTGAATGGCGACGGAAACGGCGCTGTCACCCTCAAAGGGCAGCCGGCCCGTCAGCATTTCGTAGAGCACCACGCCTGCGGAGTAAATGTCTGAGCGCGCGTCCGTGCGGTCGCCCCTCGCCTGCTCAGGCGACATATAGTGTACCGACCCGAGTGCCTCCTGCGTGAGCGTGTTTGCAGAGTTGGCAAGGCAGGCGATGCCAAAGTCAGCGACCTTGACGCTGCCGTCGCGCAGCACCATGATGTTCTGCGGCTTGATGTCGCGGTGGATAATGCCGCGCGAATGCGCGTGCGCGAGAGCCTTCATGATTTGCGTGATGAAGTGCAGCGCCTCGCGCCAGTTGAGCTGGCCGCGCTTTTCCATATACTGCTTGAGCGTGATGCCGTCGATCAGCTCCATGACAATATATTCCGTTTCGCCGCGGCTCACGTCATAAACCGACACGATATTTGGGTGCGAGAGCATGGCGACCGCCTGCGACTCGTCGCGGAAGCGGCGGCGGAAATCGGCATCTTCGGCAAGGTCGCTCTTGAGCACCTTGACCGCCACAAGCCGGTTGAGGCGGTGGCACTTGGCCTTGTAGACAATTGCCATGCCGCCGCTGCCGATCACTTCAAGCAGCTCATAGCGATTGTCGAGCATTTTTCCGATCATATTGTTCATACCGGTTCCCACCTCCTTCATTCATGCTCTATGAGTACAGCCGTCACATTGTCCGGCGCACCCTGCGCCTTGGCAAGCGCAATGAGATCGTCGAGTTTTTCCTCTGTGCGCTTATCCGCGCACACGATGCGGCAGATCTCCTCGTCCGTCGCCGTGACGACCAGACCGTCCGTGCAGAGCAGGATCTTGTCACCGTGCGCGAATGAAACATCGAATGCGTCGCAGAGCGTCGTTTCGTCGGGACCAAGCGCGCGGGTGATGAGGTTGCGGTTGGGATGCGTGCGCGCCTCCTCGGCGGTGATGTCGCCATTTTCCACGAGCGTCTGCACCACGCTGTGATCGTGCGTGATGCGCGTCATCTCGCCGTTGTGAATGAGATATGCGCGGCTGTCGCCGATGTTGCAGATCACGGCGTCGCGCTCCCTTGCGACCGCACTGACAAGCGTGGTGCCCATGCCCTGATAGGCGGGCTCTTGCAGCGCGTGCTGATAGACCGCCGTATTGGCCTTAGCCACGCAGAATGAAGCAAGCTCGCGCAGCTGCCCGGCGGTCATGTCCGCACGGAGCAGCGCGCGGATCTCCTTCATAAAGGTCTCCACCGCAAGGGAGCTTGCGATCTGTCCGCCTTCGGCGCCGCCCATACCGTCGCACACGACGGCGATGAGCAGCTTCTCGCCCTGCTCTACGGCGAAGGTATCCTGATTTTCATGCCGCCGCAGGCCGACGTCGGTTTTTCCGCAGACTTTCATGGGGTTGCTTCCTCTCTTGCTTTCATTTCTTTGCGCCGCAGCTGTCCGCAGCTGGCGTCAATGTCGCCGCCGAGACTGCGGCGAACGGTCGCTGTCAGGCCGTGGGACTCGAGGCGCTTCTGGAATGCGGCAACGCGCCGGCTAGGCTTGAACTCGCTCTCGACCACGTCGTTGAGGGGGATCAGGTTTACATGCCCCGGCATGCCGCGGATCTTCTGCGCCAGCAGATCCGCCTGCCAGTCGTGGTCGTTCACGCCGTCGATCATCGCGTATTCAAACGAGATGCGGCGGCCGGTTTTCTTAAAATAGCGGTGGCAGGCAGCAAACAGCTCTTCCACGTCGTAGGCTTTGTTCACGGGCATAATGCGGCTGCGCGTCGCGCTGTCGGGCGCGTGGAGCGAAACGGATAGTGTGAGCTGCAAGTTGTCCTCCGCGAGCGCATCGATGCCCGGCACCACGCCGCAGGTGGAGAGCGAAATGTGCCGCATGCCGATATTCATGCCATCGGGGTGATTGATGAGCTCCAAAAACCGCAGCACATTCGCCCGGTTGTCGAGCGGCTCGCCGATGCCCATGAGCACAATGTTGGAGATCTCTCGCCCGGAATCGAGCTGCGTAAAGAGCACCTGGTCGAGCATTTCAGAGGGCCGTAAGTCGCGCACCTTGCCTGCGAGTGTCGAGGCGCAGAACTTACAGCCCATGCGGCAGCCGACCTGCGAGGAAATGCAGACGGTATTGCCGTGATGATAGGACATCAGCACCGTTTCGATGCAGTTGCCGTCGGAAAGCTCCCAGAGATATTTGATCGTTCCGTCGAGCTTCGACTCCTGCTTGCGCGCAACTGTGGGCACGGTGAGGGTATACTCCGCCCGCAGTTTTTCGCGCAGAGATTTGGGAATATTGATCATCTGGTCAAAATCAGTGATCCCGCGATGCAGCCAGGTGAAGACCTGCTTGCCGCGGAACTGCGGCTCACCCATCACGCGCAGCGCGACCGTGATCTCTTCCAATGTCATCGACTTTAAGTCAGTCATGCGTTCTTCTCCTCATGCGGCTGAGATAAAATCCGTCCGTATTGCTGCGCTGCGGCCAGAGCGTGATGTGCCCCGGCACGTATTCGCCGTTCGGAAGCGAAAAGCTCTCATAGGTGAACTCGGGATGCGCGGATAGAAAGTCGTCCGTCACCCGCTCGTTTTCCTCGGGCAGGATCGTGCAGGTCGAGTAGACGAGAAGGCCACCCGCTTTGACATAGCGGGCGCTGTTAGAAAGGATTGCACGCTGGATCTCCGGCAGCGCGGCGAATTCTCGTGCGTCCTTATAGCGAATATCCGGCTTTTTGCGAATGATGCCGAGCCCCGAGCACGGCACATCGCACACGACCGTGTCGAACTGACCCGCCCACTCCTCACGGAAGGCGCGGCCATCAGCGCAGACGGTGTCGATGCAGGTGATGCCGAGACGCTGCGCACCTTCGCGGATGCGTTTTAATTTGTTTTCATGCAAATCGCACGAGAGGATGCTCCCCTCGTTTTCCATGGCAAATGCCGCGGCAAACGACTTGCCGCCCGGCGCAGCGCAAACGTCCAGCACCTTCTGTCCGCGCGTAAAATCCGCGGCGCAGACAATGAGATGCGCCGCCGCGTCCTGCACGGTGAAGCGCCCGTTGTAGAAGGCGCTGAGCGTCGTCAGATCTCCCGTGCCGGAAAGCTCCAGACAGCCGGGGACCCATGCGTGCGGCGTGACGCCGACGCCTTCGCCGCGCAATTCTTCCGTCAGCGCGGCTTCGTTCGTCTTGAGCGGGTTAAGTTGCACGCTGATGGGGGCTGCTTCGTTGTCGATGCGAAGGAAGGCTTCCGCCTCCTCCGCGCCCACGAGCGAAATGAGCTTTTTCACCAGCCACTGCGGGTGGCTGTAAGCAATGCTGAGGTGCGCAGTCTGCTCCTCCGGCAGCGGCGGAAGGTTTGCCTTATTCTGCGCGATCTTGCGCAGGACCGCGTTGACAAGCCCGCTTGCGGCGCTCCTGCCGTTCGTGCGGCAAAGCTCCACTGATTCGCTCACGGCGGCATGGTCGGGCACTTTGTCCAAAAATAAGATCTGATACGCGCCGATGCGCAGAATATCGGCGAGCGGCGGCTGCAATTTCTCAAGCTTTTGCGAGCAATAGGCGCTTAAGTACCAGTTCAGCAGCAGTTCGTTCTGCATCACGCCGTAAACGATGCGGCTGCAAAGCGCCGCGTCGGGCGCGCTCAGCGCGCACTTGCCGAGCTGTGCCTTGAGTGCGGCGTCCGCCCACGCGCCGTTGCGGCGGCAGGCGACCAGAACGGAGAGCGCGCATTCGCGCGCGTTCGCAGTTGTTCCCTTACGCATCAAGGATCGTCCCCACGGCGATGCGTTTGCCGTTCAAAAAGGCATTTGCGGCCATGCGCTTGCCGCCTTCCTGCTGCAATTCGGTGATGAGGATACTCTTGCCGTCGCCGCAGGCGGCCTCAATTCCCTTTTTCACCGCGCGCAGCGTGCCGGGCGCGTCCTTGGTCTCCCCCAGCGGCACGGCGCGGAAAATTTTCGTGTTTGCGCCGAGAACGCTCGCCGCGGCGCAGGGCCACGGGATAAGTCCGCGAATCTGATCGATGATCTGCGTACTGCTTCTCGTCCAGTCGATGGGCGAAAGCTCGCGCGAGAGCATGGGGGCGTGGGTCGCCTGTTCAGCGTCCTGCGGCACGCGCTGCGCCGTGCCGTTCCGGATCTGCTCAATGGCCTCGCTGATGGCGTCCGCGCCAAGCGCGGCAAGGTCGGAGAAAAGCTCTTCCGCCGTTTCATCGGGGCGGATGGGCTGCTTTTTCACTAAGATCATGTCGCCCGCGTCGCACTCTTTGGCCATGTGCATGATCGTCACGCCCGTTTCCTTATCGCCGTTTAAGATGGCCCAGTTGATGGGCGCCGCGCCGCGATACTTCGGCAGGATGGACGCATGCACATTGATGCAGCCCATCGGCGGCAGAGAGAGTATTTCTTCAGGCAGGATGCGCCCGTATGCCGCAACGACCGCAAGGTCGGGCGCAAGCGCTTTAAGATCTTCGAGCGCCGTGCCGTCGCGCATCGTCACCGGCTGAAAAACGGGGAGATTCTGCGTCAACGCATATTCCTTTACAGGACTTGGCGTTACTTTGTTCCGATTGCGCGGCTTGTCCGGTTGCGTGAAAACGCCGCAGATCTCATGCCCGTCAGTGACCAGACGCTCCAGGATCGTGCGCGCAAAGTCGGGCGTACCCATAAAGACGATCCTCATTCCTCGTCCAGCTCCTTTTCCTGCTCGCGGAGATACTTTTCCAGCTCATCTTCGCTGAGAATCTTGCAGTGCTCGGTGTAGAGGTGACCGTCGAGATGCTCGATCTCATGGCAGAAGCAGCGCGCGGTCAGTTCTTCATCTTCGACTTCGAAGGTTGCGCCGTAGCGGTCCTGCGCGCGCACGCGCACGATCATCGGGCGCGTGACGATGCCGTACTTGCCCGGCACGCTCAAGCAGCCCTCAAGTCCCGTCTGTTCGCCCTCGGTCTTAATGATCTCGGGGTTGATGAGCTCGATGAGCTCGCCCTGCTCGTCCTCCACGATGCAGACTCTGCGCAGAATGCCGACCTGTGGCGCGGCAAGGCCGACGCCGCCAGCCTCTTCCAGTGTTTCCGCCATGTCGTCGAGCAGTTCGTGGAGTCTGTCGTTGAATTCCGTCACAGGGCGGCAGACCTTGGCAAGGCAGGGGTCGCCCACTTCATGGATCTTGCGAATAGCCATAATGTTGTCCTCTTTTCTCTATTGTAAAGCATTGCAGTCGGCAAAAATGTCGAGACCGCGGTTTTCTTTTCTTGCGTAAAAAGCCAGCAAATATTCGCTGACTGTGCGCCGCAGCACGCTGCTGCCTCTTCCGCAGAGATACACGCAGTAGCGATAGCGGTTGTTGACCTTCACGACCGGCGCACCCGCAGGGCCGAGCACTTCGACCTCCAGCTCCTTGAGCGGCGGCTGGGAGCAGACGCAGCGCAGCGCATCGCACAGGGTACGGGCGGCAGCGATGACGCGCAGCTCTTCAAGCCCCGAGATCGTCAACGTGAAAAGGTCGGCAAAGGGCGGATAGCGCCGCAGAGCGCGCATGCGCAGCTCATTTTGGTAAAAGGTCTCATAGTCCTGCCTGGCGGCAGACTGAATGACCTCATTTTCGGGGTGATAGGTCTGGATAATGGCGCGCCCCGGCCGCTCACCGCGCCCGGCCCTGCCGACGACCTGCGCCAGCAGACTGTACGTCCGCTCGGCAGCGTGGTAATTCTGCGCGTAGAGCGAGAGGTCTGCGTCCAGCACGCCCACGAGCGTCACGTTTTCAAAATCCAGTCCCTTGGCGACCATCTGTGTGCCGAGAAGAATGGGGATCTTTTCCTCTTCGAATTTGTGCAGCAGCGCTTCGTGTCCGCGCGGCGCGCCGACGGTATCGGCGTCCATGCGCAGCACCTTCACATTTGGAAAGAGAGCCAAAAGCTCCTGCTCGACCTTTTGCGTGCCGGAACCGACGTGCTTCATCAGTCCCCCGCATTCGCTGCATCGGGTCATTACGGCTTCCGAATGCCCGCAGTAGTGGCACATCAGCCGTTCGTTTGCCGAGTGATAGGTCATCGGAACGCTGCACCGCGGGCACTCGGGTACATGACCACATTCGCCGCACAGCAGCATTCTTGCGCTGCCGCGCCGGTTGAGAAAGAGAATGCTCTGCTCCCCGCGATCGATGTTTTTTGCAAGCTCTGCGCGCAGCGCATGACCAATCGAGGTCTCGTTCCCCTGCCGCAGCTCCTCCCGCATATCGGCAATGTACACTTCCGGCAGCGGCAGATCATTAAATCTCTTGTGAAGGGAAAATACTTGATAGCGCCCGCTTTTTGCGGCGTAGGCCGTTTCGATCGTCGGCGTTGCCGAGCCGAGCAGCAGCAGCGCATCATTCTGCGCGCAGCGGAACTGGGCAATGTCGCGCGCGTGATAGCGCGGCGGATTTTCAGATTGGTAGCTTGTCTCCTGCTCCTCGTCGAGGATAATGAGGCCGATGTCCGGCAGCGGCGCAAACACAGCGCTGCGTGTGCCAAGCACAACATGCACCTCGCCGCGGCGGATACGCTTCCATTGGTCGTAGCGTTCCGTGAGTGGCAGCGCGCTGTGAAGCATCGCAACATCATCGCCGAACTGGGCAGTGAAGCGGCGCAGGATCTGCGGCGTGAGCGCGATTTCCGGCACGAGCAGCATGGCTCTTTTTCTGCGGCGCAGCGCTTCCTCAATGAGTTTCAGGTAGACCTGCGTCTTGCCGCTGGCAGTCACGCCGTGCAGCAATGCGGCACTGCCGCCTTCATGGCCAAGCAGCGTGCATAAGCCGTCATAGGCCGTCTGCTGCTCGTCGTTCAGCGTGATCGCTTCGTGTGTAGGCGCGTCGCCATAGCGGCTGACGCGCAGCACCTCCTGCTCGGAGAATTCGACAAGACCTGCTTTTTGAAGACCGCGCAGCGTCTGCATCGTCGCGCCCGTGTAATAGCCGATCTCGCTGCTCGTCAGGCTGCCCTCACGGCTTAAAAGCTCGACCACCGCATAGCGTACCGGCGCGCTGCGGCGCTTCGGTTCGACGGCGGCAAGGGCTTCCTCTGCGCTGACGCAAAGCGACACCATGCGCACGGATTTATCCTGTAAGCGCTGTTGGAGCTTTGTTTCGCGCACGGCAAGGCCGCAGGATTCAAGCGAGCGGAGCGCTTTTGCCGTTTTCTCACCACCCAGCTCATTAAGTGCCGCACGCTCGATCTCCTTTGCGCCGAGCATTGCATGCAGCAGCGTTTCTTCAAGCGAATCCGGCGCGACGGACGAGAGCGCCTCCGCGGCGCCGATCTCTCCGTTCACGTGCCAAAGCTCGCGGTATTTGAGCCACACACCGCCGGGCAGGATCGTCTTGATGGCGTCGTAATAGGTGCAGAAATAGCGCGCCTTCATCCACCGCACGAGGCGAATGTCCCTGCTGTCCAGCAGCGGCGCGTCATCGAGCACCGCGTCAATGGGCTTGAGCGGCGACGCGGCGGCCTCCCGACCGACTTCGAGCAAAAAGCCCTCTACGCGCTTGTTTCCGCGCCCGAAGGGGATCATCACGCGGCGGCCGGCCTCAGCGCTGCCGATCAGCTCCTCCGGCACAAGGTAGGTGTAGAGCCGGTCAGCGGCATAAGGAACGGAAGAGACTGCGACGCGAGCAAGCATTTTCTCTGTCATACAGTCTCCCC
>OLGE01002893.1_pt1 | contig 14439 bp, 10 predicted proteins | sample 1605151 | NCBI WGS metagenome assembly OLGE01 (sample SAMEA3888912, study PRJEB22519) | human gut metagenome | biome: human gut; feature: human-associated habitat; material: faeces | place: Denmark | collected 2010
ACTTCTCGGCATCGTCAATCATCGCTCTTGCGATTCTGTCCTTAACGCTTCCCGCCGGGTTGAAATATTCCAATTTGCCGTAAACTTCGGCCTGTGTTTCTTCGTCCCCCACAATGTGGTTCAGCTTGAGCAGCGGTGTTCCGCCGATTAAATCTGTAATTCTTTCATATACTTTCATTTCCTTCATCTCCTTTTTTCATTATAATTTATATTTATTCCGCAGTGGTTTTTATTTCCCACAAAACCTATCTGTTTTATAGGTATTATACTAGCGCAGCTTTCTTCTTTTGTCAACACAAAAATAAAAAAATCGGCAAAATCTTCCGAAAAAATTCTGCCGATTCCTTATTCTATTCCATAGCGGCTACATCATTCCCATGCCGCCCATTCCCGGAGCACCGCCGCCCATCGCTACAGGAGGCATCGGTTCCTTGATGTCTACGATACCTGCTTCTGTAGTAAGAAGCATTGCGGATGCGGATGCCGCATTCTGAAGTGCACTTCTTGTAACCTTTGCAGGGTCAACGATACCTGCTTCAATCATGTCTACATATTCTTCCGTAGCTGCATTCAGGCCAACACCTACACCGGATTTCTTAACTTCCGCAACAACAACGCTGCCTTCAAGCCCTGCGTTTTCTGCAATCTGTCTTACCGGTTCTTCCAGTGCACGCTTGATGATTGCAGCACCTGTCTTAACATCGCCGGAAAGGGTGTCAACATATGCTGCCACAGCCGGAATTGTGTTTACGAGTGCAACCCCGCCGCCGGATACGATACCCTCTTCAACTGCAGCCTTTGTTGCGTTGAGAGCGTCTTCGATTCTGAGTTTTCTTTCTTTCAGTTCCGTTTCAGTAGCTGCGCCTACCTTGATAACCGCAACGCCGCCTGCGAGTTTGGCAAGTCTTTCCTGAAGTTTTTCCTTGTCGAATTCGGAAGTTGTATCTTCAATCTGCGTCTTGAGACTTGCAATTCTTGCCTTAACATCTTCGGAAGAACCGCCGCCGGATACGATAACCGTGTTTTCCTTGTCAACCTTAACGGTTGCTGCTGTTCCAAGCATGTCAAGTGTCACTTCGTTCAGCTCATAGCCAAGATCCGTTGCAATAACGGTACCGCCTGTAAGAACTGCGATATCTTCCAGCATTGCTTTTCTTCTTTCGCCGTATCCCGGAGCCTTTACCGCAACCACATCGATAACGCCTCTGAGTTTATTGACAACCAGTGTTGCAAGTGCTTCGCCTTCCACATCTTCTGCGATAATGAGAAGCTTACGTCCCTGCTTCATAATCTGTTCAAGCAGCGGAACCAGTTCCTGAATGCTTGCAATCTTCTTGTCAGTGATTAAAATATATGGATTTTCCATAACCGCTTCCATCTTTTCCGTGTCGGAAACCATGTAAGCCGATAAATAGCCCCTGTCAAACTGCATGCCTTCCACAACATCTAAAGTTGTGCCGAGGCTCTTGGATTCTTCTACTGTGATAACACCGTCCTTGCCTACCTTTTCCATAGCCTGTGCAATCAGTTCGCCGATGTTTTCGTCAGCAGCGGAAACTGCTGCAACCTGTGCGATGGATTCCTTGGTTTCAACCGGTTTTGCAATCTTACCGATTTCTTCAACCGCTACATCAACCGCGCCCTGGATACCCTTCTTAAGTTCCATTGGGTTAGCACCTGCTGCGACATTCTTGAATCCTTCTTTTACGATAATCTGAGCAAGCAGAGTTGCTGTTGTTGTACCGTCGCCGGCTACATCGTTTGTCTTGGAAGCAACTTCCTTAACAACCTGAGCGCCCATGTTTTCCGTTGCGTCTTCAAGCTCGATTTCTCTTGCAATCGTAACACCGTCGTTAGTGATGAGCGGTGAGCCGAAGCTCTTACTGATTAAAACATTGCGGCCTTTCGGTCCTAATGTTACTCTTACGGTATTTGCCAGTTTATCTACACCTGCACCTAATGCTGCTCTTGCTTCTGTGCCATATTTAATTTCCTTTGCCATATCTGTCTACCTCTTTCTGAATTTATTAATGATAAAAATATGTTTTACTCTACAACTGCGAGAATATCATTCTGTTTTACAATGATGTATTCTTCTCCGTCTAATTTTACTTCTGTTCCTGCGTATTTCGAATAAATTACCTTCTGACCTGCTTTTACCTGCATGGTAACTTCTTTTCCATCAACCATTCCGCCAGGACCAACTGCTATAACCTCTGCCTCCTGTGGTTTTTCCTGTGCACTGCTTGTAAGGATGATACCTGATTTTGTAGTCTCCTCTGCCTCACACTGTTTTAATACGACTCTGTCGCTTAATGGAACTAATTTCATGTTGCTTACCTCCTGCTTATGATCATCTGTTTTATTTCTTTTGAGTAGTTATTAGCACTCATTTCTTTTGAGTGCTAACTTATGGTTCATATAATAGATTTTTATATTTGAATCTGCAACCAAATATATTTCTATTTATAATTATTTATTCCAATATTTTCTTATTTTTTCTCTCTTTTTCTCGTTTTTTTATAAGTTCACTCATTTTCTGTGATTTTATACTTTTTTTATTTTTTCAGCGGAGACTGTTTTAACGTGCGTTTTACGGTCTGTTTTACTGTCTCCTTCATTGCTTTATTTCCTTCCATCCAAAGCAGTTTTATGGCTCTTGAAAACAGTTTCTGCCGCTCCGGTGAAAGTTTACTGGTTTCTTTCATCAGTTCCTGTATTTTCTTCCATTTACTGTGGTAAAAATCATCTACCGTACGGATCCCGACTTTTTCGATCATATCAAATGCCGTCTCCACGATCTGTGCTCTCTCTTCCCCGTCTAACTGGTAAATCCATGATTTTATCGTTTCATCCAGCAACAGGCTCTGCGCCGCAACCTGATCCACATGTACAAAAGATCTTCCGAGTACCTCCCATGACATGGCATCGTGCTGCTGGATCCCGCTGTTTGAGCTCTTGACAACTTCAAACGACTCCTGATGCTCTAAGAGCATTCCCACAATGGAAGATTCCGGCAGGATCGTGTGCAGCTTTGGCAGCATGCGCTGGTACTCTGTGCTTTCCACCATATCGCTCCGGAATCCCGGACCATCATTGCTGTACACATTTAAAATCTGGTTCTGGATCTGCGGATCACATTTTACGGAGGCATACACGGCAAAATTTCCACCCTTTGAATGGCCGCCGACACGCACCCTCTGCTTTTTGTCTGTCACTGCACGGTTCAAATATTCCACTGCCCGGAGCTGTCCCGGCGTTTCTGACAGATAACCCATATTAAAATCTTCCCGCCAGCCCGTGATCGTGTTGTCCGTTCCACGAAATGCCACATACAGGCTGTCATCCGGCAGTTCCACACAGACCGCCGAAAACTGAAACTGTTCCTCATCCCGGATCTCGTTGACATAGCAGCGTAGTTTTACATCCGAAAAACGTTTTGTTTCTGCCATTTTCTCCATAACAAACGGAGCCGATTTCGTCATGGATACCCGCGCTAAGATTTCGTCTTTATCATTCTTTTCCCAAAATTGTCCGGATGCCTCCTTAAGCGGTACTGCCTGCGCATTTTCCTCTGCAGTAACGATCCCCTCAACATCAACATATGCAAGCTGCGCTAAAATCAGATTATCAACTTCATTAAATTCATCTGCCTCAAACGATAAATCACCACGCCAGTCCATATAGTCCATGATATTTGCCATTGTTTTCCCCCTGTCTTTTATTTAAATCAGCCCATAATGTTTCAGTCCGTTCCAGATCCCATCTTTATGGATATCTGTGGTAATAAATTCTGCCGCATTCTTTGCCACATCCGTACCATTTCCCATGGCAATCCCATGTGCCACAAATTCAAGCATTTCCACATCATTAGCGCTATCCCCGAATGCATAGGTATCTTCCTTTGCGATTCCAAGAGACGCACAGAGGCGCTCAATGCCGCTTGCCTTTGAATGCCCCGCCTGCCCGATCTCTAATATTCCATCCGGCTCATGGACGATCATATCAAACTCCGTTCCCAGTTCTTTTCTGACAAGTTCTACATCTGCATTTCCAAGTTCCGCACTCAGCTTATTTACCTCATATTGTGCAGTTCCGGTAATACTTTTTAAGTTTTCCCCAAGCTCATTTCTCAGATAAATGACATATGGATCGTCGACAAAATCTTTTTCATCCACATAAATATAGTTCGGTCCCTCTAAGACCATCGGGATCTGATGTTTCCGCAACACTGCAAGGATATGCCCGATCTGTTCTTTCGTCAGCAGCAGTTCAAACAGCTTTTCCCCCTCAAACTCGATATGTGTGCCGCACGCTGCCACGATTCCGTCAAATCCAAGTGCAAGTAATTTGGGACTTTTAATATTTGACCGGCTTCTTCCACTGCATAGAAATGCATAATAACCATTTTTTCTGAGCTCTTTTAATGCTTTTTTTGTACTTTCCGGAATATTCATTTTAAAATCCCACAAAGTACCGTCTATATCAAAAAATACTGCTTTTTTCATTGTCGATTATCTTTTTCCTTTCTGCTGTGTTGTTTTTTATTCTAACAGAATTCATTCCTTAAGCAAAGTCTTTTCCTGTCTGAAACACGAAACCTGAAATGGACGGCTGCTGTTCAGACACAAAAATGCCGCGCAACCCTATTACAGGTCACGCGGCATAAATATGCACATGATTCTACTCGCGATGCAATGCCCCGCTCATATTATTCGCGATGCAATGCTCCGCTCGTTTTACTCGCGGTGCATGGAGAAGCTTTCCATGTCATAATTCTTTAAGTTATCATGGATCGTACGGTCGTCTGCCTGTCCGATCAGTGTATCACGATTCTTCTTGGAAGATACCTGATCATTAAACGCACTTGGACCGCCGACACAACCGCCCTCACATGCCATACCTTCGATGAAGTCTTCCGGCAGTCTTGCTGCTTTTAACAGAAGTAATGCTTTCTTACACTCTGCCGCACCGTTTGCCTTGCATACGGTTGCTGCGATCTCATCGTTAGACTCTTTTAAACTTTCAAGCACGGCTGCTGTTACACCGCCTGAGTTTGCGAAACGTTTACCAAATGTAGATGCTGTCTGGTCATCATTTGCACATGGCTGTAATTCAACACCTTTTGCTTTCATCATCGCACGGATCTCGCTGTATGTTAATACATAATCTGCATTTCCCTCGATCTTCTGATCTGCCACTTCAGACTTCTTGGCAACACAAGGTCCGATAAATACAGTGATTGCTTCCGGATCTTTTGCTTTGATCAGACGTGAAACTGCACACATCGGAGACACTGTTGTGGACACGCACTCTGCTAATTCCGGATAATGTAAACGCACCATATTTACGAATGCCGGACAACAGGAAGTAACTTTCTTATTTCCCTCTTTATATGCCTCAGCCCACTCTTCTGCCTCATAAGCTGCCGTCATATCTCCGCCAAGACCTACATCATAGAAATCTGTAAATCCCATCTCTTTCATGGCTTTCTTCCAGCTTGCCATGGTGATATCAACACCAAACTGACCTTCTGTTGCCGGAGCTGCCATTGCATATATATGCTTACCTGCTTTTAAAGCCTCGATAACCGGTACAATAAATGTTTTGGATGCGATTGCTCCAAACGGACAGCTGTGGATACATTTACCGCAGCGGATACATTTTTCTTTGTCGATCACGGAAATGCCATACTCATTGTATGTAATCGCATTAACCGGACAGCTGAATTTACATGGTCTCTTTAAATGTGCGATTGCATTGTAAGGACATGCCTGTGCACATCTTCCACACTCTTTACATTTGGAAGGATCAATATGGGAGCGGTCTCTTCCCGGCTCAATTGCGCCAAATTTACATGCATTGACACATGCTTTTCCAAGACAATTCTGACAGTTTTCTGTTACTGTATAACTGGAAATCGGGCAATCCTCACATGCGGAACTGATAACCTGGATCACATTTCCATCATCCTCTGCACCCGGTGCCTTGCCCTCTGCTAAACGGACTCTCTGACGGATGATCTCCCTCTCTTTATAAATACAACAGCGAAACTGCGGTGTCGGACCTGGAATGAGTTCTGTTGCGATGTGGTCTCTCTCTTCTTCAAGTCTGCCTTCAAATGCAAGCTTTGCGACTGTGTAGAGTACATCGTGTTTGATTTTAATCACATTTTCATCTGCATACATCGTGTTTTACCTCGCTCATCTTATCTTTGTTAACTTTTTAACCATCTTAGACATTATATATTATCTGTATGGAAATTCAAGTACTTCGCATGTTTTTATTGAGAAACACAGTAAGTTTTTCACCTCTTATTGAGAAAAAGCGCCTTTCATGCTATAATTAAGCTGTTCGTCTGCCTGACGATCATACATTTTACAAAGGACTAAGAAGGTACTACCTGTACAAAACCGGAGATTTTTATGAATACATTTTCCAAACTTTACGATACAGAATTGCACAATCAGGAGATCAAATCAAATAAACGGACTTTAATGGGGTTTTGCTGGTTTTTCCTGACACTGCTGCTTGTCTGGGTTTTAACCATGATTAATTTCTTTCTGATCAGTAAATTTTTAATCAGTCTTTCACTGGGATTTACGGTACTCTTACTCATTTCTCCTGTCATTATCTATAAAAAGGCCGATCTCTCAAGTCCATGGATCAAATATTTATTTCTGGCATTGATCAGTATCATCTGCTCGATCATTACCGCACTGCTTACCTATCATGCAGTTTTGATTTTCGTTATGCCACTGTTATTTGCGATCCAGTACCGGAAACGCCAGGCGCTCTGGTTTTCCTTCATTTTTAATACAATTACCATGTTTATCAGTTCCTATGTGGGATTTTATTACGGACTGTGTGACCTGAACCTGCTCTTAGAGAGCACCCATACAAGAAACTGGTACCTGCAGACTATGACCGGTTCTTTTCTGCAGATTCCTTTTAATGAAAATCCTATGTTTATCATTGCCGTCTTTGAAGTTTTGCCGCGTACACTGATCCTGCTTATTTTTACGATCATGCTTCAGTATACTATCATCAGCAGTCACAATGATGCCCTCAGGATTGCAGAGCTTACCTATCGCAAGGATATGGATGCCCGCACAAAGCTTTATAATAAGAATAAATACGAAGATATGGCTGTAAATTATTATCCATCCGTCGGATGTATTGCCGTTGCATTCTGGGATCTGAACAATTTAAAAATGATCAATGATAACTTTGGACATGCTGTTGGCGATTCCCTGATCCAGACCATGTCAGAGAAATTGCTTGCTGTTTCCAATGAAAGATGCCGCACTTACCGCGTCGGCGGTGACGAATTTCTGCTGATCCTTGATGACCCGGCACCTGGTGAAATAAACCGGATCATACAACAGGTAAAAACAGAACTCTCTTCCGGCACTGGCACTACCGGTCTCCGTATCCTTGCTGCAGTCGGTTCGGCAGAAGGATGTGGAGCCGATATCCGTTCACTTGTAAAAAAAGCAGATGCCGCCATGTATTCAGACAAGGCAAAGAGCAAGGAGGGCAGATCATGATCTATATTCTTACAGCATGTTTAGTTTTGGTATTTCTTTTGTTTTTCACTTCCTATCTGCTATATCGCGGTGTCTTTTATTATCCGCAAAAAAAGCATGTCGACCCGTACCAGATACCGGATGACATGCTCTATGCCCCTTATAAAAATGCTATGCTCCATCTTCTCCATGAAATGGAGCAGACTCCCTATGAAGAAGTTTCTATCCGGTCACAGGATGGTCTGTCTCTGTGCGGCAGACTTTATCTGTTTCGTCCGGATGCACCGCTTATGCTCTTTTTTCATGGATATCATGGAACTTTTCTCTGGGATGGTCTGGGATCTTTTCGCTTCTGCAGGAAAAATCATATCAACCTTCTTGTAGTCGATGAGCGCAGCCACGGGAAAAGTGCCGACCAGATCATTACCTTTGGTATCCGGGAATGCAAGGATGTAAAATGCTGGGCAGATTACGCTGCAAAACGCTTTCCGGAAAAATCCCTGATCTTATCCGGTGTATCTATGGGTTCTGCTTCTGTCATGATGGCATCTGTTCTCTCCCTGCCATCTTCTGTGAAAGCCCTGATCTGCGACTGCGGATACACTGCCCCTGCCGAAATTATCAAAGAAACCATACGGTCTTTTCATCTGCCGGTTTCTTTCTGTTATGCCCTGCTGCACTTTGGCGCACGCATTTTCGGGCACTTCAATCTCAGTGAATCAACCGCATTATCTGCCGTAAAACAGACAAAACTGCCCATTCTCTTTATCCATGGGGATCATGATTCCATCGTTCCACCAAAAATGTGCGACGAACTTTATGATGCCTGTGCATCCAGAAAGAAAAAACTGATCATTACAGGCTCCCAGCACGCTGTCAACGCAATGGCTGATTTTGATTCCTATGAACGGGAGATCATGAATTTTCTCAAAGAATCCGGAATAAAGATTTAAAACCCAAAACCGGCAAACTCTCCAAATAATTCTAACAGCTCAAAGCCGTTTAGCTTCATAAGATTACATTCCTCTCCCGTCAGTTCAGATATCTGGCAGCCTTTTTGCACAGAGATCCTGCCACTCAGACTGTCCGTATCATCCGATTCAAACGTAATTGTACCGTCCTTTGCTGCAAGGTTTCCGCTAATATTTGTCTGAATCGTTGTCGTTTTCTCCCCCGTCAAAAATGCGATTTTCATATTCTGTGTCCGGAAATCACCTCCCAGAAACAGTACCTTTATCTTCTGTGCATTTTCATCCTCCTCATAATTTACAGAAACAGCCGCAAGCTTATTCTGATACAAATATACACTGCATTCCATCTCCCCGGCCGCAGATATTTTATCATAAAATACCATAAAAACTTTTCCCACCGGATCCGCAGATATTTTTGTCCCGTCCCCGTACTTTTTCTTCACAGCCTTCTCCGCTGCATCTAATACATTTTGGGCATTATCCTTGCTGATTGTAAACTGATATCCCGCACAGTTTCTTTTCCGACCATCAATTTTAAATTCTTTTTTTTCTGTTTTCTTTATTTTCAGTTTGTTAAATTCTTTCCGTGCCTCTTTTAATATATCTGTTCCGATCGTTTTCTGCTCATTTCCACCATATAGTTCTTCCAAAATGGTATCGAAACGTTCCAGCTTTTCCGAACCGATCTTTTTCGCAAGATATCCACTTTTTCCGCTGTTCTTATAATCGTATGTAAATACTTTCGAGCTCAGTGACAGAAGCTGTGTTTTCAGTTCTTTTTCATCCAGTGTCATTACAAATTCCAGATCCGGCAGCTTATCTAAATCTATCGTTCCCTTTAACTGTTTCTGATCGGAAGCGGATGCATATTCTGCCTGGATTTTCTGCTCTTTCCATTGTCCGTCCATCGAAACGGTGTAATCCTCATCCTTTGAAACATCTGCGGTTTCCGGCTGATCCTTGATCGTATGATATGCTGCATATAAAATCTTATCACTTTTTCTTAAAAAGAAACCATTCTTTATCCCTGCAAACAGTACGATTGCCAGGATTACAATAATTCCCGCAGACAGCACCCATATTTTCTTTGAAAATTTTTTATGATCATTTTGCTTTTCCATTGTAAGCCTCCATTTAGATCCTGAAATATCAAATTCATTTTTCCCGTTTTCTTTTTATCCGGTTTATTTTATTCTTTTTTTCATGCCTTGTAAACCTGTTTTCAACTATTTTTATTTCCATTTGTGCTGCTTTCTCATACAATGTTTTCATCCGTACAATAAGCCTCTATACAATAAAAACGCCCCGGTATTACATCCAAGTAACACCGGAGCGCTCTCCTGCCTGTCTGTTCTGTTTTCTAATCCAACAGATTCTGCATACTCTTTAAACTGATCAAAAGTGTTGATGTATTATGCAGTAACGCCGATGTGGTCGGCTGTAAAATTCCTGCAACACCACATAATATTAATCCCAAATTGAAACTTACGATAAAGCGGTAATTGCCGCGGATCCGTTTCATCAGGCTGTCCGATAACAGCTTTAATGTTACGATCTGATAAAGATCATCCGAACCAACTGTAATATCAGCGATCTCTCTTGCGATCTCAGCACCATCACTGATCGCAATACCGACATTCGCTGCAGAAAGTGCCGGTGAATCATTGATTCCGTCACCGATCATGATAACTTTTCTTCCGGCCGCCTTTTCTTTCTCAATAAATCCGGCTTTATCCTCCGGCAATACTTCCGAGTAATACTCATCCACGCCAACACGCTTTGCGATTGCTGCTGCGGTACGCTCACTGTCGCCCGTCATCATAACAACTTTCGTGATTCCGGCACGCTTTAATGAATTGACGACTGCCTCTGCTTCCTCACGAAGAGGATCTTCGATACAGATTACGCCTGCTAACTTTCCTTCGATTGCAAGATACAGGTGTGAATATTCTTTCGGGAGGGAATCAAACAGTTCCTGTTTTCCTTCCGGGATCGTACAGTTTTCATCTTCAAACACGAAGTGGCTGCTTCCGATGACTGCACGTTTTCCATCGATCGTCGTGGAAATACCATGTGCTACGATATATTCCACTTTGGTATGCATTTCCTCGTGTGCAAGATTTTTCTGCTGTGCAGCATCCACGACTGCTTTTGCCATGGAATGCGGAAAATGCTCCTCTAAACATGCTGCAATACGCAGTAACTCATCCGGTTCTGCACCGTTAAATGATACAACATCCACAACAGTCGGTTTCGCTTTTGTGAGTGTTCCCGTCTTATCAAACACGATCGTGTCTGCATCCGCAACAGCCTCTAAGTATTTTCCACCCTTGACGGTCACATGGTAAAGACTCGCCTCACGGATTGCGGAAAGTACCGAGATCGGCATTGCAAGTTTTAATGCACAGGAAAAATCGACCATCAGTACGGATATCGCTTTATTTACATTTCTGGTCAGCAGATAAGTCAATGCTGTACCGCCTAATGAATACGGTACTAATTTGTCTGCTAAATGCTCTGCTTTTCCTTCCAGTGCCGATTTTAATTTCTCGGACTCCTCAATCATGGTAACGATCTTCTCAAAGCGGCTTGAACCGCCGACTTCTTTGACAAGAACGGTAAGCTCTCCCTCCTCTACCACGGTGCCGGCATAAACAGAATTTTCCACAATTCTTCTGACAGGAACAGATTCTCCGGTTAAGGATGCCTGGTTGACCATTGCCTCACCGTCGCTGACTATGCCGTCAAACGGGATGACATTGCCCATATGTACAACGACCTCATCTCCCGGACGGATCTCAGAAGCTGGTACAAGCACTTCCTGATTCTCGCGTTTTAACCACACTTTTCCTACATTTAAAGACATCGTGCGCGCCAGATCATCTACAGATTTTTTGTGTGTCCACTCCTCTAAGAGTTCGCCGATGCCAAGTAAGAACATGACAGAACCGGCTGTCTCGATATCATTTCTGAAAATGGATACCCCGATCGCAGTTGCATCCAGTACCGGCACTTCAATCTTCCGCCGCCATAAGCACTGTAAACCTTTCCAGAGATATTTCACGGATTTGACGGTCGTGACACATGCCCGAAGTGGATACGGCAGAAACATCCTGCCCGCATAACGACAGACGATCTTTCCGATCAGTTTTTCCTGATATTTTGCATTTAATTCTCGACCGGAATTTTCGACCACTCCTGCCGGAACATCCACTTTTTCATAGGAAAACTGCTGTAATGTGCGGATCATCTCTGTACGGTCTCCGACATAGGAGATCACAGCGTCCCCGGTGCGCTCATATACTTTCGCAAATGTCACATATTTATTGCTATGTAAAAAATAAAGGAGCGTATCTGCCTGCTCATAGCTCATCCGGTACTGAGACACATGAATACGCATACGCCCTTTGATCTCATGTTTGATGACAAACTTCATTTTTCTCACTCCAATCAATAGTAAAGGAAAGCACCAGGGTATTTTTCCCGGTGCTTCCTGTCGCGGTCTTGATATCGCCACATTCTTTATCATGGCGATATCAAGACCGCGAAGCGTGTAATCTATTGTTTTATGCTTCTTCTGCTGCTTCGTTCTCTGCTGTGCTGTCCTCTGCTTCCGCTGCCTCATCTGCGAATGCTGCCGCCTCTGCTGCTGCAGCGCGCTCCTCGTTGATGCTCTTAGCTTCCTCGTAAATGTCACCAGCATTTTCCTGAACAGTTGTAACTGTGTTCATCACGCACTCTTTTGCGCGGAGAACTGCTGCTGTACAGTTTGTGTAAACTTTCTTTGCATCCTTGCTTGAGAGAACTTTGATACCTGCGGTTCCAAATAATACTCCTGCTGCAAAAACACCTGTTTTCTTCCAGTTAATCGCTTTCAAACAATCTAACATCTTATGTACCTCCTGTGGATTTAATTATTTGTATTAGCTGTCATTTTTGGTCAGAATCTGACTATTTTCTACAAAATCAACTGCCCTCTCTATGACATTTTCACGATTATATACCTGATTTTTCCAATTTTCAATAAAAAAACGGGCAAATGATAAAATTTATCATTTGCCCGTTTTTTCATATATTTATGAACTTTTTTCTATTTCGTATTGAGCGTGCGCATGGAGTTTAAGATCGCGATTACAGAAACTCCGACATCCGCGAATACTGCTTCCCACATATTTGCCATACCAAGGGCACCTAATAATAATACCAGAGCTTTGACTGCAAGTGCAAATACAATATTCTGTTTTACGATGCCAAGTGTCTTTCTTGCGATTTTGACCAGTGATGCAATTTTCCTGATATCATCATCCATCAGTACAATGTCCGCTGCCTCGATCGCAGCATCCGAACCCATGCTTCCCATGGCGATTCCGATATCTGCTCTTGTGAGTACCGGTGCATCGTTGATACCATCACCGACGAATGCCAGTCTCTCTTTTTCATTCTGTGCACCCAACAGTTTCTCCACCTGACCGACTTTGTCTGCCGGAAGCAGTTCTGCATGCACTTCATCAATGCCAAGTTCTGCGGCAACGGCATCTGCAGCCGCCTGTCTGTCTCCGGTCAGCATAACTGTCTTTTTCACACCGACCTGTTTCATATCGCGGATCGCATCTTTGCTGCCCTCTTTGACAGTATCGGAGATCACGATACTTCCGGCAAACACGTTGTTGCATGCCACATAGACAACCGTTCCAGCAGTCTTGTTTTCCGTGTAAGCGATATTCTGCGCGTCCATCAGTTTTGCATTGCCAAGGTATACTTCCCTGCCATCAATAAATGTATGGATTCCGTGTCCTGCGATCTCCTCCGTATCTGTGACGCGCTCCATGGAAAGTGTTTTTCCATATGCTTCGCGGATAGAGTTCGCGATCGGATGGTTGGAATAACCCTCGCCGTACGCTGCGATCTCCAACAATTCTTCTTTTCCGATTGTGTTGTTTTTGTCCGCGGAAGGCTGTACTTCCGAAACCTTAAATTCACCCTTGGTCAGTGTACCGGTCTTGTCAAACACGATCGTTGTCATCTCGGCAACTGCCTCTAAATAGTTGCTTCCTTTGACCAGAATACCGATCTTAGAGGAAGCACCGATTCCACCGAAGAAACCAAGCGGAACAGAAATGACAAGTGCACACGGGCAGGAAATAACCAAAAAGATACATGCTCTCTGGATCCAGTCTGCCCAGCCACCGCCTAAGATCAACGGAGGTAAAATAGCTAAGATCACTGCACCGATGGTGACAACCGGTGTATAATATTTTGCAAATCTTGTGATAAAGTTTTCTACTTTGGCTTTCTTACTGCTTGCATTTTCTACCAGTTCTAAGATACGGGCTACCGTAGAATCCTCAAATGCTTTTGTTACTTTTACTTTGATCGTACTGCTACCGTTGACACATCCGCTGATGATCTCATCTCCGACTGTTGCCCTGCGCGGTACAGATTCACCGGTCAGCGCTGCGGTGTCGATCATGGAGGTTCCCTCCGTCACGATTCCATCAAGCGGAATGCGCTCGCCCGGTTTTACAACGATGATCGTTCCAACTTCCACATCATCCGGATCAACCTGCGTCAGCACACCATCTTCCTCAATGTTGGCGTATTCCGGACAGATATTCATCATATCGGAAATGGACTGTCTGGATTTGCCGACTGCATAATTCTGGAACAGCTCTCCAACCTGATAAAACAGCATAACGGCAACTGCCTCGGAATATTCTTTCACGCCAAACGCGCCAAAAGTTGCGACCATCATCAGAAAGTTTTCATCAAACACCTGTCCGTGACTGATGTTTCTGACTGCCTTATAGACAATGTCATAACCGATCACCAGATACGGGATCAGATAGATCAGGAATACAAGCCACTGGCTCGGTAACTGCTCTAACACTCCAGTATGCTCTAAAACCATTAACACTACAAACAGCACAAATGCAGTGATA
>OLGE01002894.1_pt1 | contig 14436 bp, 9 predicted proteins | sample 1605151 | NCBI WGS metagenome assembly OLGE01 (sample SAMEA3888912, study PRJEB22519) | human gut metagenome | biome: human gut; feature: human-associated habitat; material: faeces | place: Denmark | collected 2010
CTCACGACATCCGTATCATAAGGCTTCCGCGTCATGGTGCAAGCTGCCCTATCGGACTTGGCGTAAGCTGCTCTGCTGACCGCAACATCAAGGCTAAAATCAATAAAGACGGTGTATGGATTGAGAAGCTCGATGACAATCCGGGACGTCTCATCCCTGCAGAACTCCGTGAGGCAGGTGAAGGCGATGCAGTGAAGATAGACCTGGATCAGCCTATGACTGAGGTACTTAAGGAACTCACCAAATACCCTGTTTCCACACGCCTGAGCCTGAACGGCACCATCATCGTGGCACGTGACATCGCTCACGCCCGCCTGAAGGAGCGTCTGGACAATGGTGAGGAGCTTCCTCAGTATTTCAAGGATCATCCTGTATTCTATGCAGGTCCTGCCAAGACTCCGGAAGGATTGCCTTGCGGTTCAATGGGCCCTACCACGGCTAACCGTATGGATCCTTACGTGGATCTCTTCCAGTCTCATGGCGGCAGCATGGTGATGATTGCCAAAGGTAACCGTACACAGCAGGTTACAGACGCCTGCAAGAAGCATGGCGGCTTCTACCTCGGTTCCATCGGCGGTCCTGCAGCAGTGCTCTCTTACGAAAGCATCAAGTCGATCGAGTGCGTAGAGTATCCTGACCTCGGAATGGAGGCTATCTGGAAAATCCGTGTCGAGAACTTCCCTGCATTCATCCTCGTGGATGACAAGGGCAATGATTTCTTCAAGCAGTACGGTATCTAGGTGCGTGTCTCTGTGGTGGCCGGTACTGTCCGGCGCCACTTCGCCGATGAGCGTCTCCAGGGTTACCCCAATACCGGCGGGACGCGGCCACGGCTGATTTCGTAACTGATTGATAATCAGATATCATTCTAAACAAAGCGTGGAAACGTGGCCAAAAAAGGCTGCGTTTCCACGTTCTGTTTTGTAACTAGTTGAAAGTCAACGCCTCCAAAATTATGGCGTGGCCGCGTCCCGACAATCGCCGTACTCGACATTGGAAAGGAACAGCGCGTGTCCCGGGACGGATTGTCCGGCATCTGAACGGGTGCCGGTATCTATCAGTTCCTGAACCCATTCGGGGGAATGTTTGCCGCGGCCGACATCCAGCATTGTCCCGACGATGGCGCGCACCATGTTCCTGAGGAAACGGTCTGCCTTGACGGTGAACACGAGATAGTCGCCCTCGGAGCATGGGTAGCCCATCATCCGGACATGGTCGGGAGTCCAGATTTCCCATCGGGCATCCGTTATCGTGCAGATGGATGTCTTGTTGTTGCCGCCTATTTTCTCGAAGCACCGGAAGTCATGCGTGCCCGGCAGAAAAGCCGCGGCTTTGTTCATCGCATCAATATCCAGGCTGAAGGGACAGAAATAAGAAAATTGTTCTACGAAAGGGTCTTTCTTCCTGTGTAGAAAGTACTTATATTCCCGGCTTCTCGCATCGAACCTTGCATGGAAGTTTTCATCGGTGCAGGCTACCTCGTGGATGGTTATTCCTTTCGGTAACATGGCATTTAATTTGTAGCTAAGCCAATCGGTTTTGACTGCTTCAGACGACGTCGTTGCGAAGTGTGCGACATAATTTATCGCATTAACTTTAGTATCAGTCCGTCCGGCACCTGTAACCGTGATTTCCTCGTTCAGGAGAATGCTCAGAACATGTTGAATACATTCCTGGACGGAGGGGGCGTTTGGCTGAATTTGCCAGCCCGAAAAGGCTGCCCCATTATATGACAAGCGTAAGCGATATTTCATTGTCGGATAGTTTTAAACTAAATTATCCGCAAATATAATGAAATCCTCCAACCCCGAACGAAGGTAAAACATTGGAAACGTAAGAAATTTAAACATATAGATGATGGATAGTGTTAATATCAAGGAACTCAATGACCGCATCCAGCGGGAAAGCTCCTTCGTGGACCTTCTCTCCATGGAAATGGGAAAGGTCATTGTCGGACAGAAACAGCTGGTGGAGAACCTGCTCATCGGCCTCCTCGCTAACGGCCATATTCTCCTCGAAGGCGTCCCTGGACTTGCTAAAACATTGGCTATAAACACATTGGCACAAGCTGTCAGCGCTAAATTCAGCAGAATCCAGTTCACTCCGGACCTTCTGCCTGCCGACGTTTTGGGAACACTCATATACTCTCAGAAGAACGAACAGTTCGAAGTGCACAAAGGCCCAATCTTCGCCAATTTCGTACTTGCGGATGAAATCAACCGTTCTCCTGCCAAGGTACAGTCGGCCCTCCTCGAAGCGATGCAGGAAAGACAGGTGACCATCGGAGAACAGACATTCAAGCTCCCTGAGCCGTTCCTGGTAATGGCTACCCAGAACCCTATCGAGCAGGAAGGAACCTATCCGCTCCCGGAAGCACAGGTGGACCGTTTCATGCTGAAAGTCGTGGTGTCCTATCCTAAAAAAGACGAGGAACGCCAGATTATCCGCATGAACAATACCGGCGAATTCCCTAAGGCCCAGCCTGTTGTCTCACCTGAAGACATCGTGAGGGCACGCCAGGTAGTCCGCGACGTGTACATGGACGAGAAAATCGAGAAATACATCGTGGACATTGTCTATGCCACCAGAACCCCTGAGGACTATAACCTCAAGGACCTTTCCGGACTCATCTCCTATGGCGCTTCACCACGTGCCAGCATATCCCTCGCCATGGCTGCCAAAGCCTATGCCTTCATAAAGAGAAGAGGATATGTGATTCCGGAAGACGTGCGCGCCGTCTGCAACGAAGTCTTGCGTCACCGTATCGGCCTTACATACGAAGCTGAGGCTGAGAACGTTACCACAGAAAATATCATATCACAGGTTCTTAACGCCGTCATAGTGCCATAATCATGGATAACTCCGCAAGCGACCTGCTGAAGAAGGTCAGGAAGATAGAGATAAAGACAAGGGCTCTCTCGCATCAGATATTTGCGGGAGAGTACCATTCTGCGTTCAAGGGACGAGGAATGGCCTTCAGCGAAGTGCGTGAGTATCAATATGGTGACGACGTCAGAAACATGGACTGGAACGTCACGGCCCGTCTTCGTGCCCCATACGTGAAGGTATTCGAAGAGGAGCGTGAAATGACGGTCATGCTGCTGGTCGACATCAGCCGTTCAGGCTTTTTCGGCACCGTAGGCAGCACCAAACGCGACATGCTCGCGGAAATTGCCGCTGTCCTGTCATTCTCCGCCATCATAAACAATGACAAGGTCGGAGCCCTGTTCTTCAGCGACAAGATAGAGAAATTCATACCGCCCCGCAAGGGACGCAGCCATCTCCTCCGCATCATCAGGGAAATCATTGAACTGAAACCCGAATCCTCCGGCACCGACATCGGCGGAGCGCTCAGGTTCCTGACCAATGCCATAAAACAGAAATGCACCGCGTTTCTGCTCTCCGATATGATGGACACGGATGCGAGCGGAGCCCCGAGATACGAAGACGCCATCAAAGTGGCTGCCGGCAGACATGACCTGTCGGTCATCAAGGTCTTCGACCCGAGGGAAAGGACAATACCCGACATAGGTCTTGTCAATGTCAAGGATTCCGAGACCGGCGAAACCGCCTGGATAAACACATCCAACTCGAAAGTAAGGGAAGCCTACGCGAAAGCTGCGCAGGACGCTGACATGAAGGCTACCAAGCTGATGCGCCAGTACCAGATAGACAGCGTGGACATTTCCACCGGTTCGGATTATGTTAAAGGATTGATGGCGTTTTTCGACAGAAGATAATGAAAATGAAAGGATTACTGAAGATTGCATGCATAGTGCCGGCTATGGTCATGGCTGTGGTGTCTGGAGCCCAGTCGCCTTCAGCCGGGCATAAAGGCATTGTCCCTGCCGGGGATGCTTTTCTGGAGCAGCTTCAGAAACGGGATTCCGTGCTGATCGCCGACCAGCTCCGATACGGATTCCGGTTGGAAAATGTGAAAGCCGGTACCGCACTCGGGCTTCCTGACCTGTCGCATGGCGTGATGGACAGCATAGAAGTCGTAAGTGACTGGAAACTGGATACATTGAAGTTCCGCAAGAAGAAAAATGAGATGGACCTGGAGGGAAGTTTCGTCATCACCTCATTTGATGAAGGAAACTACAGGCTTCCGGACATCGCTGTCGGCAGGATGACCCCTGACGGAACTGTCGACACATTGGTATTCAAGGGAATGGACCTTCAGGTAATGTCAATGCCTGTGGACACGGCCACTTACAAGCCTCACGACATTAAAGGACAGATCCGCTATCCGGTGACCTTCAAGGAAGTGTTGCCGTATATACTTGGCGTGCTGCTGTTTGCCGTGCTGGTGGCACTTTGTGTTTACCTGTACAAGAAGAGAAAGGAGAACCGGACTGGAGAAGGACATACGAACGAGCCTCCTTACATCGTGGCCCTCAGGAAACTGGACAAGTTCCGCGGGAACAAGCTCTGGGTGCCTGAAAAGCAGAAACAGTTCTACAGCGGCATCACTGATGTCCTCAGGGAATATATTGTCGGCCGTTTCGGTGTCAGCGCCATGGAAATGACCACTGCGGAAATCTTCGAAGGATTGAAAGACAAGGAGATACCGGAGCCGCTCATGGAAGAAGCCAAAAACCTGTTCGTCACCTCCGACTTTGTGAAATTCGCCAAGATGACTGTGTCGGATGAGGAAAATGCCAAGGCATTGCCGTCGGCGATAAGGTTCGTGACATCTACATGGAAATCAGAAGAAGAGGAGGAAGGAAATGTTCTTTGAGTATCCTGCATTGTTGTGGCTGCTGGTCATTCCGGCGCTCATGCTGGTTCATTATATCTATATTGAACTCAGCGGAAGACGGCCGCACCTGCGTGTTCCGGATGTCAAATTCTGGAAGGCCGGAGGACGTTCTGTACTGGGTGTGATACGACACCTGCCTTTCTTGCTCAGGACCATTGCCCTGGTCATGATAATAATCGCCATTGCCAGACCGAGATCGTCCACCAAGATGGACAAGATTGATACGGAAGGCATTGACATAGTGCTTGCTATGGACGTGTCCACCAGTATGTTGGCACGCGATTTCACGCCAGACAGAATCAGCGCGGCGAAAGACATTGCCATAGAATTCATATCGCAGCGCCCTTCCGACAGGATGGGAATCGTGGTCTTCGCTGGGGAGAGCTACACGCAGTGCCCGTTGACGACCGACAGGGCGACATTGATAAACCTGATGAAGGAAATCGAGACCGGCCTTATCGAAGACGGAACCGCAATCGGAAACGGTCTGGCGACAGCCGTGGCCAGGATGCAGAATTCCGATGCGAAGAGCCGCGTGGTCATCCTTCTGACCGACGGTGTGAACAACAGCGGTGAAATCACCCCGCAGACCGCGGCGGACATCGCCAAGACCTACGGCATCCGCGTATATACGATAGGCGTCGGGGCCAATGGTACCGCGCCATATCCTGTGATGACCCCTTGGGGTGTCCAGATGCAGAATGTTGAGGTGGAAATTGATGAAAATCTTCTCAAGAACATAGCCGAAACCACAGGCGGCAGATATTTCCGTGCTACGGACAATACCAAGCTTTCGGAAATCTACAGCGAAATCAACAAGATGGAGAAGGCGCGTACAACGATCGACAGTTTCCCTATCTACAAGGAACTGTTTACCGGATTTGCGCTCGTCGCCCTGGCCTGTCTGCTGCTGGAAGTGCTTATCAGTTTCATTTTGAGGAGATTGCCATAAAACGAGGATTGGATTATGATATATTTTGCACAGGCTCAATATCTGTTGTTGCTTCTGCTCGTACCTGTTTTCCTGATAGTGTACGGGTTGGTGCAATATGGCCGCACCAGACGCATCCGGAAATTCGGTGACGAGGCGCTGGTGAAGCAGTTGATGCCTTCATATTCGAAGACGAAAGGCTGGGTGGGGATGATACTTTTCTCATTGGCCTTCATGTTCTTCAGCGTCGGATTGGCCCGGCCTCAAATAGGTGCCAAACTTAAGGAACACCAGAGCAAGGGCGCCGAGGTGATGATTGCGCTGGACGTGTCCAATTCAATGCTTGCGCAGGATTATTCTCCGGACCGTCTCCAGAGAGCCAAGCTGGCGATTTCCAGACTGGTGGACAAACTGAACGGTGACCGCATCGGACTGGTTCTTTTCGCCGGAACGTCATTTGTCCAGCTGCCTATCACGACCGATTATGTGTCCGCCAAGATGTTCCTGGGCAATATTTCCACGGAGTCGGTCCCTGTCCAGGGAACTGCTATCGGCGATGCCATCAACACGTGTATCAAGAGTTTCAGCGCCCAGAGCGAAAACAGTCGCGCCATCATTGTCATAACTGATGGCGAGAACCATGAGGACAATCCCGTGGAGGCGGCGAAAACGGCGGCTTCGATGGGCATTTCCGTATACACTATTGGCGTGGGATCCGCTCAGGGTCAGCCGATTCCGATGAAAGGCGGTCTGCTGAAAGACTCCCAGGGCAATATCGTCGTGACGAAACTGGACGAGGCGACATTGAAAGAAGTCGCGAAGGCGGGCAACGGTGCGTACGTGCATGCCGGCAACAATGAATTCGGACTGAACCCAGTCATTGACAATATCCGCAAGCTCAATGACGAGGAATTCAATTCCATAGTTTTCGAAGAATATGACGAGCAATATATGTATTTCTTCGCCATCGCGCTTGGACTCCTGGTCCTGCAGATGCTTGTCGGAGAACGGAAAGTATTGCGTCATATATTTGATAAATAGGTAATTATGTCAATAAGATTGAAACATATAATTGCTGTCGCCACCGTGCTCCTGCTGGGGGCATTGTCAATGTCTGCCCAGGTGGACAGGCGCGACGTGCGTGCCGGCAACAGGCAGTTCCGCAAGGAAAACTGGCGCGAGGCTGACATTGATTACAGGAAGGCGCTCGTGAAGGATTCCACGTCGATTGCCGCGAATTACAACCTTGCGTCCAATCTCTACCGTCAGGGCAATTTCGATGAGGCGGCCAAGGTGATGGAAAAAATCAAGGAAACCGCACCTGCTACTGCCAATGCTGCTGATTATTACTACAATACGGGTGATATCGCGATAGAGAAAAAAGATTGGCAGGGTGCTGTCAATGCTTTCAAGGAGGCGCTTCTCCGCAATCCGGCAGACATGGATGCGAAGGAGAATTACATCTATGCCAAGAAGATGCTGGAGAATCAGAAAAATGGCGGAGGCGGACAGAACAATGATCAGAACAATGACCAGAATCAGCAGAATGACGACAAGAATGGTCAGGGAGATCAGAATCAGGACCAGAACAAGGACCAGCAGAATCAAGACAACAATAAGGACAACAATAACGACAACAATCAGAACCGGAATAATCAGGGACAGAACAATCCGCAGGATGGTCAAAGCGGCCAGCAGCCTGTGAAGATTTCCCCCCAGCAGGCCCAGCAGATGCTGAAAGCCATCCAGGCGAAGGAGAAAGAGACACAGGACAAGGTGAACAAAGAGAAGGCAGAAGCCCTGAAATCAAGACAGAAGGACAAGAACTGGTAAGCTGTTAAAGGATTTATTATGAAATCATTGACAAGAAAAATTGCATTGGCATTAGTGATGGCGGCAGTCGGCTTCGTGGCGGCTGCGCAGACGAAGATAGCGGTGGAAGCGCCTAACATTGTGGGTTCTGACGAACAGTTCAATGTTACCTTCATCATTGAGGGTGAGGATCGTCCGTCGAATTTCAATTGGAATCCTGGAGATGATTTCACTCTGGTCTGGGGACCGCAGAGGGGGGAGTCGACCAGCATCCGTGTCATCAATGGCAAGCGTTCCAAGTCATCGCAGTTTACCTATACATACATCTTGGCTCCGAAGAAAACCGGAAAATTCGAGTTGCCGGCTGCTACGGCCAAGATGAAGGGCGAAACGATAACGTCTGTCCCGACAGCCGTCGAAGTGCTGGCAAGTGATTCCTCTGCATCCGCGCAGTCTGGCGCATCTTCGGGGAACACGCAGCAGACCAAGCCGTCCGGAACGATTTCATCCAAGGATTTGTTCCTGAAATTTACGGTGAACCGTACCTCTGCAGTTGTAGGCCAGCCGCTTACGGCAGAATTGAAACTGTATCAGAACGTGGATATCGCGGGATTCGAAGGTGCGAAATTCCCGGCATTCAACGGCTTCTGGAGTCAGGAAACAGCTGCTCCGAACAATATCAACTTCCAGAGGGAAGAAGTGGACGGCAGGCTGTATAACTCGGCATTGCTCCGTCGCTATGTGCTTATTCCCCAGCAGGTTGGAAACCTTGTAATCGACCCTGCCGAGTTGGTATGCCTGGTCAATGTCAGGAGGCCGTCGCGCGGAAACAGCATTTTCGACAGCTTTTTCGATGACAATACCATGACGGTGCGCAAGCGCGTGACCACGCCGGCCGTGCATGTGCATGTCAATCCTCTTCCTTCCGGAGCGCCTGCTACATTCGGTGGCGGCGTGGGAAGTTTCCGTATCTCGGCAAGCCTGAGCAAGGACCAGTTGAAGATGCATGAGGCTACATCATTGACAGTCACTGTCTCCGGACGTGGAAACGTGTCGCTGCTGGAAGCTCCGAAGGTCAATTTTCCGGCTGACATGGATGTCTATGATACCAAGACGACGGAAAATACCGACAAGACTACCGGCGGCACGTCAGGGAGCAAGGTGTTCGAATATCCGTTCATCCCGCGAAGCCACGGCGAGTTCACCATCGCCCCGATAGAATACTCTTACTATGATGTCAATGCCGGTAAATATGAAACCATCTCGACCGGCCCGATTACTTTCAATGTCGAGAAAGGAGATGTCGCTGAAACTCAGGCTTCTACGTCACAGTTGGTCATGCCTGACCGCAAGAGCGTGAAGAATCTCGGCGAGGATATCCGCTTTATCCGCACCCGTCAGCCGTCATATAAGTTCAGGACGGTATTCTTCGTGGATTCATTGTGGTACTGGGTTACGGCAGCATTGATACTGCTTGTCGCAGGGCTGTTGTGGTATCTCATGAAAGGTATGGAGGCGCGTCGTGCCGATGTTGTCGGGAACAAGAACAGGAAAGCGACCAAAATGGCGCTCGGACGTCTGAAAATGGCAGCCGGATATCTCCAGAAGAATCTGTATTCTGCTTTCTATGAGGAACTTCACAAGGCGTTGCTCGGATTTGCATCCGACAAGATGAACATCGGAGCCGAAGACCTCAACAAGGAAAATATAGCGGCAATGTTGAAGGAGGCCGGAGTCACCGAGGAACTTTCCGCGCGGTTCGTGGCTCTTCTGGATGCCTGCGAGTTCGCACGCTACTCTCCGGACGGCGGCAACGAGGCCATGAATACTCATTACAATGAAGCTGTAAAGGTGATTTCATCCATTGATTCTGTCATGAAGACACATAAGAAAAATACGTCCGCGGCCAAGGCAATGATTCTGATCATGTCAATGCTGATGATTCCGGGCCTCACGCATGCGGAGAATACGGCATATCTGGATTCGCTCTGGAGCAAGGGAGTGCAGGCATATACCGACGGGCGTTGGTCAGAGTGCACTGAAAGCCTGAAGGCGCTGGAATCTGTCGGCGTCGTTTCCCCGGAATTGTACTACAACCTCGGCAATGCTTATTTCAAGTCGGGGGATTATCCTCATGCCATACTGTATTATGAGCGGACATTGAAGATTTCGCCGTCATTTGAAGATGCCAGAATCAATCTGGACTTCGCCAACAGCTTGATACGCGACAAGATAGATGCTGTGCCGGAATTCGTTTTGAAAAGCTGGGCCCGGAAAGTGTGCTATCTGATGCCGTCGGATTTTTGGGCAGTCATTTCCATCGTGCTGTTTGCTGCTGCCCTGGCATTGTTCCTGGTTTTCAGACTGGGAGCGTCCAGAGGCCTCCAGAGGACCGGTTTTTATTGCAGCATTGTCGCCCTGATATTGTCGGCATCGTCTTTCGGCATGGCGCGGTGGCAGAGAAATTCTTATTTGAGGGCAGACGGGGCGATTGTCATGAAGCCGGTGGCTTCCGTGAAAAGCTCGCCGTCCAGGGATTCGTCCAAGGATTTGTTCGTCCTTCATGAGGGAACCAAGGTCACGGTTCTGGATACCGTAGGGGAGTGGAAGAATATTTCCCTTTCCGACGGACGTCAGGGCTGGATAGAAGAATCCGACATGGAGATGATTTAACTAGTTGTATATCAAACAGAAAACAAAATAACCAATAATAAATTATAATGAATTTTAAAAGAAACATCCTTTTTGCCGGTGCAGCGCTTTGTACGTTGTCAGCGGCAGCTGCCGGTGTTCCTTCTGAGAAAATGAAGGATTGGCAAGACCCCGGAGTATTTGCGGTCAACCGCTTGCCTATGAGGGCGACATTCGTAACTGAACAGCAGAAGACATTGTCTCTGAACGGAGACTGGAAATTCGCGTTCTATGGTACGGTCGCAGAAAGAACTATCGGTTTCCAGGCCTTGTCTTTCGATGATTCCAAGTGGGGAAAGATGCCTGTTCCCGGAATGTGGGAATTGAACGGATACGGCGATCCTCTCTATGTGAACGTAGGTTACGCATGGCGCGGCCACTTCGAAAACAACCCTCCTTACATACCGGAGGAGAACAATCACGTAGGACAGTACAGACGTACTTTCGATATTCCTGCTGATTGGAAAGGACATCAGGTGTGCCTGGCCATCGGTTCCGCCACATCCAATGTCCGTGTATGGGTGAACGGCAAGGAAGTCGGCTACAGCGAAGACAGCAAGCTCGAAGCACGTTTCGACATCACATCTTATGTGCATCCTGGTGAGAACAGCATTGCCCTGGAAATCTTCAGATGGTGCGACGGCACTTATCTTGAGGACCAGGACTTCTGGAGATTCTCCGGCATCGCACGCGGCGTGTATGTCTATACCCGTGAGCAGAAGAGACTTGAGGACGTGAACGTAAGCGGCGGCATGGATGGTAAACTGACATTGAAATCAATCGTCACACCTGGCATCACCACCATTTCGTACGAGGTGCTCGACCCTTGCGGCAACAGCGTGGCCTCTTTCACCGAGACTGTCGGCAAAGGCCGTGAGAAGGCGCAGGACGGCAACATTGTCGTAAGCTCTACCGGAAACGTGGAGAATCCGCAGCTCTGGTCGGCTGAGACTCCGGTCCTTTATACATTGAAGGTCAAGGTTGCCGACAAGAAGGGCGTGATCGAGAGCGCTTCCGTGCCTTTCGGCTTCAGGACCGTGGAAATCCGCAACAAGCAGCTTCTTGTGAACGGCAAGCCTATCCTCATCAAGGGTACCGACCGTCACGAGATGAGCCCTTACGGCGGCTACGTGGTTTCAGAGGAGGAGATGATTGAAGATATCAGGATAATGAAGAAGTTGAATATCAATGCTGTAAGAACTTCGCACTATCCGAATGACCCTATCTGGTATGCTCTCTGCGACAAATATGGTATCTATGTAGTGGACGAGGCGAACATCGAGTCCCACGGCATGGGCTATGAGGAGAAATCCCTTGCACGTCGCGAGGATTACTTCGCTGCCCACATGGAACGTAACCGGCGCATGGTTTACCGTGACTACAACCATCCTTCCGTGATTATCTGGAGTATGGGAAACGAGGCCGGCAACGGCATCAACTTCGAGAGGGTATATGATTGGATCAAGGCTTATGACCCGACTCGTCCGGTACAGTATGAAAGAGCATTGCTGAACCGCAATACGGATATTTATTGCCCGATGTACGTCTCTCCTAAGGATTGCGAGAAATACCTCAAGTCCAATCCTGACAGACCGCTTATCCAGTGCGAGTACTCTCATGCGATGGGCAACTCCAACGGTAACTTCAAAGAGTACTGGGACCTTATCCGCAAATATCCTTTGTATCAGGGAGGCTTCATCTGGGATTTCGTGGACCAGGCAATCTGCAAGAAGGTCGATCCTGCCAAATATGGTACTGACCACATCTTCATCTATGGTGGCGACAGCAATGATTATGACGCATCTGACGGATCGTTCAACTGCAACGGCTTCATCGCCGCTGACCGCTCATGGCATCCTCAAGCTTATGAAATCGGCTACCAGCACCGCTCTATCCTGACATCTGCGGCAGACAATGCTTCCAATGACAAACTCATGGACGACAATACCGAGTTCAAGGTCAATGTCTACAATGAGAACTTTTTCATTGATCTTTCACGTTACCGTATGGTATGGACTGTCGTTGTCGGCGGTGAAAATGCATTGTCCGGCGTGATCGAGAACGTCGTTGCTGCTCCTGGCGAGACGGTTTCCGTAGGCCTCGGCATTACCAAACGCGATATGCTCGCTGCAGCCGTGAAGACTCTTGCTACCTCTGACTCATGCGTCAGATTTAATGGCGAGGACGGTCGCGATACTGATATCTATCTGAAGGTCAGCTGGTTGCTCAAAGCACAGGATGGCCTGTTGCCTGCCGGCTACGAGGTCGCTTACGACCAGCTCCCGATATATGAGGCTCCTGTCAATGCTTTCGCTGCAGGCTCTGCTTCCGTTGACGCTCTCCCGTCTTATGCAGATGTTGACGGCAATGCCGTGTTCTCCGGAAGATTCATATATGCTGAAATGCCGGAAGGCGACAGAATCGCTGAATGGAAAGCTGTGTTCGACAAGGCTACAGGTGCATTGTCAAGCTATATGATTGAAGGCCAGGAGATTCTGAAAGAGGCGCTTATGCCGTCATTCGGAAGGGCACCGCTCGACAATGACATGGGTGCTGTCATGCATGACAAGCTCAAGATGTGGAGATATCCTGAATATAGCGTGGCAGCTTTCGACGTAGCGAAAAATGCCGGTTATTATACCGTTGACGTGAAATATGCTCCGTTCGGAAAGTATTGTTTCGTGACAATGTCTTATCAGGTTCATGCTGACGGTTCCATCCGTGTGTCAGAGAAATTGAATGATGCAGGTGAACTTTCCAAGGCACCGTACCTCTTCCGTTTCGGTATGAAACTGGCTATGCCGGGTGAGTACTCTACCCTTGATTTCTACGGACGCGGTCCTTGGGACAACTATTGCGACAGGAAGTCAGGTGCGCTTGTGGGACATTATACCCAGCGCGTTCAGGACCAGTATTGGTACGGATATGTGCGTACACAGTCTTGCGGCACCAAGTCAGACTTGAGATGGCTGAAGGTTGTCAATCCTGCCGGCACAGGTCTGGAAATCACCTCTGACGTGCTCTTCAGCGGTTCGGCTCTTCCGTTCAGCCAGAAGGAAATGGATTCAGCATTGACGAACCCTATGCCTAGGCCGAATCCTACCAACACCCAGCAGGGAAATGCCACTCATTCACTTGAGCTGCTTCCGCTTGCACACAATGATGCGCGTTCGCTCGGAACGACTTACGTGAATTTCGACCTCAAGGAAATGGGTGTGGGCGGCATTGACTCATGGTACGCATGGCCTCTCGAACAGTATCGCGTGAAGCCTGCCGAGTATGAATTCAATGTGGTTATCAGACCGGTAAAATAATTTCTCGGATATGTGGGCTTTTCCAGAGCCCGCATGACGATGTCAAGAGGCTGACCCAAAAGGTCAGCTTCTTTGTTTATAAGGATAGTATCTGAATGTGATGATAGGTATTGCAGAGGACACCATTCGCATTATTCGCTCCAGATCATCCAAACGTTTCCTGCGTGCTGTTCGATGACCACTTGTCGCTGTCGGGCGCCCTCACGATACCCGTATCAGCTGGTAGACACGCATACTCAGCCCCTGTCATCCTCCCGCTATAGCCGCGTCAAAAAATATAGCTATTCCTTTGATAATCAAAAGAATAGCTATTGTTTTTGTATGAAAGATTTTGTATATTTGAAGTGCAAAAAACAAAAAACAAATATCACTCATACGATGACAAAGATACAATATAAAGATTACAATCAGAACGATTTTCTTCTTTTCCCTCCATGCATTGGCGACTTCGTTCCCGAGAATCATCCCGTCCGCACCGTAAATGCAATCCTGGACAATCTCGACATCAGTGAAATTGAATCCACCTACAAGGGTGGCGGCACAACGAGCTATCATCCGCGCATGCTGCTCAAGGTAATCGTGTATGCCTATTTGACCAACATCTATTCCGGACGGCGCATGGCATCCCTGTTGGAGGAGAACGTGTTCTTCATGTGGTTGAGCGGGATGAACCGTCCAGACTTCAGGACAATCAACCGCTTCAGGAGCGAGAGGCTTGCTGACGGACGCTTCGAGTCCATCTTCCATCAAGTCGTGGAACTGCTTCATGACGAGGGCCTCATATCTCTGGACGTGCAGTACATAGACGGCACCAAGATAGAATCCGTCGCGAACAAGTACACCTTTGTCTGGAAAGGCTCCGTAGAGAAGAACAAGGAGAAACTGCTGGCCAAGGTGGATGGCGTCCTGAAGGAAGCCGAAGAGGC
>OLGE01002908.1_pt1 | contig 14370 bp, 16 predicted proteins | sample 1605151 | NCBI WGS metagenome assembly OLGE01 (sample SAMEA3888912, study PRJEB22519) | human gut metagenome | biome: human gut; feature: human-associated habitat; material: faeces | place: Denmark | collected 2010
CGGCGGACTATGTATCCTACATGGACGAGGATCTGCGGGAGGAATATCTGGCGGCAGCCAAGCTGTGGCAGGAGGCCCGGTTCAGAGGTAAGCCCATGCAGGAGCTGCAGCGCCGGCGGGTATTGCGCCTGAAGGACGAGATATGGGAACGCACCTGGCATAGCGCCAGCCTGAAGGAACGGCTGCGGCTGAAATACGTGGAGTTCCTGTAAGAGAAGGGAGAAACCGATATGAAAGTATGGAAAAGAACGCTGCCGACATGGCTGCTGATACTGGTCACGCTGCTGACCGCCTGCGGGACGCCGTCCCAGCCTGACCAGCCGGAAAGTACGGAGGCCTGGCGCAAGGCATATGAAGAGACCGGCGCCTATTTGCAGGCGCAGGCCGCACCAACGGTGGGTTCCATCGGCGGCGAATGGGCGGTGATCGGTCTGAGCCGTGCAGGACTTCTCAGCGACGCGGCGGCACAGAGCTATGAGCAGGCGGCGGAGGACTATGTCAAGCAGGCCGGTTCCGTGCGGCTGCACCACGCGAAATCCACCGAGAACTCCCGCACCATCCTGGGCCTGACGGCTGCCGGATATAACGCCGCCAATGTGGCGGGCGTTGATCTGACGGCGGGCCTGACCGATATGGCCTATCTGCGGGCGCAGGGCACCAACGGCCCTATCTGGGCGCTGATCGCGCTGGACTGCCATGGCTACGATATTCCCCAGTGCGCCGATGGCGAGGAGCAGACCACCCGCGAGGGACTGGTGGCGGAGATTCTCTCCTATCAGTGCAGCGACGGCGGCTGGGCGTTGATGGGCGACGAATCCGATGTGGACATGACCGCCATGGCCCTGACATCTCTGGCCCCTTATCAGGAGGAGACAGACGTCAGCACGGCAGTTGACGCGGCGCTGACCTATCTGTCCGATGCCCAGCAGGCCGATGGCGGCTTCATGAGCTGGGGCGCGGCCAACAGCGAGTCCTGCGCACAGGTCATCGTGGCTCTGACGGCGCTGGGCATTGATCCCGCAGCGGACAGCCGCTTCGTAAAAAACGGCGCGTCCCCGCTGGACGGCCTGTGCGCCTTTGCCTGCGAGGGCGGCGGCTTCCGTCACAGCGATGAGCAGATGGAATCGGACGGTATGGCTACCGAGCAGGGCTTCTACGCACTGGCCGCCTACGACCGCTTCCGGCAGGGGCAGACACGCCTGTTCGACATGACGGATATTGAGGTGAAGTGATATGCGGCGCTTCAAACCCCTGTGTGCATTGCTTCTGACACTGCTCCTGCTGTCCTGCACCGCCTGCGGCCAGACGCAGACAGAACAGCCGGAGAATACCGGCGATAAGGATCAATACATGACCGACCCTGTGCCGGAGGGTAAACCGGCACCTGTAGAGCCGCAGGACAGCGATGTGGATGCGGACAAAAAGTATACCTGCACTATATCCATCTCCTGCGAGACGATCCTGGACAATATGGATAAGTGTGCTGAGAGCAAGAAAGCCCTTGTACCGGAGGACGGTATCATCCTTCCAGCCACAGAGGTAACGTTCAGCGACGGCGAAAGTGTCTACGATGTACTGCAGCGTGTCTGCAAGGCAAATAAGATACACATGGAGTCCAGCTTTACGCCGGTGTATAACAGTGCCTATATCGAGGGTATTCACAATCTGTACGAGTTCGATGTAGGGAAGCTCTCCGGCTGGATGTATGCCGTCAACGGATGGTTTCCTAACTACGGCTGCTCCCGCTACCAGCTGAAGGACGGCGACGTGGTGGAGTGGCGCTACACCTGCGATCTGGGAGAAGATCTCTGCAGTGGTATGGGAGGATAATGGAGGCACCATGATATAGAGAACGCTGATATAGGAAGCGGAGTTCCCGGACCGCATTGGCCTCTGGAGATATTCGGGAGGCCGCCTAACCATGCGACCAGACAACACAACAAAACGGACAAAAAGCCAAGGATGGCCCTTTGCGGCCATCCTTGGCTTTTTGTCCGCTTTTCATTATGCGGATACCAATTTCATTGCCGTGCCCCACCGTTTTCACCATTTGAGAAATCTTTAGGAGTTTTGATGAAACGGAGGTAAGAAAATGCACTTTGACCACAAATCATACGGGGCAAGAATTCGGCAACTGCGAATCAGAAAGGGATTTACCCAGAAACAACTCGCAGAAAAACTGAATGTGTCCGGTACATACATCGTGAAACGTGAGAAGTGCCGGTGGTTTTTGCCTTCCCGTAGGAGCCTTCAGCGGCAACTGCTGTTTGACATTTTTGTGCGTATTGAATATACTGCAAATGAGGCCAAACTTGGTTCCCCCGAACGGCGTAGAGCGCCCTAAGGCATTGAACCATTTTTGACCTCTTTTTTGTTTTTTATAAAAAAGATTCACAAAGATTTGAGCGTCGGCTTGTTGGTTTCATAAAACCATCGACCGGCGCTTTTTTGGGAGTACTGAAAAAAGGATTGACTTCCTTCCTGATAATCCTATAATAGTCCTTACAAATACCAATGTAGGGAGGGAATGCCCGTGAAACCTGATGCAGAGCAGATGTGGGAAGCATGGGGACGGACAAACGCGCTATATACCGCATGGTGCGCCGCCGCAGGGCAGAATCAATACCGCGTGATCGTTTTATATGCCATACAGGCGCACGCGCCGATCACACAAAGGGCCATAGCGGATTACGCCGGACTGTCGAAGCAGACGGTGAGCACCGTCATGCGGGCGCTGAAAGCGGAGGGGCTTGTGTCCCTCCATGCCGGGGAATCGGATCACCGTGAGAAAAAAGTGTGCCTGACACAGAAGGGGACGCGCTATGCAGCGGAGGTGCTTTCTCCGCTGCACACGCTGGAGCAGCGGGTGTTCGACATCATGGGCGCAGAGCGTATGAAGCAGATGACGGACGCCATCACGCTATTCAATCTTGTTTTTGAGAAAGAAATGGAGACACAGGCAAATGAACACCGCACTAAGTAAGAAATTCTTTTCTTATGTCATTCCCTCCATCCTCGCATTCGCGTTGTCGGGGGTTTACACCATTGTTGACGGCTTCTTTATCGGGCAAAGCCTCGGCGATACGGGATTGACCGCCATCACATTGGGCTATCCGATCTCCGCGCTGGTGGGGGCGATCGGTACGGGGCTTGGTCTGTCGGGCGCCATTCGATTTACGATCCTGAGCGCGCAGGGGGAAACCCAAAAGCGTCAGGAGTGCTTTGCGGGTACGACGCTGCTGATGCTGATTGTCGCCGGTTTGCTGACGGCGATCCTGTTTGCTTTTGCCGAGCCAATTCTGTATTTGCTGGGCGCAAGAGGCAATATGCTCACGCTCTGCACTGCGTATGCCCGCGTCATTGCGCTGGGCGCTGTTTTTCAGCTTTTGGCAACCGGCTTCGTCCCGTTTATCCGCAACATGGGCGGCGCGACCGTTGCCATGATCGCGATGATTCTCGGATTTGTAACGAACATTGTCCTGGACTATGGCTTCGTGTGGGCCTTGAACTGGGGAATGGCCGGTGCTGCATGGGCGACCATCATCGGACAGGCCGTGACCATGGTCGTGGCAGTTATCTTCTTTGCCGTGAAGAGGAGCGGCTTCCGCCTGCCAAAGCTGCGGGAGCTGTGCAGCCTTTGGAAAACCGTCCTGATCGTCTCCATCTCCCCCTTTGGTTTGACATTTTCCTCCATCATCACGATGCTTTTTATGAATCGCTTTCTGCTGCTGTACGGGGATGAACAGGCGGTCGCAGTTTACGGCTGCATCGGCTATATTACCGCCATTCTCTACCTGCTGCTGCAAGGGGTAGGCGACGGCAGTCAACCGCTGATCAGCCAGTATTACGGGGAGGATGACCAGGCTTCCGTGTGGGCTGTCCGAAGGCTGGCGTACCTGACCGCCGTTGCGGTCACAGTGGTCTGCATGATCGGCGTCTATCTTGCAAGAGCAAAAGTCGGCACGCTGTTCGGCGCTTCGGCGGCGGCAAATGCCGGGGTCATCCGGTATCTGCCGCTTTTCCTTGCGCCGCTGCTGCTGCTGGCGTTTGTCCGCATTACGACGTCCTACTTCTACGCAACGGAAAAGAACGGGTTGTCCTATCTCCTTGTGTATGCCGAGCCGGTCTGTACGCTGCTGACGCTCCTGCTCCTGCCGCCGCTGCTGAAGCTGACCGGCGTCTGGCTTGCGACACCCATCGCACAGGTCGTGACCTTTGTGATCGCGTGGGCCGCCAAGCGCCGTGTGGATGCGAAGAATTAGGGTACACGATGGGCGGGCTGAAAATCGACGTGAAGCGCTTGTGTGAGCCGTGCTTGCGCCGTCTGCAAGGTAAGTAGAACGGCAAAAGGGTATGTACCGTAAGGTACATACCCTTTTTGTCAGCGATCCTTTGGGGATACCCTCGTTACAGCGCAGGCGGCTGATGCCGCGCCGCATCTACAAGGAGAAGTGTCAGCCCGATATAGACGATGCAGGCCAGCGCCAGCAGCGCACAGAAAAGGAGGCAGAGGATGTAGGCGGTTTTGCTTCCGCGCAGATATTTGCGGCATAGCACGATACCGGCGGCGGCCAGCACCAGCAGCACTGCGGCCAACCAAAGGGGCATATCGTCCACCTCCTTTACACGTTGCGGAATACGTCGATCATATCCGTAAACCACGTCAGCTCGCGGACAAAGCGCTCCCGCAGCTGCGCGGGGTTTTCGCGGCCCTTGCCGATCTGGAAAAAGCCGCGTCCGCTGTGGACGGCAAGATAGAGCCTGCCGTCAGGGTCGAGGTTTACGGCGAATTTGCCGAAGGAGGTGTCTGACAGTGCCAGAAGCCGCTCCAACCGGTTGGGGGTCAGGATGCGAAGGACGGCGGCCTCGTCGCCGCCTGTCAGGAGGAAGCGCTTGTCAAAGGCCTCGCTGCCTGTTTTGATGGTTTTGCCGCCGGACAGCTTATCCAGCGTCCCTCTCGGCCAGATGGTCAGCCACGTGGGAAATTCCCGGTTCAGCTGGCATAGCAGCCACTGACCGGCATAGACCTCCCGCTCGTTCTTCTCCCACAGGCCGGTCTCCTCACGCAGGAATTCATCCTCCTCTGTCAGTTTGATGGTGCATAGCTCCGTGGTCGACCCCCGATAGACGCCCCGGATATACCCGCTGCCGCTGCAATAGGTGTGGCGGGGTAGGGGAATATTGGTGTCCTCTGCGTTCAAAAGTGGCGGAGTGGGGTTCATCTGTACGTTTTCGAGGACAGTGCCTGCGATATCCGGCGCCATGGCGTCGAAGGTCTGCTGCCCGGCCTGTTCCTTGGATCTGCTCTGCACCGCCTGCCCCAGCGCGAGGACAATGCCGCCCAAAACGATCAGCACAAGATTGCCGCCCAGAAGAATACCGGCCACGGCGATCGCCACACCCAGCAGCGAAAGGAGTTTTCCGCCCCATTTGCCGCCCCTGCTCCTGCGAAGCCGCTGCGAAAGCGCCTCATCCGTCATGTTCCTGTTCTGTTCTGCCATATGTCTCTCCTTATTCCGCCGCGCCGGTCAGTCCAGGCGCTCGTAGTAATCGTAGTCGCCGGTAACACCCCAGTAGAGGCCGTTTTCACCGGCTGTTGCAATGAGGTAGGAGACGTCGTCAAAGCGCTCGGAATCGGCGGCATAGTGTCCCTGCGCCTCGTCCAGCACACGGAGCATCCCACTGTCGATGGCGGTCAGCGTGTCGTCCGACTGCTCGTATAGGACCCAGTCTCCCGCCACACCGATGCCGATGACGGACGCAGCCGTGTCCTCGCCCTCCAGATACCAGGTGCCGTCAAGACCCTGATGCGCGGTGTCCCCGCCCGCGAAGTCCTCCACCAGAGATTCCTCCGGCCGGAACACAAATGTCTCCGTCTCCGCGTCCCAGAACCACACCATCAGCACCTGCTGTCCGTCCAGCTCGAACAGCATCGCCGCATCACTGCTGCCGTCACCGTTCCGGTCGGCAAAGTCGATGCCCTGAAACGCCTCCCACGGGTCGCCTTGCAGGGTGATGGGATAGCGCACAGAGTCGTACAGGGTCTGTACCTCGTCGTCGAGATAAAAATCGGCGCTGTCCGCATGGACGCACACCAGCACATCAGTGTCCTCGCCGTCGCGGGTGATGGTGCCGCCGTCCCGGACGATGCCGGTGACACGCCAGTCGTCGCCCGCCACATCGCGGGGATCGTCGTCCTCACCGCCGCAGGCGGCAAGGCTCAGACACAGTGCCAGCGCCGATAGGAGCGCAAATAGCTTTTTCATGCGTTTCCCCCTTTTCTGCGGCGTTATGCCATCTTCTGATAGTAGTCGTATTCGCCGCCCCAGTAGATCACATCGCCGCCGACGAGGGTGAAATCGTAGACAACATCCTCATACAGGGAGGAGACGGCAAAATACTGTCCGGCGCCGTCCTGATTTACCTCGATGGTGCCGCAGTCCACCATGGTGGGGTCGCCGTCACCGCCGGGACGCTCCAGCAGCTCCCAGCTGCCGGAGGCGTCGAACTCGAGTATGCTGGCGGCGCCGGGCTCGCCGTCCTGATACCATGCACCGGCGAGGTATCCGTAATCGCCGTCGCCGGTGTTTTCACCCGGCGTATCACCGGTCACCTTCGTGAAGGTGCCGAGAGAATCCACATACAGCGTACCGACCTCGTCGAACCAGCTGCGGTAGGCCATGCCGTCGTGCTCGTTGTAGAAGTAGTCATAGTCATACTCCGGCACGAACTGGATAAAGCCGCTGGCGGTCACCTCTTCGTCGGCGTTGTACAGCGCAAAGCGCACCTCGTCGCCGGCGTCGCTGGTGGCGGAGATCAGCGTTTCGCCGTCCTCACCCCTCCACGCGCCGCCAAAGACATACAGATTCGACATCTGCTCACTGTCCTTGACCAGCCCCTCAAGGGAGTTCGGGGCGTTGTAAAAATTGTTGTCATTGTCGTCGCGGCCGTCCTCGCTGCCGCAGGCGGCAAGACTCAGGCACAGTACAAGCGCCAGCGCAAGGGACAAAAACTTATGGATGTGTTTCATCGTATTCTTCTCCTTTTTTAATACACGGTGTCAATGCTCCTGCTCCGCCATGGACAATATCTCATCGTGGCTCAGCTCCACATCGCCGAAGCGGACAAAGATGCCGTTGGTCACGGCGCTGTTCCACACCCGTATGTCTGCAAGTGGGCGAAACCGGATCTTATCCAGATACGGCTTCATGTCCAGCAGAAGACGGCTTCCGGACACAAAATCCACCTGCAAAACATGGTCGGGCAGCGGCGTGACGGCTGTGAGATACCTTCGGTTCAAGCGCGTGTCCTCCTTTCCGGGAAAATAAAGATCCACCGTACAGATATTGTACGGTGGATGGGATGGAAGAAACATTAACCAAAGGTTAGGTCTTTTGCCGGAGCAGCGCGGTAAGCTGTCTCCGCTTGGTGCGGGTGTCGCCCTCAATATGGAGCTTGGAATAGATCTGGTTCACATACTGCTTGACGCTGCCCTCGGAGAGGTAGAGCTTTTCCGCGATCTCACGGTTGGAAAGCCGCTGCCCCATCAGCTCCACGATCTCGTATTCCCGCGTTGTCAGCGCGCCCAAAACCGCCGGACGGACGCTTGCCATGCTCCGCGCCTGTGCCGCCTCGCCCAGCGCCATGATCTGCGCCGCAAGGGGAGACTGCGTTTCCCGCGCCAGCAGGGGTTCTATATAGTCGTAGTTTTCCACGAACGGCATCACAAAGCCATCCGGCGCGGCGTCGGAAAGCGCCTTTTCCAGCCAAGCGCGGGCTTCCCCGATCTTTCCCAGCTTCCCATAGGCTGCCGCCGTCTGGACGCGGAGGTGCAGCGCTACCAGCGCGTAGTGCATGGCCTCGCACACCGCCAGCAGCTCGGCGCTGCGCCCGATGACCTTGGCGTATGCACCCTCGGCAAGATAGACCTGATTTTCGATCATCTCCATCATGGGCTTGCCCGGCGCCAGCATATTGATATCAGAGAGGCGGTGCTGCGAGAAGATCTCTGGTATCTTGCCCGTTTCACCACGCAGCGCGTGGTAGTAGGCGCTGGTGGCGCTCCAGAGGTTGATCCACGCCGCGTCGTGATAGCGCAGAAGCTCTGCGTAGCGCTCGGCAAAGGTGTACTGCTGCTCCACGTCGGTATATCGCGAGAGCCGCCGCGACAGAAAATCGCAGCACAGCGCCATGTTGATCTGCCCGTTGTTCTTCACCTGCGCGTAGGCGCGCTCCAGCTCGATATGGGCATCGGTGAAGCGACCCTGACAGAACAGCGCCTCGGCGCGCATGATGGTCTCCGCACCCTGCCCGTGGTGGTTGGTGACCTGATAGTAGTGGGGCATACACTCGTCCATCTCGGCAAGCTCGCGCTCCAGCTCGCCCGGTGCGCGGTAGAACATCATCAGAACGGACGGCGAGCCAAAGGTCCAGCCGCCGCCGGATTGGATGCTGATGGCGGGGCGGGACATCTGCGCGCTGGCGCTGCGGTGCAGGCGGCTCATGGCGCTGATGTCGTTGTAGCAGAGAAAGCTCAGAATGAGGTCGCACTCGCCCAGCAGGTTGCCGCGCTCCTCCTCGGACAGCTCCGGGTGCTCCTCGATGGCTGCCAGCAGCAGAGCCTTCAGCTCCAGCATCTTCGGGATCTGCCGCCATGTGAACATCCGGCGCATCAGAACCAGAATGGCAAAGGGATAGGCCTTCAGCGTTTCGGCGGGGCATTTATCCAGCGCATCCAGCACGTCCTCCGGCTTCAGCGACGCCAGCAGGATACCTGCATCGCTGCGAATGACCCGCAGCAGCGCATCGTAATTCTCACTTCTCCGGTAGGCGGCGAGGGCGTGGAGATACTGCCGGTGCTGCTCATGCCACAGGCCGAAGCGCTCCCAATAGAGCCGCTGCGTTTCGGCATCCAGCCTGAGAAAACGCCGCTCGGCGCACGCCTTCATCATGTGGTGAAAGCGATAGGTCACGCCGTCCGGCAGCCGCGTGACAAAGGCGTTCTGCTCGGTCAGCAGGGAGAGGATCTGCCCCGCGTCCGGGTCACCGGTGATACACTGGGCCATCTCAACGGTAAATTCATCGGCCAGTCCCATGACCGCCAGAAACTCCCGCTGCTTTTCCGGCAGCGGATCGATCATGGCGGCGGTGAAGGTGGCGTAGATGTCGGAGTGGCGGCTGGGCAGTACGCCGCGCTCGGAGAGCGTCCGCAGATTCAGGTACACGGCGGAGAACCAGCCCTCGCTGGAATAGAGGAGGCTCTCCACCTGTGCGTCGGAAAGCTCCGTGCCGCAGCGGTGGGCGTAGACGGCAAGCTCTGTGTGGTTCAGGCGCAGCTGCTCCGTGCCGATCTGATAGACCTTGGCCCCCAGCCGCACCGTCTCCGCCGCGGGCAGGAAGCGGTCGCGGCTTGCAACGATCAGATGGACGTTTGCGGGCAGCCGGTTTGCCAGCATACAGAGGAACAGGGCGGCGCGCTTGTCCGTCAGCAGGTGGAAATCGTCGATAAAGAGATGGCAGGGGGTCTCGCCCGCCAGCGCGTGGCAGAGGCCGTCCGCCAGCAGCCCGCCGCCCGCTGCGTCCGTGGGGCAGGGATACTCCCGCAGGAAACCAAAGCCGGCGCGGGCAAACGCCTCCTGCACGCTTTTCCAGAAGATCGCAAGGTTATCGGAATACACGCTGATGCGGATGATATGCGGTGTCTCCGCCTTGGCGCGCTCGCTAAGATACCAGTTTACCGCCGTGGTTTTTCCATAGCCCATAGGAGCCACCACCGTTGTCATAGCGCAGCGGGAGATAGGCCGCAGACTCTCCTGCAGCCGCTCGGATATGTAGACGGTGTTCAAATTCCATTTCGGCTTTGGCATGACGCACACCTCCAACGATTTTCTATCCCAGGGGCTCCGGCGCAAGCGGCACGACGGCGACTATCCACACCTTTGCTGTGCCTGATGGCGGCTTACGTTTCTCTAATTTGCTTAATTGTACCTTTTTTCACGGTGAAATTCAAGTTCCCCGAAAGGAGACCGAAATCTTGAAGGATGCGGCGCGATTCCATATCCGACCGGTCCGCCCGGAGGCGGGCGTGTCATCGTGCGATGAGAACGCTTCACCAAGGCAGGAAAAGACAAGCTGCACCTTTCTTTTGGGAGGGCTTTGTGATACTATGTTAGCCGCAGCACCTGTATCTGCTGCATCCTTTCCAAAAACACACGCAACGAACGGAGACACTATGAATCAGAAAGAACTCAACGAAATTCGCCGGCGCTTCAAGCTGGACAAAAACGCATTCAGCAAGATCTACGGCTGCTATGTCAACAGCAACAAGGAGATCATCTCCTACGTGGACGCCTCCATGGGCCTCATGTCCCAGGAGGAGCAGGAGATGTACCTGGGACTTTTGAAGAAATCCCTGTCCGGCGCACTGGGGCGGAACCTGATGGATATCGTATTCTCCACCGCGCAGGTGGCGGACAGCGATGAGCACCGCCTGCTGCAAACCATCCGCCAGACGGACGCCCGGGATCAGAACTCCCGCGAGGCGCTGTACCGCCGCATCATCAACGCCTTGGACATGGGCGAGACCAACTACCTCATCCTGCTGGCGGCGGACACCTACGATGTGCCGTATAAGGGCCGGGACGACGAGACGTTTTCCGAGGGGTCGGACACGGTGTACAAGTACTTCGTGTGCAGCGTCTGTCCGGTGAAGGCCCCCACGCTGGAGCTGAAATACAGCAGCGAGGACAGCGGCTTCCACAGCGCCTCCACCGGCCATATCGCGCTGGCGCCGGAGCTGGGCTTCCTGTTCCCCGCCTTCGACGACCGGGCCGCCAACATCTACAACGCCCTCTTTTACAGCAAGAACGCCGCCGAGCTCCATCAGGAGGTGATCGACGCGGTGTTCCGCACGGAGCCGCCCATGTCCGCCGAGGAGCAGAAGAACGTGTTCGGCACGGCGCTGGGCGATACCCTCCAGAAGGAGTGCAGCTACGACGTGGTGCAGTCCGTCCACGAGCAGCTGCGTGAGCGTATCGCAGAGCACAAGGAGAGCCATGACCCCGAGGTGCTGACGCTGTCCATCCGCGAGGTGGGTGACGTGCTGACCAACAGCGGCGTATCCGAGGAAAAGGCGGAGGCGTTCCAGCAGGAGTGCCGCAGGCAGTACGGTGAGGATGTGACGCTGAACCCGAAGAACATCATCGACAGCGGCAAGTTCCAGATCACCACGCCGGAGGTGAAGATCGCCGTTGCGCCGGAGTACAGCCACATGATCGAGGCCCGCGTCATCGACGGCCGGCGCTACATCCTCATCCCCGCCGACGAGGGCGTGGAGATCAACGGCATCGGCGTGAACATCCCCAATCCGCAGAGGGCGGAGGAAACGGAGCATGAAAAGCTATAAGATGCAGGGTCAGTCCGATTATTTCTCCGGGATTTGAATTGTGAAAGACGCGGCCTTGTGGTATGCTGTACACAGAGCGGATCGATCCGCGGAGGTGCGCGGCATTACAACACAGAAAAGGAGAAGGATATGGGACTTATCAAAGCAGCAATGGGCGCCTGCGGCACGGTGAACAAGGGCAAGTTCTGCGCCAACTGCGGCACTCCCCGGCCGTAAAGAAAGGAGAACGTATCATGCGGATCAACTGGTTCAAGGACGAGAATCATCTGGTATATATCAACGGTGCCACCCAACTGGCGGAGCTGGAGCGGACGCTGCACTTCCCCGGTCTGGAGGAGGCAGCCAACGAGCTGCGGCAGCACCCAACGGCGGAGGGCTTTACCATCAAGGGCCCCAAGCGCACCAGCGGGCGGCTGTTCGTACCCGACCTGACCTTCGGCGAGCACATCGAGATGGGCGAGAACATCTTCTTCTACATGGGGGAGATGCAGGAGTGCTACGTCATCTACTGGCTGGACGCGCCGGTGGCGAAATGACAGAAAGCGCGGCGATGCCGTGAACAACACCCCGTTTGTCAGTCACACAGGCTGGCAAGCGGGGCGTTCAAGCGTATCGGCGATTTTTCTGCGGGGCGGGTGTCCGCATCCGACAGCCTGCGCCGTTATATAGAGTGATGGCGCAGACAGCGTAGCTGTGCTGCGGTACAGAAAGGACGGAGGTGAGGAGATGCTCCTTTACACACAGACCATCGGAGATGCGCAGCAGAGGCGGTTTTTTGAGGATGTATATACCGCCTACCGTGGCCGGATGCTGGCGCTGGCCCGGCGAAAGCTGCGTTCACCGGAGGATGCGGAGGACGCGGTGCATCAGGCGTTCCTCTCGCTGGCGGAGCATTTTGACCGGCTGGCGGCGCTGCCCCGCACAGAGCTGGAGGCGTACCTCACGGTGGTGGTGGAGCGCAAGTGCATCGATCTCCTGCGGCAGCAGAGCCGATTGTCCGGGACGCCCTTTGACGAGACGATCCCGCTGGTGACGCCAGCGCCCTGCGGCGACGCGCTGGCGGACGCCATGGGACGTCTGCCGCCCCGCTACCGGGAGGCGCTGCTGCTGCGTCATGCCTGCGGCTACTCCACGCGGGAGACGGCGGCGCTGCTGGAGCTGTCCTTCGCCGCCGCCCAGAAGCTGCTGTACCGGGCACGGGAGGCGCTGCGCGCAGAATTGGAAAGGGAGGCGATATGCCCATGAACACCACCTTCAGCGATGCCGCGCTGCATCAGGCGGCGCAGCGGCTGGCACATCAGATGTCCGCCGCCTTACCGGCGGAGGATGCCGGTTTTTCCGCCTGGTTTGACACGCGGATGGAGCCGCTGCTCCGCCGTGAGAGGCACCGCCGCACGGCGCGGCTCATCTGGCGGCGCACCGCCGCCGCACTGCTGGCCATTGTGATGGCCTTCGGCGCGGCATTGGCGGTCAGTCCCACGGCGCGGGCCGCGGTAGGGCGGTGGCTGCGTCAGATGACCACGGCGGTCACAGCCTATCAGTTCCCGGCCTCACAAAGCGCCGGAACATGGACGGGAAACGGCCCGACATGGCTCCCGGAGGGCTATGCGATGACATCTGATCTCACGGGGGACGACGGCGTCCGCTCGGTGCGGTACACCTCGCCGCAGGGCGATGTCATGCTGGCGGCAGTGGGCTTCCGCAGTGACAGGACCGTCTCCATGGAGGTGCGCAGCCACCAGACCGCCGGCCTGTCCGATATTCTCACCGGTCAGCGGCCCCAGGGGGAACCGGGCGAACCGGAGGGCTGCGATATCACGGAGGTGCAGGTGCGGAGCCGGGACGCCCAGTTCTATCAGTTCCGCCACCTGCCCGACAGGACACGCCCCGTCAGCGTGTACAGCGTGCTGTTTTACCTGGGCGGTGATACGGCGCCGTTTTACGAGGTATCCATACCGGAGCAGGGACGGCTGCTGGTATGGGTGGACGAGGACGCCGGGCAGGTATTTCTGCTGTTCGGCACCCCGGGACAAAAGGAGCTTTGCCGCATGGCGGAAAGCATGTATGAGGAGAGGAGCAATTCATGAAGAAATTTTTGATGCTGCTGGCGGCCATGCTGCTGGTGCTGGCCCTGACCGCCTGCGGCCGGCAGGCGGAGGAGGATGACGGAAAGGTGGTCTACGTCCCGATGTGGATGGAGCCCTATTCCGTGGTGTACTACGATGCCGACCTGAACCGCACTGTTGCGGAGGGCGGCGACCTGACGGAGGAGGAGATCAACAGCCGGGAGGATATTCTGGCCGTGGGCATGTACGGCTCTGTTCTGGCGGAGCCGGATACCAAGGTGGAGTACGATCTCCACGGTTTCCTCCAGAACATCTATTACAGGACTCCGGACGGCACCGGCTGGCAGCTGGAGCGTCCCCACGATATGGAATGAACAGGCACATCGGAACGGCCGCCGGAAGGCGGCCGTTCCGCGTATAAACCGCCGTATCCTGCGCATCCTACCGGAGAAAAGGAGGCGCGGAGCATGACAGATGAGACAAAGGAAACCAAGCAGGCGTCGGACTGCGGCGAGACGCAGGAGCAGCCCACCCCGGCCATGCAGCAGCTGGTGGACATGGGCTCCTCCGTGGTGAAGAACCGCCACGGCACAGTACACTGCCTGACCATCGTGGGGCAGGTGGAGGGTCATATGGTGCTGCCCAACAACACGAAAAGCACCAAATATGAGCACGTCCTGCCGCTGCTGGCGTCGCTGGAGGAGTCGGACGACGTGGACGGCCTGCTGTTGCTTCTGAACACCGTGGGCGGCGACATCGAGGCAGGGCTGGCCATCGCGGAGCTGGTAGCGGGGATGCGCCTGCCCACGGTGACGCTGGTGCTGGGCGGCGGACACTCCATCGGTGTGCCGCTGGCGGTGTGCGGCAAGGAGACGTTCATCGCCCCCAGCGCCTCCATGA
>OLGE01002914.1_pt1 | contig 14360 bp, 9 predicted proteins | sample 1605151 | NCBI WGS metagenome assembly OLGE01 (sample SAMEA3888912, study PRJEB22519) | human gut metagenome | biome: human gut; feature: human-associated habitat; material: faeces | place: Denmark | collected 2010
CCGGTCATAACGAAGACGGGGTGGCTGAAATGCCAATGGTGCGGTGCAAGCCCGCTGCTGGACGATTCCCCACTCCTAGGGTGCCGAGGGCGAATATGGGAGACCTATATCATATTGACGCAGATGGACTGTAAGCCTATCTGCGACGCGAGAGTTGAAACTACTGTCAGCTCTCTTTACATTGCCACCTATCCGCAGGTGACACACTTTTTGACGCTATGAAGGATTCTTCTGGCTAGTATCAATTTGAACGATTACATCTTGGTTACAGATTGTAAGTGGTGGGTGCAGAATAGCCCTTTTCGTGGGCTCGTATATAGAGGGGTATTTCTTCGGAGTATCTTCTTTCACGAAGGTTTGCTTGTACTCGTATGATTATTATGACAATTCCGTTTAATAGCAGACGCACGATTTGCAAATGCAAATTGTGACTTTTTTGTTAATTTTCAAAAGCATTGCTACGTTTTGGCCTTTCTCGATGCCTACCAATTAGAGGGACAATTTTTCGGAAGCCTTAAATTTCGAAGATTTTCTATAAAACTCTGTTCTTTGAAAACAGAATAGTTCAATCGTCCGGTACTTCACAAAAGGTACTTCTGTAACTCGCAGCCCGGTCATAACGAAGACGGGGTGGCTGAAATGCCAATGGTGCGGTGCAAGCCCGCTGCTGGACGATTCCCCACTCCTAGGGTGCCGAGGGCAAATATGGGAGACCTATATCATATTGACGCAGATGGGCTGCAAGTCTATCTGCGATGCGAGAGTTGAAACTACTGTCAGCTCTCTTTACATTGCCGCCTGACCGCAGCCTTGCTGCAAAGGATATAACCGCAGGTGGCACACACTTTCGACCTTAAACTACTTATACAGAAGGAGTGCCTATGAAGTTTAACGATGCCTATTCCCAGATGTTTCCCGGTTACCCCGATGCCGTCAGCCTTCAGCAGGCTGCGGAGATGCTTGGTCTGAACCGCCATACAGTTGGGGAACTGATCCGTTCCCGCCGCCTGTTTGCGCTTAAAATCGGCCGCACCTACCGTATCCCGAAGCTGAGCGTGATCGAGTTCCTGCTCACCGGGCAGAGCACCTTCCCGGCTGGAAATCCGCCGCTGGATGTGGTATGCTGTGGGTGCAGCAACGGACAGCACGCCTGTTGACCCAAAGGAGGTTTATGATGAAAACTACAGGGTCTGTCCAAGAGAAAAATGGACGTTTCTATTTCGTGGTCAATCTTTATGATGCCAACGGCAAGCGGAAGATCAAGTGGATCTCCACAGGTTTGACCGTCCGGGGCAACAAGCGCAAGGCAGAATCCATGCTCCGGGAAGTATTGCTCCACTATGATGAGACCGGGGAGCTGCCCACAGGGCGGGGCGGAGCCTACGAAAAAGTAGATGCTAAAACCGCCAAGCCCCTGCCGCTGCCCCTCCAGCCCGTCAACAAGTCGGAGATGTTGTTTCTGGACTATCTCAACGAGTGGGTGCAAATCCATAAAGCATCCATCCAGCCTGCAACCTTTATCAGCTACAATCGGATGATCACCGGGCGCATCACGCAGTATTTTGAGCCGCTGGGCTTGAAGCTGTGCGAGGTCACGCCGCAGGTGCTGGATGAGTTTCAGGAGAAGATCTTGCTGGAGGGCTACACCACCAACACGGTCATTCACTACCACGCCATCTTCGGTAAAGCATTCAAGGATGCCGTCCGCAAGGACTATCTGGAAACCAACCCGATGCTGAAAGTTGACCGCCCGAAGAAGAACAGCTTCCGGCCCAACTTCTACTCCAAGGATGAAGTCCAGCAGCTGCTGGAAGTATCGCAGGATGACCCCCTGCACCTGTGCATCCTCATTACAGCCTACTACGGTCTGCGCCGCAGCGAGGTGCTTGGGCTGAAGTGGTCGTCTATCGACTTTGAGCGCAAGTCCATCACCATCAATCACAAGGTGACGGAACAGTTGGTGAACGGCAAGTACGTTCCTGTGGTCAGCGATGTGATGAAGAACAAGACCAGCTGCCGTACTCTGCCGCTGATCCCGGCTGTGGAAGAAGAACTTCTGAAGCAGAAGGAAAAGCAGCAGCTTTACCGCAAGCTGTTCAAGAAGAGCTACAGCACTGAGTATCTGGATTTCGTCTGCACCGATCAGGAAGGCAAGCTGATCCGCCCGAACTTCGTGACGGAGCACTTCGACTGGCTGCTTCGGAAGTATAGCTTGCCCCGCATCCGCTTCCACGATCTGCGCCACAGCTGTGCCAGCCTGATGGTGATGAACGGCGTATCCATGAAGCAGGTTCAGGAATGGCTGGGGCACAGCACCTTTTCTACCACCGCTGACATCTACGCACATCTCGATTACAAAAGCAAACAGGGGTCTGCTGGGGTCATTGCGAACCTTTTGGGAGAATCCAAACTCCCCAAATAATTATGGATTTATCGTTCATGTATAAAGCATACTGTGATGAGGAAAAAGCGGCCTTTCTTTGCTTGATGCAAAAGAAAAAGTCGCAGGTTCGTTTGAATCTGCGACTTCTGGCGGAGATGGTGGGATTCGAACCCACGTGCCCGATTAAGGACAAAACGATTTCGAGTCGTTCTCGTTACGACCGCTTCGATACATCTCCAAGTATATTTTCATGGCCAATTTACGATTTGTATATCGCAAATCGGCCTTGAAACTTGGAACAGTTGCTGTTAGAATATTGTTAGAAAACGCATCGTTCAGACAGGCTTTGAAGCCTGTCAGGACATCAAAATTGACGTTCCCTCGTGTGATATGGAGACATCCAGCGAAGCATCCACTTGGATTTCGAGTCGTTCTCGTTACGACCGCTTCGATACATCTCCATATTCATAGCTATATAATTATAGCAAAAAGCCGCCGTTCCGTCAACACTTTCTGCCGGAGGAGCCCACAGCGCCAAAGAGGCCCTCTGGTCAGGGATGAGCGGAAGCCGCTGCCGCCCTCTGTGGGGTGGGGCACCCTCCTTTTCCTCTCTGCTCCGGGGAGCCTTTTTCATGCTGTACTGTCATTTCCAAGGGCAAGATTGTAAAATTGTGGAATCATCGTGCGGATTTTCACAAAATATTACTATTTTGCCCAAAGATTGTACAAACTCTGCCCCCCTCTGTTGTGCTATACTGAAATCAACAACCGGCCTGTTTCCGGCATTTCTTCTGCCATGCAGGCCGCCGAAACAAAGAAGAAAATCAGAAGGAGCAGTATCGATGAGAGAGATCATTTCCTTGAACGAAAACTGGACCCTGTCCTTCCCCAAGGGCGACCATGTGACGGAGCAGGTCAACCTGCCCCACACCTGGAACGCTGTGGACGGCAACGACGGCAACGGCAGCTATCTGCGCACCACCGGCGTTTACACCCGCACCTTCGAGCAGCCCAAGCAGCCCCGTGAGGGCGGCCGCACCTATGTTGAGGTGCTCGCTGCTGCGCTGAGCGCCACCGTGAAGGTCAACGGCACGGTTGCCACCACCCATGAGGGCGGCTTCTCCATCTTCCGTGCCGATGTCACCGATCTGTGCCACGAGGGTGAGAACGAGCTGACCATCGAGGTCTCCAACGAGGACACCCCGTCCATGTACCCCGCTTCCGCCGACTTCACCTTCTACGGCGGCCTGTACCGCGGCGTGAACCTGATCAGCGTGCCCGGCACCCACTTTGACCTGGACTACTTCGGCGGCCCCGGCATCAAGGTCACCCCCAAGCCCACCGAGGACGGCGGTGCCACCTTTGAGATCGAGAGCTGGGTCACCAACGGCGAAGAGGCCTATACCGTGATGTACAGCATCGAGGACTGCTACGGCAACGAAGTTGCTTCCGGCGTGCGCCCCTGCGACAGCACCAAGGTCACCCTGTACGTTCCCGATGCCCAGCTGTGGAGCATGGACGAGCCCAACCTGTACACCGTGACCGCCCGCCTGCAGAAGAACAACGAGACCTTTGACGAGATCTACGCCAACGTGGGTGTCCGCAGCTATACTGTGACCCCGAACGACGGCTTCTCCATCAACGGCGTGCCCACCCCGCTGCGCGGCGTGGCTCGTCATCAGGATCGTCTGTACAAGGGCAACGCCCTGACCGCTGAGGATCACTACGAGGATGCCATGCTCATCAAGGAGCTGGGTGCCAACACCATCCGTCTGGCCCACTATCAGCACAGCCAGGACTTCTACGACGCATGTGACGAGCTGGGCTTCGCCGTCTGGGCTGAGATTCCCTTCATCAGCGTCTTTAAGAAGGACCCCTCCGCTCACCAGAACTGCCGTCACCAGATGACCGAGCTGATCATCCAGAACTACAACCACCCCTCCATCATGTTCTGGGGCCTGTCCAACGAGATCCTGATCGGCGGCATCTGCCAGGAGCTGGTGGACAACCACCACGACCTGCAGAAGCTGGTGCGTGAGCTGGATCCCACCCGTCTCACCACCATTGCCCACGTCTCCAACACCCCTGTTGACGGCCCCATGCATCACATTACCGATGTAGAGAGCTACAACCACTACTTCGGCTGGTACGGCGGCAAGATGGAGCAGAACGGCCCCTGGCTGGACAAGTTCCACGCCGAGCACCCCGACATCTGCATCGGCATCTCCGAGTACGGCACCGAGGGCATCATCAACTGGCACAGCAACGATCCCCAGTGCAAGGACTACACCGAGGAGTATCAGGCACTGTACCACGAGCATCTGGCTCAGGTGTTCGAGGATCGTCCCTGGGTGTGGGCTACCCACTGCTGGAACATGTTCGACTTTGGCTGTGCTGCCCGCAACGAGGGCGGCGTTGCAGGCCGCAACAACAAGGGCCTGATGACCATTGACCGCAAGACCAAGAAGGACAGCTACTTTGTCTACCAGGCATACTGGTCCAAGCAGCCCATGGTCCACATCGCTGGCCGCCGCCATGCACAGCGCGCAGGCGAGACCACCGAGATCAAGGTCTACTCCAACCAGGACACCGTTGTGCTGTACGTCAACGGCAAGGAAGTCGGCCAGCAGACTGCGCACCGCGTATTCAAGTTCAATGTTGCTCTGGAAGAGGGCTTCAACACCATCCTGGCCGTTGCCGGTGACGTGAAGGATTCCATCACGCTGGAAAAGGTCGAGAAGGAGCCTGATTGCTACACTCTGCCTGAGTTCAACGAGCGTCAGGAGGGCGTTGCCAACTGGTTCAAGCAGGTCGGCAGCCTGGATCTGAAGGCTCCGATGGAGTTCCCCGAGGGCTATTACAGCATCAAGGACAGCATGGAGGATCTCTCCAAGAACGAAGAGGCTCTGGCTCTCGCTACCAGGGCTGTCAAGCTGGCCACCAACTTTGACGTCAAGCCCGGCGTTGGCATGTGGGATATGATGAAGCGCATGACCCCTGAGGCTATGGCTAAGATGATCAACATGCCCGACGGCTTTATCGAGAGCCTGAACGCACAGCTGATCAAGATCAAGAAGTAAGTACTTCCTGCATCTGAACACCAAAAAACAAACGAACCGCCCCGGCACTGCACAAAGCAGCCGCCGGGGCGGTTTTCGATTCCTCATCTCCACACACGCTGGCAAACCAAAAGGGCCCTGCGGCATTTGCAGGGCCCTTTCGGTTATGGGAGATCATGAAATATCAAAGCATCTCTGCCATACGATCTCAGCCTGTGGCTCAGCGCTTCTTGCTGCGCTTCTTCTTGCGCGGGGCAGAGCGGGCAGGGTTCTGGGTGGGAACAGAATCATTGGAGCGCTTCTGCTCCATCCGATATCTGACGTAATTGGGAATCACGACCGCGATCACGATCAGCAGAATCCAGACCAGGATGCTGGGCTGCTCGTGGTTGGTGTTGAACAGAAACTGCATGACATTATCCATAGGGTGTTTTCCTTTCCGGCCCAGCAGGCCGCCAGAGGGCTTTTTACAGCCAGATGTTGCCGTTCTCGTCCGGTTTCATGGGCACGGCAATGATAAAGTCCACGATGGTCATAGCGGCAGAGAAACCACTCCAGAAGGTTGCCAGATACAGCAGGCCCAGCACCGGGCGCTTGGCATAGAACTGGTGCGCACCAAACGCGCCCAGAATGCACAGGCGCATATACTTCTTACGGCTGACACAGTGCTTTTCACGGTGTTCTCTCCAGTATAACAGGTGGTCGATGGTGTTCCAGATGAACCCATGGTCCGGGTCCTTTACCCACTGTGTCTTTTCTTCCATTTACGATGTACCTCTTGTCTGAATTTTGTTCCAAAAGCAGAAAACCGCCCGCCGCAAGGGCGAGCGGTTTTCCTATTTGATTTTACAGGTTTCCGCAGAAAATTGCAAGTACCAATTAGGCGTTCTCAGCCATGGTCTTCATCTTGATCTGAGCGACCTCATCCTGGATCTCTTCCATCTTCTCCTTGGTCAGGGGATAGAACTTCATAGCGATCAGGTTGCAGACCAGGCCGATCATGATCATGCCGTATGCGCAGAAGACAACGCCCATACGCAGGCCCGGGGTAACAGGGTCACCCATAACGGGGTTGTGGTCGGTGAAGCCGCACATGCTGAACATGATACCGGCGACCATGGGAGCGAAAGAGGAGACCAGCTTATCCACGAAGCTGAACAGGGTGCCCATCAGGCCGGGGACGTACTTGCCGGTACGGTAGACTTCGTAGTCAGCGCAGTCAGCGGTCATGGGGATGACGATGTTACCGGAGATACCCTGGAAACCAGCAGTGATGATGGTAAAGACCAGATAGATGATCAGGAAGTAGCCCCAGTTCAGAGCACCAGTCTCGGGGTTGGAGGTCATAGTGGTAGGATCACCGAACAGCCACAGAGCTGCCAGGATACCATTGGTGATCAGACCGCCCACAGAACCGATCAACATAGCCTTGCGCTGACCCAGACGGGTAGCAAAGAAGCTGATGAACAGGAAGCACACGATGGTGCTGGGGATGGTCACCAGACCGGTAACGTTACTCTGCAGCAGGTTGGAACCGGCGATGCAGGCGAACATGGCGACCATGACGGCGCTGGACTTTGCAGAAGAACCCAGCTTATCGGTAGATGCGGACAGGACCAGCATCTGGATGGCGCGGTTGTTCTTCAGGGTATCCCAGTAATCCTTCAGGCCGACCTTGACAGGTTTGCCAGTGCCGAAGAACTCGGAACGATCCTTGGGAGCGATGGAGATCACAGCGATGATGGTGAAGATCGCAGACATGACAGCGGTCATCTTCCACAGGGTGTCAAAGAACTCCAGAGATGCGTAACCGCCCACATCGTTGTAGCTGTTGGCGATACGGGGAATGATGATGCCCAGGATAGCAAACACCAAGGTGTTATACACACCGTCGAAAGAAGCGAACATGGGGCGCTGTTTGGGATCGTTGGTCACACAAGACTGAGCGGACTTGGTAACGACACACTGGCAGGTGTAGCCCAGGTAGTAGACCATCAGAACGATCACATAGAAGGGGAAGCGCACGCCCTGAGGCAGCTTGTGGGTCACATGGAATGCGACCCAGCTGGTGACGCACAGGATGATCTGACCGATCACGATGAACGGGCGGTTCTTGCCGAACTTGCCGTTGGTCTTATCGACCATGAAGCCGACGAACGGGTCAGTGACACCGTCCCAGATACGCATCATCATGGTCAGGGAAGAAGCGACCATCATGCCAACGCCGACCCAGCCCATCAGGTAGTAGGTAGCGTAGTTCATCATCATCAGATAAACGTTGGTTGCGGTGTTGTTCAGCGCGTAGCCTGCGATACGCCACAGGGGAACGCGGTGGATGCCGTTGTGCTCATAGTCCTTATCATAGAACTTATCCGGCAGACTTCTGGTTTTTGCCATTTCATTCTCTCCTTTGTTCACACAGGAACATTCTCCGTTTTCTCCATGGGGCTTACAGCTGCCACTGCGTACCAGCCCGTCCGGAACTTTATGTCTATATTATGAACGTTTTTTGATATATCTGTTAGTAATATTTTAAGGTAAAACAGGTCGATTTTACGATTATGAGAAAAGTTTCACTAATGTGAAAAATTCTATTGTGCTTATTGCACAATCAATTGATATACTAGTATAGCACAACGCCAGTTAGCTGCCACTATGTTCTACGCCGGAGAACGGGCCTGCAAACGCCAAAAAGGGCCCACGGCAAATGCCGCAGGCCCTTTCTGGCGCTAGGAGGTAAATGAATGAATAGAGGAAGATGTCAGATCAGGATGTCGCCGTTCTCATCGGCCTGCATGGGCAGTGCAATGAGAAGGTCGGTCACGCAGAGGAAAAAGGGCACCACGCTCCAGAAGAACAGGGTGTAGAAGGCCGCCAGCGCATACCGCTTTTCATAGTAGCGGTGGCCGCCGCACCAGCCCAGAAACAGGCAGAGCAGAAGGTACTTCTTTTTGTTCACCTTGTGCCTTACGCGGTTCTTTTTCCAATCGTGATACTTACCAATGAGGCCCGGGCTCTTCTCCTTTTCAAGATCGATGCCGGCTTCCAGCTTGGCATCCTGCAGCGCCAGCTCCGCCTTGATAAAGTCATCCCGTGTGAACTCTTCGCCGGTCTCCAGCTTGTGGAACACATCGTCCGTTACCTGCTGGCGGCTGCCGGTGCCGTAATAGCCGGTGCTCCAATCGTCCTTTTCCTCGTCGTAGTGCTCCACATCGCCCAGCAGCTCGCCGGTGGTGGGGGCCTTTTCCGGGGCCTCAGCGGAGGGGGCCGGGGTGGTCTCAGGGGTCTGGTTCAGCTTGTTTTCTTCTGCCATAGTGGTATTCCTTCCGGGTCTCAGGGTATCAGAAAGTCCTGCGGCAGAGGATGGCCCGCCGCAGGACATTTCCGGTTACGATGCAGGACAGCGGCGCTGTCCCGGATTCAAAATTTCCGCAGGGAGATGGTTGGCCTTAAGCCTGCTTTGCAGCAGCCTCAGCCTTGATGCGGCCGATCTCAGCCTGGATCTCTTCCATCTTCTCCTTGGTCAGGGGATAGAAGTGCATAGCCACAACGTTGCACAGCCAGCCAACGATGGGCAGCAGGACGAAGCAGCCGATGGTTGCCCAGAAGATGCCGTCAGAGTACGGAGTCAGGGTGTCGGGCAGAGCGTCCTTGAAGCCGGCCACGGAGTAGAACAGGGCCACCAGAGTGGTTGCCAGAGAGGAGACCAGCTTATCCACGAAGCTGAACAGGGTGCCCATCAGGCCGGGGACATACTTACCGGTACGATAGACCTCGTAGTCGGCGCAGTCAGCGGTCATGGTGATGACGATAGAGGAGGACAGAGCCTGCACACCGCGCCATGCGATGACCAACAGGATGAAGATCAGGCCCACTGCGCTCCAGCCGGTGAACAGGGTGCCCCAGGTGTCAGGACGGATGATACGGAATGCGGGGATTGCAAACTTGGAAGCATCGCCCTTGGGGTTCACAAAGACCAGGAACAGGGTGATGATGATAGAACCGATGATGCCGCCATAGGTACCGGTCATCATGGATGCCTTCTGGCCCATCTGACGTGCGATCTTGTTCATCAGCAGGATGGAGATCAGAGCGATGGGGATAGAGGTGATCTGAGAGTAGCTGGAGAATGCGGCATAGTTGCCGAAGATGATGCCGAACAGGCAGATCATAACAGTGGAGTTGCTCATGGTGGACATGAACAGCTTATCAGTAGACGCGGAGACCACCAGCATCTGGATGGCGCGGTTGTGAGCCAGGGTGTCAACGTAATCCTTCACGCCGACCTTCTGGGCGGTGCCCAGACCGAAGTACTTGGAGTTATCCTTACGCCACAGGGCGATGATGGCGCAGACTGCAAAGACAGCGGACAGGCCGCCGAACATCAGCTGCATGGTGGTGAACAGGCCGGGGTTGTAGAAAGCGGACAGGCTGCCGCCGGACTTCTCCACGATGCCTGCCAGAGCGGGGTTCTGTGCCACCAGAGAAGCGATCTCTGCAGCGTTGTTCTCAGCAGTCAGGGTGAACTTGGGGACCAGGCTGTCGGTAACGATGACAGGGATGACAATGTTCATCAGGATGATGTTGTACACGGTATCGCACATTGCGAAGATGGGGCGCTGCTTGGGATCGTTGGTCAGGCAGGTCTGAGCAGACTTGGTGACAACGCACTGGCAGGTGTAGCCCAGGATGTAGATCATGTAGATGATGATGAACGCAACAAAGCGGACACCAGTGCCCATCTTGGGGATGAAGTTGAACATCACGAAGGTGGTGACGAACATGATGATCTGACCGATGACAATGAACGGACGGTTTTTGCCGAACTTGCCGTTGGTCTTATCGACCATCATACCAACGAACGGGTCGGTGACACCGTCCCAGATACGCATGATGGTAACAATGGAACCGGCCAGCACGGATGCCAGACCGACGATACCGATCAGGAAGTAGCTGATGTAACCGACCACCATCATGTAGGTGTTGGTGGAGGTGTTGTTCAGAGCGTACATCATGATCTCCCACATTTTCGCTCTGTGGATGCCGTTTTCTTCAAGCTGCTGTTTGACCTTTGCCATAGAGAAGCTCTCCTTTCAATTCTGCGGCCGGTGTGCTGCCACTCACTCCGGCCTTTCATTCGGTCCCCCGTGGGCTGCGGCTGCCACATCGCGAACCGGGGGATTTTTATGTATACATTATGAACTATCCATCAAATTTCTGTTAGTAAAATTTTGAGGTAAAACAGGACAATTTTACTCTCCTTGGGCGAAATCAACAGTTTTAAAAAACAGCGTTCGTCATTTTGCACATGATTGCAAGATACTAGTACAGCACATTCCACAAAACAGACTTGTATTCCAACCGCGCGCAAAAAAGAATACAAGGAAAGTGCGGAAATATCCAAAAAATTTTCTAGTTGTTCCGCGCGGCGGCCTATTATAATAGGTATAGCATCTGCGGCTCTGTGGCATGGGCCGCTGCGTTCAAAAGAAAAGGAGAAAACACTATGGCAGTGAAAGCATCCGAGCGTGTAAAGCGCTACCAGAACCCCAACGGCCCCACCATCAGCACCGTGGAGCGCAAGGTCATCGAGCAGGACGGCCTGTATTTCAAGGACATCGACGGCACCGGCACCGTCAGCGCAGTCAACGACTGGCGCTTGACCCCGGCTGAGCGCGCCGAGGCCTATGTCAAGGTTCTGACCACCAGCGAGAAGATCGGCCAGATCTTCACCTCCGACTGGCGCATGGGCCCCAAGTATCCTTCCCCCCGTCTGGCAGCCAACGGCCACAAGCCCGTGGGCGATGACTCCGGCCTGCTGGATGAGGCACCGGTGGACGTTTCCGACAGCATCTTCGGCCATCAGGCGCTGCCCAGCACTTCCGACATGGTCAAAAAGTGCTTCAACCGCCACGTCATCCTGCGCGAGAGCCCCACGCCCGAGGATCTGGCAGATTACCTGAACCAGCTGCAGTACCTGACCGAGACCTGTGATCACTTTGTTCCCATGCAGGTCATGTCCAACAGCCGCAACGAGAACGGTGAGGTCGTGTTCGGCATGAACGATGCCACCGGCGTGTTTGCCACCTATCCCGGCACCCTGGGCATTGCTGCTGCCGTCAAGGGCACCGCACGCATCGACATCATCGACAAGTTCGCCGACACCATCCGCCGCGAGTGGAATGCCTGCGGCCTGAAGAAGGGCTACATGTACATGGCCGACTGCGTCACCGACCCCCGTTGGCAGCGCACCTTCGGCACCTTTGGCGAGGACCCGGAGCTCATTGAGGAGATCTTCGACCACCTGATCCCCGGCATCCAGGGCGGCAGCAACGGCGTTACCCCCGAGGGTGTTTCCATGACCGTGAAGCACTTCCCCGGCGGCGGTGCCCGTGAGAACGGCTTTGACCCCCACTATGCAGCAGGCCAGTGGAACATCTACGCCACCCCCGGCTCCCTGCAGAAGTACCACATCCCGGCATTCCGCGCAGCCATCCGCCACAATGCCGAGTCCATCATGCCCTATTACTCCAAGCCCAGCGCCGAGAAGAGCGCTCCGCAGGAGGACTTCAACGGCAACCCCATCGAGCTCCAGCCCTACGGCTTTGCCTATAACAAGGTGTTCATCGACGGCCTGCTGCGCGGCCAGATGGGCTTCAAGGGCTACATCAACTCCGACACCGGCATCGTCCACAACATGTGCTGGGGCGTTGACATGCTGGACGAGCCCGAGCGCATCGGCTATGCTGTCACCCAGAGCGGCGTGGACCTGATCTCCGGCCTGCTGGACAACGAGCTGGGCGAGGAGAGCTACGCCCGCGGCACCAACGACTACTACGACACCCACGCGGTGCCCGCCGGCTTCAAGAAGGAAGATCTGGTGCTGACCGATGCCAGCCTGAACCGCGCTGTCAGCCGCACCCTGACCGAGCTGTTCCGTCAGGGCATGTTCGAGGACACCTACGCCGACCCCAGGAAGGCCGCCGAGGTCGTTGCCACCAAGGCCGACTGGGAGGAAGCTTCCCGCGTGCACCGCGAGTCCGTTGTCCTGCTGAAGAACGACGGCACCCTGCCCCTGAAGGACGGCACCAAGGTCTACGCTGAGGCCTTTGGCAAGAGCGCCGAGGCCGGTGAGGCCGCCACCAAGGCCCTGCGCGAGATGCTGGGCAATGTCACTCTGGTGGACACCCCCGACGAAGCCCAGGTGGCCCTGCTGATGGTCAGCCCCCAGTCCGGTGCATACTTCAACGCCACCCCGGGCTACCTGGAGCTGGACATCTGCGAGGACAAGACGGTCTGCAACGTGGATGAGAGCGGCAAGCCCACCACCGAGACCCACAAGGAGACCACTCTGGTGGGCGCAAACCGTCTGGCCGGTATCGCTGCTGCGGTCCACGCCCACGGCGGCAAGGTCGTTTCCAACATCAACTGCCCGCTGGCCTGGGAAGTTGGCAGCATCGAAAAAGTCTCCGACGCGCTGACCGTCGGCTTCGATACCTACCCCTCCGCAACGCTGGATGTCCTGTTCGGCCGCTTTGCCCCGGTCGGCAAGCTGCCGCTGACCCTGCCCAAGGGCGACGAGGTGCTGGCTGTGAACGCGGACGGTGTCTGCATCAGCCCCAACGACGTGCCCGGCTTTGCAAAGGATGCCTACATGCCCGACAGCATGAAGGACGAGAACGGCAAGGCTTACGCCTACCGTGATGCCGCAGGCAACTACTACGAGATGAACTTCGGCCTGACGTTCTGAGGGCAGCCCTCTCCGTCTCGCTCAAACCAAAGGAGACACTTTCCATGGCACAAACGCAGAAAAAACAGCAGGATATGGGCACGGGTGACGTGAAAAAGCTCCTGCTCCAGCTGATGATCCCCGCCGTTGTGGCGCAGGTGGTCAACCTGCTGTACAACATCGTGGACCGCATCTACATCGGCCACATCTCGGGGATCGGCGCGGCGGCTCTGACCGGCGTGGGCCTGTTTACCCCCATCCTGATGCTCCTGAACGCCTTTGCCATGCTCATCGGCTCCGGCGGCGCGCCCCGCACCGCCATCGCCATGGGCCAGGGCGACAAGAAGCAGGCAGAAAAGATCGTCAGCAACAGCTTTACCATGCTGCTGCTCTTCTCGGTCGTCCTGACCATCGTCTTTTACGCCGCCGCACCCACCCTGCTGCGGCTGTTTGGTGCCAGTGACACCACCCTGCCCTACGCTCTGGCTTACAGCCGCATCTACATTCTGGGCACCATCTGCGTGCTGATCGTGCTTGGCATGAACACCTTCATCACTGCGCAGGGCTTTGCCAAGATCAGTATGCTGACCACCGTTATCGGCGCGGTCATCAACATCGTGCTGGACCCCATCCTCATCTTTGGGCTGGGCATGGGCGTAAAGGGTGCTGCCATTGCCACCGTGCTGAGCCAGGCAGTGGGTGCCATCTGGGTCATCCGCTTCCTCACCGGCCCCAAGACCATCCTCAAGATCCGCAAAGAGGACATGAAGCTGGAAGGGAAGATCATCATGCCCGTGCTGGCACTGGGCATTTCCACCTTCGTCATGCTCTCCACCGAGAGCCTGCTGTCCATCAGTTTCAGCTCCAGCCTGGCCCGTTACGGCGGTGACGTGGCCGTGGGTGCCATGACCGTGATCACCAGCGCCTCCCAGCTGTGCACCTTGCCCATCTCGGGCATCTGCCAGGGCGGCCAGCCGGTGATGAGCTTCAACTTCGGTGCAGGCAAGAGGGACCGCGTCAAGCAGGCGTTTCGCTTCCAGCTGACCCTCTGCCTGAGCTACACCACCATCTTCTGGCTGCTGATGATGCTGGTTCCCGGTGCAGTGGCTGGCATCTTCACCTCGGATGCCTCCCTGATCGATTACACCACATGGGCCATGCGCATCTATATGGCGGGTATCTTCTCCAC
>OLGE01002916.1_pt1 | contig 14351 bp, 8 predicted proteins | sample 1605151 | NCBI WGS metagenome assembly OLGE01 (sample SAMEA3888912, study PRJEB22519) | human gut metagenome | biome: human gut; feature: human-associated habitat; material: faeces | place: Denmark | collected 2010
ATAAACTCGAGAGCAGACGCATGATGAAAGCCGAGGCTTGCATGGCGAACGTTGAAATCGAGCCCGACGACGTCGACGTCAACGACACCGCAACGTTCGTGTGGGAAATTTTATAATTTTATAAATTTATTCCGGAATTTTCAAGGCGGAAATTTGCGTAAAATCAAAAAATAAGGCGTAACCGAACAAATCGGTTGCGCCTTTTCGGTAATAGGTGATATTGAATGTATCGCCGAACAATTAATTATCGGGGAAGAGATATTTTATCGCCTGATAAACGTGCTTTATCGGAACGATTTCGATTTTATCCGCGTATTTTTTCAGATTATCGCAGTTTCTCGCCGGCATCAAAACTTTTTTATAGCCCAATTTGTAAGCGTTTTCCACGCGTTTGTCGGCTTGGGTTACCGGGCGGATTTCGCCCGTTAAACCGATTTCGCCGAACGCGCACACGTCGCCCGCCACCGATTGATTTTTGTAAGAACTCGCCAGAGCAAGCGCGACGGCAAGGTCGCTTGCAGGCTCGCTCAGTTTTATTCCTCCCATAACGGTTACGTAAACGTCGAACGTGTAAAACGGCATATAGGCGCGTTTTTCGAGTACGGCGAGAATGAGCATCGTGCGGTTATAGTCAAGTCCGAGCGGCATTCTGCGCGGCATACCGAAAACGGTTTTGGAAAGAAGCGTCTGAATTTCCACCGGCATGCAGCGGTTGCCCGAAATCGACGGCGTGACCACGCTCCCGGGTTCTTTTCCGTGTTCTTCCGAAACGAAAATGCCGTTGTAGTCCTTAACGCCGAAAATCCCGTTTTCTCTCATCTCGAAAACGCCCACTTCCTGAGCGGAGCCGAATCTGTTTTTCACAGCGCGGAGCAGTTTATAGTTATCCTGCGGTTGCCCCTCGAAGTAAAGCACCGTATCCATAATATGTTCGAGAACCTTCGGACCGGCAATCGCGCCCTCTTTGGTGACGTGTCCGACTATGAAAACGGTCGTTTTCGACGATTTTGCGAATCGCATAAGCCGCGACGCGCATTCTTTCACTTGCCCGACCGTGCCGGACGAGCCGCTGAGATCGCTGAGATAAACCGCCTGAATGGAATCGACGATCAAAAAGTCGTAATTTTCGGCTTCGTCGATAATGTTGTCGAGGCAGGTTTCGTTCATGAGCATCATGTCGTCCGAATTTATGCCGAGCCTGTTGCAACGCATTTTAACCTGCGCCCGGCTTTCTTCTGCGGAGGCGTACAGAACCTTGTATTTTTTTGAAAGCGACAATGCGACCTGCGTCATAATCGTCGATTTACCGATTCCCGGATCGCCGCCGATAAGCACGAGCGACGACGGAACGATGCCCCCGCCGAGGACGGTATTGAGTTCGTCGATTCCCGAATCGATTCGTTCGAGTTTTTCGTGTTCCACTTCCGAAAGTCTGACGGGTTTGCTGTACGTCGGGCGTTTCGTTTTGTCGGTTTGCGGAGTCTGTTCTTCTATTTCTTCGTTGATCGTGCCGAACTTTCCGCACGAAGGACATCTGCCGAGCCAGCCGGGCGTGACCGCGCCGCACTCCGAGCAGACGTATTTTGACGTAATTTTGCTTTTTGCCATATTTTTACCCCTTTGCTTAATGCCGTCCCTGTGAATGAGCGTTGGCGAAATTAATCTCCTTTTTTCGTCAGGCAGTAAGCCTGAACGGCAATTCCTTCCTCTCTGCCGACGATTCCTATGCCTTCCAAGGTGGTGCAGGTTATGCCTACCGCCGATTCGTCAAGCCCGAGATTTTTTGCGAGATTTGCTCTTATCGCATCGACGTATCCCGAGAGTTTCGGTTTTTGCGCTTGAATCACCGCCGACACGTTAATCGGCTTATAGCCCGACTTTTTAAGCAAACCGAGAACGTTTTGTAATAATAAAATACTTGAAATGCCTTTGTATTTATCGTCGGTATCGGGGAAATGTCTGCCGATGTCGCCGAGACTTGCGGAGGAGAGAAGGGCGTCCATGATCGCGTGGGTTAAAACGTCCGCGTCGCTATGCCCTAAAAGCCCTTTGTCGTGCGGAATTTCCACGCCGCCTAAAATAAGTTTTCTGCCCTCGACGAGAAGGTGCAGGTCGAACCCCGTACCGACGTAAAGCCTGCCGTTGCCGTCGATAGAAAAATCTTCGGCGTAGGTGAGTTTTTTATTCGCGGTTTCGCCATCTACGATATGGCATTTGCCGATATATTTGCAGAAGACCCCGGATTCATCGGAAAAAACTTCGTCATTGGAAGCGAGCGAAAAAGCCTTCCTGATAAGTTCCGTTTTAAATCCCTGAGGCGTCTGAACGGCGTACCTGCCTTCCCTCGAAGAGGAAAGAATAATTTTCTCTCCGTTTTCTTCCGTCACTTCGGCGATCGTGTCGGTTGCGGGGACGGCGGTGATTGCCGAGCCGAATTCCGCGGCGGTTTTCACACAGTCGCGGATAACGCGCCCGGATACGAACGGTCGCGCTCCGTCGTGAATGAGAACTATGTCGCCGGACACGGCTTCAAGACCGCTTTGAACAGACTTGCTTCTTGTTGTCGATCCGGTAATAAAAACGGCGTTAATCGACCTATCGAGGCACTTTTGCTTGAAAATTTCTTCGTCTTGCTTTGCGCAGACCACGATTATTTTGTCGATAACGCCCGAATCCGCAAACGCGCAGACTGTTTTTTCAAACGGCGTAATTCCGCCGATATCTTTCAGAAGTTTATTGAAACCGAATCCGGCTCTTTCGCCCGAGCCGGCGCACGTTATAATCGCGCTTACCATAATCTTCTCCTTATTTCTATATCGCTTATTGCTATATCATTATATAATTCCAAGTGCCGTTCGGGCAAATTGCCCGCGGCTACTCGTTGATAATCTCGTAAAGAGAGGCGGCTTCGTCTTTGCGGACGGTTTCTTTAAGGTTAAGCACGCGGAATTTAAGCGAGCCTTCGCCGAACGCGATGGAAACAACGTCGCCGACCTTAAGATTGTAAGCCGGTTTTACGGATTTTCCGTTTACTTCAACTCTCCCGCCCGAGCAGGCGTCGTTCGCCACGCTTCTGCGCTTTAAAATGCGCGATACTTTCAAAAATTTATCTATTCTCATAAAAAACCTCGTTAATCGACGTCGGAAACGCCGCAAAGAGACGTTCTCCGTTTAATTATATCAAAAAGTTATATTATTTCCGCCAAAATTTGTAATATTGCCGTTAAAATACTTGACAACACGCGCGATCGGCATTATAATTATGTAATGCTATAATTTCCATAATAGCGTCTTTTTGCGCCTTTTCGGAAAAATTCTTCCGGACGCGGACGACGGCAAAAACTGGAACAAGGATTGTTTTTTGCAGATAAAATCTGAAAAAACGGGAAATTTCAGTGGCGGATATCCGACCGGTCTTTGCTTGACCGAACACGGCGGGGAAAACAAACCCGTCAAGCCCTCGGTCACAGGCGTATTATACACCATTACGGAAATTAAATCAACAAAAAAAAGGAGTCAATTTAATGACACGCAATTTACCGTTAGTTAAATTCGGAAACGTTGAGAGAAGAACTTTCTCCAAGATAAAAGAGGTTCAGCCGATGCCTTATCTTATCGAGGTGCAGAGGGATTCTTACGCCAACTTTATCGAAGAGGGTATAAGCGAAGTTTTTGAGGACTTTTCGCCTATAACCGATTATTCCGATCGTTTCGAACTTTATTTCCTCGATCATTCCCTTTCCGATAAGCCGAAGTACGACGAAAAAGAATGCCGCGACAGAGACGCCACCTACGCGGTACCTTTAAAAGTAAAAGTCAGGCTCGTGAACAAGGTTACGGGCGAAGTTCTCGATCAGGACGTATTCATGGGCGAACTTCCCAAGATGACCGAGAACGGTTCGTTTATCATAAACGGCGCGGAACGCGTTATCGTTTCGCAACTCGTTCGTTCTCCGGGCGTATACAACGGGTTCGAGTTCTCCAAAACGGGCAGAAAACTTTACGGCACGACGATTATCCCCAACAGAGGCGCGTGGATAGAGTTCGAGCAGGACGCCGACAACACTTTGTGGGTTAAGGTCGACAGAACGCGTAAACTCACCGCGACCGTTCTTCTCCGCGCTCTCGGGTTCGGAACGGACGAGAGCATAAAGGAAATTTTCGAGGACGACCCGATGATTCTTGCCACTATGGACAAGGACGTCGCCAAGTCCGAAGGCGAAGGTCTTTTCGAACTTTACAGAAGGCTTCGTCCGGGCGAAGTTCCCACCGAGGAAGCCGTTCGTCAGCATCTTAAAAATCTTTTCTTCGACCCGAGAAGATACGACTGCGCGAGAGTGGGCAGATATAAATTCAACAAACGCCTTAACATCGGCGTAAGACTTCCGGGCGTCGTCGCTTACGAAGATATCGTGAACGAAGACGGCGAACTTCTCGTCAAAAAGGGCGAAACCATTTCTCCCGAACAGGCGAAACTTATTCAGAACAGCGGCATAAACGTCGTTTACGCTCTCGTGGACGGCGACAAAAAACATAAAATCATCGGTAACAATATAGTCGATTTCGAGGCGGTCGCAGGCGTTTCGCCCAGACCTTTCGGGCTTATCGAAAACATTTATTATCCCAACTACGTTTTCGCGAAGGAACTTGCCGAAGCGGTTAAAACAAGCACGATCGAGGACGTTGCGGAAAAATATCTCGACAGAATCAATCCTCTTTTCTACGTGGAAGAAACCACCACTCCCGCAGGCGAAGACGTTAAGCCCGAGGACAAGAAAAACGAGGAAAAGAGAAGAGAACTCCGCAGAAGGTTCGTATTCGCGTGCCGCGCTTTCTTCGATATCATTGAGGCGGGCGTTCCCGAAAAACTCACGAGCGAGCAGAAGAAGAACGTCAAGCCGCTCATCGACAAACTCAATCATAAGCATATAACCACGGACGATATCATCGCTACCATTTCTTTAAACAGCGACCTCAATTACGGTATCGGTTCTGTTGATAATATCGACCACCTCGGCAATCGTAGAGTAAGGTCTGTCGGCGAACTTTTGCAGAACCAGTTCAGAATCGGCATCAACCGTCTTGAAAGGGTTATCAAAGAAAGAATGTCCACGCAGGATCCCAAGGATATCACTCCCAACGGGCTTATCAACGTAAGACCGGTTTCGAGCGCGATCAAAGAATTCTTCGGGTCTTCGCAACTTTCCCAGTTCATGGATCAGACCAACCCCATTGCGGAACTCACTCACAAGAGAAAACTTTCCGCGCTGGGCCCGGGCGGCTTGAACAGAGAAAGAGCGACGTTCGAAGTCCGCGACGTTCACTACACGCACTACGGCAGAATGTGCCCTATCGAAACCCCCGAAGGTCAGAACATCGGTCTTATCACTTCGCTTTCGGCTTACGCGAAGGTTAACGAATACGGATTTATCGAATCCGCTTACAGAAAAATAGATAAGGCAACGGGTAAGGCGACCGATCACGTCGATTACCTCACCGCCGACGAAGAGGACGCGTTCGTCGTCGCTCAGGCAAACGAGCCGCTCGACGAAGAAGGTCGTTTCGTAAACGCGCGTGTCGCATGCAGAAGAAGAGATGAAATAACCGAACTTCCGAGAGAAGAAATCGATTATATGGACGTTTCGCCCAAGCAACTCGTTTCGGTTGCTACCGCGCTTATTCCCTTCCTTGAAAACTGCGATACGAACCGCGCGCTCATGGGCTCGAACATGCAGCGTCAGGCAGTGCCGCTTCTTAAACCCGAAACTCCTATCGTAGGAACGGGTATCGAAGCGAAAATCGCTTACGACTCCGGCGTTATGATCATCGCCGAGAAAGCGGGCGTGGTAAAGTCGGTATCCGGCAGCGAAATCGTCGTCAACGAAAACGACGGAACGACTACGGGATTCGACAGAGTATACGTTCTCAAAAAATTCCAGAGATCCAACCAGGGAACCTGCCTCAATCAGAAGCCCATCGTAAAGGTCGGAGATATAGTAGAAAAGGGTACTATCTTAGCCGACGGACCCGCAACTTGCGACGGCGAGCTTGCTCTCGGCAGAAACATTCTCATCGGCTTCATGACGTGGGAAGGTTATAACTACGAGGACGCGATTCTCCTTTCCGAGAAACTCGTTCAGAACGACGTGTTCACGTCTATCCATATCGAAGAACACGAAATCGAATGCCGTGAAACCAAGCTCGGCAACGAAGAATTTACGAGAGATATCCCCAACATCGGCGACGACGCGCTTAAAGATCTCGACGAAAACGGCGTTATCCGTATCGGCGCGGAAGTTACGAGCGGCGATATTCTCGTAGGTAAAGTTTCCCCGAAGGGCGAAACGGAACTTACTCCCGAAGAAAGGCTTTTGAGAGCGATTTTCGGCGAAAAAGCGAGAGAAGTCAAAGATACTTCGCTCCGCGTTCCTCACGGCGAAGGCGGTATCGTTGTAGACGTAAAGACATTCACCAAGGCGAACAAGGACGAATTGTCGCCGGGCGTAACCGAACTCATCAGAGTTTACATCGCGCAGAAGAGAAAAATCTCCGTCGGCGATAAGATGGCGGGACGTTACGGAAACAAGGGCGTTATTTCGAGAATTCTTCCCGAAGCGGATATGCCGTTCTTAGCGGACGGAACTCCGTTGCAGATCGTCCTTAACCCGCTCGGCGTTCCTTCCCGAATGAACATCGGTCAGGTTCTCGAAGTTCACCTTTCGCTCGTGTGCAAACAACTCGGCTGGAAGATCGCTACTCCCGTTTTCGACGGAGCGAGCGAAAAAGAAATCAAAGATCTTCTCGAAGAAAATCACTTCGTCAATCCTTACGGCGAAGTCGACGGAAAGATTCAACTTTACGACGGCAGAACGGGCGAACCGTTTGAACACAGAGTAACGGTCGGTTACATGTACATGATCAAACTTCACCACCTCGTAGACGATAAGATCCACGCGCGTTCGGTAGGACCTTACTCGGTGGTAACTCAGCAACCTCTCGGCGGAAAGGCTCAGTTCGGCGGACAGAGATTCGGCGAAATGGAAGTCTGGGCGCTCGAAGCCTACGGCGCGTCGCATATTTTGCAGGAAATTCTTACCGTCAAGTCGGACGACGTTGTGGGAAGAGTCAAAACCTACGAGTCTATCGTCAAGGGCAGCGACATTTCCGAGCCGGGCATACCCGAATCGTTCAAGGTTATGCTCAAAGAACTTCAGAGTCTGGCTCTCGATATGAAAGTCCTTACCGAGAATCACGAAGAGATCAACCTTAAAGATCTCACCGAGGACGCCGACGACGTCAACGTCAACATCAGAGAAAAAGAACACGTCGATTACGTCGACCTTGCTCCCGAAAAGGAAGAACTTCCCGAGGAAGAAGAGGACGAAGTCGGTTCTATCTTCGACGATTACGACGAGGATACCTTCAACGAGGACGACGGATTCAAGTCGAGCGATCTCTTTGACGATTTTGACGATCTTGACGATCTTGACGCCGACACGGACGACGGCGACGATAAATAAAACGGGAGGAGTCGTAAATATATATGTTTGAACTCAATAACTTTAATTCGTTACAGATAGGCGTTGCATCTCCCGAAAAGATCAGAGAATGGTCCTACGGCGAGGTTACCCGCCCGGAAACAATAAATTACAGAACTCAGAAACCCGAAAGAGACGGTTTGTACTGCGAAAGAATTTTCGGACCTACCAAGGACTGGGAATGTCATTGCGGAAAGTACAAGAGAATCAGATATAAGGGCATCATCTGCGAAAAGTGCGGCGTTGAAGTCACGAGAGCAAAAGTCAGAAGAGAAAGAATGGGGCATATCGAACTTGCCGCCCCCGTTTCCCACATCTGGTATTTCAAAGGCGTCCCTTCGCGTATCGGTCTTATGGTCGATATCCCGCCCAAGCAACTCGAGCAGGTCATATACTTCGCTTGCTACGTAGTTCTCGACCCGGGTACTACCGACCTCGAATATAAACAGGTCATCAACGACAGAGAATACAGAGAAGCCTGCGAGAAATTCGGCGAAAAGAGTTTCAAGGTAGGTATGGGCGCGGAGTCTATCAAAGAACTCCTCATGGCGATCAACCTCGATAAGGAAAGCGAGGAACTCAAAAAGACTATCGCCGATAATCCCGAAAGCCAGAAGAGCGCGAAAGCGATCAAAAGGCTCGATATCGTAGAAGCGTTCAGAAAGAGCGGCAGCCGCCCCGAATGGATGATTCTCGACGTCGTTCCGGTTATACCGCCCGAACTCCGCCCGATGATTCAACTCGACGGCGGAAGATTCGCCACGAGCGATCTTAACGACCTTTATCGCAGAGTTATCAACAGAAACAACCGTCTTAAAAAACTTATGGAATTCGGCGCGCCCGAAATCATCATAAGAAACGAAAAGAGAATGCTTCAGGACGCCGTGGACGCGCTTATCGACAACGGCAGAAGAGGCAAAGCGGTTTCCGGCGTAGGAAACAGAGATCTTAAATCTCTTTCGGCTATTTTAAGAGGTAAACAAGGACGTTTCCGTCAGAACCTTCTCGGAAAACGTGTCGATTATTCCGGTCGTTCGGTTATAGTCGTCGGTCCCGAACTTAAACTTTATCAATGCGGTCTTCCTAAGGAAATGGCTATCGAACTTTTCAAGCCTTTCGTTATGAAGAAACTCGTCGAACTCAATATTTGCCACAATATCAAGAGCGCGAAGAGAACGGTCGAAAGAATGAAACCGTGCGTGTGGGATATTCTCGAGGACGTCATAAAAGATCACCCCGTGCTTTTAAACCGCGCGCCCACCCTTCACCGTTTGTCCATTCAGGCGTTCGAACCTGTTCTTATCGAGGGCAGAGCGATCAAACTTCATCCGCTCGTCTGCGGCGCGTTCAACGCCGACTTCGACGGCGACCAGATGGCTGTTCACGTTCCGCTTTCCATCGAGGCTCAGGCAGAGGCGAGATTCCTTATGCTCGCTTCCAACAACATTCTTAAACTTTCCGACGGTAAGCCGGTTATGTCGCCTTCTCAGGATATGGTTCTCGGTTGTTATTACCTCACCATAACGAGAAAGGAAGAAGGAAAATATTACGACGAAAGAGAAACCGAATACGTCCTTAAAGACGACGGATTCTTCTATGACGAAAAGGAAATCAGATTTATTCCTTCCGACATAGTCAAAGCCGAAAGATGCGTCGTTGTCAAAGCCGACAAAGACGGAATCTATTCGAGAACGGAGAGAGCGATCAAAGAAATCATCGTTTCGTGCAAACTCGTCAAAGAGGGCGGCGATCCGTCCGAAGCGGTTGTCGCCGATTATTACGAACCCGACGTTTACGCTTCTCCCGACGAAGCCCTTATGGCATACCAGACCAAACAACTCTGGTGTCAGGACGAAATTTACGTCAGACGTAACGTAACATTGCCGGACGGGACGAAACATTCCGGAATCATCAAAACCACCGCGGGCAGAATCATCTTCAACCACGGTATTCCGCAGGATATCACGGGCGCGAAATTCACCGTGAGAAATCCCGGAGATAATGATAGTTACCTTCAGTACGTAATCAACTTCCTCGTAGGCAAGAGTCAACTTAAAAAGATTGTCGACGCTTGCTTCAAATCGAGAGGTTCGGGTTGCGCCGCCGATACGCTCGACTATATCAAGTCGCTCGGTTATAAGTATTCCACGATCGCCGCTATCACCACGTCGGTTTTCGATATGCAGGTTCCCGGCGACAAGAACGAGATCATTTCCAAAGCCGGCGAAGAAGTCATCGGTATCGAAAAGAAGTTCAACAGAGGTATTCTCACCGACGATGAACGCTATAAAGCGGTCGTCGATATATGGACGAAAGCGACCGCGGACGTTTCCAAGGTTCTGCAACTTACGCTCCGTAAGTTCAACCCCATCTGGATGATGGCAGACTCCGGCGCGCGTGGTTCTATCGACCAGATAAAGCAACTTGCAGGAATGCGTGGTCTTATGACCAACCCCAACGGTAAAATCATCGAAATTCCCGTTAAGTCGTGCTTCCGTGAAGGTCTTACGGTTCTCGAATACTTCATTTCCTCCCACGGCGGACGTAAAGGTCTTGCGGATACGGCGTTAAAGACGGCAGACTCCGGTTACCTTACGAGAAGACTTGTAGACGTTTCGCACAACGTAATCATCCGCGAGGACGATTGCGGCGACGTCAAGGGTATGGAAATCGAGGCGATAAAGGGGCTTAAAGGCGAGATAATCGAAAGTCTTGAGGACAGAATCAACGGCAGATTCACTCCCGTTGACATTCACGACCCCAAGACGGGCGAACTGCTTGTCAAGGCTAACGAAATGATAACCGAGGACGACGCGAAGAAGATTTGCGCGGCGGGTATCGAAAAAGTAACGATCAGAAGCGTGTTCACCTGTAAGTCGAAATACGGCGTATGCGCCAAGTGTTACGGCAAGAACATGAGTAACTCGCTCCCCGTTCAGATCGGCGAAGCGGTCGGTATCATCGCGGCTCAGTCCATCGGCGAACCCGGTACTCAGTTAACAATGAGAACGTTCCACACCGGCGGTATAGCGTCCACGGGCGATATCACTCAAGGTCTTCCGAGAGTTGAGGAACTTTTCGAGGCGAGAAAACCCAAGGGCGAAGCGATCGTCTGCGAACACAGCGGCACGGTCACCGTTCAGGAAAAGGACGGAATCCGTCACGTTATGGTCAAATCTCCGGACGACGGCTCCGTTAAAGATTACGGAATTCCGTTCAGCGCGGATCTGAGAGTTAAAACGGGCGACGTCGTAGAACCCGGTTCCGTTCTCACGGGCGGTTCCGTCAATCCGCAGACTATTCTTAAAACCAAGGGATTCAAAGCCGTTCAGGACTATATTCTCAAAGAAGTTCAGTCCGTATACCGCAGCCAGGGCGTTGACATTAACGATAAACACGTTGAAATAATCGTCAACCAGATGCTCCGCAAGGTAAGAATTCTTTCCGGCGGCGACACGGGCTTCCTTCCGGGCGAATGTGTGGATATGCTCACGCTCGACGAAGAGAACAGCAAAGTTCTCGAAAACGGCGGAGTTCCCGCAATCGCGAAGAGAATTCTTCTCGGAATTACCAAAGCGGCTCTCGCAACCGAATCCTTCCTTTCGGCGGCTTCCTTCCAGGAAACTTCCAAAGTTCTCACGGATGCGGCCATTCACAACAAGATCGATCCGCTTATGGGCCTTAAGGAAAACGTTATCATCGGTAAACTTATTCCCGCGGGAACGGGCGTGAAAGATTATAAGAACCTTTCTCCGCAGTATAACTCGCTCAGAGGAGTTACAACCGACGCGGGCGACGAAACGACCGACGATTTCGACGACGAGGAAAACGCGTAACATAAAGCGGAAAACGCAATAAAACGTAATATAAACGTGGTTCACGTTGATTAAAAAGAAGCGGCGGGGTTCGGAAATTTCCGAACTCCGCCGCTTTTAACTGTATCGAATTGCGTAAACAAGGCTCTTTTCATACATAGCCGAGATACGATTTAATTTTCTCGTTGACAAATTTTAATCTATTTTCCCGACGAGATAATCGACGGAAACCTCAAATAAATTCGAAAGCATAACAAGTTGAGCGATGCTCGGCTCGCAATAACCGCTTTCCCAATGAGAAATCGTCATTTTCGACATGCCGACAAGTTTTGCCAGTTTATCCTGCGTTAAATTTTTTTCCCCAAATGATTTTACTTTACACAAGAAATAATTATTAATATTATGCCTATGAATCAGGTTATAATAATCACTTATAACTCCTATTTTAAAAACTATTTCTACTGATACACCTAATTCTTCTTTTAGTTCTCTTTGAATGGCAGTTTGTAACTCCTCGCCTACCTCAACTCCTCCGCCAGCAGTTTCAATTAATGTTGCTTTGCCAAAATCATCATCTCGCTCGGCTCTTACAAAATAGAATATTCCGTTTTCATCATATACAATTGCTCTAGCAATATTTCTATCATGGTCAATATAATCAAATTGCCATTGCGTATCCTGCAGTTCAATATATATTTCTTTATGCACCATATATTCCCCCTGATAATCGACATCAAAATTCAAAGTTTCACCTGTTCACCAAATTTCGATTGAGATTTCACCTGTTTTAGGGAATTTAATAACTGTTATATTTTGTTATTAAATTCTCTGCAAACCCTTGAAAACACTGGATTTATCGCAGGTGAGCTTTCCCTTATTGTTTCCCTTGTGTTATATCGTCCCGTCAGTGTTTACGAACTCTGATAAGGGCAAATACAAGGGCAAGAAAAATCTATAAAACAGTATAACACAAAATAAAAGTGACATGGTGAACTGATTGAAATGCTTCTGATTTTTGTAACAAATGACTGATTGAATGATAAGGAGATTCTATACGATGAGAACAATATTTGCAGAATACAATCCACACAGAAACAGCATTGATATTTATACTTCTGCTGGTTATATGCTCCGCATTGACTGTTGGGAAACCGAAAAGGATTTAAAAACCACACCCGGATCAGACTGTGCATTGAACGCACTTGCCATTGATAAACCGCTTGAATATGCAAAATTATATCTTGATGGAACAATGCAGATATGGGTAGATGCAGAAGATTCATTAGAACTATGGTGATTTTTTCAACAGCACTAAGGTTACTTTTTCCCAATCTCATTTATTGAGAATCGTCTTTTTACCGTGCATATATATTCAATATCTTTTTATCTATTATAATGAAATCAAGGGCTGGTCTAATGCCAGCCCTACAAAAATGAAAATTCACATAGAAAATAAATTTACAATTTTTCCGATATAAACCTGTTATCAACAAATACAAACATAATTTATATTATCGTATCTATTGATATGATATGTATTTCAAAGAGTTACCAGAAGTTTTTGAAAACTTTTCCCTTGTGATATTATCTAAAGCTCCTAATTTTATACTTTTCCCATGATGGAGCAGCTTATTTGACCGTATCTCTAGCACCAAAGATGTTGTATTCTATACTGATACATCAATAGAATTACGAACTAACCTATTACCATTTTTGACAAGAGTAGATTCCACTGATTCTCTTTTGACATTATCAAGAATGCTTGTATCAAACTTTTGTCCCGGTTTCCAATTTGGATTAGCTGATTTCACTGCTGCATACATAGCAGATCTATACTGTCCTTCGTATTGCTCTAAAGTCCATGTGCCGCTTAACCGTTTGTCTTTGCTTACACTTAACTGATAATCTTTGAAAATATCCGAACGCTTCGTTGTATCACCATTTGAAAGACCGTTTTCCTGAATAAATTCCCTCTTCACATTATCAAACATCTTTTGACGATATTCCTCAGATACACTTGTGAGTTGCTGCCACGATGTACCTTTGCCGGTAACATCCATTCCTGCCACTCCATTTGCATTCAGCAAATCACCTTCTGAATCAAATTGCTTCATCAGATTATTAATAATGGTATCTCTTCCACCGAATGTTTCATATATCATTCTTTCTTCTGATGACATCATGGCTTCATTTTGCATAATACCTGATAACCAGCCCTTTTCTTTCAAAGCCTTATATTGTTTACTATTTGTGTTGATGCCATTATAGGTATTGCCTAATCCGCTGATATTCATTGACATATAAAACCTCCGTGTAAATACATTCTAAATCCGTTTGAATTAACTCTATGCTATATAGTATAGATCGTCATAAATCTCCAAAAAATAAAGGAACCCACTTTATTAAGTATTTTTGTTTTTAGCATATTTCTAAAGCACAGAATACCATTGTCTGTTCATACGATCAGCTTCATACTGGTATGTAATCAACTGGTTCATGTCCTTTAAGCCGCTCTTTCCATATAAAATGCTTAAAGTCATATCTGGCACATTGTTCCATCCTCTGGTTGAAATAGTTGAAATCAGGTCATGTATCCAATTCTTCATTTGCTGCTTAAACTCTTTCGGAACTTTTCCGGAACTTTCAACTGCACTATCCACTAAGTCTAATATATTCTCTCCCGACTCCGTATAATATGTCCCATTTTTTTCCTCAAGTTTGTCTAATCCATATCCTGTATAACTATAAACCTGATGATATGCTTCGTATTTCATCTTTGATTCCTCTGTTACTTGAGAACTCTCACAGCCATCTTGTGTTGAGCAATAATAGATATGCTTATAGAGATTTTTCCCATTATTACCTACATTTAAAGCATTCTGCATCAACACCTTTGTTTCTTCATCCACGCCATCTACCGTTATCTCGTAACTGTATGGATCGACAGTAAAAGTACAATCTTTCGTAATAGAAGATGTATCTACACCAGCCTGCTTTA
>OLGE01002925.1_pt1 | contig 14291 bp, 18 predicted proteins | sample 1605151 | NCBI WGS metagenome assembly OLGE01 (sample SAMEA3888912, study PRJEB22519) | human gut metagenome | biome: human gut; feature: human-associated habitat; material: faeces | place: Denmark | collected 2010
ATCATATCTTTTTTTTCAAATGTTTTTATATCAAACATTTGTGCTACTTGATTTGAAAATGATTTAGATGAAAATATATACAGTTTATCATTATATCCGCATATATTATTTTTCCAACTATAATCAAAAGACATGGGAGATACAAGACGCCAAAATGCAGCCATTTCATTTGATTGTTCTTCACCTGTTAATTCTTTAATACCACTATTACCTAATTTAAACTCTTTACATGCTCCGTCTTCCTTTGAAACAATATACAATATTTCTTTTTCTTCATCTACCGTCACCACCACATCGTCCAGCACTACCAACGGTTCGTACATTTTCAGCGCATCTGCGCATTTTTCTGAAATTCCTCTTAAATCACTCATACTTTCTCCATTCCGGGAAATTTCTTTCATATCCTCCGCATAAAACACATTTCATACGATTGACATTCCCCTATAAATTTTTTAATCGTATAAACCACAGCATAGAGCATATATACACCCTTATTAAAATATACCACACATACAAGAATCTGACAATAATATCCCAATCAAAATATAATAATAAGTTGGAGTAATATAATTTAATCAGGAGGTGTTGGCATGCCAAAAAAAGAAAATCCTTTGCGACAGCTTCCTGCCAGTTCAGACGAGTATGGTACTTTTAAGATTCATCTGGCAGAACTGATGGAACAGCGCGGCGTTTCCATGAACCAGCTTTCCTTCCGGACGGAGATGCAGCGCACGCAGCTTCGCAATTACCGGGATGAAAAGGTTCAGCGGCTTGATATTGATATTCTGAAACGTCTTTGTTATGTACTCGAATGTGACCTAAACGAACTCATCGAATACATTCCGCCAAAAGAAATCTAATCTCTTGTCTGTGATTTATACTTAACTTTACAATACCATATGCACCGGACAACTGTTTGTCCGTGTAAACCAAAAAGGTAGTTTTTGTATCCAAAATGATTACAAAAACTACCTCTTTTTCTGTCAGACTGCATTTTCTACAGCTTCGCCAGCAGTTCCGACTTCTTCTGCTGATATTCTTCTTCGCTTAAAATTCCTTTTTCCTTTAATCCGGCAAGTTTTTCAATCTGCTCAAGAATTACATCACCGTTTGCTGCCTGCGTTTCTCCTGCCTGCATGCCGGACATCTGCTGTCCCTGCGTATTCTGTGCTGCATTGTGGTTTCCTGCAAATTTCTTTAAAATGCCGTTCTGACGTAAAACGTCCATAAATTCCACACATTTTTTTGCCTGACCGTAAATACTGATTCCCGTCAGCATTTCCAGACGGATAAACTGTTCATTGCCATCTACATCTTCATATTCGATTTCAATGTTGTTTTTCTGTTCCATTGCTTTCATATCGGAATCGCTGGAACTGAGCAGCCACTCTGTATTGCTGATTTTACGCTCTACAATTTCAAGTGACTTGTCTCCCGAATTTAGAGAGTTTGGTAGAATGAGCACGACGGTCCTTAATTCATATTTGGGACAAGTGACTTGATTTTGGCATATGGAATCGCCATTTCTTCAAATCAGTCATTTGTGCCGATGGTTGGTTTTAAATAAAAACACTCCTCCATAATATTCAATCCGATTTCTCCGGACTGCTGCTTTGGATATCTGGCAAGCCCGCCTTTATAGGTGACACCGTAGCGCATGATTGCGCCCTCAACCGGCTGTTTCATTTTCTTTGTTTCTTCACTGAATTTTTTCATTTCGCCTGCTGACTCTGCAAATGAACCTGCCACTTTACCTGTAATATTCTTTGTCGCATTTTTTGTTGTATTGATGGCATCTGCCAGTTTATCCGAATCAAATACTCCGCTGAAAAATCCCATGGCCTTTTCCCCTTTCATCTTTAATAATAATCGTTGTACATCGATTCAACTTCCCTGTATGTATCCGTAACAATCCAGCGATAACTTCCAATAACCGCCATCAACGGAAGAATTGCTACCACTAGAAACATCAGCCCCATGCCTTTAAAATTTTCTTTAGAAAGGCACTTCTTTGCAAAAGGCACAATTGTTTCCGGGCGGAATTCCGGGTCTTTTCTCAGTTCATTGAATGACAGTGCAAATGCAATCAGATAAATAATCATACCGACCAATGCACTCACCTCAAACATAATAAAGATTCCCACCAACGTGATAATCACACTGGTAATGGCTATCGCCTGATTATCCCTTTTGACTTCCGTACTGTCTTTCTTTTTCGGTTTTGCCGCCTGCGGCGTAATAACCGCACCGCAGTGCGTACACACATTCAAACCATCTGCTACATTTCCCTTACACTTTGGACAAATTTTCATATTCCTCTCCATTCCGCAGGCATTTTCTAATGCCGGAGGAATCGCGAGCCAAATATCAGATTTTGCTCTGCGATAAAGACAGATTTGTGATGCCTGCGGCACAAATCTGCTGTGTGAAAAATCTTAGATTTAAGGATTTTCACACTTCTCTCCATTCCGCAGGCTTTTTAATGCCTGCTGCTGTTTTTTTCGTGCTGTTTTCCGGACGTCCGAATCGTCTTTCCTTGAATTCTTTTGTATTCTATCACAGCACCCCGTCAGCATTTTGTCCGTGTAAAATAAAAATCCTACCAATATCATCTTTCGCTATTAAAATCACAGATATTTCCATGTGACAATGTGACATAATTATGCTATAATAACGAAAAGAAAGGAGTTGATATTATGCCAATTATAATGCCAATCCGGGATTTGAGAAATACCAGTGAAATATCAGAAATAGCTCATAAAGAACAAGAACCTATTTTCATTACCAAAAATGGATATAGTGATTTAGTGGTTATGAGCAGTGAACTATATGATAAATTTGCCGGAGTAAACCGTATTGATCAGGCAATTTACGAATCAGAACTTGAGACTGCTAATGGTTTTGAACCTGTAGATGCAGAAGAAGTTTTTTCAGAATTGGAGAAGAAATATTTTGGATAAATATAAAGTAAAAATCAATCATAGAGCGATTCGTGAATTAAACGCTATCTATGATTACATTGCAAAAGAAAAATTATCTCCCGAATATGCTAAAAGGCAGGCCGACAGAATCAAATCTGCTATTTTAGATTTAAGCACATTTCCTCAATCTCATCAGGAACGTAATACCGGCAAATACGCCGGCAAAGGATATCGTCAATTATTAATTGATAACTATGTTGCCGTATTTAAAATTAATGATTCCAATAAAACCGTCAATATCATTACCATACAATATCAAGGACGAAATTTATAAAAAACCGGAGAACCACAGAATCTTTCTGTAGTCCTCCGGTTTTTATAGTATTTCTGATTAATGAAGATGAATAATCTTCTTCGGGCATTTTTCGGCACATTTGCCGCAGCCTGTACATTTTTCATAATCAATGTGTGCAATGTTGTTTTCAACGGTGATTGCACCGAATTCACACTGCTTTGTACAAAGCATACATCCGATACAGCCTGTTGAACATACAGGCATTACATCTTTACCCTTATCCTTGGAAGCACACTTTACAGTATACTTGCTTTCGTAAGGAATGAGTTCAATTAAATGTCTAGGACATGTTGCAACACACTTACCGCATGCCTTACATTTTTCCTTATCGACTACCGCAATACCGTTTACAACGTGGATTGCATCAAACGGACATGCCTTGACACAAGAACCGTATCCCATACAGCCATATGTACATGCCTTTGAACCGCCGTTTGGCGCAAATGGCATTACCGTACATTCTTCTACGCCGGAATACTTGTAATTTTCCTTTGCCTTTTCGCAGTCACCCGCACATTTTACAAATGCTGTCATTCTGGTAGATTCACCAACCTCAGCACCCATAATTGCCGCAATCTTTTCGGCAACCGGTTCACCACCGACCGGACAGGCACCTACCGGTGCTTCTCCTGCTGCGATTGCCTTTGCAAGGGCATCACAGCCTGCGTAACCGCAGCCGCCGCAGTTATTACCCGGAAGTTCTGCTCTGACATCAATTTCTTTCTGGTCTACTTCTACTGCAAACTTCTTACCCATTACACCGAGGAAAAGTCCCAGTATCAGACCTGTAAGGCTGACAACTACAGCCGCTATAATAATACCTGTCATTTTCTTTTCCTCCTATAAGATTCCTGCGAATCCAAAGAATGCAATAGACATCAGGCCTGCTGTTAATAATACAATCGGCATACCCTGAAAACTCTCTGGAACATCATTAAATTCAATTCTTTCACGAATACCTGCCATGATGACAATTGCAATCGTAAAACCTACTGCTGTACCGAAACCAGCTACAACAGATTCAATGAAATTGTAACCGTTCTGTACATTTGTTAAAGCAATACCCAGTACGGCACAGTTTGTTGTAATTAAAGGAAGGTATACACCAAGTGCTTCATAAAGCGCCGGAGAAGTCTTCTTTAAGAACATTTCTACAAACTGAACAAGTGCTGCGATAACAAGAATGAACACGATTGTATTCAGATATGTTAAATCGAGCGGTACTAAGATAAAATCGTAAATCAAGCTGCAGATTGCTGATGAAATTGTGATAACACCGATAACGGCACCACCCATACCTGCGGCTGTGTTAATCTTTTTTGATACACCAAGGAAAGGACACAGACCGAGGAACTGGCTTAATACAACGTTATTAACCAGTGCAGCACCAATCGCAATAATTAATAAATTCATATTTTCTTTCCTCCCTTATGCCTGCTTCTTTTCTTCTGCAAATGCCTTGCCGCCGCACATTGTGTTGGCGCAGGAATCACAGCTGCCGTCTTTTGAGCAGTAATCCGGTACCTGTGCCGGTTCCATGCCGTGCTTTGCCTTAATCTTGTTCATAATCGCAATACACATTGCCAGTACGAAGAAGGCACCCGGCGCAAGAATGAATATGGAGATCGGCGTATAGCCACCCGGCAGAACCTGCACCCCAAAGGCAGTCCCCGCGCCGAGCAATTCCCGAACCAGTCCGATCAGCGTCAATGCGACGGTGAAGCCCAGTCCCATGCCCAGCCCGTCAAAGGCGGACGCCAGCACGCCGTGCTTGGAGGCATACGCCTCGGCACGCCCCAAAATGATACAGTTGACCACGATAAGCGGTATATAAATACCCAACGCCTCGTACAGATCCGTTACGAAAGCGTGCATGAGCAGTTCCACCACCGTGACAAAGGAGGCAACGATGACTATATACGCGGGCATCCGCACTCCGTCCGGTATCACATGACGCAGGAATGAAATCATCATATTGGACAGGATCAGCACAGCGGCGGTGGACAGCCCCATGCCCAATCCGTTGATAGCCCCGGTCGTGACCGCCAGCGTCGGGCACATACCCAGCATCAGAACAAAGGTCGGGTTCTCTTTCACGATACCGTTCCACAACCGTTCAAGCGGCGTGTCCGGCTTCAGCTTCGGCATTTTCATACAGTCGTGCCTCCCTCCAGCAGATGGTCTCGGGCGTAGGCAAGCCCGGTGTTGACAGCGGCGGTAACGGCACGCGTTGTGATCGTGGCGCCGCTCAGCGCGTCTATCTCGTTCGGCGCTGACTTGCCAGTCTTGGTAAACACAACCGTTCCGCCCGTGATTCCCCGGAACTGGTCAGCAAAGTCCGCGGCGCATTTTGCGCCCAATCCAGCCGTTTCGCTTTGGCTGATTACAGAGATGCCGGTCAGGCTTCCGTCTGTCGCCACACCAACCGCCACGGTGATATTGCCGCCGTAACCGTTCGGCGACGTGACCTTGAGCGCATACCCGACAGTCTGTCCGTCCCGCCGGGCAGCGGCGACCGCCTCAACGGTGACGCCCTCCCCGTCCGCGACGCCTGCCGCAACGGGATCAAAGGACGCGGGCGCAAGCGTCTCAAAGGTAGCCTCCGGAAAGACGCCCTCGTATGCCGCCAGCTCAGCGGCAGCCTCCGCCTGTGCAATGGGCTGCTTCGTAATCTGGTACACCGTCGCAAGCGCAAGACCGGAAATCAGCGTAATCGCAGTCAGAATAAGCGTATCCTTGATGATTTTTTTCATGCCGGTCAAGCCCCCTTTCCGCGGCGCGGTACGCCGAAGGGGCGCGGCACTGTGACCCGCTCGATCAGCGGAACAGCCAGATTTCCGATAATAATGGCAAAGGAAACGCCCTCAGCCGAAGAGCCGAGAACACGGAACAAGGCAGTCAGAAGTCCCAGCAGGAGCGCATAGACCAGCTGTCCCAGCGGAGTGATGGGACAGGTAACATAATCATTCGCCATGTAGAAAGCGCCCAGCAACAGACCGCCTCCGCATACCTGTGCCACCAGATAATTCAATGTCAGGGTATCTGCCGTCCCCCGGATGAGGTGGAGCAGGCAAATGAAACCAACCGTGGACAGGATGTAAACGCCGGGAATACGGATGGTGATAACCCGGCGTGCCAGCAGGTACACGGCACCCAGCAGAACCGCGACAGCAGACGCCTCACCGATACAGCCGGTGTGCGTATTGAAGATCATATCGAACCAGTCGATGCTGGCACCCGTCCGGACAGCTGCCAGCGGGGTGGAGCCGGACTGCGCCGCTGTTCCGAACAGAACCCGGCAGGTTTCCGGGAAGGATGTCATGGCGGCGGCAAAGGAAATCAGCAGGAAGCAACGCGCCGCCAGCGCGGGGTTCATAATGTTGTGCCCCAGTCCGCCGAACAGCTGTTTGACAACCAGGATGGCGAACACGCCGCCCAGCGCCGGCATCCACAGCGGGATCCCGACGGGCATATTGACGGCAAGAATTACACCTGTCACGACAGCAGACAGGTCTCCGACCGTAACCGGGAGCTTCATCAGCTTCTCGTATACCAGCTCAGTCACCACGCAGGACGCGATGCAGACGGCGATCACAGCCAGTGCCCGCCAACCGAAGGCGTACACACCCATAGCGCACGCCGGCAGCAATGCCAGCGCGACATCGCGCATGATGGCGGTCGTGCTCGCTCCGGAGCGGACGTGCGGGGAAACCGACACGTGGATACGCGGCGTCAGCTTCCCCGGAACGGAACCGGATGCAGTTTCGTTTTTGATTGTTGTCTCGGCGCTCATTTGCCGGCGCCTCCCTTCTGTGCGGTCTGATTGGATGTCTCCGCCGCCTTCCGCGCCCGGATAAGGGCGCCGGTCTGCCGCTTGCCGTAACGCATACTCTGCACGAGATGCCGCCCGGCGGGGCATACAAAGGCGCAGGAGCCGCATTCAATGCACTCCATTCCGCCGTACTTCTCAAACACATCAAACTGCTCCTGCTCGGCAGCAGCCGACAGCAACTGCGGCACAAGTCCCTCCGGGCAGGCATGCAGGCAGTGCCCGCAATGGATGCAGGGGGAGGCATCGTGAAGCGCCACCGGATCGTGACGCAGAGCAAGAATGGACGAGGCGGTCTTGGTTACGGGGATATCCAGTGAAAACAGCGCCGTGCCCATCATGGGACCGCCGGAGATAACCTTCTCCGGCTCGGCTGAAAACCCGCCCGCCTCCGCCAGCACAGCGGCGTAAGAGGTTCCGACGGGCACTTCCAGATTGCAGGGACTGCTTACGGCATCCCCGGTCACGGTCATGATGCAGTGCGTCAGCGGGCGACCGCACGAGATCGCACCGTATGCCGCAAGGACAGAGGCGACATTCATTACGATGCAACCCCGGTCGGCAGGCAGCAGGCGGGAATTGAGGTACCGTCCCGTGACTGCGCGGATCAGCATCCGCTCGCCGCCCTGCGGATATTTTGTTTTCAGAGGACACACCGACAGGCGCGCATCGCCGCACGCCCGGACAAGATCGGACAGGTGCGCGATAGCGTCCGGCTTGTTATTCTCGACCGCCAGCACGCAGACCGCACCGGGGAACAGCCTGAGCAACAGGCGGCAACCCGCTACCAGTGCCTCGCCCCGTTCCAGCATCAGGCGATGATCCGAGGTCAGGTAGGGTTCGCATTCCGCGCCGTTCACGATAAGACGGTCGATTGCGTCCGGATTCTTAGGCGTCAGTTTGACCGCCGTAGGGAATCCGGCACCGCCCAGCCCCACGACGCCGGCTTCCCGCACGGCAGCACGGATATCCTCCGCAGTCAGGTGTTCGGGCGCTCCGCTTGCCATATAGGCAGCCACGGAGGACGCATTGAACACATCGGAGGTTGCCGGATCAAACCGAGGGTCGATCCACTCGGTTTCGGCATCCGTCTCCAACACGATACAGGGAACCGTCTCGCCGCCTGCCGCAGTCCGCGGCTCCAGCGCCCGCACAGTACCGGAAAATGCACTGTATATCGGGGCAGACACAAAGCCCCCCGCCTCCGCCAGCTTCTGTCCGGCGCGCACCCGGTCCCCGACCGAAACCACGGGCACCGCCGGCGTCCCGATGTGCTGGGAGAGCGGGTAGACCGCCTCCCCTGCCCCGGTGGGCACAAACAGGCGGATAGGAGAGGACGCCGAGAGCGATTTTCCGTCCGCCGGGTGAATACCGTGTCTGAATGTCCTTGCTTTCATGACCTCTGTATGCAATTCCTTTCCGATGTTGTATTTTTCTGATTGTGGTTCTTACGGTCTTTCCGCCAGCTTCTGCGCGCGGATATCTCTGCCTACAAACTGAAGCAGACTGTACTCGCCGAGCACCCGGCTGGTGATACGGTCCCAGTACCGCCGCCGGAACTCCTCCTCGTTCAGGTTGGTGCTGATAACAGTTGCCCTTCGCAGGTTGAGGCGGGTATTGATGACCTCATAGAGAACCGACGTCGTAAACTGGTTGCTGACTTCGGTGCCCAGATCATCAATAATGAGCAGATCGGATTCGTAGTATCGCTGCGTGTCTGTCTGATTGCCTACGCCGGAGGCGTTGCCGAAGCGCTGGCGTTCAAAGTCCGACAGCATCCCCACGGCACTGCTGTACAGCACGTCGTATCCCTTACCGATGACAACGCCCGCAACCGCCGAGGACAGGTGCGTCTTGCCGAGTCCCGTGCCGCCGAACAGGGCGAGGTTACCCGCCTGTCCGGGTACAAACCGATCGGCATACTCCTTCATGATGTTGAAAATACGCCGCATACGCGTCAGCGTGCGCGGGTCATCCGCATAGTAGCCCAGCGAGAAGTTCTCGAACGACTGAGTCCGTAGAAGCTCCCCGACACCGGAGGATTCGTATCCTGCCTCGATCAGCCGCCGGCGCATGCAGGCGCACATTTTGCAGTCTACAAAGCCGGTATCCCCGCACAGAGGGCACTCGTACTTTACATCGGTGTAATCCGCCGGAAAGCCGTGCGATGCCAACAGCTCCCGGCGGCGTTCCTGCATGGCTTGGTTCTCCGCGCGCAGAGCAGCCACGCCTGCTTCCACATCGCCGCCCTCGTGAACGATGCGCAGTATCTCGATCCCCAGCCCGCCAAGCTTTTTATCCAGCTCCACAAGCGCGGGAATTGCGGCATGCACTTCGGCAAGACGGGCATCCGCCGCCTCCTGTGCACGCAGATACTTGGTCTCATACTCCTGCCGGATGCGGCGGTAATTCTCCTGACTGGTATATCCCACAGCTCATTCTCCCTTCTGCGTTACGAATTCGCGTCCGGTGACGGTGTCGCCTTGCCCGGATCGGCTTCTTCATCGCCGAAATTTCGGCGCAGGGCGGCGGCAAAAAAGGAATCGGTCTCAAAGGTGCTTCCCACCCGCCGGGCAGTCTCCCCCTTGCCCTTACCGCGCTCGCGGTCGCTTGCCTCTACGAACGCATTGACGGCGTCCAGTGTTTTCAGCCCCTTACTGTTCCACGAGGACAGGATGCTGTTGGTATACTTGACTTTCGGCTCGCCGATGGCGTCCACCGTGATTTCGTATGCCCGGCGAATGATATCCATCCCGTACCCATAGTCGTACAACCATGCCGAAAAGTAGCGTTTCTCGGTCGTGCTGAGTGCCCGCGAACCCATGCCGAACAGACTGCGAAGCTGTCCCTCGGTCTCTGCCATCAGCTCCATCTGCCGCAGTTTATCCTGCAGGGACACCGCGTCACAGATTCCCTCATCATAAAAGCCGAACGCAACCGTCTCCACATAGTGCAGTGACTTGGTAGAGCCGCGCCGCTCAGACAGACGTCGGCAGTAGGAAAGCAGGATGAGCACATAATCCCAGTCCAGCCCCAGATAGTCCACAAGTCCCAGAAGGATATTGATCTCATGCGTATTGAAAATCTTGCCCCAGACGTTCTGACTCTCGGATATATAGGACGCCGTATCGGGATGCTCCTCCAGCAGGGTGTTGATCTGCTCGATCGTGTAGCTTGGCAACTGGTCATGCCGTTCGGGCTTTGCGCGCCTGCCTTTCGTCTCTGCGGTCGGAGTCGCAGGGCTGCCGGTCTCCTGCGCGGCAGGAACGACTGCTTCGCCGCCAGTCGGGACACCGACGGCAGGTTTGGCACCCGTTTCGGTCCCGGCGGCGTCCGCTTTTCTGACTTGTTCCGGCTCCGCGCGCACATGCAGCAGATCGCTCACCCGCTCGTGGCTCCCGTCCATAACAAGCACGCCCACGCCGCGCCAAAAGGCAAACGAGGCGGCTACCTGTGCCTCTGTACAGCCGATCGCAGTCGCAAAGGCGGCAAGGTCAGTCTCCGGCACCCCCCGCAGATCGGCGCGGGTACACAGCGCCATCAGGAGGCGGATATCCGTAGCACCGGCACGCTCCAGTGCCGGCACCGCCTTTCCCGGGATGGTCACGGCATCGTATTCATAATTGATTCTGACAGACATATTTTTCTTCCTGTTTTTTGTTTTCCGGTCACGAATGCCCGTCCGGGGACTCAGCCGCATCGGCGGCACCGTCCCCTTCCGCAGCAATCTCCCGTGGGGCGCGATGCTCCATCCGGGATGCTATTTCATAATTGAGTATCATGAGTGAGTCGCCCAGGTGGACATTCTCCACCACCATGCCGCCCGGCGCATAGCCAAGCTCCACGCCCATGTAGTTCCAAAGCCCCCGGACGCGGCAGGCAGCCAGCCTCTCGGCGATCGGCTTTACCAAATCCTTCGGGCAGGTGATGACCCCGATATCCACCTGATGCGCGGCACAGAAATCCTCCAGATCAGTCAGCGGCAGGACGCGGACTCCGGCGAACACGTTGCCCGCCTGCCCTTCTCCGGTATCAAACATGGCGATGATATCCACACCGCGTTTTTCAAACATGGACAGGTGTACCAGCGCGCGCCCAAGATCCCCCGCACCGATGATAACGGCATTGAAGCCCTCCCCGACCGCGAGTATCTCGCTGATCTTGGCAAACAGGTAACTGACATTGTATCCGTAGCCCTGCTGCCCGAAGCCGCCAAAGCAGTTGAGATCCTGCCGTATCTGCGATGCGGTCACGTTCATCAGGGCGGACAGCTCGCCGGACGAGATGCGGGTACGCCCCTGCGCGATCAGTTCCCGCAGGTAGCGATAGTAGCGCGGCAGACGCCGCACCACGGCGGAGGACACCGCCACGGGACGTCCTGCCTGATCCTCACTGTGTTCCATCATACGGCTCCTTTCAGATGTATTCCGGGTACGCGGTCAGTCGTCACTGTCACACGCCGAGGCGTTGAGATCGGTTCCCGCGAACCAGCCCTTCTCATAGCGGAAGTATCCGGCAGCAGCAATCATGGCACCGTTATCCCCGCAAAGCCCCCGCTCCGGCACGACAAAGCGTATTCCCCGGCGGCGGCACAGCGTGTCCAGCGCCGTGCGCAGGTGTGAATTTGCCGCGACGCCGCCCGCCATGACCAGCGTATTCACTTCGCCGGACAGACGCGTGAGCGCCATGCCGGTCTTCTTCACGATGCCGTGTACCACTGCTTCCGTATAGGATGCGGCAAGGTCGGCACGGTTCAGCGGCGTTCCCTTCTGGTTCGCGGAATTGATAATGTTCAGCGCGGCGGTTTTGAGTCCGGAGAAGGAGAAATCCAGCGTGTCCCCCGCAATGGCAGGCGAGGGAAGGTCATACGCCTTCGGATCTCCCTCGTATGCCAGCCTGTCCAGTGCCGCACCGCCGGGGTATGGCATTCCGATCACGCGCCCGATCTTGTCGAACGCCTCGCCTGCGGCATCATCACGCGTGGCACCGATCTCTGAAAAGTCAGTATAGTCCCGCACGTGGAACAGCGAGGTGTGCCCGCCGGACACGACCAGTGCCAGAAACGGCGGTTCCAGCTTCGGCTCTGTGAGATACGCCGCCGCGACGTGTCCGTGAATATGATTGACCGAGATCAGCGGGATGCCGTTGGCGAACGCCAGCGATTTGGCGAAATTGACTCCCACCAGCAGGGCGCCGATCAATCCCGGATGCGTCGTGACAGCAATGGCACCGATGTCGGACAGCCCGACCCGCCGTACGGAGCGCCTCCTCCGTGATGCGGCTGACAGCCTCAATATGCGCGCGGCTGGCTATCTCCGGGACGACGCCGCCGTACAGCCGATGCACGTCTATCTGAGATGCCACAATGTCCGAGCAGATGCGGCGGGTTCCGCCGCCCATCTCCACAACTGCCGCCGAGGTTTCGTCACATGAGCTTTCCATTCCGAGTATGTACATACCGTCCCCATTGCGCCGGTTCCAGCCGGAGCATCCTTTGCTTTCAAATATCCTGCTCACATTATATCTCAAAATTCCGTCTTTGTCAACCTGTTGCGCGGGATGGCTCGCGCCCGCGCAGAAATATTTACAAATCGTATCTTGATATTCCGCAGACAGAACGGTATAATAAGTACGATACCAAAGAAAAACAACGGAGGTTAAAAAAACATGCATATGCATTTCCTGGCAGCCGCGAACGGCGCCGGCTCGTGGATCACGATCGCCATGCTGGTGGTGCTTTTCGCTGTCATGTACTTTGTCATGATCCGCCCCCAAAAGAAGCAGGAGAAGGAAGCCAACAATATGCGCAACAGCCTGCAGGTGGGCGACGAAATCACCACCATCGGCGGGCTTATCGGCAAGGTCGTCAGCATCAAGGACGAAACACTGGTGCTGGAAACCTCGCATGACCGCACACACATCCGCATCCTCAAGTCGGCAGTCCAGCGCGTGGATGTCAAGGCGGAGGATGCACAGGACTGAGGCGACACGGATTTATCCGGTACACATCGCTTCATACCCGTCCGGGTTCTGAAATCCTCCGTATCGGCATAGGATATACCATCCTGATATGTCGATACGGAGGATTCTTCATGAACCGCTTTTCAACCGCCCGGGGAAATGCCCCTGCCCCTGTCACTGTCACCGGCTCGGCATCGTTCCGCTCCGCCCGCGCGGAAAGCCGCCGTGCCGCCGCCCGTTCCGCCCGTCTCCCTGCCCTGCCCGCTGTGCGTCGGACTGACCGGGCAGGCGATGACCGCACGGCGGAAGGAGCAGGCAGTCTGCGCACGGCGTTCGGCAGTGCGCTGTTTGCCATGCCGGTAGCGGCAGTGGCAGGGCTCATATTCCTGCTGATCGCTGCCGGGACGGTCTGCGCCATGCCCGATCCTGATTCTCTCATAACGCCGCTGGGGCTTTCGGTTCTGGGGCTGACGGTTCTGTGCGGTGGCTTTGTCTGTTCGCGCCGCGCCGGGTGCGCCCCATTGCTGTGCGGGCTGCTGTTCGGCGGTCTGGCGGTGCTGGTTCTGTTTTTGGGCTCGCTCTGCTTCGGGGATGCGAGCCGGCAAGCACTGTCCCTGGGGCTTTCGTCCGGTGCCCGTGCCGGGTTGTATGCTGCACTGGTCGCCATATCCTGCTTTGGCGCTTTGATCGGGCGGAGGCGCTGAGCCACCGAAAACATATCATTGGAGGTATCCCGTATGCTGTGTCTGAAGCGCACCGAACCTGCCACCGTATTGACCGCCCTGCAAAAGAAGATGCTCCCTGCCCTTTCACTTCCCCTGCCTGCCGTCCTGCCGACTGCCCTGCGCTACGCACTGGCAAAGTACGACGCCGATGCGGTGGCGGATGCCTACCGGGGACTTGTCCGGCTGGCAGAGCAAGGACTTCTGGAGAACGCGTAATAGTCATAACAGTAGAATCGTCCACAGCGCAGCCTCCGGCAGATAATTCTGCCGGAGGCTGCGCTGTATTTTCATGCCGTCAAGATACAAAAGTTAGAGCCCGCCGCAATCCATTAAGAATTACGGCGGGCTTCTGGTGGAGATGAGGGGAGTCGAACCCCTGTCCGAAAATCCGTCCACGCGGCTTTCTACGGGTGTAGTCCCTGATCAGATCTCCCGTTGCCAGCGTCCGGGGACAAACTCAGGCAACGGCAGCCATTTGATGCATGACCGGTTCAATGGCG
>OLGE01002928.1_pt1 | contig 14281 bp, 13 predicted proteins | sample 1605151 | NCBI WGS metagenome assembly OLGE01 (sample SAMEA3888912, study PRJEB22519) | human gut metagenome | biome: human gut; feature: human-associated habitat; material: faeces | place: Denmark | collected 2010
CGGTGTGGGAGCGGATGCCCACGCTGCGCGTCTCCGGCGGGATGGGGCGGCCGGGATCCAGGGTAACGTCCCAGTCCGGCAGGCGGACAAGCTCCCCCTCCGCCTGGGCGGGGGTGAAGTTCTTGCAGCCGGAGAGCCGGGCGGCGGACTCCGTCCCCGGGGCGTGGAAGAGCTGGCGCATGGGCTGGACGGGGCTTGCCTTGCCGCCCTCCAGGACGCAGACGTTGGGGCAGTTGCGCCAGGCCTCGCCCCGGTCGTGGGTCACCCAGAGGATGGGGCCGGGGAAATCGTCCATGACAGCGGCAAGTTCCAGCTCCAGCTGGTACTTGAGGTAGCTGTCCAGGGCCGAGAGGGGCTCGTCCAGGAGGATCATCCGAGGGTCCGTCAGCAGGATCCGGGCCAGGGCGCAGCGCTGCTGCTGCCCGCCGGAGATCTGCCGGGGCCGGAGGTCCGCCACGGCTTCCAGCCGGAAGCGGCGGAGGGCGTCCTCCACCAGGGTGTCCCGGTTGGGCTTACCCCGGAGGACGGCCAGGAGGTTGCCCCGGACGGTCATATTGGGGAAGAGGGCGTACTGCTGGAAGAGGTAGCCCGCCCGGCGCTGCTGGGGCGGGAGGTCGATCCTGGCGGCGCTGTCGAAGAGGACCCGGCCATCCAGGGTGACCCGGCCCTCGTCCGGCCGGAGGATACCGGCGATACAGCGGAGGGTCACGCTCTTGCCGCAGCCGGAGGCGCCCAGCAGGGCCAGGGGCTCCGCCCCGGTCTCAAAGGCGGCTTCCAACTGGAAGTCCCCCAGCTTTTTCTGGATGTCAACATGGAGCATTATCGGCGGCCTCCCTTCCGCTGGCGGTCCTCCAGCAGGTTGACGGTCAAAAGGAACACGGCGGAGATGGCCACGTTCACCAGCACCCAGCGGAAGGCCATGGCGTCGTCCCCGATCTGCCAGAGCTGGTAGACGGCGGTGGAGACGGTGGCGGTCTTGCCGGGGGTGTAGCCCGCCAGCATGGAGGTGGCGCCATACTCGCCCAGGGCCCGGGCGAAGGCCAGCACCGTGCCCGCCAGGATGCCCTGGCGGCAGTAGGGCATCCGCACCCGCCAGAAGATCCAGGCGTTGGGGAGGCCCAGAGTCTGGGCGGACTGGGAGAGGGTCTCGTCGAAGCTCTCAAAGGCGCCCCGGGCGGTGCGGTACATCAGGGGGAAGGCCACCACCACGGCGGCGAAGATGGCGGACCACCAGACCATGACGAGGCGCACGCCGAAGGTCTCCAGCGCCCAGGCGCCGATGATCCGCCGGGGGCCGAGAAGACGCAGCAGAAGATAGCCCACCACCGTGGGGGGCAGGACCAGGGGCAGCGTCAGGACCACGTCCAGCACGCCCTTGACGAGCTTGGGGAGCTTCGCGATGTAGTAGGCCGCGGCGATGCCCAGGGAGAAGATGAGCACCGTGGAGATGGCCGCGACGCGCAGGGAGTTCCATAGGGGGAACCAATCCATCCTTTTCCCTCCAATTTTTTCAACAAGTCGGTCACCCCTGCCGGAGGGGGGCGAAGGCGCTTCGCGCCTCTCCGCCAAGGGGAACCTATTTTTCAGGGTAGCATAGTCCCGTGCCTTCGGTCAAGGGCGGGAACGAGGGTTCCCCTCCGCCCGGGGCGGGCCCGGGCGGAGGGGGCGGGGTCTTAGTTGGCGGGGCTGAAGCCGACGCTCTGGAAGACGGCCATGGCCTCCTCGGTCCGCAGGTAGTCCAGGAAGGCCTGGGCGGCCTCGGTCTGGCCATCCTTCAGCACGGCGGCGGGATAGATGACCTGGCCGCACATCTCGGCGGTGGCGCTGTCGACGACTGTGAGGCCGGCGGAGTAAGCGTCGGTGGCGTAGATGATGCCGCAGTCGGCGCTGGCCTCGCTCACCTGAGTGGTAACTTCCTTGACGTTGTTGCCGTAGGTCAAAGAGTCGGCGAGAGCCGCTTCGTCAAGGCCATAGCAGGCGAAGATCTTCTCGGTGTACTGGCCGACGGGCACGTCGCTGTTGCCGATGGCGAGCATGACGTCGCCGCTCTTGAGGAGTTCAGCAAGCTGGTCGAAGCTCTCGATGCCCTTGGGGTTGCCCTCGGGAACGGCGAGCGTGACCTTGTTCTCAAGCAGGTCGATGCGGCTGTCGGTCACGATGAGGTCAAGACCGTCGGGGTTCTTGTCCTTGTCGTCAATGAGGCTGCCGTCCATGGCGTTCATCTGCTGGGGGGCGGCGGAGATGAACAGGTCGCAGTCAGCACCCTCGCTGATCTGGGTGAGGAGCTTGCCCGAGGAGTCAAAGTTGTAGGTGATGTTGACGTTGGGGGCAACTTCCTTGTACATCTCGGCGATCTCCGTCAGAGTCTCGGTCATGGAGGCGGCGGCGAAGACGACGAGATCAACGCTCTCGGTGTTTTCACCGTTCTGGGCATCGCCGTCAGTGTTCGCGCCGTCGTTCTTGCTGCCGCAGGCGGCCAGAGAGAACACGAGCGCAAGTGCAAGGAGCAGAGACAAAAGCTTTTTCATGTTTGGATCCTTCCTTTCAAATTTTTTCTTTTTCGCGCATTCATTGAAAAGCGCGGCGATACAGGAACGCGCAAGAACACGCCGCACGCAATTTATTTCCAATCCCCATCGGGAAACTTGGACAGCATCATTTCGCTATTCTTAAAATAGATAACGTTCCCCGACATTTCGCGCCCGCAGGCGCGAAGCGTTAAAGTTGTCAAACAGCACCGACTCATTCGGTTCAAAAATCCACCAGTTCTGCCCCCCTAACCCCGCGCCCCTGGGGCGCGAAACAGCGTCGCAGACTTTTCCCCGCAAGGGGGATGCGGCATCCGTAAAGCGGCAAAGCCGCTAACGGCTGCCCAAGCCGTCCGCAGACGGCAAATAATCTTGATCCGTTTTTTGCCGCGGTCACCGTCGCGGCATTACGATTCCCGCGCCCGTTGGGCGTGCCAATCGTGCCGCTTCCTCGAAACTGGCTCGCTTCATCCGCCGCTGGCGGCGCTTCGCCAATTTCCATGCGCGTGGCAAAAAACACCTCTCAGCCTGCAAGTGTGCGAGCGCAAGCGAGTGCGCGCAGCAGACTGTACCCCCCTCAAAACGATGGCTCCGCCAACGTTTTGAAGTTTTATTTTCCAAACGGGCAGATCGGATAGTGGCACGGCTTGCACCCAAGGCATAGCCCGCCTTCGCCGAGCGCCGCGAGATCCGCGCGTGTGACGGGCACATCCGCCGCGATCTTCGGCAGCACCAGATCAAAGACCGTCGCGCCCGCATACATCACGCAGCCGGGCAGGCCCATGACGGGCATACCGTCGTCAAAATAGCCGAGCAGGAACATAGCCCCCGGCAGGACCGGCGCGCCGTAGGCGATGATATTCGCACCCGCGGCCTTGATGCCGCCCGGCGTGTTGTCGTCGGGGTCGACGCTCATACCGCCGGTACAGAGGATCATGTCGGGCTTCTTTTCGCGCATCGTGAGCACCGCGTCGCGCACATTCTCCACCCCGTCGCCGGAGTAGACGACCTCAAGCGTTTCGATGCCGTAGGTCTTGAGCTTGTCGATGACGACCGGCGTGAACGTATCCTTGATGAGGCCCTTTTTGACCTCACCGCCGGTGGCGACGATGCAGGCGGTCTTGCGCACATAGGGCTTGAGAGACAGCAGCGGCTTATCGCCCGCGGCCTGCTCGGCCTTTCGGAGCTTTTCTTCCTCGATGATGAGTGGGATGACGCGCATGCCCGCGAGCTTGTCGCCCTCGCGTACAGCCATGCCGCCCTTGCGCGTGGCGATCATCACCTCGTCCTGACTGTTCACGGCGACAAGGCGCGCAGAATCGACTAAAAACACGCCGTCGCAGGCGGCTTTCAGCTCGATCTTGCCCTCTTTTACCTCGCTGCGGATCATGTTCTCCTGCCCGCAGAGGGCCAGAAGCCGCTCCGCCGCGTCGTTTTCGTGCACCATGCCGGACGTCATTTCCCAGACATAGAGGTGCTCCTTACCCATGCTGAGCAGCACGGGGATGTCCTCTTCCGTCACGACGTGGCCCTTGCGGAAGCGCGCGTCCTTATACTGGTCCTTGATGATCTGCGTCATGTCGTGGCAGAGCACATGGCCCACCGCGTCCTCGGTTTTGATAAGTCTCATTTCTTCAGCACCTCGATCTCGTCTCCGGCCTGAATGCGGCCCTCTTTGATCACAATGGCAAAGATGCCTTCGGTCGGCATCACGCATTTGCCCGTCGTGCGCTTGATCTCGCAGTCGTTGTGGCACTGCTTGCCGATCTGCGTGACCTCAAGCTCCGTCTCGCCCACGCGCAGGCGCGTGCCGACGGGGAGCGTCTTGAGCTCGATGCCTCGGGTGTTGATGTTTTCGGCAAAGATACCCGCATCCAGCTCAAGCGGGCAGATAGCGCGCATCGTGTCCACGCTCTCGTCGGCCAGCAGGCTGATCTGGCGGTGCCAGTCACCCGCGTGGGCGTCGCCCACAATGCCGTGGCGGTATTTTACGTCGATATAGGGCACCTCGTGCTTGCGCACGCCCTTTTTTTCGCTGATGTTCACAGCGGTCACCTGTGCCATTTTTCATTCCTCCGCTTCATAAACGCCGCTCTTGCCGCCCTCTTTATAGAGAAGGTGGATACCGTCGATGCGCATATCGCGCTGCACGGCCTTGCACATGTCGTACACCGTGAGCGCGGCGACGCTGACAGCTGTCAGCGCTTCCATTTCAACGCCCGTTTCGCCGTGGCAGCGGACCTCGCTGCGGATGTGCAGGGCGGTTTCTTCGATTTCAAATGAGATGTCCACCTTCGTGAGCAGCAGCGGGTGGCACATCGGGATCAGCTCACTGTTTTTCTTCGCGGCCATGATGCCCGCGACCTGCGCGACCGCCAACACATCGCCCTTGCCGATGGAGCCCTCTTTGATCTTGTCCATCGTCGCTTTTGCCATGCGGACCGTCGCGGCGGCGCGCGCCACGCGATAGGTCTGCACCTTTTCGCTCACGTCCACCATGCGGGCGCGGCCCTGTTCGTTAAAATGCGTCAGTTCCATCCTCAGCCTCCGATCGCAAACATGCCGCGGTGCGTCTCCGTAACGCCAGTCTCGTCCATGTGGTGGCGCTCCGGCTTCATCAGAATGCCGCGGCGGATGGCCTGCTCCAATTCCTCACCGGACAAGCCCCGCAGCGTGATCTCTGCGTCCGAATGCAGGCACGGCTTTAATTTCCCGTCCGCCGTGATGCGGATGCGGCTGCACTCTGCGCAGAACGCGTGGCTCATCGGCGCGATGAGGCCGACGGTCCCCTTTGCGTCCGGCAGACGGTAGCGCGCGGCCACGCCGTCGTGCGAAACGGCCTCCAACTCCGGACAGCGGTCCAAAACCGCCTGCGAGGGGAGGTATGTACCGAAATCCTTTCCGCAGCCCATCGGCATGCGCTCAATGAAGCGCACCTGCCACGGATGCTCGCGCGTTAAGTCCACAAAATCGGCGATCTCGTCGTCGTTGACGCCGCCGAGCAGCACGCAGTTGAGCTTGATCTTTGCAAAGCTCGCGCGCTCCGCCGCCTCGATACCGTCCAAGGTATCCTGCAGCGTACCAAGGCGCGTGATGGCGCGAAAGCGCTCCTCGTTCAGCGTGTCGAGGCTGATGTTGAGGTGCGTGACGCCCGCGTCGCGCAGCGGCAGGGCAAACTCCTTGAGCAGGCTGCCGTTTGTCGTGACGCAGAGCTCTTCAACGCCGGGAATTTCTGATAACATGCGGCAGAAGTCCACCGCACCGCGGCGCACGAGCGGCTCGCCACCGGTGACGCGGATCTTTTTGACGCCGCACCTGACCGCCGCGGCGGCCATGTCGCGCAGCCCTTCCAAAGAACAGATGTCCTCGTGCGCGCACTTTTCAATGCCGCCGTCCGGCATGCAGTAGCGGCAGCGGTAATTGCAGCGGTCCGTGATGCTGATACGCAGGTATGTAATTGATCTTGCAAAGCCGTCCAGCATCTGAAACGCCTCTTTCTTCCATGGTACAGCATGATATTTTAGCAAATATCACGCTCTTACGCAACACAGTTGTCCGATAATGTCGAAATGCATTTTTATATTATCGTAATCTTGACTTTTTCCGCAGTATTTTTTAGAATACAAGCAACGATTTTTGACCGGGAGGGCCGATTTATGACTGACGGCAACACCATCCGCTCCGTGGCGAAGGCGATGGAGCTTTTGCAGCTCCTCAGCGACGCGGGCGAGGCGATGACGCTCACGGCCATCAGCGAGCGCGCAGGGCTGCCCAAGAGCACAGTGTTCGGCCTTTTGACCACCATGCGCGACTATGACGTCATCACACAGCACGCAGACGGCAAATACGCCCTCGGCCTGCGCCTTTTTGAATACGGCTGCCGCGCCAGCGCGTTCTGGAACATCTCGTCCCTCGCGCGGCCTTACCTCGAGCATCTGGCAGAAGCGACCGGCGCCTCCGCCATGCTCTCCACCTATGAAAACGGGCACATCGTCGCCCTCGATCAGGCCGAGGGGCGCGGCAGCCTTCGCATCGTCTCCGCGCCTGGGGCGCGGCTGCCGCTGCACTGCACCTCGCAGGGCAAGATTGTCCTTGCCTGCATGAGTGAGAGCGAGGCGGCGACTCTCCTTGCCCGTGTGCCGCTCACGCCCTACACCCCGCACACAGAAACGGACGCGGGTGCTTTGCTCGCATCGCTCCCTGCCTGCCGCGAAGCGGGCTTCGCCGTGGAAAACGGTGAGTATAAGATCGGTCTTCGCTCCATCTCCGCGCCGGTGTTCACCGGCGGCGGCGCGCTCAAGTACGTCGTCAGCGTACTGGGGATGTTCCGCTCCGTGCACTCGGACGAGTTCGCGCACGCCGAGCGCGCGGTCGTCGCCGCGGGGCAGATGCTTTCCGCCGCACTGGGCTATCCGGGAAAGTGAGACTTTTTTCCGTGCGGAAAAATCTACGCTTGACTCTACAATTGTTATAGAGTTTATGATGACTCCATGCTATACTGATAAGGAGTCCTTTCCGATGCAAAACGATCTCACCACCGGCAGCGTCTTTCGCAACGTTGTGTCCTTTTCGCTGCCGTATCTGCTCTCTTACTTTTTGCAGACGCTCTACGGCATGGCCGACCTCTTCATCATCGGCCAGTTTGAGGGCGTCGCCAGCACGACCGCCGTCTCCATCGGCTCGCAGGTGATGCACATGCTCACAGTCATGCTCGTCGGCCTTGCGATGGGCGCGACGGTCAGCATCGCGCAGGCTGCCGGCGGCGGCGACAAAAAGCGCACCGCCTCTGCCATCGGCAACACGGTCACGCTCTTCATGCTGCTGTCTCTTGCGCTGACGGCACTGCTGCTCGCGCTGCGCGGGGGTATCGTCTCCATCATGTCCACACCGGAGGAGGCCGTGCAGGGCACGCTCGCCTATCTCACGGTCTGCTTTATCGGTATTCCGTTCATCACGGCGTACAACATCATCGCCTCGATCTTCCGCGGCCTTGGTGACAGCAAGCGCCCCATGTACTTCATCGCCGTGGCCTGCGTCGTCAACATCGCGCTCGACTACTACTTCATGGGCACGCTGCACCTCGGCCCCGCGGGCGCGGCGCTCGGCACCACGCTCTCGCAGGCGGTGAGCGTCCTCGTCTCGCTCGCGGTCATCTTGAAGCGCAGGCTCATCTCCGTCCGCCGCGCGGACTTTCGCCCGCAGCGCGCCGTCATGGGTAAGCTCCTTCAGATCGGCGTGCCCGTCGCTCTGCAGGACGGCTTTATTCAGGTCTCGTTCGTCATCATCACGATTATCGCCAACCGCCGCGGCCTGACGGACGCGGCCGCCGTCGGCATCGTCGAAAAGATCATCGGCTTCCTCTTCCTCATCCCGTCGTCGATGCTCTCGACCGTCTCGGCGCTCGGCGCGCAGAATATCGGCGCGGGCAAGCCCGAGCGCGCGAGTCTCACACTGCGCTACGCCGCGATGATCGCCTGCTCGTTCGGCATCGCGGTCGTCATCCTCACCCTGTTTATCGCCGAGCCGCTTGTCGGCCTCTTCACGCCTGATGCCGCCGTCGCCGCCGCGGGCGGGCAATATCTGCGCGGCTACATCTGGGACAGCTTCTTTGCCGGCGTGCAGTTCAGCTTCAGCGGCTATTTCTGCGCCTGCGGCAAGTCGGGCATCTCGTTTCTGCACAATTCGCTCTCGATCCTGCTCGTGCGCGTGCCGGGGGCGTACCTTGCGTCCAAATACTTCCCGCAGACGTTGCTGCCCATGGGCCTTGCCAACGCCGCGGGGTCGCTTTTCTCCATCCTCGTCTGCGTGATCGCCTACGCCATCCTCACGCGGCGGGAAAAACGTGCGCAGGAGGCATCATAAATGGCTCTTCCCCAGCTTTTCTCCATCGGCGAAATGGCAAAAATTTTCCATCTCAGCGTGAGCAGCCTGCGCCACTACGAGGCGCTCGGCCTTGTCACGCCGGAATACGTCGCCCCGTCGACGAACTACCGCTACTACAGCGTCCGCCAGTTCGAGCCGCTCAACACCATCCGGTATCTGCGCGCGATGGACATACCGCTCACCGAGATCGCCGATTTTCTGCAAAACCGCGACGTGGAGACGATCGAAGAAAAGCTGCGCGCGCAGAAGGCCGCCGTCGTACAGAAGCAAAAGGAGCTCAAGCGCATCGAGCGCAAGCTCGACGCGCGCCTCAGCCAGCTCCAAGATGTGCGGCATGCGCCGCTCGGCGAGATCACGCTCATCCATTCGCCCGCGCTTCGCCTTTTCTGGATCGACACGGCGCTGACCGCGCCGGACTACTCCGCGCTCGAGCTCTCCACGAGCCGCCTTGCCGCCGCGCAGGCCGAGGCGCTGGTCTTCCTCGGCAAGGTCGGCTTCAGCGTATCGCAGGAGCACTTGAACGAGGGCAGCTTCGGGCAGTACGACGGCGAATTCCTCGTGCTTGACGAGGCCGACCGCTTTACGGGCGACGTCATTGATCTGCCCGCTTCGCTCTGCGCGTGCGTGCGCTTCCGCGGACACCACGCCGAGTCGCCCGCGCAGTACCGTCGCTTGATGCAGTTCATCCGCGAGGAAGGCTACACCGCCGCCGGATTTTCGCGCGAGATTACAGTCATCGACTACGGCTTCACGCCCGACACGGAAAAGTTCGTCACTGAAATCATGATCCCCCTGCAAAAGGTATAAAAAAAGTTCCCGCGTTCATACGTGGGAACTTTTTTTATACTTTTTACTCAATGCCCGCCGCCGGCGATCATCTTGAGGGCATGGTCAAGCGCACCGAGCACGGCGCTCAGGTTTTCGCGCGCAGCCTTTTCCGAGCCGGGGAGGTTCAGGATGAGGCTGTTTCTTCTCGTGCCAGCCACGGCGCGGGAAAGCATCGCGCGCGGCGTGATCTGCAAGCTGTAATAGATCATCGCCTGCGGGATCGCGGGAATTTCGCGCTCGAGCACGGCGCGCGTCGCCTCGGGCGTCACGTCACGGGGAGATAAGCCCGTGCCGCCGCTCGTGATGACAAGGTCGCAGTGCTTTTCATCCACGCAGGAGATGAGCTCTTCGCTGATCTTCTCCTGTTCGTCCGACACGATGGACGTGTACACGACCTCGTAGCCAGCCTCCTTCAGCATCGCGGCCACAGCGGGGCCGCTCTTGTCCTCGTACACGCCCGCAGACGCGCGGTCGCTCACGGTGATGACTGCCGCCTGATAGCTCATAGCATTGCCGCCTTTCTCAAAAGTCGATCGTGCCCTCGCGCACGCGCAGATCATAGGGCTCGTAGACCACCTTGCGGTACGCGTCCACGTCGAGCTTCACACCCGTCCAGTCGGAATGGATCTCGCCGGTCTGCTTGATGAGGATGTCATAGAGGATATCGTAGGTCACGCCGTCGTCACCCGTCTCCACGATGGTGGAATAGGGCAGCGTCTTATGGTAGGTCATGTGCAGGCCCTTGTAGTCGAAGTGGTAGCCGTTGCGCATGCGGCAGCCGTCGAGGCCCTTGTAGGTGAAGCGCTTTTTAAGGTCTGCCAAAATCTTGTCGCCCTCCTCCTGATAGAGGTTCTCGGGCGTCGTCTCGGTGTAGTCGTAGCGGAACTGCACGGGGATATTGTACTTGCGCCAGCGCTCTGCGTAGTCCACAAGCTCGTCGGCGGGATAGTCCATGTACAGCACGCAGTTCACACGCTTGGGCGTTGCGATACGGGCGACGATCTCGTCGGGCGACTCCTCGACATACTTCGTCAGGTGGCGCGAGATGTTGATGCAGGTGATCTTGTCGCGATTGCGCTCGGTGAAAGCGATCATCTCCTCCGCGCTGCATCCAGGCTGCACGGGGAAGGTCGTGTTGATATAGACCTTGTGGGTCGTGGGGATGGCGTCGAGCATGCGCTGGAGCGCTTTTAAGTTGGCAAACGGCTCGCCGCCGGTGAAAACAAAGTCGCAGCGCGGCGTGATCTCGTCCATCACGGCGATGCTCTTGAGGATCGCCTCCACGCTGAAGCCCTCAGCATGGGCGTATTCCTGCTTGTTCACGCAAAACGGGCAGTGGTTCCGGCAATCGTAGGGTACAAAGATCGTTACCGTCGCGCCGCCCTCGCGCGTCTTGTAGGGATGAGTCATTGGTTCTTGTCCGTCCTCTGTTAAAATTCTATAATGAAAATAGTTTACTCTGAAATATGCAGGATTGCAAGCGATCTTCTGACAGTTTTCTCATTTTGTCGGACATTGCTTTTCCTCGCGCAGAAGAGCGCGCACATAGTCGAACGCCGCGTCCTCGCCCTGCTCCTTGAGTACGAGCAGCATCTTGCCGATGAGCTCGCCGGTCTCGGGATGGATGAGGATATGGCCGCGCGACTTTTCGTAGTAGTCGTAGGCCGAGGCGTCGGTATATTTGTCGCCCTGATAGACCTTGCAGGCGGCAATGCGGTCGCAGAACATTTCGGCTACATATTTGAGCGGCATTTTGTACCCGCCCATGTAGACCTTACCGTCGTCGGCAATACAGTAGTCGATCCAGTATTCAAAGTGGTGGCGGTTGCGCCCCTTGTGGTGGAGCCACGCAAGGCTCACGCCGTTTTCGCGCCGCTCAGCGTCGTTCGGGCTGCGGTAGCCCTGATAATACTTGACACCGCGCCAGAATTCCGAGGGGCTGTATTTGCTCAGGTCATGCGCTAACCCCTGATAGTACAGGCCGAGGCGAAAACAGTATTGCCGCACCAGATGGCGATGATGCGTGATGGTTTTAAAGTGCTCGATGGCGCGCATACGGACACCTCCCTGCGTATTCCGGCAGGCCGCCCGCCGCGGTTCGCCGCTTTCCCGCGCGCGTATGTTTCCGTTTGAAGTAATACATGCACAGTTATCGAAATTTTATATCAAATCAGCAGAAAATGCAATAAGGTATTTTTGCAAATAAATTGCGCAAAATGAGCACCAAGGGCGGCAAGTCCCCTGCCCTTTTGTCTCCTCCGCGCGGGAATGGAAAATATTCCCGCGCGGAGCGAGCGTGCCGGAAGGCTTTGCAGAATATCTTCTGTCATTTCGTCCATCACAGCAAAAAGGGCACGGCCTGTTGGCCGCGCCCTTTGTCTGCGATTTGCGAAAGAGCCTTTTTTACAGGTTCTTCTCGTAGCTCTCGATCATCTTCTTAACCATCTGGCCGCCGACAGAGCCGGCCTCGCGGGAGGTCAGATCGCCGTTGTAGCCCTGCTTGAGGTTGACGCCAACCTCCCTTGGTGTGTATTCACCACAAAAACTCAGTTTTATTTTGAAGTCAATACACACCAAGGTGGTTTGATGTTTTTTGACCTCTTAAAGATTTGCTACCCTTGTTACATTCCGTACAGGGTCTTTTGCGATTTCTCCAATAAAGCGGTAAAAGATACGAATACTTTGCCGGTAGGGAGTTCGCGGCCCAGCAATCGTTAAACCGTCTGGCAAGATTTTTTCACCAATTTCTATTCGCTCTATGAAGGTATGAAGAATATCTCGATCTAAAGTTTCGATATGGGAATAGCGTCTGGCGAGGTCAAAAAACAAGTCATACGCATCGCGGATATTGCTTTCTTCCGAAGTATCCTCAATCAATCTATCACGCTGTTCTTCAAGCTCCTGACGCTCTTTTCCAAATCGCTCCATCATTTGATCCAGTAATTCATCACTTAAATTTCCGGCTGCGTTATCACGGTACGCTCGTTCAATCATCTTGACAATACGCTTCAATCTTATTTCTATATCGGCCAATGACTTTTCCTTGTCCTCACCGACGCCAAGCGAAGCATTAGATTGTTGAATAGCCGCCTGTGTGATGGCCTCAATATCATCATCGTCAAATGACAACAGCTCGTTCAAATCACGCCGAATGATCTCCATTAGGTCATCATACCGGATACGGGCACCATGCTCACAGCGGTTTCGTGTTCGACTTGTCAAGTTATTGCAAACAAGATACCAATACTTTGCGCGTTCACCCTTGTAGACCGAACCGCCGGAACACATCGCTGTGCCGCAGTGAGCGCAGTATGCGATCCCGCCAAAAATACTGTGGCGAAATGCAGGGTTGGCCGCATGGGACTTTGTGTTTTCTCCGAGGAAATGTTCTGCTCGGTCAAATTGCTCTTGTGTCACCAATGGCTCATGGGTATTTTCTGTAAAGCACCAATCTTCCTGTGGAATAGAGATTTTCTTTTTGGACTTCACATTGACCTTACGGGTTTTCCCAAGTACGGTGTGTCCCAAATAGACGCGATTTCGCAGGATACGCTTAACCGTAGTATAGTTCCAGTAGTCTGACGCTCTGGATGCTCCCTGTGGGGTGAATTTGTCACGATATTCAACCCTGTATTTCAAAGGCGGGATGATACATTGTTCGTTCAGTTTGTTTGCAATCGTCCGCGTTGAAAGTCCCGTTGATGCCCATTCAAAAATCTGTCGGACGATCGGTGCTGTATTTTCATCGGGAACAAGCTGGTCGGTGGTACGCTCCGCTTTTTTATAGCCGTATGGCGGACAAGCTGCATACTTGCCCTTCTTCCGTTTCATGTCTAACGTCTGCTTGACTTTTCTGGAAGTATCACGCAGGTACACATCATTCATGGCAAATTGGAACGGTGCCATCAGGTTGTCTCCCATGGAGTCAAAGTCATTACCGGGAGCCAGATAATGAATACCGTTTTCAGGGAAAAAGCGTTCTGCGTAGTAACTTGATTCCGTCATGTCACGGCCAAGCCGGGAAAGGTCTTTTGTAATGACCATATTGGCCTTTCCGGTCGAAAGATGATCCAGCATCGCTTGAAAGCCAGGGCGCTCAAAATTGCCGCCAGAATAGCCATCGTCTACAAATTCTTTTACGATGATAATATCGTGCTTTTCACAATAGTCCCTAATGATTGCACGTTGATTTGTAATGCTCTCGGACTCGTTTTTATGTTTCTTTTCCTCATCGGATAAGCGGCAGTAAATATCAGCGAGTTTGATGTGGTTCCGCATGATGTCCTCCTTTCTGGAACCACTCATTTACACTAATATTATACCATTTTCTTTCCTGAGTGGTCAAAAAAATCGACTTTTTTAGCCGTGGTAATGATTTCCTCCGCCACCACTTCTTGCGGCGTTTTGCTGCTGGTAAACACTCTCTCGATTACATAGGTTGCAGCTCCAATTTTATGTTGCTTTTCTTGCTTTTCCAAGATTGCACCTCCCTAAAAGCATTATTTCCACCTAAAAACAATTTAACCGGGCAGTAGGGCTGCCTGGCACTTTTTTCTCAGTCTAAAATCGACAAAAACCGCGCCCTCATGCAGGCGCGGCCTTTGATGTAGTTTTGTTTGTTGGCAGGTACATTTCAGGAACATATTGGACGGTGCTGGCACACCTTACACGGGAATTTCACCCCCTGCGGTTCTCACAGGTTGTCCCCTTTGCCTGCGACGGCTCACGGCCTTTCAAGGCCGTTTCAACGCTCGGACTGAGGCTGGACAATCGTATCTCCCCGATATGCGGGTCATCGCCCCCAAGCCAGCCACGGCTTGTTTGTGCGCGGAAGGCTGCTCCCCCTATACCTCCTCTCTCAAGTTGGGATCATGGCCTGCTCAATCCCGCACGGCTTTCCTTTCGGGCGCATATCGGATGTATCCAATAGACCTATTCAATTCTCGGACTGTCGCCAGCCCGCACAGACACACCCTTTGATGCGCCTGTGCCGAATGGCAACCGTGTCGAAATATGTCTCAAATTGAGCCACATTTCCGCAG
>OLGE01002937.1_pt1 | contig 14251 bp, 10 predicted proteins | sample 1605151 | NCBI WGS metagenome assembly OLGE01 (sample SAMEA3888912, study PRJEB22519) | human gut metagenome | biome: human gut; feature: human-associated habitat; material: faeces | place: Denmark | collected 2010
CAGAGGAATTCAACGATTTCCTTGAAGGCGTGGGGCTGGATGCCGAGGTGGTTGCCCGTGCGGTTACAGTTGGACACCGGTTCCATGATCCAGTTGATGCCGAGGCCGAGCTCATGCAGCATTTCGCGGACAAGGGCCGTGATTTCGGCGGTATCGATGCCGTAGGGGCAGAACAGGGAGCAGCGGCGGCATTCGGTGCACTGGTAGGCGTAGTAGAAGAGTTCCTTGATGACGCTGTAGTCCAGCTTCCTGGCGCCGATGGTTTTGCCGAGGAGCTTGCCCAGCATGGTGTAATCGCGGCGGTAGAGGGAGCGGAGAAGCTCGACCCTGAGCACGGGCATGTTCTTCGGATCGTTGGTGCCGAGGAAGAACTGGCACTTATCGGCGCAGGCGCCGCAGCGCACACAGATGTCCATGAACACCTTGAGGGAGCGGTGCTTCTTCAGGCGATCGTGGAAAGCATCACAGAAGATTTTTTCCCAGCCTTCAGGCAGGTTCCAGTCTTCGGCCGCGGGATCCCAGCTATGGGGATGCGGCATGTGCAGCTTCTCCATGGTTTCCACTTTGGCAGGATAGCAGAAGCTGCCGGGGGCAAATTTAGGCTTGTAATCAAGCCAGCTCTGGGCGGGGAATGCCGGCCTGCTGGCAACAAGTTCTTGTGGGGTTGGTAATTTTGCCATGGCAGGACTCCTTACTCGCCAGACTTAGCAGTGTTTTTGTTTTCCAGCGGCTTATCGACAGGCAGACCAGCACCGACCATAGCTTCGCGGTACATATCCTCGTACTCGGGGTAAGTAAGGAAATCCTTCGGCGGGTTCCAGGGATTGATGTGACGGATGCGGCGGGTGTTTGCGGGCAGATTGCGCGTGGGGCTGAAGAAGATGCCGGCCATGTGGGTCAGCTTGGAGAAGGGGAAGTACGCGAGCAGGACGCTCACGAGGCATACATGGGTGAAGAAGATGGGATCAAGTCCGGCAGCGGAGATGGGATGGAAATGCACCAGTCCCATGATGAACGCCTTGGCCTGGGTGATGTCCGTCTTGGTGAAATAACGCATGCAGATGCCGGTACCGGAGATTCCCAGGATGAGCCACAGCGGGAAGTAATCCTGGAAGAGAGAGATGTAGCGGACACGGGGATTGCACACGCGGCGGAGCAGGAGGAAGCAGACGGCGAGGAAGAGAAGAGCGCCGGTCCAGAAGAACCTCGGGGCGCCAATCTGCATGATGCCGTCGATGGTTTCGACAAAGCTCACACAGCCGGGAACCGGATCCATGAAGAAGCGGAAGTGGCGGAAGAAGACGATGAAGAAGCAGTAATGGAAAAGGAGACCGAAAACCCAGAGCCACTTGGAGGAATAGTAGACCAGGCGGGGGCCCTTGTTGATGGGATCATCGGTTTTGATTTCCGCGTTGACGTTGCGGAAAAGAGAACGGAACAGGAACACTTCAAGGATCATGCGCTTGACAACACCCCAGGTGGTGTCAGGGCAGTCCCATTTGGCCTGTTTAATGAAATCAAGAGATTTTTCCTGACCGCCGGTGGTCGGGATGGCGAAAGGAACTGGAGATTTGGCCCACCAGATCATGCGCCAAACAACGCCGACGAGAAAGATCGCTATCGCCACGTACGGCAGGACAACACCGAACAGGGAACCAAGCCCTGCCTGTGATCCGAACCAGGCGATGATTGCGACAAGCGCCACAACCAGCAAAGATTTAAACATTCCCTACCTCTCTATACGATAGTGTTAGCTTTTGTCCTCTGTATCCAGAGGGCTGCCTCCCACCCGTTGAGCCCAGCGAACAAGCTGGGCGTGTTGGTTTTTTATTTCCTGGATCCTGTTTTCGGCAACAGTCTCGCGGGATTTCATGTAAATATCGAAGGCCAGCAGGGCGATGGTGTCCAGCCGGGATTCGGCCTCCAGATATTCATGAAGTTCTTTCTCTCCCTTCATGAGGGGAAGAATATGCTTACGGAGAATCGGCTTCAGCAGATAGAAGACGAGCATACCCTGGCTGGGCAGAAAGGTCTGCACGGCACGCAGGTGCACAAAGCGGTCGATAGCAGCCTTTACGTCCTCAGGTTTCTTATCCCAGCCGGAAACTGCCTCGTACACGGTTCTGGCCGCCTCACGGGTCATATCGGCCACAGGGTTGGTGAAAGGATCCTTGACGGTCCTCAGAAAGCCGGTTGTCTGGAGCGGATACGTCGCGAAAATGGCGTTCACCCACTCATCAATGACTACATCACGATTGTTGAAAAATGTATCCAGTGGCTTCATCAGAATCTCTGAGCGGTCCGGGCACAGGCCGGGGGAACGCGCTGTTTCGGGGTTAGATTTATCGGGCCTGCCCCATTTCCGGAATTTCAGTGGAGAAAGCGGGGAAAAGCGCCCAAAAAATGATTAATTCCGTTTAATAAGCAATAAGAAAGTGTCCGTCAATGCAGACGGAGTTTTCTTATTTACGGCTGCGGGGCGCCTGGAATGTGGGCATAGCCTCGTCATCGGTGCATGGCGCGGTTCCTCCGTAGCAGGCGCCGGAAACGGAGCTGTCCGGCGTTTCAAAGGGGAGCCTGTCATCAGTGCTGCCTTCCGTCTGCGGCGCGGTGGCCGGCTGCTGGACCCCGGGAGCCGGATTCTGAACGGGAGCGGGCTGAGCTTCTTCCTGGCGGCCGGCCTTCACCTGCTCTTCAAGCTTTGCCTTTTCGGCTTCAAGCCTGGCTATCTCGCTTCGCATGTTGCGGGTGAGCTGTGAAGGAAGCCCCCTGTACTCGATGAAAGGAATCACCTTGGAGCCGGACTGATAGACGTGGGCCTTGTTCCTCAGAATGCGGAATTTCAGAAGCAGGGCTTCGGGCGTGAATTCCTGCATGAAAGGCAGCGGCTTGACAGACTGGGCCTGCTGAAAAGCGGCGTTTACCGTCTCACCTTTCTTCACGGCGCTGACCATGTATGCGATACGGGCGAAATCCTGGGGATATTCGGCGACAGGGTAGTATGCCACATCTACCTTGCCAGCCAGAGCCTCAACGGCCTGACGGCAGGCTGAGCAGGAGGGAGAATAGAAGAGATGTACGGACGCTGTCTTTTCGTTTCCCCCGAGTGACCATGTCGAGACTTCGCTTTTGAGGACGGCACCAATGTTGATTATGAAAAGGACTGACCAGAGGGTTACCAGCAGGGATTTTGCCGGTTTCTGAAAAGACATGTAGCCGGAGTCCCGGTCAGCTTTGCGGAGGCAGAGAAAGATCAGGAAAAAGAAGCCGGCCACCACGAGGCAGTTGATGCAGGGGGCCGTGAAGATCATGAGGGTCAGAAGCAGGGCGTCGGCAAAAAGGAAGACCCACGCAAGGACGAATCCCGCGCCGGGATACCGGCATGCCGAGCAGATGCCCAGAGCCGTAAAGGCAGCGGCGCCGTACCACCACATGGAGATGCCAGCCAGCTTTGCATCCTCAAAGAGGGTGCAGCCTGCAGTGACACATATTTCAAAACGGTTCCCCAGACCAATCCAGAGACAGAAGACAAAGGCGAGGACGCTCAGGAAAAGGGGGAGCACAAGGATATTCGTTGAACGCTTCATCGGATGTGTTCAGCACATGGGGCCACAGAAGAGGCTGTGCTGATTCCCGGCTGTTTATGAGTGGAACGCGTGTACGGCCGGAACGCCGGGCGGGAAACCATGCGCCCCCGGAACCGATAGCGCGGTGCAGTTTCGGAGCGGGATATAGCGCTGCTGAATGCGTCTGACGGCCGAAGGCTGCAAGGTCCCTGTATAGCCGAGAAGTGCCTTCAACGCAAACGGGAGAGCCCCTGCGCAGATGGGGCAGGGCAAAACTCCGGGCCGGGTTCCCCTCCTCCATCACAGCCATGCACACCTTCCGGCATAGCGGTTCTCTGTTTTTCACGAACCTGGGAATACCAGCCGTTCTGTTATTTTACCAGGCTGGCGATGATATCGCTGTGTCCCTCAGTGTCTGTATGCGCAGCCCTTCCGTTTTTTATGCTGTCAGGGCAGTCCCCGGATTCCTCCCCCGCAGAACACCCCATGAAGAGCGCACAAAAAAAGGGGAATCACCCCGGAAGGTGATTCCCCTGTATCAGTCAGTTAGACCGTAATTACATCGTGGAGCCGGAAGCGGCGCGCTGCATCTTGATCTCAACCTTGTTCTGGAGGTGAGCGTAGTAGTCCTTGAGGATGGCGAGGACTTCAGGACGGCCGAAATGATCCGGCACTTCCTTGCCTTCGGAGAGGAACTTACGCAGCTTGGTGCCGGAGAGGATGACGCGGTCTTCCTTGCTGTGGGGGCAGGTACGCATGGAAGCCATGCCGTCGCACTTGTGGCAGTAGAAAGTCCAGTCGATCTTCAGAGGCTGGCAGAGGAGACGCTTGCCTTCTTCAGCGGGCTGAGGAATCTTGTCGAAGATTTCCTGAGCTTCGAACATGCCGTAGAAGTCGCCCACACCGGCGTGGTCGCGGCCGACGATCTGACGGTTGATGCCGTAGTTCTGACGGAAGGTGGCGTGGAGCAGAGCTTCACGGGGACCAGCGTAACGCATATCGAGCGGATAGCCGGCCTGGATGACGAAGTCTTTCACAAAGTACTTGTCAACGAGGGTGTTGATGCACTTGATGCGGACTTCAGCCGGGGTGTCACCGGGCTTCAGGTTGCCGACGAGGGAGTGGATGACAACGCCATCGCACACTTCGATAGCAATCTTGGCGAGGTATTCGTGAGAACGGTGCATGGGGTTGCGGAGCTGCAGGGCAGCAACCTTGGACCAGCCACGCTTGTCCATTTCAGCACGGAGCTGAGCAGGAGTCATATAGGTGCCGGCGAACTTGGTGGGGAACTCACCCTGAGAGAGAACCTTAACCTTACCAGCAAGGTTGAAGGGCTTCTGGGCGAGAACCATCTTCACACCAGGATGGTCGGTGGGAGCAATTTCCCAGAACTTCTCGGAATCGGGGCCATGACCCTTGAAGACCTTCTCGCATTCGTACTTCTTGTCTTCTTCGGTCATTTCGTAGCACTCGCTGACCTTCATGGTAGCGTAGATCGTGCCATTGCGGACGAGGGCAACTTCCTGGCCGGGCTTGATATCCTTGGCATCTTCAGCGGAGATGTCCATGGTGATCGGAACAGGCCAGAAGGTGCCGTCGGTGAGCAGCATGTTATCGCAGACGCTCTTCCAGTTGGCCTTGTCCATGAAGCCATCGAGCGGAGAGAAGCCGCCGATACCCATCATGATGAGGTCGCCCTTGGCGCGAGAAGAAATTTCAATCTGTTTCAGGCCTTTGGCTTTCTGGAGCTCATCTTCAAGAGCTTTTCCTTCGAGCAGGCAGCAGACGAGGCCTTTTCCACCATGCGGGGGCACGAGCTTGGACATAACCAATTCCTCCATAACAATTGTTGATCGGCCGAATGGCCGTGATGAACCTGAACTGGGCTATATCTTGTGAAATGCTTAACAAAAAGTCAACATCCTTTCGTGACTTTTCATACTGGAAAAATGCTAACCCCTTGATTTTCAGCAATGGAAGAAAAAAAATTTCCCTTTCTTCCCCTCAATCCGGCCGGAAAGCCCTCTTCAGCGGGGAAAAATCAGCATTCCATGCAGCGGAGTCTTCAGCATGACGGAATGTGTATTTTTCCGTTCCGGCTGTGTTGTGAATTCAATCACAAATGAGCACAGACAAAAAACGGCAGCCAAAGGCTGCCGTATCAGTCTGTCTCTGTCCGCCCGGGTTAGAAGGGGACATTATCCATGTTGGCTTCGCCGGGGAAGGGCGATCCGAGATCCTCTTCAGCTTCCCTGGCGCTGTCCTGAGGGGTCTGGGGCGCAGTGTCCTGGGGACGTCCGCCCCCCTGCTGGCCTCCGCGGGATCCGTAGCCGCCCTGACGCGGCTGCTGATAGCCGCGCTGACCCTGGTAGCCGTCTCCGCCGTTTCCTTCGCTCTTCCTGTCAAGGAAGATGACGCGCTGGGCGTGAATTTCCGTCACATAGCGGTCCTGGCCCTGGTTGTCCTGGTACTTGCGGGTACGGAGGCTTCCCTCCACGTAGACGAGGCTTCCTTTCTTCAGGTAGGTGCTGCAGTTCTCGGCAGTACGCTGGAAGACAGAAATTCTGTGCCATTCCGTACGGTTCACACGGTTGCCGTCGCGGTCGACGAAGGAGTCGTCAGTGGCGACGTTCAGAGTGGCAACGGGGGTGCCGCTGCCCTGGATGTATCTCAGTTCGGGATCGCGGCCGAGGCGTCCGATGATCATGACTTTATTCAGCATACCTTGGTTCTCCTGCGGCCTTAGGCCTTTTCCTGCCATTCGCTTCGCACGCGCATGATGACTTCCTTGATGTGTGGAAGTTCTTCCTTGGGGCAGACGCCGATGAGGGGGGCGTCCTGATCCACGTTCTCAGTGGGCTTGAAGTAAATGGCGTAAATGACTCCGGACGGGCCGGAATACTGGAGGGGCACCTCTCTCTTCATGCGGCTCATGATGAAGAGTTCCTGCCCGTTTGTGACAGTGACGCTGCCCTGTTCGGAGCGCACCTTTGCGTCGATTTCGGGAGTGAAATAATACTTGGCGCGTTCAGGGGCTTTGAAAAGATAGAGAGCTTCCCTGAGAATAATGCTCTCGACTTCTTCTCTGGTCAGATAGTGGCGGATGGTGACGAGAGGCGTGCCGCATTCAACGAACTGGTTTTCCAGTTCCGTGTGAATGGTCTCGATCACCCCTTTTTCAGGGGCGTAGATGGGCTTGGGATTGCGCTCGCGCGTCAGAGTGGCGAGTTTCGTCCCTGGCTTTTCTTTCCAGGTGCCTTCGGGGCCGTGCACGGAATCGCCCTGTCTGAGCGCTTCGAACGTGACGACGCCCGTGTGGCGCGTCGCCACCTCGATCATCCTGTATGGAGTCTGTTTCAGCTGTTCGAGTAAATCAGATACGTTCAGCATGTGTCTGTGCCTTTGCTTCGGAGCGCGCTAGCGGTAGTACAGGTTGCGTCCGCCTATGGTCTGCAGCGCCTGCTTGAGGTTGTTGCGGATCTGACGGCGGTCCCAGATGCCCTGGATGTGGCCGCGGGTGAGCGCTTTGTAGCAGCGGTGATACTTGGGAGGAACGTCCATGCCGGTGGTGGATTTGATGACGCCGGGGCCGGCAAAGCCGATGTTGGAAGAACGGACAGCGAACTGATAGGGCGAACAGCCGAGGAAACTCGCGACAGGCCCCGCATATGAGTTCGTGTCGTAGAGCACCATGTACAGGCCGCCGTTCTCTATGTAACGGCGTACGGCGATGGTGCAGCGCGGCATCTGAATGACGCCGTTCGTGCCTTCCTGAATGCGGATGCCCGCTGTGCCGTGCACATAGGCAAGGAAAGGCATTCTGTTCTTGGCGGCCCTGCGGGCGGCTTCAACGAACTTGTAGCCTTCGGCAGCGCCGAAAGAACCGCCCCGGAACGTTCCCATGAGCATGGCAACGACGATCTTGATATTCTCGATGCGGGCCTCGAAGGTCATGCATCCGCTCTTGGCTCCGGTCTTCTCTTTGGCCTTCTGGATGCGCTCGTCAAAGCCGGGGAAATGCAGTGGGTTGCCGGCTTCGATTTCGCTGTTGAATTCCAGTACTGAGCCTTTGTCAAAGACGTTCTGCACATACCACTCCGGTTCCATGGGGAAGTGGTAGCCGCAGTTGGAGCACACGCCTGCGAATTCGGCGAAGAGATCGGGTCCCCACAGATCAGGGCAGCCGTAGATTTCGGCGTTGGGGCAGGTAACCGCTCTGTCTATCTTGTAGCGCGGCGAGAGATAGTTCCACTTGTGGTGTTTGTTCTCGTCGCTCCACTTGGAAAGGGTCATGAGATCAGCGGACTTCTTCTTGGCCGAATTCGGATGGATCTTGTTGAACGGCGTGGAGAGCCAGCCTTTGAAGGCTTCAACACCGGAACCGAGTTCCTCCGCGAGAGTCTGAATGCGGCGCTGATGCTTGCGGTAGAAATCGTACTTGAAATTGATCCAGGGCGTGGACACGAGATCCCCGATGCCATTTGTTATTTTTTTGAGCAGGGGACGTCTGTCCAGAGCTGCCTGACGGGACATCTTGAGGAACTTGTTCTGTCTTTTCCTGAGCAGCCTGTCCTTGTCGCTGGAAGAAAGGTTCCAGCGCATGAACATGTCGTCGAGGTTGGCCTCCGGTTTGTTACGCCTGGAGATGGCCATACTCTTGAACGGCATGGCCCTGGCGGAAATGACAGCCTCATCCGTGGCGCGCAGCACTTCCTGGCGAAGCTTGCGGAAGAAGTCGAAGTGATAGGGTCTGGCACCAAGCGGGGGTTCTTCGATAATTTTATCGATGTACCCCATGGCGAGGTTGTCCTGAGCCGTGATTTTGAGGTTGGCCGCGCATTTTTCGATGAGTTCCATAGAGGGACGCTGGCCGCCTTTGCAGTGACCCTCAATGGCTGCAGCTCCTTCCGGGGAAATGACTGAGTAGTATCCATCGGAAAGCATGAGCCTTTTGTCCGCGAGTCCTATGGCCTCGGCGCCGCCGCTGCCGCCTTCGGAGATGACCGTCACCACAGGAACGCGCAGACCGGCCATGCAGTAAATGTTGCGGGCGATCTGCTGTGCTGCGCCGGGGTAATCTTCGATGGGATATGAACCGGGCGTGAAAATATACGTGTGAACGGGAATACCTTCTGTTTCAGCCACGCGCATGAACTGGCGGGCCTTGGCGTTGCCCCAGGGTTTGACAGAACCACCGTTGCGGAATTCGGCTCCGTGCCCTTTTTCCTGGCCTATGACCATGACGGACTGCGTGTAGCGTTTTTTGCCGCGGCGCCGGATGATGACCGCGCGGGCAATGAGCATGCTCGGATCGAGGCTGTGCTCATCCTGGCCGCCGACTTCCGTGAAATTGTCGTAGACGTTTTCGAGGATATCCTTGAGGCAGATGCGCTGGGGATGGCGGACGATACGCACCTTCTCCATGGGCGTCAGGGTCTTGGTGAGGCGATCCTCGACGTACTTGAAGAGGTCCTCCAGAGAGGATTCCTCGGCATACGGGTTCTGCAGAAGTCCCCTGTTGGCTTTATCCGTGAACTCGTCGAGCTTTTCCTGCAGCAGTTTGACGCTGTCGGCGTGCTTGCCGAGGAAGATGTCCCGGATGTAGGTCAGGCGGTCCCTGAGCCCGTTGAGGCGTTTTTGTGTAAGATTATCCATGTTTGCTCTGTATGATTCCTGCTTTGCTGGGCTTTTTCGAAGCGGGGCCGGAGAACACTCCGGCGTCCCGGAGTGAATCCGGACAGTTTAGAACTGCAGGATATGCGGGGTCTGTTCCCTGAGGTACTGAATGTTGCTTTTCATCGGCGCGCCCGAAGCGTCATGTCCCTGCAGCACGACCTCATTGAGGAATTCGAGGCCTCTCTGCTTGAGCTCGTCGAGATCCTGACCCCAGATGATCACAAGGGCAAGGTTGGGGTCAAATTCCGTGGGGATGACGTACGGCTGTTTCGGGACGTGCGTGTACACGGAAAGCCAGGGATGCTCGACCCAGCGGAAACGGTCGATGGTGCCGACCCAGGGCGTGAAATTGTTTTCCGGCGACTCAGCGATAATGCGGTATTCGAGCGTCCTGCCCTCGAAGGAAATGTCATTCTGTGTGTATCCGAGCGGCTCGCCGAGTCCCGTGCGTATCTGCTCAGCCACGAGATCTATGCCGTCGTGTCCCTTGATGCGGGAAATCTTTGCTGAAACGCCGTTTTCCACCTGGATGCGGGTGTTGACTTCCATGAGGAAGGGATTTCCGTCGCGGGTCACTATCCACTCCCATGTGCCTGCGCTGTCATAGCCGACCTTGCGGGCGATGGAGAGGGAGTAGGTGGTTATGTCCTGCAGAACCCTGTCTGAATCAAAAGAATACTTGTTAACGGAGGGATCAAAACCGGGCGCGACTTCGAGCCTTTTCTGGCGTCCTGTGGACTGTATGGAGCAGTTGCGGGTACCGAAATGCACCTGATGTCCGTGGCGGTCGCCGAGGATCTGCACCTCAACATGGTTGTAGTCCATGATGCGCTGCTCGATGAGCACGCCTTCATCCTTGAACTGCCTCGCGGCGTAGTTGCGCACGCGTCTGTACACGGAGCGGAACTGATCAATGTCGTCCACTTCCTCGATACCCATGCCACCGCCGCCGGCGGAAGCCTTGATGAGGACAAGCGGATGTTCGATGGAATGCCGGAGCTGAAAATCGAAGACTTCTTCGGCGATATTCTCGGCTTCCATCTCGTCGTAGGTCGGGCGATCCGATCCGGGCACTGTGGGTACGCCCAGGCTGCGCGCAAGACGCTTTGTATTTATTTTGTCTCCGAGCTCACGGATGATTTTCCAGGACGGACCGATGAATATCATGCTCCGGTCACGCTTTGTTACGCGTCTCGCAAAACGGAAGTCTTCGGCGAAGAAACCGTACCCAGGGTGCAGCGCCGTGCATCCCGAGATGTCGGCGACACTCATGAGTTCGTTGGCGTCATGATACGATGAGACGCGGTAAAGGGCTTTGCCGTCGCCATGCTCACGGGCAAACAGCACGTGCCCGGAGTCTTTGTCTTCTGCCGTGTAAATGGCCGTGAAGGGTATGCCAAGCTTAATGCATGCCTGCATGATGCGTATGGCGATTTCGCCGCGGTTGGCGACGAGAACCCGGTGTTGCTGCAAAACGGGGGTTTCCGAGTGGTTCTCCAAATTCAGCCTCTCAATAGATATGAATGCCAGAAAATGCGAAACGGCTTAGATTTTTTGGGTGCATTCTTAATCGAAAACGAAAATAAGTCCAGAGAGCCGGAATTTCTCGACGATCCGTTCCAGCGCCCCGTGAAGCCGGAAAGTTTTTGGAAATGCCGCCTGAAAAACGGCGAAATGCGTTTCTGGGTGGGTGACAAAAGCTTGAAAAGTCGCTAAAAAGCTCTCTCTCTTTAGATAAAGATTCAAACTGATATTTTTCATGATGAGGCATTGAGATGCAGAACGAGAAACTTCGCAATGTGGCTATTATAGCCCATGTCGACCACGGTAAGACCACCCTTGTGGATGCGCTTTTTAAACAGAGTGGCGTTTTCCGAGCCGACCAGGAAGTTACCGACCGCATTATGGATAACGGGGACCTCGAACGCGAGCGCGGCATCACAATTACTGCCAAAAACTGCTCCATCACCTGGAAGGGAATCAAGATCAACATCATTGACACCCCAGGCCATGCCGACTTTGGCGGAGAGGTCGAACGCTCCCTGTCCATGGCAAGCGGAGCCATTCTGCTCGTGGATGCGTCTGAAGGCCCTCTCCCCCAGACCCGATTTGTTCTTCATAAGGCCCTGGAGGCGAAACTTCCCGTTGTGGTAGTTATTAATAAGATCGATCGCAAAGACGCCCGCATCGAGGAAGTTCTCAACGAAATTTACGATCTCTTCATTGACCTCGGCGCCAACGACGAGCAGCTGGATTTCCCTGTGCTGTACGCAGTGGGCCGCGACGGCGTGGCGATGTACCATCCGGATGACGAGCGCAAGGATCTGACCCCGCTTTTTGAAACCATCGTCAACAAGCTGCCTGGACCTTCCTACGATCCTGACATGCCTTTCCAGATGCTGGTTTCGGATCTGGACTATTCCGACTACCTGGGCCGTCTTGCCGTCGGCCGCATTGTCAACGGTTCTGTTTACAACAACGAGCCGCTGGACTGCATCGGCCCTGATGGAAAGCAGCGTCCTCTGCGTGCCCTCAAGCTGCAGGTCTACCAGGGCATGCAGCTCAAGGAGGTCGAGAAAGTGGAGCCCGGTGAGATCGTGGTTCTCGCCGGCATCGAGGACGTGACCATCGGCGATACCATCTGCACCCGTGAGCATCCTGCAGCCCTGCCGCGCATCACGGTTGACGAACCGACCGTCTCCATGCGCTTCAGCATCAATACTTCTCCCCTCGCCGGCCGCGAAGGCAAGCTTCTGCAGAGCAGGGTCATTGAGGAGCGCCTGAAGAAGGAAACCCTGCGTAACGTGGCCATTCAGGTGGAGAAAGCCGCTGATCATGATACCTTTATCGTAAAGGGCCGTGGTGAATTCCAGCTCGCCATCCTTGTAGAAACCATGCGCCGCGAGGGCTTCGAACTTTCTGTCGGCCGGCCTGAGGTTATTCTGAAGAAGGATGCCGACGGCAAGGTTCTCGAACCCATCGAGCATCTGTACGTAGACTGCGACGAAAGCTTCATGGGCGTGGTCACTGACAAGCTGAACCAGCGCAAGGGCAAGATGATCAACTGTCATAACGCAGGGACCGGCCGCATCCGCCTCGAATTCTCCGTTCCTTCACGCGGCCTTATCGGCTACCAGGATGAATTCATGACGGACACCAAGGGCACCGGCATCATGAATGCCTATCTGGATGGCTACGAACCCTGGCGCGGCGACTTCCCGTCCCGCTACACCGGCAGCATCGTTTCTGACCGCGCCGGATCGGCTGTGGCCTATGCTCTCTTCAACCTCGAACCCCGTGGCACACTGTTCATTGTGCCCGGCGATCAGGTTTATGAAGGCATGATTATCGGCGAGCACAACAGGGACAACGACATCGACGTGAATCCCTGCAAGGCAAAGAAACTGACCAACCTGCGTGCCGCCGGCCATGATGAAAACGTTATTCTGACTCCTGTCAAGAAGATGACCCTCGAGCACGCCCTGCACTTTATCCGTGAGGATGAGCTCTGCGAGGTTACTCCCCAGTCCATCCGTCTGCGCAAGGTGGTCCTTTCCGCCCAGACGCGCTACCAGCTGGCCGGCATCAAGGCCGGAAAGCGCGGAGCCTGATCTCCCTGATTCCGTGATATTAAAGCCCCGGTTCCGCCTTTCAGCGGCCCCGGGGCTTTTTTTGTACGGCGGAAACAGGCGGTTACGGCTTGATATAGCTGTACCCTTCCTGCTGCAGGCGGCAGAGTTCCGTGATGCCGCCGGAAACGGTCTCAATGTCGTCCCAGAGCATATCTTCACTGACGCCGAACCCTTTCAGGGCGTTTCTGCAGAGCCGGATGGAAAGACCGGCCTTCATGAGAGTCTGCGCGGTGAGCTCATTCTGCGCGTTCTCGGGAGTCTTCGTGAAGCAGCGTACGGCAGGGCCGTTTGCCACGATGACGATCTTCGTCCCGCTGTTGGCGGGGACGTCCTTCAGATAGTTTCTGACGTTGCCAAGGGCGAAGGCGACACGGCCGGTGTCTCCTGCGTCCACATGGAGAACGAGATTATAGTTCATACTTTTCTCCTTGGTGTGCGATTCTTCGGGCAGGCGTACGCCTGCGGTAACACTGGCTCTTTCACATATCAGAACAGCCGTCTGGGCGCCATAATCGGTCATATGACCCGCAGACAGCCCCGGCTCGTTGAGAAGTGTGTCTTTTTCCCGTATACCTCAGAAAATGACAGAGGTTCCGGCTGACAGAGGGCAGTGAAGTGCCCGGAAAACATTACATTTATTTTCGAGGCGGCAATCATGACCCAGGGCTGTTCTGCAAAAGATACACGACGCGGCGGGTACTGGTGCCATCTCGCGCGTGCCTGTGCCTCGGTGTTTCTGATTCTTTCAGTCTGCGGCTGCGGATTCACCGGCAGCAGGGAACAGCCTCAGAAAAAAGAGAATGCCCCAGAGGATGTTGTGGCGGAAAATCCTCTGCCCTATACGGTTCACTTTGATGTCAGGGATGAAGACGGAGTGAAATCCGGCGGCCGGTATCTGGCAGGACGCATGAAGGACGCCAGCCAGCTGGAGCGCCTGAAGAAGAGGCCTCCTGACGGAAGCCTCGGACTTGAGCGCAGAGCGCGTCAGGACATCGAAACAGCCCGGAAGCTCATGCGCTCCGAAGGGTTTTACGATGGCCGGGCAGAACTTTCCATAACGGGGCAGGAAACGGGGAAGGCCAGTGTCTCCCTCACGCTTGTCCCTGGTCCCCGCTACGCCATCGGAGACATCTCCACGCTGTACAGCAGAGGTCCGCGGATCCCCAGGGAGCTCGCGGACAGGGCTAGGGCTGTGTTCCCCACTTCCGGAATTCCCGGGCTTGAAAAGGGAAAGCCGGCTGCCGCTTCCGAGGTGCTTGGCTGTGTCAGTGACCTCGTGAAAAGCATGCACGAACAGGGATTCCCCGATGCCCGGCTGCTCGAACAGCATTATTATATCGACAGAAAACAGAAAACGCTGAATGCCGTTCTGTA
>OLGE01002952.1_pt1 | contig 14213 bp, 10 predicted proteins | sample 1605151 | NCBI WGS metagenome assembly OLGE01 (sample SAMEA3888912, study PRJEB22519) | human gut metagenome | biome: human gut; feature: human-associated habitat; material: faeces | place: Denmark | collected 2010
TTCAAGATTTTCAAACCGATCAGTTGGGGCAAAAGACCCGCTGAGCGCCGCAGCCTATTTATTCAGAGGTTCCTTTATTATGCATTCTGCCAGCGTGCCGACAAAGGCTTTTCGACACACTGAGCCGGGGTCGGAATTGCTTCCGACCCCGGCCGGCACGTCCTGATGGGAGGAACGGGACATGCTTTTTTCTCTTATTTCGCCGGTCTGACCTCGATCGTCCACGAGTTGCCGTAGGAAACGCCGTGCTCATTGGCGAAGCTGCCCATATTGAGCGCAAGCGACAGGCAATTCAGGCTGTTGAAATACATCAAAGGCTCGCCCTCCGGCACGTCGCTATAGGTGTTGACATAGGGGATATCCCCCTTGAACACGGCCTTGCCATCCTCGTAGATTGTAATGTTATAGGTTTCTCCGACAGAAATGCCCATCAAATTTGCCGTCTCAAAGGAAATATTCGTCCAGACATTACCGTACTGAATATCCAGTGCGGGGATGTTGCCCTTCAGAACGCCGTCCTCATAGGCTGCCTGCTGATAGGGCAGCAGGACGATATCCTCGACCTTATCACCGACGCCCTCGAAGCGGATCGTTCCGCTGGCGAGCCGCGCGCCGGTGTAGGCGTATACGTCTCTGCCGTGGAATGTGTAGGGGTTTCCGTTGCTCGGGCGGCGGTTGATCGTCTCGTCGATGATGCGAACCTCTTCGATGCCGAATTTTTCTGCGACCAGCGTCAACGTGCCGTTGTCCGGCGTCACGATGTACTGGCCGTTTCCGGTCTTAGCAACGACGGATTTTCTGTCGCTGCCTACGCCGGGATCAACGACCGAAACAAAAACCGTTCCCTCGGGCCAATATTCGATCGTCTGGAACAGGCGGTAGGCCGCATCCCAAATGCTGTAGGCGGGGATCTCATGCGTCAGATCATAGAGCTTCAGGGAGCTGTCCACGCCGGAGGCGACGCCCTTCATAGCGGAGACGGCGCCGTCCTTCAGGCCGAAGTCGGACTGGAAGACCACGATCCCGGCCAGTTCGCCGGACTGTTTCTCTGTCGAACAGGCGGCAAACAAAGTGATCACCATGGCAACTGCAAGTACGATGCTGAGTATTTTCTTCATTTTTCCATCCTCCGTTTTTTGAAATCGTTCGGGTGCAGTCGATGCGCCCGTGCATCGGCGTCCCTCATGATTCTATTAAATACCAGCCGCCGGTTTTTGTCAATACCTTCAGAAAAACCAAATAAAATTTAAGCTTTTTGGGCTTTATGTCCAAAAAGCAGCACCTCGAACTCCGTGCCGAGCGCTTCGTCGCTCCGAACGGAAATTCTCCCGCGATGCGCTTGGACGATGCTCTTGGCGATAGAAAGTCCGAGACCGGTACCCTCCGTTTCCGTCCTTGTCGGGTCGCAGCGATAGAAGCGGTCAAAAACATGCTTGCACTCGCTGCGCGAGATGTAGCTTCCGGTGTTGCGCACCGCAAGCCGTACCCGGTTGAGCGGCATTGCCCGCAGCGTGACGGCGACCTCGTTTCCGGGAGCGGAATACTTATAGGCGTTGTCGATCAGAATGTCCATCAGCTCTCTCAGGCGCTCCTCGTCGCCGCGAAGCATCAGCCCCGGCTGAATGTCCTGCTGCAGCCGCAGCCCCTTCTGATGCAGCGGAATCTCAAAGGAGAGCACGCTCTCCGTCAAAACATCGCTCAAATTGATGCGCTCCGGCCTCATGGGCAGCTTGCTCATGTCCAGACGCGCCATCTCAAGCAGTTGGTTGGTCATTTTCTTCATTCTGACCGCCTCGGAATGGATCAACTCCAAATTATGCTGGCGCTCGTGCAGCTTCATCTCAAGCATCTCCGCGTTCATCATGATAATCGTGATCGGCGTTTTCAGGTCGTGCGACGCGTTTGAAATAAACCGCCGCTGCTGCTCGAAGGCCTTTTCCGTCATCCCGGTTCCCCAGCAGGCAAAGAGCAGGCCAAGGAAGAAAAAGAGGAGCAGCGCAGCCGCGCTGACGGTCAGGAGCTGCCTCGCGAGCGCCGACAGCGTCGCCTGCTGCACCGAAATATTGATCACGGCCACGCGCGACCCTCTTGCGATCGGCTCACGCATATAGCGCAGCCCCCATGCGCGGACGGTTCCCTCGTCATCCGCCCCCGTCAGGATCTTCTGCATCCCGCCGGGGTCGGGAACGTCGTTCATCGTCATGCCGTGCGCGTCAATGTAAAATGAACGCCCGTTTTCGTCGATGTCCATGGTGAAATACGGCAAGCCGATCTGTCGGCGCGACTCGGAGTAGAACTTGGAATTTGGGTTCCTTGCATAATCCAGCGCCCGCGTCAGCGCGACCTCCCCCTCCTGAGACAGCGAACGATAGGTCATTGCGTAGACGACCGTGCACATCGTGACAAGGATCAGCAGCACCGCGAGCATGATCGTCAGCAGCAGCCGTTTTTTCAGTTTTTTGAACATGTCCCGTCCTCCAGAGAGTAGCCGACCTTGCGGTGAGTGCGGATCTGCACGCCGGAATTCAGAAATTGCAGCTTCTTGCGCAGCACGGAGATGAAGACCTCGAGGCTGTTGTACTCCGACGGCCAGAACTCGCCCCATGCCTGAATGAGCAGCTCCTTCTTGTTCACGGTCTTCCCCTGCGCCATGATCAGCATCTGCATGATCTGCGCCTCCTTGCCGCCGAGGCGCACCTTTTTTTCGGCGCAAAGCAGCTCGCCGGAGAGCAGGTGAAAGGAGAGGTCACCGAAGGACACCGCGTCAAAGGCGATGCTTCCGCTCCTTCTCACGAGCGCACGGATGCACGCAAGCAGCTCGCCGATCTCAAACGGCTTGGATAAATAATAATCCGCGCCGTTGTCAAGCCCGATGATGCGATCCTCCGTATCACTGCGGGCAGTCAGCATCAGGATCGGCGTGGAAACGCCGTGCGTGCGCAGTCTGCGCGTGATCTCAAAGCCGTCCATCTCGGGCAGCATGATGTCGAGCAGGATGATGTCCCACTCCCCGTTCAGGCCGTTTGCAAAGCCGTCGGCGCCGTTCGTGCAGCCGGTGCAGCTTGCCCCGTAGGTCTCGAGAACCTCACAAAGAGACGCGTTCAGTTTTCGGTCATCCTCAACGATCAAGACGTTCATGGTGCTCTCCTTGGGAACCTCTGATTAAATCGCAAGAGCGGTCAGCGAGGGATTTTGTTTCCAAATTGAGGTTTGGAAATCGCAGGAATACTTTGTGTATTTCAAGATTTTCAAACCGATAAGTTGGGGCAAAAGACCCGCTGAGCGCCGCAGCTGATTTATTCAGAGGTTCCCTTGCTTTGTGTTTTCTCCTGCCGGCGCAGCTTGGCTCAGTTGCTGCCGTTTTCGGGGTGGAGCCGGCGGAGCATTCCGCCGATGACGGCATCGTATCGGTCGTGGTCGACGACCGTTGCCACGCGGCACACGCCCTCCTCGGACGGATGCAGCACGGTCTGTCCGGCGCGGATCGAATCATCCGTAATGACCTCGATCGTGCCGCGCTCCCACGTGGCCATATCCTCGTCGATCAGCGTGGCGATGGAGACGCGGTTTGCCTCCGCCATTTCTCCGATGGACAGCAACTGCCCCCTGTCGTTGCGCTCCATATGGGCACTCCCATTTCGGCGTTTTTATTTCGAATATAGTATACACGAAACTCTGCACCATGTATAGAGTTTTGTGCGCCGGAGCAGAATTTTTCGGCGCTGGAAAACCCACACCGGCCTTCCCTGCTCGGGTGCGGCTGATGTGGGTTTTCCTTCGGAGAAATCGGCAGACATGCAAAGCCGATTGTAGGCTTGATCTCTCGCAGATTCAGTGCCCGGCAACCTCGGAGCAACGCACGGTCACTCTTGAACGGCCGCCGATCGTACAGGTGAACAGCGTCAGATCCCAATCCCCGCTCGTCAGATCGTCCACGGCGTCCGGGGCAAGCGTCTCTAGCTCGATCACACGGTAGTGAAACCGATTCCCGTCAACATCCGTAAAAATAACGGTATCGCCCTGAGAAAGGTTTTTCAGGTTGCCGAAATGACTGCTGTAGTTGTGCCCCGCGATCACCATGTTTTTCTGATAGGCGCTGCCGGCATGGCGGCAGGGTGCTTCTCTCAATTCCGCGTAACTCCAGCTGCCGATGACCGGCAGTTGGAGCGACAGCGAGGGGATTTCAAGCACGCCGATGTAGCTCCGACCATCGATCGTTTCCTCCGGCATAGGCATTTTAGGATTCAGAACATAATCCGGAATATAGGGCTTTTCGGACGTGTCACCGGATGCGGCTGCCGAATCGGCACGACCCTGAATGGCGCGGACTTGAACACGCTGGCAGATTGACGTCTGACCGTTTCTTTTCCAAAAAGGCACATGATGCAAGGCTTTTCGGGCGTTTCCGCAAAGGAAAGCCCCGCTGCGGAAAAAATTCCGGGCAGCGGGGCTTTGCGCGCTTTATGAAGCTCCTGACCTGCTCATATCCGCGATGCTCGCGCGGCATCGAGCTTTTTATAGCTGACAGCAAAGTATGCGATCTCCGCGAGCGACGTAATGGTCCAAGAAAAAATATACAGCAGGTACAGCGACGGAATGGTGTGGAAATGAGCGAACACGGTATAGATCCAGATCACGCGGAAAACACACGAGCCGAGAATGACGATGACCGTCGGCGCAAGGCTCTTTCCGATGCCGCGGCAGGCCGCGATCGAGCAATCCATAAACGCGCTGACCGCATAGGAAAAGCACATGATCTTTGTGCGCAGCAGACCCGCTGCAATGACCGCCTCGTCATTGGCAAACAGGGACAGGAACTCCCTGCCGAACAGGAACAGCAGCCCGCCGAGCACCGCGCCCGCCGTAAAGGAATAGACGATTCCGACGAAGTAGCTTTTCAGCACACGGTCACGCTTGCCCGCGCCCAAATTCTGCCCCATAAAGGTCGCGCTGGCGGTATAGAAGGCAGCCATGACATTATAGATAACAGAATCGGCATTCGCGGCTGCGGCATTTCCCTCGACCATGACCGAATCGAAGGAATTGACCGCGCCCTGTATGAACAGGTTGGCGACCGCAAAAACAGCATTCTGGAGTCCGGCCGGAATGCCTAAGCCGAGAATGCGTTTCTCCTCGGATCGATCCAGCCCGTTTTTTAAATCCCGGAAACGGAAGGTGCAGCTATCCTCCTGTCGCCCCATGCGGATCAGGATGAGCAGCGCCGAGACATACTGCGAGATGATGCTGGAGAGCGCAACGCCGTCCTCCGCCATGCCGCAGACGATGACGAAAACCAGATTGAGGATCACGTTCAGAATGCCCGCGATCAGAAGATAGATCAGCGGGCGCTTCGTATCGCCGTTCGCACTGAGCACGCCGTTGCCGAAATTGAAGATGCCGAGCGCCGGCATACCGAGCGCATAGATGCGGAAATAAAGTTCAGCGCCCTCGATCAGGTCATTCTTTGTGCCCAGCAGCTCGAGCATAAACCGCGCGGAGATGAGGCAGAGCACCATGATGATGCAGCCTGTCGCAAGGCAGAGCACAAATGCGGTGCGGATGGCCGCTGACGTGCGCGTCTGATCCCGAGCGCCCAGGCAAAGCGCGACGCGGACGTTCACAGCGCTCCCCATGCCGATCAGAAAGCCCGTGAAAAGGGATACCAGAATCGTGGTCGAGCCGACCGCGCCCAAAGCCTCTGCGCTTGAAAATTTGCCGACGACCGCCACGTCCGCCATGTTAAAAAGCACCTGCAGCAGCTGAGAAAGCATCAGCGGAATGCTGAGCAAAAGCATGTTTTTCCACAGAGAGCCGTCCGTCATCCGGATCCCGCCGCTCCTGCCGTTGATCGATCTTGTCATATTGATAACCCTCCGAAGGCTCCTTTCTGAGCAGTGCAAGGCTGCGAGAGATACTATACCACGAATCCACGACTTTTTCCAGCGCGAAATTTCCGAAAGGAAGCACACGCCCCGGGCTTGCACCCGGGGCGTGCCAGACTGTCAAAAAAGTCCGAAACCGTCAAAATCAGTCAACAAATAAGAAACGTTTTACGGAACCGGATCGATTATAAATCACAAGCGAATTTTGAATATTTTAGAGAAAAAATTGCTTGCTTCGCAAGGATTTTGACTTACTGCGCAACTCGCGTCCTACCGTATCTGTGTACGCTGACGGCCGCGAGTTGCTTGTCTTCCGAACATTTTTGCAGTCTGTCAGTGTGTCAAAAAAGGTTTTTTGACACACTGACACGCCCCGGGCGTGCATCCGGGGCGTGCGGTTTCAAATCGATCAAACGGACTCCGAGCGGGTCGGAGCTCCGCAGCTATGATATATGGGGCGCTCAGCCGAAATAGTTCACAGCGAGGATGGCCGCGCCGAGGATCACGAGGATCGCGCCGGTGATGCGGTTCAGAGTCTTGGGCTGCGCCTTGTTGGCGAAGAGCGCCGCGACCTGCGCAAAGAACAGCGTGCTGGCCACGCAGACGATCAGCGCCGTCAGATCCGGCGCGCCGCCGATGACAAAATGGCTGGCAGCGCCGGTCAGCGCCGTAGCGCTCATGATGAACACGCTGGTGCCGACGGCGGTTTTCAGCTCATAGCCGAGGACGGAGGTCAGGACGAGCAGCATCATCATGCCGCCGCCCGCGCCGATGAAGCCGCAGATAAAGCCGACCATCGTGCCGCAGATCACGGATCGGATCGCCTTCTGCCTGGCTGTCGCGGCGGTGAGGCGTTTTTTCGGCTCGACAACAGGCTTGACGATGAATTTCACGCCCAGCAGCAGCGTCATAAAGACGGAGAAGCTGCCCATCGTCGTCTTCGGCACGACGCTGGCGACAAAGCTGCCGACCAAGGTCAGGCAGAGCACCGCGATCATCATGATGAGGCCGTTTTTGATGTCGAGATTCTTGTTTTTTCCGTAGGTAATGGCCGAGGCGGCGCTCGCGAGGACGTCGCTGGCCAGCGCGATGCCGACTGCCATATAGGAATCCATGCCCAGGAACGTGATGAGCATCGGGCTGATAACTGCCGCGGCGCTCATGCCCGCGAAGCCCGTTCCCAATCCGGCGCCCAGACCGGCGAGCATGCAGATGAGAATTTTCACGGCGTGCCCTTCTTTCCGAAGCAGGCGAGGTTTTCTTCAAGCTTTTCCGTCAGGCTTCGGAAGGCGCGCAGCTCGTCCTCCGTGACGTTCCGGCGCAGGGTATCGGAGAAATGCTTCTGCATTCTCTGCCCGTCGGCGACGATCGGCGCAGCCTGCTCCGTCAGCTTCAGGCGATGCTTGCGGCGGTCGCGCTCGTCCTCCGTGCGCTCGAGCAGCCCGGAGCAGATCAGCGTCTCGACCGAGACGGACGCGATGCCGCTCTTGATGCCGCGCAGGGTGCAGACATCGCGCGCCGTGTTATACTCCGGATTGTTGGCGAAAAAGAGCAGAATATCAAAGCAGGTTTGATTGATGCCGTATTTGCGGCAGATCGGCAGACTCAGCTCGGCATAGATATTCGAGAGCCTTTTGCCGATGGAGATCATCTGAATGGCAGACATGCTCGACCACTTCCCTTTCGAATAATTATCTAATATTAGAACATCTAGCATTATAACGTCAACCGCCGTTTCTGTCAAGCCTTTTATGAAAAAACCGTGAAAAATACGACGCAGGTTCAACCTCTTCGGCGTTCGACGAAAGTTTTTTACATTTCCTCTTGCGTGTGATGCTCGGCTATGCTATAATTTTGGTGTATAAACCATAAATAGGAAGGGATGTGATCGCATCGCTCTGACAAGTGCAAGCTTACCCGCAAAAAAGCGCATTCTCACCGTCTGCGTAAAGCTGTTTTTGGAAAAGGGCTACCGCAAAACCACGCTGGCGGAGATCATTGAAAAGGCGGACGTGTCTTACAGCTCGTTTCAGAATATTTTCCGCGCGAAGGACGGCGTTCTGACGGAGCTGGTCGCGTTCATGTTTTCCAACCAATTCGCCGCTGCACGCGGCGCGGCCGAGGCGCATCTGCCTCCGGTCTTTGTCTATGCGGTCGAGACGGCCATCCAGATGACCCTGACGGAGCTGAATGAAAACCTGCGCGAAATTTACATTGAAGCCTACACACAGCAGGAGGCATCGGACTTCATCCTCCGCGAGACGTCCAAGGAGCTGCATCAGATTTTCGGCCCCTATCAGCCGGAGCTGACCGCCCGCGATTTTTACGACATGGAAATCGGCTCGGCAGGGATCATGCGCGGCTACATGGCGCACCCGTGTGACGGGGAGCTGACGCTGGAAAAGAAGCTGCGGCTGTTTTTGACCATGAGCCTGCGGGCGTACCGCGTCCCGGCGGATGAAATCGAGCGCGTCATCGGCTTCGTGGCGGGGCTGGACATCCGCGCGATCTCGGAAAAGGTGATGCGGGAATTATTTCAGGCGCTGGCCATGCACTACGAATTTTCCCTGCAGCAAATTGAAACCAACCCAATAAAAAAGGAGGCAACCACATGAAAAAACGACTGTTCGCCATTCTGCTGGCGCTCTGCCTGCTCGCGCAGCTATTGCCGCTCACGGCAAGCGCGGTTCGCCTTGATTGGCCGCATCCGTCCTCGCATTGCGTCTGCGGAGGAGGAATCAGCAATCACAAAGCCATGAACGGACACACGACCTATGAAGGGGTCTACTTCACCAAGGACGGGAAGGAAAATACCTCCGGCGATATTTCAAAAATGAACGTGATCCGATCGGAAGCGGACCTTATGGAGATCAACCATAAAGCATCGAACAACCAGGGAAAAACGTTCTACTATTACCTTGCCAATGATGTCACCCTCACGAAACGAATCCATGTTTGGGAGGGCTGCACGTTTGTGATCTGTTTGCATGGTCATACCCTTACCTGCAATGTGCCGAATGCACAAAGCGCTTTCCTTGTGATGAATAACGCGCGTCTGGTATTTACGGATTGCCAGTTCTCCGGCGACCGCGGCCTCATCACCGGCGACAGCTGCGCTGCTGTTTCTGTTGCAGAAGCTGCCACCTTTGAGCTTTACGGCGTGAGCATCTGCATGACCAGCTCGGAAACGGACGGTATCCGCGATGTTTACAACGACCCGGTTTGCGGCGTTTATAACTGCGGCACGTTCAATATGTACGGCGGCTGCTACTATCAAAAAAGCTCCGACTATCCCACGGATCGCCCGGTCATCAGCAACATCCGCAACACCAAGTACGGCCCCGGCGTAATTAACAGGGGAACCTTCAACATGTACGACGGCATCATCTCCGGCAACGAGCGGAACGGCGTGATGTCCACCATCACCCGTTCAGATGATACCATCAACCTCTACGGCGGCACGATCACCGGCAACACCGGCGCGGGTATTGCGGCCACCCACTGGCCCATGCCCTCCATCGCGACAAGCGACTATTATACCAACATCAACCTCTACGGCGGCACGATTTCGGAGAATACCGGCGCGGGCATCGACGCGGCCTACGGCAGAGTGACAATGGCGCAGCAGAACAGCGCCATTCCCGTCGAAATCAAGAACAACAAGGGCGGCGCGATCTCGCTGACCAGAGACGGCTCGACCGCCAACCTCGGCACCGGCCGGATTACCGGCAACTCCGGCGGCAAGGGCGCGGTCGCGCTGAGCGCAGGCTCCCTGACCCTTACCGGCGACGTGAAGATCACCGGAAACACCGGCGCGAATCTCTACCTCGCCAGCGGAAAAGCCGTCACATTGGATAAGCTCGGCAGCGCCGCCGAGATCGGCCTGACCACGGAGAGCACGGAGGTCCCCGTGGTGTTCGCCGAGGCAAACGGCACGGATTACGCCAGCCGCTTTACCCCGGACAGCGCGGGCTACAGCATCGGCTATAACGCCGCGCAGCAGCTCCAGCTGCAAACCATGACCTATCCCGTGACCTACGCCCCCGGCGCAAACGGTACGGGCGACAGCAAGACGGTCAACAAGGAGCACGACAAAGCGCTGGAGCTGGAGGGCGCGCTCTTTACCCGCCTCGGCTATACGCAGGTCGGCTGGTCGAAGCACGACGGCGGCGAGACGGACTATTCCCTGAACGCGATTTATGAGCAAAACGAGGCGCTTACGCTCTACCCCGTCTGGGAGGAGCGCAGCGACTACACCGTCCATATCGTCAACCAGGACGGCTCCAAGGTCATGGACTACGAAAACGTCAAGTGGACGGATGAAATTTGGAATCTCCTGACGCCAAGGCCGACAAGAGAAAATGATGAAAGGCTGCAAGCACTGCTGATCGGCAATAAGAGAGTCATGGGCGGAGATACCTACGGCACATTTGCCACGGGCGGCGAGGACAGCCTTACCTTCGTTGCTTTTTGGAGCGGCGTTTTCATTGATTACAGCACCATTTCCGTGGGCGATTCCCAGTGGACCGGCTTCCGCTCCGAAGGTACGGAACACTTCTTCAACGAAGATCAGATCGTACAGATCAATACCGCCCATCCGGAGGAACTGTCGTATTTTGAGTACGCCGTCGGCGATCAGTTCTACTCGAATGGCTTAGCTGCGGATGATGTCCTTTTCAGCCGCGGACACGATCATTTTACTTATACCGGCGCCTTCAATACGGCATCTCTGAATCTGGAGGAGGGAAAGCCCTATGTGATCTATGCACAGTTGGGGACAAAGCTCCTTGCTCGCTATGGCGTTGTATGCACGGAGAAAATCATCATCGACAAGACTGCCCCGGCGATCACCGGCGCGAAGAACGGCGACGTTTTCTGCGGCGAGGGCGACAAGACCCTCACCGTGACCGACCTGTATCTGGACACCGTGACGGTCAACGGCACGCCCGTGACCCCCAACGAACAGGGTCAGATCACCCTCACCGACGCGAGAACCCCGCAGACCGTCATCGCCACGGACAAGGCGGGCAACGCCACGACGCTCACCGTGACCGTCCATGCATCCCATTCCTACAAATGGCAGGCGGAGAACGGCCAGTATTGGGGCGAATGCGAATTCTGCGGCGACAAGGTCGAAAAGACGAACGTTCCCACCCTGACCATCACTGCGCCGGATGCCGTCTGCCGCACGCAGGATTTCGAGTTCTCCTTCCTTCTGCCGGAGGGCTGCACGGATCCCGCCTACCGCTATGAGTTCACCTTCTCGGGCGACGGCGAACCCATCGCCCCGGTCGACGGCCTCTGCACGGGGACGATCCCTGCCGCTTCCTACATAGCGGGAGAAACCGGCTTCCGGTTTATCGCCTCTGCCACGACGGCGGAGGGCTATCGGTTCAGCGTCTCCAAGAATATCACCCTCCGCGAGCACTCCGGCGGCACGGCGACCTGCACGGAGCAGGCCGTGTGCGACCACTGCGGTCAGCCCTACGGCGCGCTGAAGGCGCATCGCTTCACGGCCGAGAAGGCTGAGGAGCAATATCTGAAATCCGGCGCGACCTGCACCGAGAAGGCGGTGTATTACAAATCCTGCGCCGTCTGCGGAGTCAGCTCCATGGGAACCGCCGACGAGGCGACCTTCGTGTCCGGCAAGCCGCTCGGTCATGACTGGGGCGCGTGGACGCCCGACGGAGAGGGCACGCACAAGCGCGTCTGCGCCCATGATGCCGGCCATGTCGAAACGGCCGACTGCACCTACGGCGACTGGAACACGAACCGGGACAGTCACTGGAAGACCTGCACCGTCTGCGGCGGAGAGACTGAGCGGCTCGACCACTCCGACCCGGACTGCGACCATTTCTGCGATACCTGCGGCATCAAAATGACCGAGCATGACTTCACGGGAGAGCTCCCGATCACGGCGCTTCTGTACAGGGAAGCAAACTGCCTCTCTCCCGCGCTCTACTACAAGTCCTGCAAGATCTGTATGCTGTCCTCCAAGGGCACGGACAGCGAGGCGACCTTTGCAAGCGGGGACAAGAATCCGAACCGGCACGCCGAAGATCCGGGCGCTTGGCAGACCGATGCCGACAGCCACTGGAGATTCTACACCTGCTGCCATTTGGAGGTGGATCGCGGCGCGCATCAGGGCGGCACGGCCGACTGCCTAGCCCCGGCCCTCTGCGAGGTCTGTTTCCATTCGTATGGTGAGCTTGGCCCGCACCATTTCGTCAATCAATTGAACGAGTTCCGGCTGAAGTCCGCCGCGACCTGCACCAGCCCGGCGGTGTACTATCAGTCCTGCTCCACCTGCCACGCGCAGGGAACGGGTACCTTCGAGAATGGCGAGCCGCTCGGCCATGACTGGGGCGCGTGGACGTCCAACGGCGACGGCACGCACAGCCGCGTCTGCAAGCGCGACGCGTCGCACACCGAAGGCGGCGACTGCTCCGGCGGCACGGCGACCTGCACGGAAAAGGCCGTCTGTACGACCTGCGGCGGCGCCTACGGCGAGACGGATCCGGAGCACCACGCAGACGGCTGCGCGCCGGAATGGAAGACCACCGAGACCGAGCACGAGCAAAGCTATTCGCTCTGCGGCAAGGTGCTCGTCGCAAGGGCGGCGCACACCTTCGGCGAGTGGACAGTCACGCAAGCGCCGACGCCGCATGAAAACGGCGAGCAGGAGCGCACCTGCGCGATCTGCGCATACAAGCAGACGCAGACGCTTCCTGCAACCGGAGAGGTCTATCACACCATCACGGCCTCTGCCGGAGTCGGCGGCTCGATCTCCCCTGCCGGTGAAATTGCCGTCCGGGAGGGTGCGAGTCAGACCTTCACCTTCACGCCCGACAGCCGCTACGCCGTCGCCGACGTGACGGTCGACGGCGTGAGCGTCGGCGCGGTGCAGACGTATACGTTTGAAAACGTCGATCGGGCGCATACCATCGCGGTCAGCTTTGTGAAGCTCCGCACCTTCGTCGATGTTCCGGAGGGCAGCTATTATGAAGAGGCGGTCGACTGGGCGGAGAGCAACGGCATCACCAACGGCACGGACGCCACGCACTTCTCTCCCGACGAGCTCTGCACGCGCGCGCAGGCCGTGACCTTCCTCTGGCGCAAGGCCGGAAGCCCCGCGCCCAAGAGCGATGTCATGCCCTTCACCGATGTTCCGGTCGGCAGCTACTATTATGACGCCGTGCTTTGGGCGGTGGAAAACGGCATCACGTTGGGCACGAGCGCGACCACGTTCAGCCCGAATGAGACCTGCACCCGCGCGCACATTGTGACCTTCCTCTGGCGCTTCGAGCGGTGCCCGGCAGCGGGCGGCGAAAACCCGTTCTCGGACGTTTCGAGCCGCGCCTATTATGCCGACGCCGTCCTCTGGGCGGTGGAGCGCGGCATCACCAACGGCACGAGTGAAACCACGTTCGGCCCGGACGAATCCGCCACCCGCGCGCAGATCGTCACCTTCCTCTGGCGCGGCAGGAAGTAACGCAGCAGTAAACCAGCAGTCTGAACGGCGGCTCGCTTGAGCCGCCGTTTTCATGCAAAAATCCATACATGCCATGCAAAAAGGGTATCCGGTGTTTCTCCGGATACCCTTTTCTGTGCTGCACCGGGAAAGCCGGTGCAGCGCTTGAGGCTTATTTCACGACGTTCTCTGCATAGCGCATGAAGATGGTCGCGACCTGTGCGCGGGTGGCGTGACCCTGCGGGTCGAGGTAATCAACGCCGCCCTCGTTCGTGCCCTTGACCAGCTCGAGCGCGTTCGCCCAAGCCAGCGCAGTTCTGGCGTAGCCGCTGACCTTGTCGGCGTCGGGATAGCCGCTCAGGTCGTTCTGCTTGCTGACGTCGTAGCCCTTCTTCTCGGCGTAGCGGTAGAGGATCGTCGCGATCTGCTCGCGGGTGATCTTGCCGTCCGGCTCGAAGGTGGTCGGGCTGGTGCCGTTGACGACCTTGTTCTCATATGCCCATGCGACGGCCTTCGCATAGTAATCCGTGCGCGAGGTGTCGGTGAACGGGACTTCGACGGTCGGTTCGGGCTGATCTGCCATGCGCCAGAGCACCGTTACGAGCATTGCGCGGGTCATGTCGGCCTCCGGCTCGAAGGTCGTGGCGCTCGTGCCGTTGAACAGACCGTGCTGCGCGGCATAGCGGACGCCCTCGAAGTACCATGCGGATTCCCTGACGTCGACGAACGGATTGACCCACGGCTCCTCGGGCTTGACATAGTCCGGGTCGGCCGCGCCGCAGACAGTGCAGACGCCGTTCTCGAAGGTGTGACCCGTGGCCGGAACGACCTCCTGCGCGACCTTATAGTCGCAGCGCGTG
>OLGE01002956.1_pt1 | contig 14198 bp, 13 predicted proteins | sample 1605151 | NCBI WGS metagenome assembly OLGE01 (sample SAMEA3888912, study PRJEB22519) | human gut metagenome | biome: human gut; feature: human-associated habitat; material: faeces | place: Denmark | collected 2010
ATAAAGTGGAAAATAACCTATATGCCGAATTAATTCATGCTATTGAGGATAAAAAAACCGATTTGGCTTTATGTGGTTATTCTACATTCCCCACTCATCAGATACACATACCGAATTTCAAACCATACCATGCCATGCAACCTATGGACTTTATTCAAAAGAATCCAAGAATAGAAATGAATAACGATTTATGTTATACTTGGAGGTTGGTATTCAAACGTAATTTTCTTATCAATAAAAAAATAAGGTTCATTAAAAACCTGCATGTCGGAGAAGATACAGTTTTTAATTATGAATGCGTCCTACAGGCGTCTTCAATCATAATGATTCCAAAGGCATTATATCAATATCGTATCAATAATGCAGGTAGTTTGATGAGGCTGCGTTATAAGCCCTATTTAACAAACAATCTACAAAAATTGGTTGATGAAAAGAAAAGACTTATCAGAAAATACAATATTGAACATTACATCCCCATAACAATTGACTTGTCTGAAAAAATCATCCTGCGTTATTTGCCGATGCTTTTCAACAATCTATATAATAATTCTAATCAACCGGACAAGAAGCAGGGCATTCAACAAATTTTATCAATGACTATGATACGAGATTCCTTCTGTATTATAGGTTTTCGCAACATTTATCCTTCATGGAAAGAATACTTATTCTATCTGGCCATGAAGTTCAAATTTACACGATTGGTTTGTTATGAATACAACAAGATATTTACACCAGAAAAAAGAGTGTAATAAATGTCAAATTATTGAGGCCCACTATATATTAAACAGCTTACACAAGCCTTCTGTAGTCTTTATGGTATTAGGGACATTATGCTCCTATAGATACAGGAACAAGTACCTTCACGAAGGTTCGGAGCGATGATAGTCGAGGAGGAAAATTCATGTTTCCTACGTGAACCAAAGTAAGATATGTTCGTGGACCAAGTTAAGTATCTTACTCGGCCAAGTAAGATATATTACTTGCCCTACGAAGATATGTTCCTTTTTAGCAGAGCATTTTTATTGTCTTTTCCACTAAAGCTCTTATACTAAGAACATGAGGGAAAAGGTATGGCTATTCAATTCCACCAAGAGATGAAAGACAGAGATTATCCCACAAAGGAGCCGGTGAGGAATCCCCAGCAAAGCAATGAACAAGCGAATCCAATGGGACAACTGGAAAAAGAAAATCCGTTTCCGGATCCTATAGGATTGACTCCGAGACAGCGATCCGCTCTGCTGCGGCGCCACGCGCTTCATCAGAAATACGACAAGGCAGTTGCCCTTTATGCGGAGACAAACATGCCACTGAAAACGATAGCTATGGAATGTCACGTCTCAGCGGGAGGACTCGGCAGTTACTTGCGCCGCTACTGGCGCGAATTGGTATTACACCGCCATCGCATTCCTTTGGAAGGAGAAAATCCCTATGCCGTCAAGATCATGTCCGAAGGAAAGCCCAATGTGGTGTCGCATGCCAGATATAAAAAAGCTATAGATGCATGCTTGTCTCTGGAGGATATCGAATTGAATGTGTCGCAGATAGCCCGCAAACATGGAGTGGAGGGAACGGGACTAGCCAACTTCATGCGCATCCATGAACCGGAAGTCATTCCTTGGCGCGAGAAAGTACGCCACTGGTTGGGCATAAATGACAACACCCATCGTGGGGCGACCCCGGCTTGCACCAAACAATACGCCGAAGCAGTGGAGCTTTATAAAAAGACAGACATGACGATCCCTGAAATAGCCGGGGCATGCCATGTCTCACCAAGCGGTTTCAAACAGCATCTGAGGTTCTATCACAAAAATATACTGGAACAAAAGAAAAAGAAACGTTCGGAAGCACAGGCCAGACCAGAGAAGAAGAGAGGCGAACTATCCGGCAACGGAAGGACCTACAAACCCTCTCTCCGTACAGAAGATAAATATGCGAAAGCCTTGTCTCTTTATAAGGACACGGCTCTCACGCTAAAAGAAATCGCAGAAAGAACACACGTCACGGCGGAAGGACTTCGTTCTTATCTGCACAAATGGCATATCGACTTAGTGAGGGAACGGGCAGGACTTTCCAGCAAGGCAGAAGGGGGTCTTGATTTGCGGAAATCGAAAAAGCGAATGAAAACCGTAGCCGCCAAATACGAGAAAGCCATCGGGAGCCTGAGAAAACACCCCCGCCCGATAGCCCACGCCGCCAAAGAGTTCGGGCTCCATCCCGAGACATTCAGAGAGTACCTGCACAAACATGAACCGGAGTTGGCAAACCGACAGGGTATGGTACAGACCTCTGAGGGGAAACGGATGTCCAGACAAAGCAAAGAAAAATATGCTGAAGCGATCCGCCTGTATGGGACGACCACCGAAACACTGAAAGACATTGCCACCCGGCTGGGATTGACATACAACAGTATAGGGGGATATATCCGCCGAAACCATCCAGAGGTGATCAATGCACACTCTACATTATTAATAGAGAAAGATGAAAAATCAGTCATCACATCAAAATAGACAGCCAATCAAACATGGCACAACGCCTCCCCGTATTTTCATCGCCATCCAATACCTGGAGATAGGCGGGGCAGAACGCTCGCTGATCGGCTTGCTCAATGCCCTAGACTATTCGCGTTGCCAAGTGGATCTGTTTGTCTACCGGCATAGCGGGGAATTTATGAACCTCATACCCAAGGAAGTGAATCTTCTGCCCGAAGTAAAAAAGTACACCACCCTCACCCGCCCTATCCGGAAAATTATCCGCGAAGGGTATTGGGACATTGCTGCCGGGCGCATCGCAGCACACCTTTTGGACTGGTGTTACAGGAAACGGAGGAAGGCAAAAGAAAGTCAGGCCATATTTCAATATGTAGCAGACTGTACTACTCCATTCCTGCCCTCCATCAACGAAGGCCGGACGTATGACCTGGCCATCAGTTTCCTTACACCGCACAACATTGTGCGCGACAAAGTAAAGGCACAGCAAAAATGGGCATGGATTCATACCGACTATTCCTTTATTGACATCAATACCCGCCGGGAATTGCCGGTATGGGGAGCTTTCGGCCGCATCATCTCCATTTCTGAATCGGTTTCCAAAGGTTTTCTTTCAAAATTCCCTTCATTAGAATGCAAGTTGATACTGATGGAAAATATCCTGTCCGAAACTTTTATACGTGAACAGGCGGAACTGCCCTTCGACACTTCTTTCCTACAAGCATTCGAAGGACGAGAAGGACAAACAAAACATCCTGTTCTGCTCTGTACCGTAGGACGGTTCTCTTATCCTAAAGCCATCGACCGGGCAGTGTACATCTGCCGTCAATTGGTGCAACAGGGCATTGACGTTTGTTGGTATGTCGTAGGGTATGGCGGAGATAAACCGTTGATACGGAAAGCGATTGCAGAAACGGGGATGGAAAAACATTTCGTTTTGGCTGGCAAGCAAATGAATCCCTACCCTTACATCAAGGCATGTGACATTTATGTACAGCCTTCGCGTTACGAAGGCAAAGCAGTAACGGTGCGTGAAGCGCAGATATTGGGAAAACCGGTGGTCATTACCCGTTTTCCTACCTCCTCAAGCCAACTGGAAGAAGGGGTGGACGGCATTATCATCCCAAACAATGTGGAAGGAGCGGCTGAAGGATTGGCACAGTTCATTGCCGACAAACGACAACAAGAAGCCATCAAGGCACAACTACGAATCCGCCATTATGGGAACGAAAAAGAAGTCGGTAAAATTTATTCAGCAATAGAAGGATAAAAAGAGGAAACACATGATCCCGAGAACAATACACTATTGTTGGTTTGGAGATAAGGAAAAGCCTGCTGAAGTACTCCGCATGATAGCGAACTGGCAGAAACATTGTCCCGGTTACGAAATAAAGGAGTGGAACGAAAATAACTTCGACATCCGTCTGAACCGCTATTGCGAAGAGGCATACGCTACCAAGAAATGGGCTTTTGTGAGCGATGTGGCACGTTTGTGGGCATTGGTACACGAAGGAGGTGTCTATATGGACACGGATGTAGAATTGGTACGTCCCTTGGATAGGTTACTGACGAATAAGGCCTTTTTAGGATTCGAAGGAACTCAATGGGTAGGAACGAACCTGATAGGAGCAGAACCCTCCCACTCTTTCTTCATTGAATTATTAAAGTCATACGATCATCGCTGTTTCATCACCCCGGATGGGAAACCGGACCAGACCACCAACGTAGAAGAGCTGACCCGCAAACTGGAAAAGGTTTACGGATTCAGAAAGGACGGCAGTTTTCAGCAGCTCGGAGACATCACTCTCTATCCTACGGATTATTTCTGTCCGTATGATTACATCGACGGGCAGTTACACCGCACCGAAAATACATATTCCATCCATTGGTATAGCCAGACATGGATCAAACGAAGCCGATGGATAAACAAGCTCAGCCAATGGATGCATCGGCTGACAGGAAATCGAATGAAATAAATGTCACAATGGAAGAACCTATCAGAATATTGATGCTTTTCACCATCATGAACCGGGGAGGTGCCGAAACGATGGTCATGAACTACTACCGTCACATAGACCGCAACCGGGTTCAGTTTGATTTCATGGTACACCGGCAGGAACGGGGCGCATACGATGATGAAATAGAGGCAATGGGTGGCAAGATCTACCGTATGATCCCCCTCCATCCGTTCACCTTCAATACATACAGAAAACAAATTTCCGACTTTTTCGACCAACATCCGGAGTATCGGATTATCCATGGGCATTGTTCGGAATCGGGATATTTCGTTTACCGGGAAGCAGCAGGGCGAAGAGTACCCGTAATTATTGCGCACGCACACAACGCACACGCTTTATTTGATACTAAATGGCTTTTCCGCACCTATTTCAAGCATGCCATGCGCCCTTACCTGACCCAAGGGTTTACCTGTGGGAAAGAAGCCGCCCGATGGTTGTTTGGAAACGAGTTGGGGAAAAAAGCGATTTTGCAACGCAATGCCATCGACACGTTCCTATACAGGTTTGATGAAGCGGTGCGGCTGGAGGTTCGTCAAGAACTTCACTTGTCCAAAGATGTTACGGTCGTGGGACACGTCGGACGTTTCAACCGACAGAAGAACCATGAGTTCCTCTTGGAGGTGTTTCATAAATATGTGCAGGAGTTTAATCCCACAGCACACCTGCTGCTGGTTGGTACGGGGGAATTGCAAAAAGCCATTCAAAAAAATGTACAACAGTTCCGTTTGACAGACCAAGTACATTTGTTGGGGGGACGTCCGGATGTAAACCGCCTGTTGCAAGCGATGGATCTGTTTTTGTTCCCCTCTTTTATGGAAGGCCTTTCCGTTTCTATGGTTGAGGCGCAATGTGCCGGCCTGCCCTGCGTTGTATCCGATCGCATTCCCCACGAAGCGGCTTTGACCGACCAAGTCTCCTTCCTCTCATTGGAAACAGCTCCTCGACAATGGGCATGCGAAATAGAGAGAGTGCGCTGTATGGCAAGCCGACGCACTGGTTATTACCAACAAATAGCCGATGCCGGTTACGACATTGTGAAAAACGCCGAATGGCTTCAGAATTATTATTTAGGACAATGGAACAAAACAAGATAGAAACAGATAAGAAGACGCTGACCATCTTCACGCCGACATATAACCGTGCCTATACTCTGCATTTAGGTTACGAAGCCCTGTCACGGCAGACCTGCAAAGATTTCATCTGGCTGATTGTGGATGACGGTTCGACCGACGATACCCTTGAATGGGTGGAAAAATGGATAGCAGAGAGGAAAATAGACATCCGCTACCATTATCAGGAGAACCAAGGAATGCATGCTGCACACAATACGGCTTATCGGTTGATCGACACAGAGTTGAACACTTGCGTCGACTCGGATGATTATATGCCCGATGATGCAGTGGAGAAGATTATCACATTCTGGAACGCACACGGTTCAAAAGAAGTAGCAGGAATCATCGGACTGGATGCTGATTTCCAAGGAAATTTAATCGGTACGCCTTTTCCTTATGAATGCAGGCGGACTACTTTAGGCGGATTCTATGCACAAGGCGGGCGGGGAGACAAAAAACTGGTGTATCGCACGGATGTCATCAAACAATATCCCGAATATCCCATTTTTGAAGGAGAGAAATATGTATCACTCGGTTATAAATACCAATTGATAGATCAGGATTACCCTTTACTGGCCTTGAACGAAGTGTTGGTAAACGTAGAATACCGCCCCGACGGTTCAAGCTTGAACATGTACCGCCAATACATACGTAACCCGCGAGGCTTTGCTTTTATCCGCAAAAGTTCCATGCAACTGGCTCCTACCTCACAACGACGTTTCATCGAAGCGATGCACTATGTAGCAGACAGTTTGTTGGCACGAAATCCCCATTTTCTATCGGAGTCACCACGCAAATGGCTGACCCTATCCGCTTTGCTTCCGGGAATAACCTGGTATGGATATATACGGTATAAAGCACGAAAATTATCATGATCAATATCATTGTACCGGTTTATAATACAGCCACTTACCTGCCCCAATGCCTGGATTCGTTAGTGAACCAGACTTATCGGGACATTGAGATTATTTGTGTAAATGACGGATCGACGGATAATTCACCGGATATTCTGAAAGCATACGCGGAAAGGGACAGCCGGATCCTTGTTATCCATCAGGAGAACCTAGGACTATCAGACGCTCGTAACAAAGGTCTGGAGAGTGCCCGTGGAGAATGGGTGATGTTTGTGGACAGCGATGACTGGATAGGAACAGACTGCTGCAAAACACTTCTTTCACACACCGACAAACAAACGGATGTCTGTCTTTTCTCTTACATTCGTGAATTTGCCAACCAGTCCTTTCCTCAATATCTGTTCAGCGACAAAAAGATGGTTTATCAAGGATCTTCAATTCACTGGCTCTATGCGCGACTTATAGCTCCTAACGATCAAGAATTGCGTTTGCCCGGAAAGATAGACAGTTTGTCTACAGCTTGGGGAAAACTATATAAGACATCACTCATCAAAGAACATGGCCTTCGGTTTGTTCCTGTCAGACAAATCGGTACAGAGGACTTACTCTTCAATGTGTATTATTTCACTTGGGTAAAAAAAGCCATCTATCTGCCTGACTTGTTCTACCATTATCGAAAAAACAACATCACCTCGCTGACCAAACTGTATAAACCCCATCTGACTGAGCAGTGGAACCTGTTATTCCGGTTAATAGAAGAATGGATAACTCCCTTACACCGGGAAGACCTTGAAAAGGCTTTGACATATCGCCGGGCATTAAGCCTGATAGGACAAGGATTGAACATCACCTTTTCACCGGTCAGCTTCATGAAACAACACGGTGCATTGTCCGCAATTTTGAGTTCACATGAATATAGGACAAGTATCCGGCAGTTACCGATGAACTATTTTCCGATACACTGGAGGCTATTTTTTGAAATGGCACGATTCCGGTCTACCACAGGAGTCTTGTGCCTATTGAAACTTATAAAATTTATTATAGAACGATGAAAATAGCATATTGTACAGATAGTATTTGCTATGCAGGAGGGATTCAAAGAGTCACAATAGCCAAAGCAAATAAATTAGCTCTAAAGAATGAGGTTTGGATTATTGTGACCGACAATAAAGACAAACCAGTATTCCCCCTTTCCACTAAGGTACATTTGGTAAATTGTGACATAAATTATTTTGAAGATGACTGGAAATCCCGTTTTTATATATTGAAAGGTATTATCTATAAAAGGAAACAACATAAAAAACGGTTGAAAGAGATACTGAACCAAATACAGCCGGATATTGTCATATCTACCGGAACAAGTGAGAAAAACTTTTTACCTTACCTGTCGGTCAGCTCCCATCCGGTTTTTATCAGAGAGATACATAGCAATAAAAATTACAGGTCATTACATGCCCAAAGTGTATTCGACAAACTCCTTGCCATTTTGGGAGACTTCATTGATTATCGCATACACCTTAAAAAATATGACCGGACGGTGGTACTTACAAAAGAAGATAAAGTTGTCCATTGGGGAAAAAATACAGAAGTGGATGTGTGTGTCATTCCTAATCCTATTATTTCATTTGGTTCGAAAAAAGCTTCATTAATAAATAAAAAAGTAATTGCTGTAGGAAGATTGGCATTTCCTAAAAATTTCAGCTCGTTAATTTCCGCATGGAAGTATGTAATAGAAAGGCATGCTGACTGGACTTTAGAAATATGGGGTGAAGGAGAATTAAGAACTGAATTGGAAGAACAAATAAGAAACAATCAATTGACAAACAATATTTTCTTAAAAGGATATACTTATGATATATTTTCCCCATTATATGAAGCGTCAATTTTCACATTAACTTCGCTTTTTGAAGGTCTCCCATTGGTTATCATCGAAGCCATGTCTTGTGGAGTTCCTGTCGTCTCATACGCTTGCCCCTGCGGACCGCAGGACATCATAGCCGACGGGCATGATGGATTTCTCGTACCCGTTAATAACGAGAAGGTATTGGCTGACAGAATCTGCCGGTTGATAGAGGATAAAGAACTTCGTAAGGAAATGGGAAAAGCCGCCCGTTTGAAAGCAGAACAGTATGATATAAAAAATATCATCCCTATGTAGATGGAATTATTTAATCAGCTTATCAACGAAAAAAGAAAATGAAAAAAGATATAGAAACGGATTTAATAAGCGTCATCGTTCCTATTTTTAATGTAGAAGCCTATCTCCGCCCATGCATCGAAAGCATATTGGCATCAACTTATACAACCTTGCAAATCATATTAGTGAATGACGGTTCCACCGACCATTCCGGAGAAATTTGCGATGAATATACCCGGAAAGACACCCGCATTGAAGTGATTCATCAGAAAAACGCAGGATTGTCTCCGGCTAGAAATAGCGGGATGAAAGCTGCCAAAGGAAAATACATCTCTTTCATTGACGGTGATGATTATATCCATCCGCAAATGTATGAAGTGCTGTTGGAAGCATTACAGGAAGGTAATTATAGCTTTTCCATGATTTTAGGAAAACAGGTATATGACAATGACAAATCTTATTCAATTCCTTCCGCTTACACAAAAAGCATTCTTACACAAGAAATAATGATAAAAAGTTTATTCAACCATATCCACCCACAGCAAGGAATAAAAGAAGTTCAAGCGCAAGTAGTATGGAACAAACTTTATAAACGGGAGTTGTTGGATAATGAGTTTTTCCAAGAGACCGGTACAGAAGATACTGAGTTCAACTGCCGGATCTATCAAAAATCTTGTCAAGCTGTCATAATAGATATCCCCATGTACTACTGGGTACAACGACCTACGAGTATCACACATCAAAAGGTAAATCCCCGTTACATAGACCGTGCCGATTCCTACTATCTCTGCTTGCAAAACATTCCAAAAGAAAATACAGTTTACCGGGGATGTTGTTTGGAAAAGCTTTTCAAGATGATAATCAACGTGAGGTATCATGCGTCAAACACGCCTTACCGGCATCTGGCACACCTTACAGCGAAAAGACTAAAAAAGCAAACAGCCAACGAGTTCCTGAAAAACAGACATATCCCCTTTCATATAAAACTTTCACTCCTCAGTTTCTATTACATTCCGCCCCTGTACAGCGGATTCATGAAACTGTGCGAGACAAAAGCACGAAAAAAATAACATAACGAAAAAACATCCATAAATATGATAGACTTTATCCCCGTAAGTGAATATGCCCATTATTTCGATGTCACCGTATTGTGCATGGTACTGACAGCCGTATGGCAGTGCCACACAGGAAGCGTATTGAAAAAAGAGACCGTGTCGCTCAACGCCATGTGGGGCGTATTATTTACACTAATCCTGATCTTGTATATGGGGCTACGTCCTGTCAGCGTTTATTTCGGAGACACGGTAAACTACGCCAAAGGATTTTATACTGCAGCCAACTCACGCGATCCCTTTTCCTGGCAATGGGAAGGCGAATGGTTGTTTTACAACCTTATGCAATGGTTTGCCAGATACAGCGACATCCATACTTTTTTCCTGCTATGTGCCACTGTTTATATCGGTTCATTGTGGCTGGCTATGCAACGTATCTTCAAAGGGTATTACTATATTCCTTTCTTAGTCATACTCAGCATGTTTACTTTCTGGAGTTACGGAGTAAACGGTATCCGGAATGGCATGGGAGCCTCCTTGTTCATCTTGGCAATGACGTATGTCAACCGTCCACCCGTAATGATCGGGTTATGCGTGTTGGCAGCCGGAATCCACAAATCCATCTATCTGATGGTTGGAGCAGGCACACTGACCTGGTTCATCAAGAATAGCTATTGGTATCTGGCAGGATGGATGGCATGTGTAGGCGTATCGTATGCCATAGGCGGACGTATCCAGGCATATTTGGCGGCAACAAATCTGATGGGGGGAGACGACCGCTTTTCCGGCTATCTGACAGGTGACAACATGGTGGGCGAGATCGTTCAGATGAGTATGACTTTCCGCTGGGACTTTCTGTTATATAGTGCCATGGGGGTAGCGGTGGGGTACTATTTCATCTTCCGCCGCAACTTCAAGGACGAGTATTACCATTGGATATATAATACGTTCCTTGTCACCAATGCTTTCTGGGTGCTGGTGATCCGTGCCGCCTATTCCAACCGTTTCGCCCAGATTTCGTGGTTCATCATGCCGGTGGTATTGATTTATCCGTTCATGAAGGAACGTTTTTGGGTCAATCATGAAAAAATGTTGGGCTATGCGTTGTTAACGTTCTATGCGTTTACGTTTTATTTTAATATTTGGAAATAAATTAATACATTCATATAACCATGATTTCAATTATCATCCCAATTTGCAACACCGAACAATACATAGCACAATATATTCGGATGACTGGCTGGCGAATAAAAAAAATACTTACAACAATATACGAAACGGCAGAAAAAACTGGAGTAGACTATGTGGAAATGGGAATGCAACGAGTCATGGATCGCTATGGGGTGGTAAAAAAACGGGACTCAGTCCTGTTAACGGACTAATACAACAACCAAAACTATTTAACAAATACTATATTTCTTTTTTTGGAATCAACATTTTTTATCCGTTAATATGTGGGGAAAACTCTATCGAAAATCTTCTGGCTCTTGGTGTGGGGGATCGGATCGTGGCAGCGATGGGGTTGCTGGATGGGAGCTATCTCCGTCCGGAGTATCGCGAGACGTATGCGAAGATCCCATATACGAGTATGGAAAATCTGGACATGGAGACGGTGATGCTGCAGGATCCGGATCTCATCGTGGGCTGGGCATCGTCTTTCGATAAGAAGACGCTCCGCGGGACGGATTTCTGGGAAGGCCGCGGTGTCGGGACATACATAGCTCCCGGTTCTTCGTCGAAAATCAAAGTACATACGATCGACTATGAGTATCAGGATATCTTGAATCTCGGGAAGATTTTTGACCGAGAGGAGAAGGCTCAAGAGCTGGTCTCTAAGATGCAGGATGAGATCGAGCGTGCGGAAGGGAAGGCGCAAAAAATGGGGCATCATCCGCGGGGGCTTATCATCGAGTATCTGGGGAAGGATATCACGGTCTACGGAGAACGCTCGCTTGCAGGAAATATCCTTACGTCTATGGGCGGGGAGCTTCTTGGTGTCGGTATGCGTACGATCAGCAAGGAGCAGCTGATCGAGATGGATCCCGAGGTACTTTTCATGGTGGTCTGCGAAAATGCGTATGATCAGATGGATCAGATGGTAGAACGGCTGTATCAGGATCAGGCGCTGCAGGGTTTACGCTGTGTGAAGGAGAGGCGCATTTATCCGCTTCCTCTTTACGCCATCTACAGCGCAGGCGTGCGGACTTATGATGGGATACAGATTATCGGGAAAGGGCTTTACCCGGAGGAATAATGTATGAAAAATTATCTAAAAGACATCGGCTTTGCTGCTTTCTTGCTGGTTTTAGCCGTGCTTCTCTTGCTCTCGCTTTTCTGGGCGCTCAGCATCGGGACGGTGAAGCTGCCGGCCGGAGATATTTATGATGCCGTACTTCACCAGTTCACGAGCGGACTGCCAATCGAGGCGACGGGGCAGGGGCCGGTCCATGATATCGTATGGCTTCTTCGCCTGCCGCGGCTCGTCCTGGCAGCACTCGTCGGAGCAGGGCTTGCCTCCTGCGGGGTCATCATGCAGGCGATCGTGAAGAATCCTTTGGCGGATCCGTACATCCTGGGGATCTCTTCGGGTGCGTCACTTGGCGCGACCTCCGCGATCCTTCTGGGCGTCGGGGCAGCGCTGGGACCGAATTTTGTCGGTATCGCTGCTTTTATCGGAGCTTTTGTGATTTCACTGGCCGTACTTTTCATTTCGAATCTGGGTGGCCGGTCGAACTCGATGAAGCTGCTTCTGGCCGGTATGGCACTATCGGCGGTGTGCGGAGCGTTTTCCAGCTTTATTGTGTACTTTGCCAATAATAAGGAGGGGATGCAGACGATCGCGTACTGGATGATGGGAAGTCTTGCAGGGGCGCAGTGGGGAGAGCTCGCGGTGATCGCGCCGATCATCATGGCTTCGATCCTTTTTTTCTGGACGCAGAGTCGTGTGCTGAATCTGATGCTTCTTGGCGATGAGTCAGCGATCACGATGGGGACAGATCTCCACGCGTACCGGCAGTGGTATCTTCTGATTTCTTCTCTTATCGTAGGTTTTGCGGTGTACTCGGCTGGGATGATCGGCTTTGTCGGTCTGATCGTCCCGCATGTCATCCGCATGTTCACGGGACCGGATCACAAGAGGCTGCTTCCTGTCGCAGCGCTTGTGGGAGCGATCTTCCTTGTTGTGGCGGATGGTCTTTGCCGTGTGATCATCCCGCATACGGAGCTTCCGATCGGTATTCTGATTTCCATGATCGGCGCGCCAAGCTTCATTTATCTGATGATTAAGAAAACATATGGATTCGGAGGGAGTGACTGATGGAGATCCTGGCAGAAGCGGTGAAGTATTTCATCGGGAAGAAAGAGATCCTGAAGGGGATCGACCTTGCCCTTCATCCAAAGGAGTTTCTGGGGATCATAGGGCCTAATGGCAGCGGAAAGAGCACTTTTCTGAAATGCGTGTATCGTGTACAGAAGCCGACGGAGGGGACGATCCGCTTTGACGGAAAGCTCTTAGATGAGATGTCATATCGTGAGTCGGCACTGAAGCTGGCGGTGGTGGCACAGCACAATTATTATAATTTTGATTTTTCCGTGCTCGATGTGGTGCTGATGGGGCGCTCGCCGCACAAGAAGATGATGGACAGGGACAATGCGGAAGATTATCGTCTGGCGCACGAATCGCTCTCTATCGTCGGGCTCTCAGGCTTTGAAGCACGTAATTTTTCGACGCTCTCCGGGGGTGAGCAGCAGCGCGTGATCCTCGCAAGGGCGCTCACGCAGCAGACGGAATGTCTGGTCCTCGATGAACCGACGAATCATCTTGATATCAAGTACCAGTTGGAGATCATGGACATCGTAAAGGGGCTGGGACATACGGTGGTCGCAGCGGTGCATGATCTGAACATAGCAGCGATGTACTGTGATCGTCTGATTGCGATACAGCAGGGGGAAGTGGTGGGCGTTGGTACGCCTCATGAGCTCTTGACGGTGGATTTCATCAAAGCGCTCTATGATGTCGATAGTGAGATCCATTATGATGAAAAAACGGGGCGCATGAATATCATGTACATTCCGCGCCATTGGAAGGAGACCGATGATGAAACGAATAGTGATTTTAACATGTCTTAAGCCAAACCGTGTCTGCACGGGGGCGGCTTGCTTTCAGGCGTTCAACCAGCGGACGAGGGCCTTTGCCCGCTACGGGAAGGAGCCGCTGGAGATCGAGGCTTTCATGCGGTGCAGCGGCTGCGGGCATACCCTGGAAAATGACAAGGGGCTCCAAGAAAAGGTGGAGAGGATCGTAAAGCTGCATCCGGATGCGGTCCACCTCGGGATCTGTTGCTGTCATGATGGGGGAGATCAGGAGCTGTGCCAAGAGATCGAAGCACTTGCAGGTATCTTCCGGGAGAATGGCATCGAGGTCGTGCGGGGCACGCATTCGGAATTTTGAGTAAAAAAGAAGGGGCTGTGAAGAAATGAATCCCCATTTCTTCACAGCCCCTTTTTACTTTGCTTTCATTTGGTTCAGGGTTCAAGGTT
>OLGE01002957.1_pt1 | contig 14198 bp, 9 predicted proteins | sample 1605151 | NCBI WGS metagenome assembly OLGE01 (sample SAMEA3888912, study PRJEB22519) | human gut metagenome | biome: human gut; feature: human-associated habitat; material: faeces | place: Denmark | collected 2010
GGCAGCGAATATCACATCTGGTTTTATCGAGTGAGGAAAGGAGAATAACCGCATGTGATTGCCCATAGGTTTTGTTGTCAGCTTTCAGTCGTTTTAAATTTAATGCTGAAACTTTCTCCGGTGCCGCCGAGCACAACATCTTCAATGTCCACCCAAGATTTTAATCCTTGCGCTCTTTCATATATTTTTGTAATGGGCCGACACTTGTAGCGAGCCGAAACTGTTATCGCATTATCTGCAAAAGATATGTCAAAAGATTTCCAAATCTGAATTGCGTTCTGTTCTCATGCTTGTGAACCATAGAGCTTATATGGTTCAATTGTGTCGACGATAGCCAAGATAAAAAGCAATGGGTTATCCTGAAAACTGATTTTTTTGAAGCGCTCTCCCACTAACGCACCCAGCCCGCACTCCAAGTATTCTGCCTCTGCTGAGGCATCTGCTTTCCAAACGTTGTGAGAGATGATACAGTCTGCAATATGGGCCAATATAGGAATTTGCTCGATGCAAAAATTCCTTCCGCCCCAATCGAATGCTTCGATATGGGTATACCTCTCGTCATGCTCTAAAAATCTATGCCTGTAAGCGGATGCGTATATTTTCAGGAATCTGTCAAATAGGAGATACCCTCCAATGACTCCATGGTTGTAGGTTGGTGGCTGAAGTCTGCGTATTCCATAGGAAAAATATTTCATGAGAAGGCTTTGGGAATAACGAAAACCGGTGATCTTTGCCCCACAGGCGAACTGTAGTCCATCCTTCAGCGATGGGTTATTACCCAACAGATAATCGATTATTGTCGTCTTATACTGTCTTCCATAAAACCCATTATGGCCGCGTACTCTTTTGCGAAGTATTGGGCTGACCTGCTGGTATGGCGAATACAGAATGCTCAATCTTTGTTCAATCTTTCGCAGTCTGTAGTATCCATCTTTCTCACATACTTTCGTTTCGCGGAGCTGTCCAAAATCTGGTTTCCAGTTTTCTTCTACGATATAGCCATAGTCATGATACAGACATGTCAAAAACCAAAGATATGAAAACGGAAAGATTGTTTCTCGCATGAAAATATCCACACCATGATCTTTTTGTGTCAGACAATCCTCAAGAAATATTCCCAGAAAGAATGCAGATACCGTGTGAATAGCTCGGTATTCAGATAGATGAAGCGGTGCATCGCCGCATATCTCAAATTCATCAAAATTCTTAGACGTACGGAATCTGCTATGTACAATCATGTTGTCGTACTCATCCAATTCGTAGGCATCGCCTTTTCCACCTTGTATGAAGTATTCACGAATGAATTGTGCTGACTGTTCTGGTGCGACAATCGGATCGGTGTAAATATTCGTACCATAATAATTCCACACTGGCTCGTTTTTCACAAATGTATTACGAATAAAATCAAAAAGATTCATCTTTTCATCTCCACGAAAGGCCGACGCTGAATACACGCGTACTCTTTTACTTTACGCCTTTAATTCTCTTTTGAATATCCTCCACAGATGGCAGCTGACGTTCTAATTCTTCCGGCAGATTACTGGTGATCTGGTAGGCACTGACACCGATGGGCTTGCTCATGTCCTTGAGGGAATACTCTGCTACAAGGTCATTTTTGCTCTTGCAGAGCAGTAGACCAATAGAGGGATTGTCCTGCTCTTTCTTCAGGATGCCGTCCACCGCTGAGAGGTAGAAGTTCAGCTGTCCGGCGTATTCCGGTTTGAACTCGCCGGTTTTCAACTCGATCACCACATAGCAGCGGAGATTGAGATTGTAAAATAGCAGGTCAATATAGAAATCATCGCCGCCTACATTCAGGTGATATTGGTTGCCGAGGAAGGCAAAGCCGGTTCCCAACTCTAGAAGGAGTTTTGTCACGTCCTTGACCAGTGCCTGCTCAATGTCGCGCTCCACCATGTCCGCTTTGAATGGGATAAAGTCAAAGATGTACGGGTCTTTCATCGTCTGCGCTGCAAGCTCGCTCTGCGGGGAGGGCAATCGCTTTTCAAAGTTGGATACTTTTTCCGCCAGCACCTGCCGCTGATACAGGCCGCTTTCGATTTGATGAACCAGCACGTTGCGAGACCACCCGTTCTCGGCACTTCTCTCTGCATACCATAGGCGTTCCTCGAGACCGGAAAGCTTGTCCAGCAGCACAACATTGTGTCCCCACGGAATTTGTGCAACAGGTCGTTGCACAAATTCGTCGTTAGGATACGCCGCTGCAAATTTCGCCATGTACTTCAAGTTTCTCGCCGAGTAGCCGGTGGCGTTTGGAAAGGAAAGCTTGATGTCGACGGCAAGATTCTCCACGAATTTGCTGCCCCACGTCTTGTGAGCGTTGATGACCTCGCCGATGGAGTGATAAAGAACCAACAGTTCCCGATTGACGCTGACCGCCGCACGGTACTGCGCTGTGCGGATCTCCTGTTTGATTGACTCGACGATATGCAGATATTCGTTGGAATTCATCAACATGGTATTTTCCTCCCGCCACATATGATCTCCGCCAAGTGGTTTATTTCAGTATATCAGATATTTTTTCTTCCGTCGAGAGAAGAAATCCGCCATTCCACAACTATATGTGCCTTGCAATCAAACACCGCTATCAGCTCAATTTCGTCCTATTCAGTGACAACTTCAGCAATAGCATTTTGAATTCTGGCGCAATCCATGAAGCAAACTCACAGGCGATCATCGGGTGAGCAAATGTGCCTCCGGATTTGCCCTGCTTAGAAACGATCCCGACCGCCTTTGTCTGCTCGATCCATAATTTTGGCGTTAATGTAAAAGAGGCGGTTTTCTTCTTTTCTAACAATTCTATATAGCCAGAGTCCCTATAATTCGGATTGTTCTCTTTCTCCCACAGGTTTAAGAAAGCCAATGTGTTCTCGCTTCGCAGCCACCGCTGTATCACATACCCCGGAGCCTCCTCGCTGTGCGCACGGGCGATCTCAGTCAGAGAAATATAGCTGTCATCCGGTATTTTGTCCTGCGGCGCCGCTGATTTCCTTCGCTCCACGCGTTCCAATACCTCTCGCTTACTCATGCCATAGCCAGCAATATGGGGAGATTTATATTCATTTCCTACATTTCTAAAAATTTTTTTAACTTCTTCAAAATCCTCCTCCGCTGGGCATTCACGCTCGGCTGTGTGACACCTATCTTTTCTGCACACTCCCGTTCGGTCAGTCCTCTGTAATAGTAGGCCAAAATCAGTTCTCGCTCGGCTTCCTCCAGCTTTTCCAACGCACACCAAAGATGCCGATTGGCTTCATGTCTTAGTACTTGTTCCTCGACGCTCTCACTGGTATCCACGATTTGCTTGCGCTGATGCTTTCCTAAGCTCTCAAAGGATACTTCTCTGCTGGGGATGTGCTTGACGGCATTGTTCTCCTTGTCCAGACGCTCAGTATCATTTTTCAGATCCTTTTCTATGTATTTCATCTTCCTATCGCTTTGGGTCAGCACCTTCAGTACATCGGGTCGATTCTTCAAGCAGGGGTACATTTTCAAATAGTCGGGATGATATGGATCATTTCTGTACGACATACGTCGCCACCTCCGTTTCGTCATTTTTGAAAAATTCGCAAATGACGGAAACGGCGGGCCACGACAATGAATAAAAACCGATGTCTTTCGACTGCAAAAAAGGCACGACGAACCACGATTGGTTCGTCGCGCCTTTTTTGCTATTATATATGGAATTATTGTTCTTTCACACAGATTGCTTTTAGCATTATATCTGTACGATGGTATCGTCCATGGGCCGCTGTATCTCAGCGGCCCATGGACTTGCTTGCACGGATCAAGCTCTGGATATTACCAATACTTAGGATAACTACTATTACTCTGCTGATGCTTCGCGTACTCCCACCATGGGACTTGATTCGTGAAGTCAGTCATCTTATCCCAGAACTGGTCGGACAGCGTACCCTTGTTCACATAGACCGTAACGATATAGGTCTTAGTACTGCCATCCTCCATGGTGGCCGTATAGGTCACGGAGTTGGTGAAGTCCACCGTTTCACCGCTGCCAGGTGTCAGGGACTTGACGCCGTTTGTGGCGATGACGGGGGTCAGCTTCGTCACATCCGTGCCGCGGGGCATGGTGATGGTAATGGTGTTAGTGGTATTGTTCACCGCACCGGCCACGCCGTTGATGGAGAAGGCTGTGATGCCCGTGGAGGTCGTCGCGGCAGTCTCCCACTGACAACTGATGCTCACATTACCGTCAGGCATAGTAAAGCGATTGTTGGTGATTTCCACTGTCTCGCCGCCAGCCTCGCGCAGCGTATAGGTCAGGGAGCCTTCCACCATCTGGTAGCCGCTGTCGGGCGTTACGGTGACGATGATCTCATCGCCTGCGTTGGCTCTAGTGCGGCTGGGGGTAATGGTACCGCCCTTGGGTGCGTCCACTGTAATGGTGTACTTACCGGTATCCGGTTCGTAAGCGGGGATCTCGATCTTTAGGACGGCGCTCTTATCACCGTCCGCACTCTCGACCACGATGTAGATGTCGCGTGCGCCATCGCCCAAATTGTTAAGAGTGATGTTATTCACACCCACTCTGGCCGTATTATTGTTGGAAGCCAGAACCTCTTCCACCGTAGGCGCTGCTGCGCTATGGTTGACAACCTTATAGTAGTAGGTGCCTGCCACATTGGAGGTAAACGTCACCGTTGCGGCGGTCTTGCTGCTGCGGGTAGCGGAGCCATCGGACAGTAACGGAGAACCGGCATAAACCAACTTGATGGTATAGTCCTTGGTGGCCGTTCCTGCAATTGCCTGGAAAGGAACTTCTTCGCCTACCGGCATATAGCAGGAGATGTCACCCTTAGACCAATCGCCTTCATAGCTGCCGCCTCCGCCTTCCTGCTTTACCTTTACGCCAGCAGGTGTAACGATTTTCAGGTTCAAACCGGACAGTCCTTCAGGAATCTTGGCAACCGTCTCTGCCGACACGGTGTTGGGAATGGTGATCGTCCAATTGTCGCCAGACGGAGCGCCTTTTGCGACCAGACTGCCATCTGCACTCTTTACCAGTGCGACAGATGTGATCGTCGGTGTGATCTCCGATGTGGACTCAAACTCTGCCGTTACCGTGACATTGCTCTTAGGCATCGTGAAAGTACCAACATTGCGGTCAGTCTTATCAGTGGTGACAGAAATGGCCTTCTGCTGTTCGTCCTTCACGATCCAACTCTTCAGTGTGTAGCCGCTATCGGGAACAGCGGTCAGCGTGACGGTCGTGTTCGGCTGTGCGGTCGAGTTGGAAGATGTGATCGTACCGCCTGTCACTTGCGTCAGCGTGATATCATGCCGAGCGTTATCTTCGGTCTTTTCTTCAAGCGTGACTCTGAGCGAATAAGAATAATACCATTCATCAACTATAAACGAGCCCGAAGCATTTGTTGTTACGAAGAACTGTCTTTCCATTTCAGTTTCCACGCGGCACACAGCTATTTCTTTCAACACATAACGCTCAGGATCTGCAGGTGTTACGGTAAATTGACATACATCACCCTTCTTCAGAATTTCTTTGCCAGAAGGTACGCTTTGCCCATTAACCGTAAAGGTAAACACTGCCATATCGCTATGGCTTTGATTGTTCACAATTACCTGATAACCCACGCTTATTAGCCGCTCTTTCATCACGGCATGTATCGTTACACCCTCTGCATTAGACGGCATCGTGAAGGTTATCGATGTATTCTTCTTTTCCGCATCAGGGAACAACGGATCCGCGTTTTCAACGCCGTTCTGCGTGATTTCCCAATGATCAAAGAGATAATACTCGTCTACATCGCTGATTGCTACGGTAAGCTGCGCTCCGGGCTTGGCGGATGTAATATCACGGCTCCCATTAACGGTAACAACAGCTTTATCGCTATAATCCACATTGACCGTTATGGGAAGCGGTGTGATCTCGCTGGCCTCTTCAAAGGTGGCGGTGAACTGCGTGTTCTCCGTTCCTACTACGAACTGTACAGTCATCTGTGATTTCTGGGCTTCGGTCAAATACGATCCGCCCGTTTCTGTCCAGCCTTTGAATACATACCCGTCTTCGGGAATGGCATACATAAGCAACGTCGTTCTCTCTTTATAGAGATTAGTGCTGCTTGTGGGGGTCAATTCAACCCTGCCCATCTGAGAGTCGTTGCTGGATGCCTTTATTTCCACATTATACAGTTCGTGAATGTTGCCAGTCACAACAATGTCCTGCCGGGCATAAAACGCCAAGTATGTAACTTCGCATGTTCTTCCATTGAGCAGCTCATTGACAGTCCTTTGGCCAATGATATCTGCCTCTGGGATATTCGACTCCAGACTCTCTAAGACATACCCGACTTTTGACTTGAATTTCTCGTTGAATCCCAAAAGCTTTACACATACTTTCTGGCCCTTTTCAACTCTGAAGACATTGTGATTATCATCAACTGCGGTAGGCTCCTGGCCGCTGCCATAGAAGCGGCCAGCTACTATATCATCAAAGCTTTTATCATTCATAAGAGTAATACCAAACATTCTGCTAATGATGGCGCCCTCTTTCCAGAATTGATCTGAGCTTCTATCGTTGATACCTTCCATAAGCTTCACTTGGACAGTAACATTGTCACTATCACCTGTCTGGAACTTTGCCTTAATGGTAAAGCTGCCTTCGGGTGCGGTAATGGTCAGCGGATTCGCCTTGGTCTGCTCCTCAGTCAGCGTTATATTGGTACCAGAGACTTCCCAGCCTGCGAATGTGCTGGCCTCTGTCGCTTGAAGCTTCAGTTCCGCGCCGGTCACGGCCTTGACCACATCGCCATTGGCATATTCGCTGCCGTTGACCGTTACCTTACCGGTGCCTTCAATGCTGACAGTGCCCTTGCTGGGGTAATCCAGCACGATCTTCGCCTGCTTTACATTGCCGTTGACATCCGTGATGGTGAAGGGGATCTCCTCCCACGGGTGGGCGCAGTCCGATTTGAAGGTGATGTTCTTATAATTGGCACTGCTGCTGTCGCTCACTTCCACATCCGCGGAAAAGCCCAGCGTCGCTCCCTCGGCATAGCCGCTGGCTGCAAATTTCCATATGGCCATATATAGGTTCGCATTTGCAATCGTCCGCGGATCCTGTGTGGGAACGATCGTCATGACCAACTCTTCATTTTTATTGTTGTTCCAGCCTGAAACAACCGTTATGCCGTTCTGAATAGAATCCACTCCATTACGAAGTGTTGCCGTAGGAGGCTTCTTTTCTGTAGGATCGACTACAAATTTTCCGGCATCAGTGCTGAATTGGGCAGAAACCTTCAGCGAGGTATTTCCCAGCGTGATCGTCGCTGTGTCGTTTGCCATCTTCAGCGTATAATCGCTCGTGGCCTTGCCATCCTTGTCTGTTACATTCCAGCCCAGCACACCGTAGCCCTTATTGGGAGCTGCGGTAAGAGTCACCTGCGCTCCGGATGCAAGGCTTGTCAGCGTATTAGAAGAGGTCACGGTGCCGCCCTCGGATTCCGCGATGGTCACATCCAACTGCTTTGTGAATTGCGGGGTAACAATAAGCGACACGTGTAAGGTCGCGTACATTTTAGTAGGATTATCATTGAAGCCTACTTTGATAGAGTCATCCGACAACTTACCATCTATCACATAATGGTACAGCTTATTTGCGCCTTTTGCATTGGCCGTACCCTTCTTCCCGTTTTTGAGATAGGAGACTTCCCATCCAGAAAAGGCATAACCATCATTAGCCGTTGCAGTCAGCGTAGCGACCATGTCACCGCTGTTGTTATCCACACCGGTCACAGTCGTTTCCGTGTGGCCCACGGCCTTATCCGTCGGCGTGATCGTTGCCGTGCCGCCCTCTGCCTGATTCAGCGTGACGGTCAGCGTCTTTTGGAACTTTGCGGTAAGTGTAACAGCTTCGGTCGTTACACTCAATGTTGCCGGATTCTTTTTGAGCATATCTTCGGCTATTGTTCCTCCGGTCACAGACCAGCTGTCAAACACATAACCGTCCTGCGGAACTGCCTCTATAGGGACAGTTGCATTTTCCTCAACATTATAGCTGCTGCCACCGGCTACGGCATGGCTGTCAATTACTACACTGCCGCCTTTGGCGGTAACATTGATCTGAACTGCACCTGCCGCCATTATTTGCGCGATAGATACAGGCACAATAATGCATAGCGACAGCAAAAGTGCCAATAGGGGAATGAATCTTTTTTTCATTAAATTCCCACCTTCATTTAATAGTGATTATATTCTCCATCATCGGTCTGACCCTCCTTACGAGAACCGGTGTGTGCTGCGGCTCTCCTGATGATCGGTTACCGTATTGTCTTCAGAGACCTTGTCCCAAAGTTGCTGCGAGGTACTGCGCTGATACACCACGCGAACAACATAGTATCGCGTCTCGCTACCAAGCCTCACGGTATAGGTAAGCGGTGTGGACAGATTCACCACTTCACCGGACACAGGGCTTACCACTGCGCCAGCAGGTACAGTAACCAAAGGTGCTACCGCGGTTACATCCGTCCCGTTAGGCAGTACGACCTCAATCGTACCAGCGGTGTGATCGATCTCACCGTCTACACCCAGCACCGTAAACTTCTCGATCCTGGCAGAACTGGACGGTGTTGGCGTCTCTCCGGAGGCAGAGATCAAGCTGCCTGCCGTGTTCGTTACCCGAACCGTATAAGTACGGCTCTCCACATCGCGGCCTGCGACCGTATAGGTGACCGGTGCGGAGAAGTCCTGCTCAGTTCCAGATAGCGGGCTGCACACCGTTGTGCCAGCGCCCAGTGTGATGTCCGGCGCAAATTTTGTAGTGGTCAGATTGCTGTCATCCACCCCAGTCACGGAGATCGTGCCGCTTACGTTGTCAATGACTCCGTCGTAAACCTTGCCATTGATCGTCAGCGAAAATGCCGTGATGGAGGCTACCGTTTTCGCTTGTACCTTGATGCGATAAACAGCGTGGTTTTTGCCATCCGCAGAGGTAATGGTAAACTCCGTCCAATCCGAAAGGTCAAGGTTCACAGAGCCATCCAAGACAGGCGAGGCACTCGCGCCATACGAGATGTTGGCGATAACACGCAGCTTTGTCACATTAATGCCACTGCTGACCGTCAGCAAAACGTCCGCGCCGTCCTCTTTCACGGTGACGGCCTTGTCCAGAATATCAAGATTACGCTGATTGGCATCTTGCAGGACTATGGACGAAGTATCAAGCTTCGCGCCTGCCGCATCCACTTCGCCAAGCGTAACCGTGACCTCATAGGTTTTTGTGGTCAGGCCATCCTCAGCCAGCACTGTGAACGGCTGGGCTACGTTCTCGACAAATGTAACAGGGAGCGTCGGAGCTGCCAAGGCTGCACCTGCCGATAACGTGAAGTCGGGCGTTATATTCTGGAGGGACATTCCCTTCGGTAAGGTAACGGTGATTGTATTTTTACCATCCTTTGTCTCGATTTTTCCGTTTTGGCCCTCAATGGAAAACGACAAGATATCTGCGTCGGTCGAGAGAACCGTAGAAAAATCGTAACGATGATAGTAGAGGTGGTACGGATACCCTGCTCCACCCTTATTCAAGAATCCAAGATACCATTGCAGCGCATAGCAAGATTGGTACGTCGCCATTGTATCAGTAGTACCATCCTGTGTGTGCTTGAATCCGTCTAATGTCGCAAACAAGTCCATCCATTGCGTCAACACGGTAGTTGTTCCATTACCGAATCTCGGATCGCTGTACGGATCAATGCCGCAGGATGCCAAGGCGCAAATGACCTGCGCCGTTGTCTCGCTGTTGACCTGTGCGCCATACACGAATGTGTAGTCCTCTCGCATATACTTGACAATCGCTGCGACACCATCATCTAATTTCGCACGAACACGCTCACCATACACAGGATCATCCTGATAAGGTGCGAACGCATACATGACCATGCCAACCTCATCCATTCCGTACATTCCCGGTGGATCAAACGTGCATTGGAGAAGTGTATCCAGCAAAGACTCTCTTGTGCGTGCAGCATTCGCGGGAACAGAATAATTGCCCATATCCAATGCACATAAGCCGAATGAGACGCCAAAAATTGTTCCGCTTTTCGTTTCAAGCAGATTCGCAACCAGGTTGTCGATCTGATTTCCAACCTTATCTATAAACGGCGCGTCATCGTTCTACTGTGCAAGATTTGAACAATCGTAGCCTCTTGAGGTCAAGAGCATAATCAACCGGGCGACGTCTGTCATAGTGCCATTGGGGCCTACATTCAGATCATTGATCTCCTTGGCAATACTGAAGCCGTTGTTTGTATTTGGCCCACTGCTCTGCTGCTGGTTTTCATATATACCAAGCTGCATCCACTCCCAGTCATCGCTGGCACTGCCCCGATATTTATCGATAATGGTATTCAGTAGGCTTTCATATTTGCTTTTATCCGGATTTTCCTGCTGCTGTGTGGATACTGTAACAGTGACGGTATATCTCTTGATTTCCCCGTTTTGCGCGGTAACAGTGTAGACAACCGGCTCGGTAAAATCCTGCAAAACGCCGCTGGCAGGCTCTACCGTGGCAAACTCAGGAAGCGTAATGGACGGTGCAAATCGCTTGGATGAACCGGCTGGCAGCTCCAGCGTGACCGTCCCGGCTTCGTGGTCGATTTTACCCGACAGCGTGCCGAAATCGAAAGTCTTTAACTTGTTGTCAGAAGAGGCAGGGAGCATCTTCACGACAATCGAGTAGTCCTGATGAGACATTCCATTCTCCGCCGTTACCCGGTACTTAATAGGGGTGGTCTCAGAATGCTCAAAATCTTCTGTTCCCAATACAGTGACTGTCGCATCATAAGATGCGGTATAACTGCTTTTGAGAATACTCCAGTTGTCCGCGTAGGGGATGGTCACAGTGATTGTATTATTTTCACCCCATAGGATCGTTTCACCTGTTATGCCCACAGAATAGCTGAGTAATTTACATTCTGATGAATTGCCCTGTGTTATATTCAGCGTATAATCCTTGGTGTAATAAAGCCCACCCGTATCGGCGCCTGCCTGCGCATACGATGTCAGATCCTCAATCAACCGCAGCTTCTTTGCCACCGCAAAGTTGATCTTACCATCTGCATCAGGTGCTACGGGTTGTCCATCCGCACCCAGAAATTCATAAGATGTACCGGAATTCGTGATCTGCGGAACTTGACTCCATGACCAGTTCTTGGCTAAATGCAGGGAAATGATTTTGTTATCTTCGTCAATATTGGCAGTGCGATCATTTATTTGAAATGCTGTGATCGCATAATTCGGAGCACCGGAGTAGAGCTTCACGACATAGCTGCTGACTACGCGACCACCTTTTTCGGTATCATAAACGGTATTCGTGGCAGGGTCTCTTGCGTAAATGTCCAACAAGACCGTGGTGTTCGCTGCCCATGTGCCGCTCGTGACCGCAGAATATGGCGCCGTTACCACCATGTTAAGTGATCCGTTAGCCTTCTTCCAATTGGTTCCCTCCGGCAAATATAGCGCATATTCCGTATCTGATACAGCAACGGCTTCACTCCCCATGACTTGCAGGCTGGATAGCTCCGGCTTTTCAATAGGCTGCCGGCAATAATCCATATAATAGGGAAGTATATCAGTAAAAAACGCCGCCGCCTGGTCCGGCGCCAGTGCACTACGTTCGGAAAAATTTTGCCTAATTGCACTAAGCTCAGGCGGGTTTGATACATAACCATTGGTCCAGCCAAAACTCAATACTGCACCGCTATGGTTTCTGCATATTTTTTGTAAGCACCGGAAATTCTGAGGGTGATAGCCGCCAACAACTGCTTTTGTATTTGTAGAAAGCGTGTCATACAGTGACTGCACTTTATTTAATGATTCCAGATAATAAATGGATGCTTCTGTATAATCGGCATCCCTATAGTCACGTTTTTCGGGTGTCGCGATAATGAATAGATCGCATTGTCTCCCGTCATTTGCTGTCCATTTCACTTGAACAGGCCGATAATAATTAGCTTTTGCAAGCTTAACGGTAGGCGCATTGCCATCGCGCTCCGTTAAGGTCAACGTCAACGCATATTTGTCTCGCGTCGCGCTTTTCGTATCTAAACCGGGGATTACGACAATGTAAAAAATGTTGTCGTGATCCATATCATCTTTATGATCATTCAGGATCTGCAACTCCTGCATTTCGGGGTATTCTTCCGCTGAGATTGAAATACGAGTATATGAATTACGCGGGATTTCTGTCGCATTAGACGCATCATAATCCATCGGCCAGAATGTGTTCATTCCCGGCATCGCGACGGCTGTTGTGACTAATGATCCCAGAACCAGCGTTATCGTCAGTAATAGAATCGCTATTTTTTTTATCTTCTGTTGTGTCTGCATGTTCTTTGCCCCGCTTACGCACGTTATTAAAAGGGCGGTGGGCCCGGCCCGATATGAGCCGGACCCACCGCAGGTATTCAGATAGAGATTACAGGCTTGGAGCATATCGCTCCTGCTGACCGAGGGGCGATTACATCATAGCATGCCCGTAGTCATAACCCAGGTCAACACTGTAGTACCAGGTCACAACATCTCCGGGCATCAGCGGGAATGCGGTGGCACCGATCATGGGCAGCATCTCGACACCACCGCGAACGACCTTGTACATCCAACCGCCGGAATTAGGATAGTACTGTCCCCCGTAAGTCCAAGAGGTAGCACTATCGATTCCGAGGAAGCCAACATGAGTAACATAGGTTCCTGCGTCATCATAGGTAACCGTCAGTTGATTTCTATCGTAGCAAATCTTATCCAGAATGCCAGAAGCCGTGCAGCCATCAGTCAGGCTGGTATAAACAGCGGTCTTTGAGGCCTCGGTAGCGAAGTACATATCCATAACTTCGAGGCACTCTTTCATGTAGTTGATCTGAGCCTGAGTCACGGTGTCAAGATACGGGCAATGCTGCATACCGGGATAGGTATAGGTGGTGGGGCCGGTCAGGGTGCCAAAGTAGGTGGCACGAGAATAGTCAATGTTCACAGTTGCATTCAGCGTGCCAGGCGTATAGGCGGAGATATAGTGCTTTGCGACTCCACCGTCATAAGCCACTTCGACCTCCAAAACCTCATCTGTCAGGTTAACAGTTTTTTCGTAAGGCGCATTAAGGGTCTCGCCGCCAACGGTGATGCTGGTGCCATTAAACTCAAAAGCAAGAGTCATCGTGGCAGAAACACTACTATCAACCAACAGATGCGCATATGCAGTCACGCTCTCGCTGGTGCTACTATTGCTATAGTTGATTTGGGTTTTACTAAACGTCTTTTCGCCGCAGGTAACATTCAAGTCACCAGCCGTGGTGGGGGTCGTCGCGAAGGCGGTCACGCTGAGGCTGAGAGCCATCACCAGCGCGAGAAACAGTGCGGAAATACGCTTCAAATTATTGCGCATGTTTTCTCCTCCATTTTGTTCTGTTATTCGGAGTGTTCTCATTTTTTCCGGTTACCCACACTCCACAAAAGGTAACCGTCCGCAGGTTGACAATTCGTATGCCGATTTTTAATGGGTCATTGGCAACGCCCTCCTCTCTATCCGAATCCCTTTTAGCTGTAAGCTGTCTGGAATATCAATCCAAACAACTTACAGAAGAAACAACTGTCTTTTCGCATCCATCAAAGGTCACGGTAATGTCATGTGTTACTCCATTCGCGTAGTCCAAGTAAACCATTGCGGGAGATTCATCCGAGAAGAAATAACCGTCAATTTTGAGAGAATCACCATTAAATTCAATCACGACTGGAAGCGCACTAATTTCTCGTGCTTCTGGTAAATCCAGCGTCGCAGAGTAGCTATTTGTCACAACACCGCTTTCTTTATCCGTGATTTGTAGCTGCTCGATTTCAAATGACAAGTCCCTGTACTGCATGCAAATCGCCCCAGGCTGTGATAAATCGGCATCCAGAATCACGCGCTGTTCTTCATATTTATCATTCTTTCCGCAGCCTGACAGACATGGCAGGATGCAGAGTACGGTCAGCACTATACAGCATATCTTTTTCATATCGTTACCTCACTCAGAGCGGATGGCCTCGTTGGGGCTGATCAGCGTTGCCTTGCGTGCGGGGATCCATGCGGCGGCAATGGCTACCGCGCCTGAGAACGCCACGCCGCAGACCGCCAGCCACCAGGGCAGCACGCACCGCAGCTCACGGGACGC
>OLGE01002962.1_pt1 | contig 14189 bp, 12 predicted proteins | sample 1605151 | NCBI WGS metagenome assembly OLGE01 (sample SAMEA3888912, study PRJEB22519) | human gut metagenome | biome: human gut; feature: human-associated habitat; material: faeces | place: Denmark | collected 2010
CGATGATTCTCTGGCTCTTCATTTCAGTTATCTCAGCAGTGGGTAATGCAGGAGTGCCGATGGGCTGTTATTTCCTGACTCTATCTCTGATGTCCGGCATCAATGCTCCTATCGGCATCATGGGTATCATCCTGCCAATCTATACCATTATCGACATGGTAGAGACGGCAGAGAATGTATGGTCAGACTCCTGTGTCTGCGCCATGGTGGATAAGGACTTGAAAGACCAGTAAATATAAATAAACACCTAGAATATAAAATAGAACATCAGCCTGTGGTGATGAGGCTCAGGGGAGGTTGCCTATCCACGGACAATCTCCCCTGAGCCAGGATACCACCCATTTTACTCCGCTTCTATCTTCCAATCTGTAATATTATGCGTTGCCACATCAAAGTTAACCCCAACCTTTACGATTGGCAAGCCGCTTAAAGCGAAGCGCTTAGGATATTCCTTAAGATCGATCTGCTTCATCGCTGCATCAGCATCCTTATTGAGCTTCAACTCAAAAAGATAAAGATGGGTAGCAGTTCTCAATACCATATCCACCCTTCCCGATGGAGTGCGAACTTCTACATCTACATAATTATCAAGAATAGAGAATATCACATACATCATCTGCTGATAATGTCCCTCAGAGTCAACATTGTTGCAATACGGAACCGTGGCCAGATAAGCCTGAAGCATCTGCATGGCTCCATCCATATCGTTGCGACGGATAAGAGCTGACATCTTGGCAATGGTCGTAGTTCCCTTCACCGTATTCATACCTATATAATTAGGTAAGAGACTACGGTATAGCCCTACCCGAATCTCCTTGTTAGGAATATCCAGGGTATAGAGTTCCGTCTCCGGATCGTACCCCTTAATGGTGATGTAACCACTCTGATACAATAAAGGCATAACAGATGACATACCTTCTGTTGGTGCATCAAACTCCGACTGGTCGGCTTCACAACTACCAATCTCCGATGGCATAACCTGGAATTTCTTGAGCATTTCTATCAGATAAGTTGGTGTGCCTGAAGAGAACCAATAATAATCCAACTTACTTTTTGCCATGGCATTCAGCAAGCTATATGGATTAAATATATCAGGTGACTGGGCAGCAAAATGATAACCATCATAAAACTCTCGCAAGGATTCAAGCATTTGCTCTCTGCTCTTGCCCATTTTCTCCGCCAACACATCAACATTCGCAGACATCTGTGTTTCCAATTCTTCTCTGGTAATACCACAGATTCCTGCATATTCATCATCCATACTTATATTCGTAATGTTATTCAGTTCACTAAAGATACTCAATTGCGAGAACTTCGTAATACCGGTCAGGAAGACAAAACGGAGCATTGGTTCACAATCCTTCAACGGACTATAAAAATTGCGCATAACATTGCGAAGCACCGGCAAGTTAACATCGCTATGAACAACGTCAAGAAGAGGTGCATCATACTCATCAATCAGTACGACAACCTGCTTACCTGTCTTTTCATAAGCAGTCTGGATAAGCGAAATGAGACGGTCGTTCGCATCAACTGCAGGAGATGTAATACCCCATACCTTTTCATGCTCGGCAAGTCGCCTTCCCAGATATCTTTCCAGCTGGTCTTTCTCCATGTGCTTACCTCCTGCCATACTGAAATGCAGTACAGGATATTCCGTCCACTCATTTTCCAGCTTTTCGATGGCTAATCCTTTGAAGAGTTCCTTTTTGCCTTGAAAATAGCTTTTGAATGTTGAAACAAGCAATGACTTTCCGAAACGGCGCGGACGACTTAAGAAGAAATGCTTGCCACCGCTATGAGTCATGCGATAGACATATTCCGTCTTATCTACATACAGAAGATTCCGAGTGATTATTTCCTCGAATGTCTGGATTCCTACTGGATATAATTTCAATTCTGCCATTGTTCTGTCTTTTAAGTTTCCGGTGATAACAACCTATCAGCCTATTCAACTGCAAAACTAATCATTTTTTCCGTAATCTCCAAACATTTCTGCCAGAATCTACTCTTGGGTATTAAATAAGTAATCGAATATCTATGGAAAACTCTTATTTGAATTACAAAATCATTTCTCCTTTCACAGCACCCGCAATATATTGACATTCACACACTTAAGTGTGAAGGCATTTTTATCGATGCCGTTTCACATCACTTGCAACAAGAGTAAACGATGGAACTGAGAACAGCAAATGAAGGTAAAGTTCATTTGCTGTTCCAAAATTAGCTATTTTACTGAATAAACTCCTCCTTCACATTGAAACAAGGGCAATCTTTGGCGGCAAACTCATTGTGGCCATGAACCGTCGCCTCGGGATATTCCTCCTTCAGCTGCTCAATCAGCGCTTTCAGCGCCGCCTTCTGCTGTGGGGTTCGGGTATCCTTCGGCTTGCCATCCTGGGATAGGCCACCGATGTAGCATACTCCGATACTCACGGTGTTGTGACCCTTGCAGTGGGCGCCCACCTCTTCTACTGATCTGCCCACGTGGATGCTTCCGTCACGGTAAATCACGAAATGATAACCGATGCAGAAAAAGCCACGCTCACGATGCCAACGGTCGATGTCGGCTACGGTGTAGTCGCGACCTTCTCGGGTCGCACTACAATGAATGATGATTTCCTTAATCTTGCGCATAATGTATAAATTAATATGTACAATATAATTACTGGATAGTATGATTGAGATTTTTATTAGGAAGAACAATCATATACTCCTTAGGAATCTCGTCTTTCCCCCAGTCCTTGATAACCAACGTTACTTGCTCCTTCTCCTGCAAAGCATCGCTGATCATGTCGCAGAATTCCTGGAACTTCTCCTCGTTGTAAGCCACAAGTCCCGTCTTCAACGACTTGCCCATCACGATGCTTCCATACTTCAAGGCAAGCGGTCCAAAGCCTGGCGTAATATAAGGCTTGCGAAGCACAGGCGTCTTCGACACTCGACCTTTCTCCTGCAGAATCGCAGGCATGATTCTAACCTCCTCTACAATCTCAATCTTGAACTTCTTCTCCTCCTTCTTGCCGTTGTCCTTGTTCTTCTCTTTTTCCTCTTCCGTCTCCTTGATTTCCACCTCTATCTTCTTTTGGAATCTGATAGGTACGGGTGCAACCTTATAACGGCCTGCAGCCATGTATTTCTTAGGATGTTCTACGGTGCCACTGAAAAATACTCCGTTGATAACCAATGTGCCATCCACACTCCATGGAGTGAAGCGACGGCGAAATATAACGATGTTCATAATGATGATATTTTTAGAAAATTAATACTTGTGGGCAGGTCATTAAGGGGGTTGGTGTATTGAAAAACCAAAATGACCCGAAATGACCTTGACCCGAAATGACCCGTTTGTACGGTAGATGAAACTCTTTATACGGTGGATGAAAGTTTCTGATAACGCATATCTGGCAGCACCACTATCAAGCCCTGTCGCTTCCAGTTCTTCAGCATCTGCTTCACCGCCTCGAGAGTCGTGTTTGCACCCTTCACAGAAATGCTCTGCTGCTGTGCCTGCTCGAAAGAGAAGGTTGTGTCCAAACGTTCGAAGATAGAGTCGTTTTTGCCTCGATGCGTGCGATCATACGGCATCTGTCCGCAATAGTCTCTCGAAGAGAAAGCGTCCTCGATACGGCTGCGGAAGAAGTAGAGCGCATTGTCCAACTGATAATCAGCAAGAACATTGAACACTGCAAGCATGGTAGGCGTCTGCATCTTGACGATCATTTCCTTCCATAATAGCGGATTCTGCTTCAACAGCTTCTCTGCACCCTGAAAACCATGCTTCTGAATCAACGTCTCTGCCACCTTACAGAGCATGATGCAGGTCATCATTCTCATCGTGGTAGGACAGATACGGAAACGCTGACGGGCTTTCACCTTGTCGTCATTCTTCATGGTCTCCAGTCGAATCTGTTCCAGCCAATCCCTACCCTTGGCTTCCAGTTTCGGCAATTCCACCTCGCCTTCCATCAGAGGCAGAAGATGGGCTACCTGGATGATGCGGTCACGCTGGCGATCGGTAAGCACATACAGATTATCCGTAAGCGGAGTAAACGTATTGTCCGGGGTGCGAGCCACGGTAATACGGCTCTGGAAACCATCCGTATAATTGTTCACCACACGATAAAGCGCATCAGGCGTTCCACACATCACTACATTCCATAACAGTCTGTCTATATGTACATTCACAGCTTCTGCACTTCTTGCCTCACGCTCGTAGCTCGTGCCATCATACGCCTGTCGGAGCATTACGGAGAAGTCGCTCATCGCTGATTTCCACTTCTGCGCCACGGTGTCGGCTTCTGGGGTAAACGAGAAGGCGTGCTTGCCTTCGGTGTTAGCCAGACGCTCAGCAAGATTCGCCACGGTGTTGTTCAGCGTCAGACATCTTACAGGCAGTTTCGGCTCTTCCGGCTGCTCCTTCTTGTTCTTCGCCGCACGCTTCTTAGCTCTCCATTCATCCTCCTTCTGCTGATACATTTTATCCATATCTTTTATCTCCGAAGTCCAAGCATCAATCACGGGGTCAATGCTTCCCTTGCCAGAGGCAAAATCTCCGGCAATGTAAGAGATGAGGTTCAGCGAGTTCATCTTGCCGTGGACAGACACCTTGACGCCCGTAGCCAGCATTCCAATTGCCAGGCAGATGGCGGTAATCACGGGCATCGCCAGGGCGGGGCCCACCGCATCGAGCGAATCTCTTACGCCCAGAGGCATTCTGGGCAGAGCGTTGTAATAGAACAGATCGTCCTGTGCATTAGCCTCGTCCAGCGCATTCACCAGCGCATCGCTGCCTTCGGAACTTCCGCCCTTTGCAGCCCCCAGCTTCATTCTCTCCTGTCGGATGGCAGCAAGCACATCTTTCAGTCGCTTAGGCATTTGGGTAATCTTCTCGTTCAGCGCCGAGTTGATGCAAGCCATCTTCTCCTGCTCGGGAAAACCATCGTAGCAGGGAATGATCTGAGCCATCAGGCTGCGGTCGAAGCCACAGATGTGGCGAAGGTTCACGGCAAGCTCGAAGGTCAGCGTGTTGCGGTTGGAACGAACAGGCTCATGACCGTCATTATACATCTGCCACCACTTCGAGATGATTTCAGAATACGGGATTCCGAGGTAATCCGTAAAAGTGGTTGATGAAGGAGTTGAAGAAGTGGGTGAAGAAGTAGAGGGCGATGTGGATGGCGAAGCCGAAGCAGGCTGAGGATTCTGGCTCTTCTCTTCTAGATTCTCCAACCAAGGCTTATAATGCTTGTTCGCCTTGTGCGCTCCCGGAGGAAGTTCCTCCTGTCCATATTTCTCACGCTCCTCCAGCACCTTGCCTTCAGCCGCCACGGCAGCCTCATCGTAATCATCCTTGAAGAGTTCGGGAGACAAGTAAAGCAAATCTTCTGCATCAGCCGAAGTGGTGAAATAAACTCGGTTAATATCGTGAGCCGAAGTATCCATCTCGCACTCCAGCATCTTGGCGATTCTAACCTGATTTTCGAGAATCGTCTTGCCCATTTCTCGCTTGCAAACCGCATGACCACCTTGTCGTGCGCTACGTTCCAGCATCAGCAGACCATACTTATCAGGATCCTTCAGCATCAGCTTAGCCGCCTTCTCGAAATCCTGCTTATCATCCAAATCGAAGCCGAAAGCCCGGCTTGGCAGCTTCATACCCTTCACTACCCCCTGCGGATAATGTCCGGAATAATTAAACTGCACCAGTCTTCGCTTCGCCCCATCGTTTCCTTCGCGAGCCAGTCGCAAGTTCGCCTTCTGCTCGTAGCTTCCACGAATCAACTTGTATTCCTCTTCCGAGGTGATGGAGCGGGCAACCTTGTGCCCGTTCTCCACCCTTATCAAATAACAGCTCATCTATGTTTTTCTACTTACTATTATTAAGTTGAACATCCATATATTTTATCGCTTCAACTGGTATTCTATCAAAGCATCCGCAGCCTCTTCCGCCTCCTTCACCAGAGCGCTGCCGATATTGATTCCCTCATCGCAGAACACCTTCAAAGTGAGCTGGATAGCTCCATCCTTGGTCTTGCTCAATCGTCCGTGAGCCAACTTTCTGATCAGTACAGACTGAGAACGTACTCGTGGTTTAACCACGAAATCAAAAGTGCCATCCGAAAGCTGCTGGGCAACGCCCTGCGAACGGAATCCCTGCACCTTCTCTCCCCCTCCATGCTCATTAGGAGCAAAGAGGAAACACTTGCTCTCGTCATAGAAAGCCATACCACCCAGCTGCACGTGCTGGCTACCATTATTCACCTGCTGGCCGTTAACCTGCTGATTATTTACCTGCTGATTGTTTACATTTTTCTTCATATTCTGAATTGATTTGCGAGAAGAAACGTGTGGAATATTGCGCGCTTTACCATGGAAGATCCTCCGCAGTCCCAACTCAGTTAATAACTAAAACTACTTTTTATCCCTTCAGCTTTTCAATATCCGTAACGAGGATATCCTGATAAACCTGCCCATTATACTCACGAGCCGTGAATCGGAGCGTAACCGCAACCAGTGCTCCTGGAGCAAACTTACACTGCACCATATTGCCCAGCATGGCGGCAGCGTATTGATTCTCGTACTTGCCACCCATCTCCTGCAACACGATGTTGCACTTCATCATCTGGCCGTTCTCGCTCTTCTGGCTCTGCACGGCGAAAGCCTCGCCCTGCTTCACCACTCTCATAATCTGAGTATTCATATTATAAAGTAGTCGGAAGTTGTTTCAAGATCACCAAACCATTTCGGCGTTGTCTTGTTTCTTCGACGCTGCAAAAGTACTGCGGAAAACAAGGCAAAACAATCCTTTTCCCACAACTTCCCCGAAAAACCCTCGATTTTGGGAAAAATCGGGCTTTTCTTGGGAAAAAGTAAGAAGAAAATGAAAAAGGAAGTTAAAAAGTAAAGAAAATCAAAAAAATCACTCCTCTTTCTCCCCAAAAATCCCTCATTTTTTCCCAACGTTGGGAAAAATCTTGGGAATCTTGGGAAAAATGCCTAATAAAAATAAAAAAAGCACCTTCTTCACCATCCATGAAGAAGATGCTTTTAACAAAAGCAACCAAAGTTACCCAAAAATATTATTCCAAATGCTAGTAACACTATCTATGTACTATTAAATTAATGAAGCTGTTTCAATTGTTCTTCTGTCAATCCGGTAGCCTGCATGATTTGTGACCAAGACATTCCCATTGACAACAAGTTGCGGGCTACTTCCACTCTACCCTTAGCTATTCCCTTTTCCTCGCCTTCAATATACGAGCCATAAAGACCGGAGTAATAATCATCAACAGCCTTAATACTTTCATCGTATTTTTCCTGCTCCTCACTACTCAAGCAACGAACATCCGCCAATTTAGCAAGATGATCGAATATCTTCTTCTGTGCCGTAAAAGGCAATCTTTCCAATACTTCCATATACTTCAATACATAAATCCATTTTTCAAAACCTGTCTCGCATTCTTCCTCACTCTTATCAAAGAAAGGAAGAGAAAGATAGATGAAACGAAGCTTATCAGAAAACATAGAGTCGCTAGACTTCTCCCTTAAAGCCACGTCTGTCCTAAACTTTGTCACCTCATGCTCCCTTGGCATAAAATTCATGATGCAAACCACATAAATCGGCACAAACTGGTATAAAACAGCAGTGCGGACACCAGCTTCATCAAACTTCTTGCGCTGGGCAACAAAAGCCTTACTTGCATAATAGATGGAACGATTCACAAAGAAAGGTACCCATCTGTTCTGCATCTCGACGATGAAATGCTTATCATCGTCGGTAACACAATAGATATCGAAGATGCAGCCACGGAGATCATTAGTATCTCCAGGTTGTTCCTTATCCTTGAATGTTACGTCCTTGATTTGAAACTCGCCTTCAAACAAGTCGTTCAAAAAATTAATCAGCAAGTCCTTGCTGAACTCTTGACCGAAGAGACGCTTGAAGCCCCAATCGGTAAAGGGGTTGATGTATCTACCCATAATTTATCGTTTTAGATTCTATAAATCTGCTGCGAAGATACACTTTTTTATTGAAACTACCAAGAATTTCTAGAATTTTCTATGAAAAATAAGAAAAGAAAAAGGAGAGTGAAAGGTGAAGATCTGAACTGTCGCAAGTTTGCCCCCACTCGCCCTGAAGGGGCAGAAGCTCCTAGCCCAGGGCACTCGCCCTGGGTAAACCAGCAATCAACCTTACGCCCTGTAAGGGCAAAAGCTTTAAAATTCAAACATTAAAGACACCTCCTTCACAATTCCATGAAGAAGATGCCTTTAACAAATTCAACCATAGTTACCAAAATATTTTATCACCAAAACGGGAAATTAATTCCTGTTTAAGATTATCTGGAAAACTACACCCTTCAAATGCCCAATCTTCAATATCATTCACACTATTTGGAATAACAAGACTACACAAAGAAGAGCAATAACGAAATGCACCAAAGCCAATACTAGTTACACTATCAGGAATAGTAAGACTACTTAAAGAAGAGCAACCACGAAATACAGAATCCCCAATGCTAGTAACACCATCATGAATAACAAGGCTACTCAAAGAAGTGCAATCTTCAAATGCACCACTCCCAATACTAGTTACACTATCAGGAATCACAAGATTACTCAAAGATCTACAACCACAAAAAGCTACATCCCCTATGCTGGTTACCCGATCAGGAATAACAAGACTACGCAACGAAGAACAATATTCAAATGCACCTATCCCAATACTAGTTACACTATCAGGAATAACAAGACTACTCAAAGATCTACAACCTTCAAATGTCCATGCACCAATGCTTGTTATACTATCAGAAATAGCAAGACTACTCAAAGAAGAGCATTCCGCAAACGCACCATCCCCAATACTAGTTACACTATTTGGAATAACAAGATTACTCAAAGAAGAGCAACCATCAAATGCACCATCCCCAATATTCGTTACACTATTGGGAATAGAAATGCTAACCAAAGATCTACAATCACGAAAAGCAGATTTTCCAATGCTCTTCACTCCATTTGGGATGATAAAAGACTTTGCTTCTAGATTTCTAAACGAGATAATTTTACTTTTATCCATATTGAATAAAACATTGTCCTCATAAATAAAACTAGCTGATAAGCATTTAAGTTTACCCTTCCATTTAAAAAAAGGATTACCTTTAAAGTTTACTACACTATTAGGAATAACGAGACTACACAAAGAAGAGCAATCTTCAAATGCATGAAACCCAATGCTAGTTACACTATCAGGAATAACAAGACCACGCAAAGAAGAGCAGCCACGAAATGCACCATTCCCAATACTTACTACACTATCAGGTATAACGAGACTACACAAAGAAGAGCAACCGTTAAATGCAAAATCCCCAATACTAGTTACACTATCAGCAATAACAAGACTACGCAAAGAAGAGCAATCTTCAAATGCACTATCCCCTATGCTTGTTACGCTATTAGGAATAGCAAGGCTACTCAGAGAAGAGCAACCACGAAATGCTTCATTCCCAATACTAGTTACACTATCAGGAATGATAAGGCTACGCAAAGATTTACAACCATCAAAAGTCCAAGCACTAATGCTTGTTATACTATCAGAAATAGCAATACTACTCAAAGAAGAGCAATTAAAAAATGCAAAATCCCCAATGCTAGTTACGCTATTAGGAATAGCAAGGCTACTCAGAGAAGAGCAACCACGAAATGCACCATCCCCAATACTTACTACACTATTAGGAATAACGAGACTACTCAAAGAAGAGCAATTAAAGAATGCACCATCCCCAATGCTAGTTACACTATCGGGGATGATATATGACATTATTTTTTTATTTCTGAACGAAATAATTTCACTTTTATCCTTATTAAATAGTACATCACCTTCATATATAAAATTGGCAGACAAACATTCTAACTCACCATACCATTCACAAAACGGATTTCCATTTAAGCAAATCACACTTTCAGGAATGGATATATATTTCAACGAGGAACATCCGGCAAAGGCATTATTTCCTATACTCTTCACGCTATTAGGGATATCTATGCTGGACAGAGAAATACAGTATTTAAAAGCCCATTCCCCAATATTCTTCACGCTATTAGGGACACTAATACTTGTTAAATTTATGCAATCAAAAAATGCCCTATCACATATTATCTCTGTTGTCTTTTTTATTGAATAAGTGCCACTAAGTGTAGTTGGCGACTTTAGCAATTTTCTTCCATCTTTACTATATTTTACTCCCCTGTCATCAATATAAGCATCTTTCAGCTCTTCCTCTGTTGCTTTGGTTGATAAGTCTTCTATAGATTGAGGCTGAATTGGTTTTTCACCCACAAATAACCTATAAGAGCATAACGAAAGATCCTTTCTTGCCAATGCGAGCATAAAAAGAGAATAAAGAGTACAGAGATCCTTATTGCACATCAATTCCTGTAAAGCAGATATAACTTTACTCTTTGAAGGATTACGATAATCTTCCTCTGAAAAGAGAAGTCGGTCAGATTTACCATATAAATCTAGCAACGTGGAATTCAAGGAAATAGCTTTCAATGACAAGGCTATGCTTGCCAAAGAAAAATCATCTATTGTTTCATCAAAGTCATCTACTGTACGCAAGGGATGGGAGAAATTTTTTGTTCCTTTTGTAGGAGATTTTCTACCTTTCATAGAAGGAACAAACATACCATCATAATCCACTAAAGCAAGAGAGCCATCTGGACGGACTATGATATTGCCAGACTTTAAATCACCATGAGCAAAAGATTGAGTACGGAGCCAAGCCGCCATCTTGCCAAAACGATAGCAAAGCATTGACATAGAAGATTGATTGTGATAGTTAGCAGCTATGTAAGCCTCCATCGTATCTCCATCTACCCAATCCATTAACAATACCGGAAATTTATTCTCCTCACATTGACAGTCAACACAGATCTCCTTCTCTATATACTTTACAAAAATAATATATGGATACTCAACCATATCCAGTTCTTCAGCAATCTGACGATACGCATCGGTACGTCCTTCCTGTTCTTTTGTGAAACATTTGAGGGCATAATACTTCCCAGTACTCTTGTCCTGCATCTTAAACACTACGGCAAAAGCATCACTCATGTGATATGGCTCTCCGTGATTATCTAATACGGGAGTCAAGTGAGCCAACTTGTCAAGATTGTTACCAGCATCTTGAATGGCCTTTACATATTCTGATATTGTTGGATACTGCATACTATGTTCTTTTATTAATTGTTTTTAGTCGTATTTTCATTCGACATTGCAAAGATACACATTAAATTGAAAAACAACAAAGAAAATATGAAAATTACAAGGTATTTTAAAGCTTTTGCCCTTTCAGGGCGTCAGGGTTGCGTCCGTAATAACCCAGGGCGATTGCCCTGGGCTAGGAGCTTCTGCCCTTTCAGGGCGTGTGGAGCTTACTTGCAAAAACTGAATCAGTTTAGATTCTAAAATCTGCTGCGAAGATACACTTTTTTATTGAAACTGCCAAGAAATTCTAGTTTTTTTCAAAAAGAAGGAAAAGAAAGAGATATGTAGAGAGAAATGGGGAAGGTGCGCCTCCCCCATCGCACCTTCCCCATCTCTTGTTTCAAACACCAAAACTTCTCATCAATTCCTCCCTTTTCTCCAGCTTATAATACAGCTCCTGGGCGATATAATAGTCGGGATCGGAGCCTTCAAGCCACTCATCAAAGGGGCGGTTGTGGTTCATCTGCGTTTCCTGCTTTCTAAACGACTCTACCACGCACTTCTTTTCTACATCCGGAAACATCAGGTTCATGCGGGCGGCAAAGGCTGACTTGTCCTTATCCTCCTTCACCATGTGGAACGTATATTTCATCAGACACCACACAATGTACCAGTCCTGCTGCTTCGTGATGTTACCCTTTAGCCAGAACTCCAGCCTCTTCTTCAGCTTGGCAGGATCTACCCAGTTGGCAAAGAAAGAATCGCCATTTCGCTCATACTCATCAGCCCTGGCTATTTCTACCGCCAACATATCATGCTCACCCTGATACATAAACAGATTTTCAAAATCCCCGGGCGAAGCCTCCTCTCTTACAAGCATGTGGACAAGCTCCTCCTCATTCTCCTCATCCTCCACATTATTGAACCAGACAGAACAAAGCGCATAATTGTTGAATTTCCCCTCTACTTCACTCATCACTTTCTGTAAGCTCAAAGTGGTAATCTCTATTCTTCTCTCTTTCAGATGACGCTTCTGCACCTTGGCAACATGCTCCAGATGAACAGGTAGCGTATGCTCGTCAAATCTTCTTTTGATGTAATGATAAATGATGGCAGCTTCGTGGTCGGTGCGGAAAACTCGGGTCTTGTACAAATCGGTAAATTCTCTGTATATGTAGGTAACCGTGGCGACGGTCTTCTCCAAAGCCAACTTCAATCCGCTAGAGATAAAGTTCTTGTAGTGAGACTCATAGTTCGAAAGGTCTGCGTCAGCCGGAGCCTCCTGCTTCTCACACAGCTTGAAAAGATCTTTGCCACTGGGCATCTGACCATACTCCTCCACATCCAGCAGATAGTCTGCATGCTTTCGGGCGATGGTTTTAATGTCATTCAGCACCTTCTCTAAGATTTCCGTATAGATAGCCATCAGTTCATTATCATAGCTTTTGTAGATGGTAATATAGACTTTCTTATGGAGCTTATGAATATATTTAAGAAAATCTGTCAATTGCTCGGCAAGGTCTTGGTAAATATGATAATAATAGGTAAGACCCTTATGCTTTCCAGTATTCCATTGAATGTCTTCTATAGCATATTGAATCTCCTTACATAAATGTTCAGCCTCTCTCTTAAACAGGGCAACATCTTCTTTGGTTATAGGGGTGTATTTCTTGGCTCCTGTAGCCTCATCTATAACAAACAGGTCTTCTTCTGATTTGATTTTCAGACGAAAAACGTAACGATTATCGGTATTGTATAGGTATTCTGATTCCATTGTGTTTATGTTGTTTAATTACGAACTCAACCGCCGATTCCATGCGGTACATAGAAATGGCCCCTCAAAGTTACAAAAAAATGGCGAAAAATCAACGATTACTATAGAATATAAACACAAAAAACGAGAAAAAGCCTTTTAAACAAGAAAAAATCACCATTTTATCGCATTTTTGCAACTTTTGGGAATATCAGATATTATCACACCATCTATTTATTCTATCTATTTAGTATTCAATCTCATACCGATTAGAGCCACATTCCTTTGTTATAGAATATTGCACTTTCTAAATAAAAATGAGAGAGAGAGCTTTTGCAAAAGGCTGGCAGAAAAACACGCTCGAAGCCCAGAAAATGAGGCTCAAAAGGCAATTTTCACCCCCTCAGAACAGCCAAAATAAGATGGAAAATAAGTATTTTCTGCTTAAAAAACGACAAAAATTCAGAAATAACTTAACAGATTTACGTAACATCAAGACAAAACGAAGAGGGAGAGTATAGAAAAACAGAAGAGAATCTATAGCTTTTAAAGATACAATTCTAAGAAAGTACAACTTTCATCAACTTGCAATATCTTGCTGTTAAATAACATCTTACAACAACACAGCATTGCATCTTTCAGAATCAAATCAAACCCTCTATCAGGTCATTTCGGGTCAAGGTCATTTCGGGTCATTTTGAAAATGCAATGTCATTTTCAGCCATAGTATAATATAAATAATATTTATATTATACTATGAGTAACTTTGCGCCCCAAAAATGAAAATGACCCGAAATGACTTTGACCCGAAATGACCCAGAAGACGTAAAAGCTTCTGCCCCCTTCAGAGCGAGAGAAAAATGCTGGTGAAAACGAAATATGTAAATATCGCCAATAGTTACATATCTGTATATCAGATACTTACGCCATTTTTACCATCTTATTCCGATAAAAACTTGCTTTCGCCTTTGAATTTTTGTATCTTTGCAGCGGCAATCGAAGGAACAGCATATTGTGCCGAAAACCGGTCATCTATGAAGACCGGAGCGGGGCTTAAATGATGGCAGGCGCCGGTCATCTATTAAGACCCCCAAAAGCACAGAAACGGGCTTTCCGGGTAGTTGTGATTCAGTGAACTCTTAAACACAGAACAGAGTATGATTAACTACAGCATCGTAATGCGCAGCGTGAACGCAAACCTCCTTGAGATCAACCAGGCAAAGTCAC
>OLGE01002968.1_pt1 | contig 14171 bp, 10 predicted proteins | sample 1605151 | NCBI WGS metagenome assembly OLGE01 (sample SAMEA3888912, study PRJEB22519) | human gut metagenome | biome: human gut; feature: human-associated habitat; material: faeces | place: Denmark | collected 2010
TTAATTATAATCAATTATCAAATTGTTAATTAGAACATAAGTCTTAATACCCATGTAAGGAAATTAACTGCAACATATGAGATTGCCATTATAAGAGGTATCTTCTTCTCATCCTTGCATAAAGCACGGATTGCTATGTATACAAATGCATATCCTGCTACATTAGAAAATACTGTTACGCATGAAGATATTCTGTCAATGAATCCTACTGATGTAAGACCTGTTACCCAATTGAGTAACTCTGCTGGTATACCAAGTACTGCTGTAATGGCATATACTGCAAGGCCCTGCATATATGTAACATTAGCCTTGTTAAATGCCTTTGCAAGAAGCATAACTACAAGTGCAATTACAGCTGCCGCTACTGCTACCAGAAGAATCTCAAGAAGCATGTTCTTGAATATTGAGCCTGCTGGATATGGCTTGGTATTAGTATATGAACTGTAGTAAGATGAAAGTAAGCTGTCAAGTTCTTTACTTCCTGTTGTAACCTTTGCCTTACTGTTAGCAATTAACATATCAAATAATCTTGTAAGCATGTTAATAATTGCCTGACCGCCAATAAGTATTGCAATCATAATAACATTAGCTTTAGCAACAAATGCTGATACCGTTTCTACCGGTGATGTAAACAATCCCTTCAATACATTAACATAATCAAGGGCTGCATTAGCTCCCGCCTTCTTAACAGCGTCCATCTGCTGTGAAGCCTGCTGCTGATTAAATCCCTGCTGTGCCTGCTGATATGTCTGCTGACCTGCTCCCTGCTGGAATGTCTGCTGCGCTGCCTGCTGGTTAAATCCCTGCTGTGGCTGTGCTGTGCCTGCTGGCTGCTGTGCCTGCTGACATGTACAGACTTCTCCGTCCTGTAACTGTCTTCCGCAATACTTGCAAAAACTCATTTCTTTTCCCTCCTGAAAGTAAAAGTTATAATATTGTATGGTTGTTGTCTCAACCTTTTTTATAATACCATATATATTTATTTTCAACAATGGTCATATATGCACATTTCGATATAGTAAACTGCTAAAATTGAACTTTAGCGCTTTAACATACCACATTTATCAAGTATGAACTCCATTCTCCTTTCATACGAATGAAACTTCACTGCTTTTTCATGTCCATTTCTTGCAATCTGCGCACGCTCATCCTCATGATTAAGATAATATTCTGTCTTTCTTAACAGGTCATCATGGCTTTCGTAATACACATAATCTTTTCCATTCTCGAAAAAATCCATATATTCAAGCTGAAAACTGGTCATAAGAAATCCGCCTGCGCCCACAATATCCCACGCCCGAAGCGGAATTCCCGTACGGATATTGCGCATTACAGGATTAATATTAATCCTGCTGCAATTAAACACCTTAGGCATATCTGTCATATAATTAACTGCACCCTTAAGATTAACTCCTATAAGCTCCTTATCCGGATCATCCGTATAGAGGTCTGTTGGAAAATGCTTTGCAAGCTTGTTAAGTATCTGCACCCTCTCTATATTAGCAAGTTTGAAACCTAAAAATGTTGATGAAAACACAAGTGCAATATCTGAAAATGCCCTTTCATCCTGTTTAAAATCTATAAGCTCACATAACTTTTCAAGTATATCAACTGTAAGCACTTTATCAAATATGCTGTCACCATAGATTTCCATCTGTGCTGCCATTGCCGCATCAAAATACCCTCTTAAATATTCCGGCAACCTATCCTTTATTTCATCATAAGAATTCCTGTGATACATTCCTCCGACAAATGATACTTCACTGTGCCATTTGTTCCGTTCATCAGCAGTAAGCGAACCTGTTATCTTACCAACACGGGAACAGTTTACAGCAAGCGGAAGATACCACACATGTTCTGCCCCAAGATTTTTCAATTCCTCACTGTAGAATCTGTCAAATATAAATATATAGTTACATTTGTTAAATAAAGACTGATGATAAAGTGATATAAGCGGACTGTCTACCGTCCACGCAACATATTTTTTCCCAAGTTCCTCACACAAATCAGATACATGTGGAAAATAATTGAGTGAAAACACACAATCGTATGCAGAAAAGACCTGCCTAAGCTCCGCATAATCGCGGAGCTTAAAGCCGGTCTCATCATCCTTGTCTATTACTGTTTCTGTGTAATCATCTACTTCATGTCCGAAATATTCAATCGCAGACTTTACATCTTCCTGATTGAACACCTTCCATCTGTATAAAAGTATTCTCATTGTGCACATGCCTTTTCAAGTACTTCAAAATAGTTCTCAAATGTCTTACAACAGCACTCGTAATTATCTATTATTATGCCATCAACACGCAGTCCGATTAATGCAAATGACATTGCCATTCTGTGGTCATTATATGTGTCAACAACACCTGGCTTAACATTGGCTGGAGATATCTCTATACGGTCTCTTCCTTCCTTGACATCAACGCCAAGGTTGTTAAGCTCGTTGACCATAGCCTCGATCCTGTCTGATTCCTGCAATCTGATATGCTCAATATTCTTGATAATTGTAGTTGTTTTTGCAAATGGAGCAATAGCCGCAAGTGTCATTGACTGGTCTGAAAAATCATTCATATCAACATCAACACCGCAATATTCTCCATCCTTAGGTCCGCTGACACATATACCCTCGCGTTCCTCTGTCACAGCACAGCCCATCTGCTTAAGCACATCTATGAACTTAAGGTCACCCTGCATTGAGTTAGAATGTACGCCTTTAACAATAGCTGTTCCGCCTGTAAGAGCTGCTGCTGCATAAAAGTAGCAGGCTGCTGAAACATCCGGTTCAATATAATATGTCTGTGGATAGTAACCTGAACCTGCAGGAACTATATATTCTGCGCCTTTATGGTCTACCACACAGCCAAACTGTTCCATCATCTTAGCTGTTATACGCACATATGAACCTTCCGTTTTATTACTTGTAATATGAACGTGTATTCCTTCTTCAAGCATCGGAGATGTCATCATAAGCGCGCTTAAGAACTGTGTGCTTTCACTTATACTTATTGAAACATGATTCTGTGGTTTCTTTCCACCATATGCTGCGCCCTTTACATTTACCGGAAGATGTCCGTCTTTCTCAAGAAACTCAAACTCTGCTCCCATGCTCTGTAATGCTTCAAAAAGAGGAAGCATTGGTCTTTTCTTCATCTGTTCTGAAGCTTCAATAGTGTACTCACCATCTGATAATGCAAGCATGGCTGTAAGGAATCTTGCCGCTGTTCCGGCACTTCCTACATTTATTGTTGCCCTCTTCTTAGGAATGTCTCTTCCATGTCCATGAATGATAACATATCGTTCAACTTCGTTTACTTCGATAATATATCCAAGTGCGATAAGACTTAAAAGAAAATGTCTCGAATCGTCACTGAACAAAACTCCTTTAAGGGTACATTCACCCTGTGATAAAGCTGCCATAAGCAGCGCTCTGTTAGTAATACTCTTTGAACCAGGCACTTCAACTGTACAGTGAATCGGGTGGTCCAGCTTCTTAACCTTGTACTGTGACATAATTTTACTACTCCATTAAACGTAATTATCTCTCGTCCATATCAACATATGGTCTGTGATGTCCAACATATTTGTATGCAGGACGGATAATCTTACCTGCATTAACAAGTTCCTCAAGTCTGTGTGCGCACCAGCCTGAAATTCTCGAAGTTGCAAACATTGGTGTAAACATTTCTTCTGGAATACCAAGCATTGTGTATACAAATCCACTATAGAAATCAACGTTGGCACAGACCGGTTTAAACATCTTTCTCTTGTTCATGATAAGCTGTCCTGCCTCGCTCTCAACAAGCTCATATAATGCAAATTCTTTCTGCATCCCCTTCTCTTCTGAAAGCTGTTTTGCAAATTTCTTAAGAATAACTGCTCTAGGATCTGAGTTAGTATATACCGCATGACCCATACCATAGATAAGTCCTGCATGGTCAAATGCTTCTTTGTCAAGGATCTTGTTAAGATATGTACATATCTCATCTTTATTGTCCCAATCGCTGCAATGTGCCTTAATATCTGTAAACATTTCCTGAACCTTTAAGTTAGCACCACCATGCTTAGGTCCTTTAAGGGATGCGATTGATGAAGCTATTGCTGAATATGTATCTGTTCCTGATGAAGTAACAACATGAGTTGTAAATGTTGAGTTATTACCACCACCATGCTCTGCATGAAGAACAAGACAAATATCAAGTACCTTTGCTTCAAGTTCTGTAAAGTCTCCGTCATCTCTTAACATATAGAGGATATTCTCGGCTGTTGAATAACCTTTCTTAGGATTCTTTATCATAAGTGTTCCATCAAGCTTAAAATGTCTGTATGACTGATAAGCATATACTGAAAGAAGAGGCATCTTAGCTATAAGCTGAAGACTCTGTCTTAATACATTAGGAATTGAAATATCATCCGGCTTCTCATCATATGAATAAAGACTTAAGATACTCTTCATAAGCGAATTCATAAGATTAGTACTTGTAGCTTTCATAATAACATCTCTGATGAATGCTCCTGAAAGTTCCTGAAGATCTGTTAAGATTCTTATGAATCTGTCTAACTGATCCTTGTCTGGAAGTACTCCGAATAACAGAAGATATGTTGCTTCCTCAAATCTGAATCTGTCAAGGCTGCTTCTCTTGATAAGCTCCTCAACATTATATCCCTGAAAATATAATTCTCCGTCTACAGGTATCTTTCTTCCGTGAACACTCTGGTTACCTAATACATCTGATATCTCTGTGAGACCTGTAAGTACGCCGTTACCATTGCTGTCACGAAGACCTCTCTTTACATCATACTCTGTATACAGATTCTGATCGATTATACCTGAGGCTGTACACTCTTTTACAAGTTCCTCAAAATCGCTCTTATCTACTGTTGAAAGTTCCATCATTTCCTGATTGTTCATGGCTTTCCTCCTCCTGATTATTTCCCGCATAGCTAAACGCAGATGAAGATATTATATCTGCTACTAATAGTGTTTGTCAATTTACTGCTGGCTGTTTCCTGTCACATTTCTCATACCAATTACAGCATCAGCAAGCTGCCTCAGATCATCTGCACTTCCCTGGGTAAACCCTTTCTTGCTTACAACCAGGCAGTTATCATCCCCAACAAACAGATATATATTATCAGGATCCTGATTCCATTTTACAACTTCATTCCAACTGAATGTGTCACTGTCGTTTTCTTCATCTGTAATAATAATATTCTCTGCATCTATCTCATATGTGAATTTAATTCCTACCATCTTTCCATATATATTATGGAATTTCTTCTTATTGCTCTTATCCATTCCAATCATTCCTATATACAGAAATACTACCGCCACTAAACCAAACAGCACTATCATAAATGTATCAGCCTGCTCATTTCCTGTCATCTTAAGAACAAGCTCTCTTATCATCATCATTCCAAATATAAGTCCGAACAGATTATAAGCAAGCTTGAAAGTCTTATATCTGCTGTTATCAAAATTACTGGCACGCATGGCACCTTCCATACATTCCTTTGTGAATGCTGTTTCATTCTTTATTGTCATGAATTCCTCCCTGTATAACACTACATTATGAACGCCTCTTTAGCAGGCTTTATCTAAAGAATAATTTTAAGCCCGGTGGGGAGGTGTGTCAATCGTATATTGTGATATGGGAAGGTTACTGACTGCCTGCTGCCAATGGTGGATTTTGTTGATGGCGGTTCGGCTGTATAGCATACATTGCACAAATCTGATATAATACTTACATACATTTCCTATAAGATTATTATCGGTTCAATATTTATAGGCATATTGTTAGTGTCTGGGGTTAGATGTCCTGAATATTATTCTCGTGATACCTATAGGTAGTCGCATTTTGTAACAACTTATAGGAAATTTCTGGACATTTTTCTCTTGTATTAACTGAAGCTTCTGCCTGATGGCTTGAAATTACCTATAAACATTTTATTTCTGAATTGTTTATAGGCATATTTATGAACATTGAAGCTTTTCAGGGAAAATATTGTCAGTTTGTGCCTATAAGACATAAAATCTTTGTATTCTTATAGGTTCAATCAATATTTTGAAATTGAATTCTTGAAATCTAAAAGTGCATTTCTGCTTTGCAACGACGGACGAATGTTCATGACCTCATCGGCGGATTCTCATTATAGCGGCGGCTGTATGGCTTAAACTGCACAAACATGAATTAAAAAGAAAGGAGTCTTCTTATGAAACTTGCTTGTATTACCGGAGCATCTTCCGGCATCGGAAAAGAATTTGCATATCTGCTTTCAGACCTTGAATATGACCTGATTCTGGTCGGAAGAAACACAGACGCGCTTCACGAAATTGCTGACAATGTTGCTGTCAGATGCAAATGTATCACATGCGACCTGTCTGATGAAAAATCATGTGTAAAGCTTGGCAAAAAACTCCGCAAATATCCACTTGATATTATGATTAATAATGCTGGATTCGGAGAGCTTGGCGCATTTGCTGAAACGAAATTAAAGAATGATATCAACATGATTAATGTTAATATTAAAGCTGTGCATATACTTACAAAGGCCGTACTTCCGGGCTTTATACAACGTGACAGAGGCTACATCATGAATGTGGCGTCAAGTGCCGGGCTGCTTCCTGGTGGACCATATATGTCTACCTATTATGCAACCAAGGCTTATGTAACAAGCCTCACTACCGCAATCCACGGGGAACTGCGCGATTTAAAGAGCAATGTACACATAAGCATGCTCTGTCCCGGCCCTGTTGATACCAACTTCAACAATGTTGCCAATGTGAAATTCGCATTATCAGGAATTCCTGCTGACTACTGTGCTTATTATGCACTCTGTAAAATGTTTACAGGCAAACTTACTATTGTTCCTACACTTACAATGAAAGCCGGTGTTTTTGGCAGCAGATTCCTGCCAAGACAGGTACTTGCCTTTATGACAGGTCATCAGCAGAAAAAGAAAACAGACAGTATCTGATTCGATACTGTCTGCCACTTACTATAATTCTGAGTCACGAGCCGTCAGGGTTCTGACTCAGAATTTTTTTGAAAATATAATATTCTTTCTTTCAACAAGCACTGCCTTGTTAAAGAACACATCAACTGCAGCCTTGTAATCAGCCATTCTCTGGGATTTCTTGATTGCCTTGATTTCTTTTTTGCAATCATCAAACACATATTCCATATAACACCACATTTCTTTCATTCTGTGTATGGCATGTGTATCTCCCGGCATTATGGCTGTGCGGGCTGCGTATACAAGGTCGTGAAGCTCTTTCATCAGCTTCTTATCTGCATTAAGGTCTCGCACCATCGCCTGAGGATTATCATCTGTTAATACATTAATCAGTCCGGGGTCCGCGATAAGCCCTCTTCCAAGCATAAATGTATCAACCTCCGGAAACATCTCCTTCATCTCAAGGAAATTCTTCCTTGTAAATATATCTCCGTTAAGCACTAATTTATTCCTGCTGTTATCCACTGCGTATCGGAAAGCGTCAAGATGCAGCTCATTTCTGTAGTAATCTGTACGCACTCTCGGATGAACAATAAGTTCCTCAAGAGGATAAGAATTATACACCTCCATTATCTGTGGAAAACTGTCATCATCTTCAACACCGATTCGTGTCTTGACCGAAACCTTAATATTCTCTCTTATAAATGCATCCTCAAACACCTCATCAAGAAAACGGTCGAGCTTTTCTGTGTCGCGAAGCATTCCTGAGCCTTTATCCTTTGAAACAACCGTGCCTGATGGACAGCCAGCATTAAGATTAATCTCGCTGTAGCCGTATTTTTCATAAAGCATTTTTGCTGTCCATATAAAATCCTTAGCTTCATTAGTCATGACCTGTGCAACCGTATATGTATCCTTATTATGCCCGCGGTCTATGTCTCTTATTTCTCTTGCAAGAAAATTCTCTGACTTATTAGGTGAGATAAACGGTGTAAAATATTTTGTAATTCTGCCTTTTCCAAATGTTTTCTCATAGGCATTTCTGTATGTAAAATCTGTAAGCCCCTCCATCGGGGCCATATATATAGTATTGCTCATATACTGTATCTTTCTGTTATTCTAATGTAAATGTGCCGTTGCTGTTAGTCACAATGGCTGTCTCGAAAAATTCTTTTACTGCCTTTATCATGTATTCTGTATCCATAATTCCTGCTGTCTCGTAAGGTGAGTGCATTGCAAGCTGCGCAAGACCGATATCTACTGTGTTCATTGACACATGGCAGTTAGCTATATTTCCAAGTGTTGAACCACCCGGAATATCTGAACGGTTAGCAAATTCCTGTGTCGGAACTCCCGCTCTTGTACATATTTCTTTAAATATTGCCGCAGAAACCGCATCTGTTGTGTATTTCTGGTTGGCATTGTATTTGATGACTATACCTTTGTTCATATGAGGTCTGTTAGTCGGATCAGCTTTCTCCTGATAATTAGGATGAACCGCATGCGCATTGTCCGCTGAAAGCATGAAAGAACCTGCACACGCCCTTATATAATCCTCATTATCCTTGCCGGCACACGCAGCTATACGCATAAGCACATCTGATAAAAATGTTGAATCTGCTCCCTGCTTTGTGCTGCTGCCAACCTCTTCATTGTCAAATACCGCACATACCGCAACGCTTTCCTGGTTGCTCTCATCACTGTCTATAAGCGCATTCATGCATGAATATGCACACATCACATCATCAAGTCTTGGTGCTGATATAAATTCATTATCCGCACCCCATATAGTTCCTGCCTGTCTGTTGTACAGAAACAGATCACTGCTTATCACTGACTCTTTATCTGTCTGTGCAGCGTCTGCTATTATGCTGTCAAAAAGCCCTTTGGACTCCGCCTCTCCTATAAGCGGTATCATATCCTTCTGTGCATTATAATTAAGCCCTGTGTTGGCTTCCCTGTTCATGTGAATTGCAAGATTAGGAATTATGCATAAATCCCTGTCTACATTTACAAGGATAGGCTTTAATACTGCACCTTCTCTTACTATTGCCCTTCCTGCAACCGAAAGAGGCCGGTCAAACCACGGTGCCATAAGCATGCCGCCGTATTTTTCCACATTTAACGAAACGTAATTCTTGTCCGGTGTCAGCTCAGGATTCTCTTTTACCTTAAATGACGGTGAATCACTGTGTGCGGCTGCAATCTGATAATTGATAAAGCCCTCTGCCGCCGGCATTCTGAAAGCTATTATGGAAGAATCATTTCTTGTTACATAGTATTTGCCACCCGGTATAAGATGCCATCTGTCCCTCTCATTAAGGCGCACAAATCCGGCGTCGTCCAGCAAATCCATAAAATTCGCCGTTACCTGAAATGCTGTAGGACTTTTTTCTATGAATGACATCATATCTTTTGATACATTTATAAATGTGTTCTCTTCCATAACTGCTCCCTTCTATCTGCGTCTTCTTTTTCTATTATGTCTTCTTTTTTTCTTATTGTTCTGTACCATAATGACTACTGTTATGATTATTATCGCAACTATCACTACTACAATTATTGTAAATACTGCAGTACTTTCACTAAGTCCTTTTTTACTCTGTGAATCTGATGCTTTATTACCTGCTGTCTGTTCACTATCGTCTGTTACCACATTTGCAGCATATTCCCTGTAAACGGTCTGATTACACAGGCTGCATGTTCCTGCCTCTATTCCGTCTTTCTTGTCTGTTCCCGTAGCTTCCTTTACAACACTGTAATTGTCAACCTTATGCTCATGTATTGTGTATTTATCTGAATATGTATAACCACATGTGCTGCATGTATGTGTTGTGTAGCCGAAATCCGCTGCTGTTGCCTCTGTTACTGTGTCAGAGTATGAAGGATTGCTGCACATTTCAGGAAGGAGTGTAACTGAATAATCATATGTCTCATTTCTCTTGAAATCTGATGTGAAGCCTGAATATGCATATGTCCAGTTCATGACCTCACCCATATTTGCCTGACAGTATGCACGGCGGTCTGTATTGTCTTCGAAAAATGTTATCATTCCCTTAACTTTGTTGTTAAGCACTTCGCCCTGATATGTCTTTGACAGTTCCAATGGATATACCATATACATGCCGACAAGTCCGCCATCATGCACATATCCGTGGTCTGAATCATATCCATCTATTGTTATAGAACAATTTCTTATATTAAGGAAGCCGGCTGCGTAAGCACCACCCATAAACTGCTCATCTCTTACGGCTGCATCTGTATCAACGCAGACAAGTGTTACATCTGTAGTGATGTTATCAAGATTGCCGCTTCCAAATCCGGCAATTCCGCCTGTTCCCCACATCTTAGCTGAATCTGTTAGTGACACATATGTATCCTTAATTATACAGTCTGATATATCGCTGTTATCAGCAAGACCTGCCACTGGTGCTGCAAAACACGGTTCTGTTGAAGTTACTTCAACTCTTGCACCGTATATGTTAAGACCTGTTACTTTCGAATCCTTAAGAACACCAAAAAAGCCGGATCCATATGTTTCATACTCTTTTCTGTTACCGTCATATGTCATCATTGTATGCTTACTTACCGTCTTTACTGACAGGTTAAGTATGCTGTGTCCGTTGCCGTCAAATGTGCCAGAAAAATCCCATGGTGTCCACTCAATTCCAGTCATATCAACATCTGTCATCAGCTTATAATTACCTGTAGCTGTCTTTGCTGCCTCCACAAGTTCTGATGCTGTGCGGATTTCTGTGTATTCTGATGCTGCCTGATTTGCTGTAATTCCTGTTAAAGTACTTCCTGTCACAGTACTTCCTGTTGTCTGTGTATCTGCATTTGCCATATTAACCGGAAGTGCTGTTGCCGCAAGTATTACTGCTGCTATCGCTGCAGCCTTTTTAATGTATGATTTGTTAAACATATTACTGCCTTTCTTTCCCTATACAATTCATTGGCTTTCCCAGCCGGGTTTGATTATAGCTCAAAGAAATGATGCGGTCTAGGGGGTATTGTGTTTTAGTTTGGGTGATTATGAGAAGGGGAAGGGAGAACGGACGCCGGGTTAATTGGCATATTTCCTTCCGCAGACCCGCTCCCGCTCGATGAAAAACGTAGCGGTACTAAACTCGCCCGTGGCAGCCGCCAAAGGCGGCTCCCCCGCCTCGTTAAGTGCCGACGTTTTCCAACAGTCTGCTCCAGGAAATATACACAATTAACCCCGCTGACTCTCTCCCGGCCTCTTACAATCCCGAAACGCCTGTGGCGGTGTCGCTTCGCTCACCGGTGGCTGTAGAGCTTTGTGGGTACACTACCATTTAACTTCCGCTGCGACAACCGTCCCGTCGTTGACACCCTCCAGATGAGCTTGCGATATCTGGCGGGGGTGCGACATCGGGAGGGGCGGCAACGTAAGCGGCGGGCGGGTGGATAGTGTTAGTTTCAGACCGTTGGAAAACGCCTGCACTTAATGAGCTGGAAGCCGCATTTTATGCGGCTAACCAGCGAATTTAGTACAGCTGCGTTTTCCACCGAGCGGGAGCGTGTCTGAAAATGACACTATCCCCCGCCCACAGCGTCCGTCTGCCACAACCTCCCGTATGTCACAACTCGAACTTCAATATCTCACAATTCTTTATCTTAAACGCCGAAAACTCCTCGTTCCCCATATCTTCAAAATATGACTTTACCATTCGTGCAATTCCATTATGTGCAACTAAAAGATATGTTTTATCGGGCTGTGCCTTAATTTCGTCAAGCAGATTATATATACGCTGTGCAAGATGAAGCATTGTCTCTCCTCCATCAAAACTACATATAAAGTTACATTTGGCTTTTGCAAATTCTTCTCCATCTCTTGGTGTTGATTCGTATTTACCGAAATTCTGTTCCTTAAGTCTTATCTCTTCGCGCGCTGGTATTCCTGTAATCTCAGATACATGAAGTGCTGTAGCTTTCGCTCTTATAAGTGGCGAATACAGGATTTCATCTATCTGTATTCCTTCTTCAAGGATCTTCTTTCCTAACTCTATTGCCTGTTCATGGCCTAAATCTGTGAGTGGTGAATCTGTTGCACCACATATCTTGTTCTCGACATTCCAGACAGTCTGACCATGTCGTGTAAAATATACTGTTCCCATTGTGTTTTCCTTTCTGCTTGTTCTGGTGGGAAGACGTACGCCGGGTTAATTGGCATATTTCCTTCCGCAGACCCGCTCCCGCTCGATGAAAAACGTAGCGGTACTAAACTCGCCCGTGGCAGCCGCCAAAGGCGGCTCCCCCGCCTCGTTAAGTGCCGACGTTTTCCAACAGTCTGCTCCAGGAAATATACACAATTAACCCCGCTGACTCTCTCCCGGCCTCTTACAATCCCGAAACGCCTGTGGCGGTGTCGCTTCGCTCACCGGTGGCTGTAGAGCTTTGTGGGTACACTACCATTTAACTTCCGCTGCGACAACCGTCCCGTCGTTGACACCCTCCAGATGAGCTTGCGATATCTGGCGGGGGTGCGACATCGGGAGGGGCGGCAACGTAAGCGGCGGGCGGGTGGATAGTGTTAGTTTCAGACCGTTGGAAAACGCCTGCACTTAATGAGCTGGAAGCCGCATTTTATGCGGCTAACCAGCGAATTTAGTACAGCTGCGTTTTCCACCGAGCGGGAGCGTGTCTGAAAATGACACTATCCCCCGCCCACAGCGTCCGTCTGCCACAACCTCCCGTATGTCACAACTCGAACTTCAATATCTCACAATTCTTTATCTTGAATGCTGAAAATTCTTCATTTCCCATATCTTCAAAATATGACTTTACCATTCTTGCAATTCCATTATGTGCAACTAAAAGATATGTTTTATCAGGCTGTGCCTTTATATCATCAAGCAGATTATATATACGCTGTGCCAAATGAAGCATTGTTTCTCCGCCTTCAAAACTGCATATGAAATTGCATTTGGCTTTTGCAAATTCTTCTCCATCTCTTGGTGTTGATTCATACTTACCAAAATTCTGCTCCTTAAGTCTTATCTCTTCACGCGCAGGTATTCCTGTAATCTCAGATACATGAAGTGCTGTAGCTTTTGCTCTTATAAGTGGCGAATACAGGATTTCATCTATCTGTATTCCTTCTGCAAGGATCTTCTTTCCTAACTCTATTGCCTGTTCATGACCTAAATCTGTAAGTGGTGAATCTGTTGCACCACATATCTTGTTCTCGACATTCCAGACAGTCTGTCCATGTCGGGTAAAATATACTGTTCCCATTGTGTTTTCCTTTCTATATTTGAATGAATGATTACGGACGGGGCGTGGATTGAATATATCCCCCTCTCAGACACGCTCCCGCTCGGAGAAAAACATAGCGGTACTAAGCTTGCTATGGGTTCCGCCGCTTATCGTGGCTCCCACAGTTCGCTAAGTGCCGATGTTTTTCTACGGTCTGGTGCGGGGAATATATTCAATCCACGCCCCTGTAATAATCTTCAATATATAAATGTAACCCCACCGGTGTTGCTTCGCTTACCGGCGGAGAACTGGACTATTCTTGCTTATATAACACTCCCCCGATGAGCCTGCGACATCGGGAGGGGCGGCAACGTAAGCGGCGGTCGGGTGGATAGTGTTAGTTTCAGACCGTTGGAAAATGCCTGCACTTAATGAGCTGGTTAGCCGCATAAAATGCGGCAGACCAGCGAATTTAGTACAGCTACGTTTTTCACCGAGCGGGAGCGTGTCTGAAAATGACACTATCCACCACCCACAGCGTCCGTCTGCCACCACCTCCCGTATGTCACTCACAGCTCAATCCCCACCAGATCCTCTTTCTCCAGCATCGCCAGTATATTCTTATCCACATCCTTAAGTCCGACTATCCTTGTTGCCTGATTGGATATGGCTTTTTCAAGATAGTTTCTTACATCTCTTGCATTAGCATAGCCTTCCGGCTTATTGGCTACCCGGTCTGTAAAGAATCTTCTTGCTTCCTCAAGTGCATCACGGGAAAGCATGTATTCCTGTTTCTTGCAGTTGTTTATAAGTATCTCAACCTCTTCCTCGGCTGTGTAATCCTCGAAGTTAATGAATTTATTAAATCTTGAACGCAGTCCCGGATTGGAATCTAAGAATTCCTCCATAAGTTCTGTATAGCCTGCTACTATCACAACTAAATCATCTCTGTGGTCTTCCATTCCTTTTAATAATGTATCTACAGCTTCCTG